>Ga0114129_10000099_pt1 | contig 84322 bp, 89 predicted proteins | sample RhiMetdeltSRZDD1_FD_80071 | JGI IMG/M metagenome (GOLD analysis project Ga0114129, IMG submission 80071) | Populus rhizosphere microbial communities from Tennessee, USA - Rhizosphere MetaG P. deltoides SRZDD1 (version 2) (version 2) | ecosystem: Host-associated > Plants > Roots > Rhizosphere >... | reverse complement strand
TGTCCACCGAAATCGAGGATGACGACCGTTTCAAACTTCGACGACATTTTGCCTCATTATATCAACCGCAAAGAACCTCACGAGGAGCAAGTAGCTATGCAAGATACTTAGAACGATACTGATGACGGTACACACGGCAACCAACACAAGTGCATCAATGAACCTGGCCACGTTCAAGAATTCCGCGATCACAACAACTGCAAACGATCCGCAAATCGCGGTCTCAAATGCCAACAATATTCCTACCAGACTTGTGACCCGTATGAGGTCCGTTCCCATTAGCTCGACAGCGTCGCTTCGAATGAGGGTATCCAAAACGGTCAGGGCAAAAGTCAGGAGGGCGAAGATCACGAGGGCAAGTGAGACCGCGCCCGCAATGCAGACGGGAATGAGAACGATCGCCGCGGTAATCAGAATCCCGATCTTGATACTGCCTGAAGCGAAAAATAACATCGTATTTCGGTGGCCGACGATTCGTGACCGGGCGAAGGCTTCCAGAAACAACCAGGCAACTGCCGATACAACGAACACGACGGCAGTCATCCACAGCGCCTGCACCTTGTTCGCGTTCCAAAAATCCCGAGCGAGCGCCATGGCAACGCCGAGGTTGGCGGCGTGCGTTCCCGTGTCGGTCCATGCAAGGGATTGCAGTGCCGACGCGAACCACATGCCGATGACAAACACGGCAAGAACTGTTCCTGCTAACCAGAGGACCTTCCACAAGAGATCGATAGCGACGAGTGCAAGATGTTGATGGGCGCGAGCGAACCCACTACGCAGTACATCTTCTAACATCACACTCCGGCGGGGGCGAGCATGATGTGTTCGGCGGTTTGAATCGCATTGGAAGCGGCAATCCTCAGATTGTCCGCTACGACCCAGAGTGCAAACGCGTCGCCGAGTTGGGGGTTCTCCCTCGGCGCGCCGATATGAATCTTGTCCGTACCGACCACATTTACTGGTGACGGACCTTCACTTGTCGTGTGAATTGCAAAACGGGGATTGTTTCCCAAATGAGCTTCTAACGTACCGGGTCTAGGAGGAGCGAGGAGCTGAACAAACACGGAGAAAGCGTGTGAATGAAAGATAGGAGCCTGCACCGCGCTTAGCACGGGATGTGGAAAAGTCTGTCCTAAGATACCGGTTAATTGCTCCCGGATGCGTGCCTCTGTTCGCCTTGAGGATTCACGCTCGGGCAGTATGTTGAAAGCGAGCTGCCCACCGAATACTTTGTTTTCGACATGCTGAAAATTCAGCAAACTCACGGTTTGTTCTTGAAGCTCGTCGACGCCCGCGTTTCCTCGTTCAGAAGCAGGCTCAAGAATTGTTACCGCAGCAGACCGAACTGTGAAGCTGTTGTGCAATTCCGAAAGAAGCCGGCTGATGACAATGCTGCATGGATGCGGATTAACGAAATATCCTTCCGCCCGCAGCAATCTCGAGTCGGTGATTCCGTGTAGGTACAACGTCCCCTCAGGTCCGGCCTGAGTGAGATCGATTGTCAACTCAGGAAATCGAGCACCGCTTTGCACGTAAGCGCGCATGATTTCTGGGCTACACGTGAAAAATGCGATGTCAGTATCGTTGAACGCATCGGGCGAAATCACTTGAGTGATCTGAATTTCACCGGCAAATTCCTGCAGGAGGCCCGCGTACTCTTCAGTTTCGAGGAGAACGAGTTTGCCAACAGGCAACGCTCGCGTTTCGAGCATCTCGCGCAGCTCTTTTCCGAGTAAAGAAGTGGAGCCGATAATCGCGATATTTGGCGATTTCCGCAACCGTTCGGAGTTCATAAAAAATTACGTCTTGATGTTACCATGCACCGGCTCAGAGTCGCTGGCTCGTGCAGGTAGGAATTTGCGTACCGTGTGAAGCAAATTCATGATGAGCCCTGAGGATGCGTAGGCCGTGGCCATCGCCAAGAGCATCTCTTCCGAATAAAAAAGGATTAAACCAATAATCATTGCTGTCACGAAGAGCGCAAGCCGAGGGCGGGCTTTTTTTACGTCGAGTTCCTTGAAGCTGTGGTAACGGACGGTGCTGATCATTAGGAATGCAAGTAGCAGTATCAAGAACGACCACAAAAGTGCGGACCCGATCAACAGGATTGGAGTTTTGAAAAAGTGGACAATCGCAGCAACCATACCCGCGGCCGCCGGAATTGGCAGGCCTAAAAAATATCTCTTTGAAACGGACTCCGGCGGCTTTTTAGCTTGAGTGTTGAAGCGAGCGAGACGTAATGCACCGCAGACAACGAATGCGAAGGCCGCGAGTGAGCCGAACTGGCGGACGTGCTTGGCCGCAGCGCCATAGATCCCTTCGCTCGCGCCCAGGCCCCAGCTGAAGGCTAAAATTGCAGGAGCCACCCCGAACGTAACGATGTCGGCGATGGAATCAAGTTGGACGCCAAAGTCGCTGGCCGTTTTTGTCATGCGCGCGATGCGTCCATCCAAGCCGTCGAGCAGATATCCAATACCGATCAGAATCGCTGCCAGGTCCCAATTTCCCCGTAGTGTGGAAACGATAGAATAGTACCCGCAGAAAATGTTTCCGATAGTGAAGAGACTCGGAACAATGGATAGGCTTCGCTGGATGCGTGCTTCATTCTTGCCGGATCTGCGTGTTCGTTTAACAGACATAGTTTACGCTTTGCTGAGCGTGCCGTCCTTCGGGCGGATCATACCAATTACGCTCGCCCCACCGCGTACGCGCGCGCCCCGCTCAACGGTCACCTCGGTTCCAGCAGGGAAAAGGACATCCACACGGGACCCGAATCGAATAAGTCCGATTAATTCGCCTTTGCCGACCCTGTCACCTACTTTTTTCCAGCATACAATTCGACGGGCGATGATTCCCGCGATCTGTGTGAATACGAGCTTCACGTTTCCCTGCGTCACCATAATAATGTTTCGTTCATTATCAATGCTTGCCGCGTGATTGAAGGCCGGCTTGAACTTTCCAGGCCTGTATTCAATTGCCTCTATTTGGCCGGCCATAGGACTCCGATTCACGTGAACATCAAAGATCGACAGAAAGATACTGAGCCTTGTCACATTTCCCACGCGCTCGACTCGCACCACACGGCCATCAGCAGGCGAAACGATCACGCGTGGGTCCGGCGGGATTTCCCGCTTCGGGTTACGAAAGAAGAATGCCACAAAGACAGCGAGGAGCATGACTAAAACAGCGGCAATATAAAAGCCGAATATGAACGCCAGACCGGCAGACACCAACAGTGGAACTAAGAACCTGAATGCGTCTTTAACGATCATGGTTCGAAGTCTGAATTTGGAGGGAGTGGCGGCCAACCCACGTTTCGCGAGCCGCCCGGATCACTTTGGATCCGAACGGCCCGTTCTTTTTTGCAGAATCTACGTATGTTGATGACTCAGTTGATTTCTGAATTTGGAGATCATCGAATTCATCTGATCCTTCAGATGAAGCTTCTTCTTTTTCAATTGGATTTCTTCGAGGTGATCCTGTTCCGTCATATGGTGGCGACTAATTAACTCATTTAACCGCCCTTCATACTGCTTATGTTCCTCGACCAGACGGCGAAACTCTGGATTTTCGGATATCAAGTGTTCCTTGATCTCCTCCTCCTTCATCATCATTGCGCTCCTCCTATTAGGATGGAAACTTTGATTTACGGTCACCGTAGCACACGCGGAATGAAGACTTCAATCCGAAACCTGAAGCTCCATCACGTAGGCATCTTCAACCGGATTTGAGTAATAGTTCTTTCGCTCTCCTGCAATCGTGAAGTTGAATTTGAGGTAGAAATTGATTGCCGGATTATTTGATTTTCGGACTTCCAGAACAACTTTCGAGGCCTTGCGACCCTCGGACTCGTGAATGGCTGCCAACATCAGCTGTTTACCGATTCCGGAACGAGCGTGTCCGTTTTCCACAGCAATGTTGTAGATCTCAGACACGCTCGCTGCAATGTGAAAAATGATGAATCCGACGATTTTAGATCGTCCCTTTTCATCTTCGATTTCAGCGACAAAGCTGGAGGTGAAATTGTCGTCATTTAGCAGGCGGTAGTAGCTATCGACAGACCAATGCGACAGGTGATGCCAGGACCGCTCGATATCGATAATCCGGTCGATATCGCCTTTTCGGACTTTACGAACTCGGACTTCCAATGCTTTCACGGGCAATCTCCGCGTCGGTCTTTCGGACATACAGGGGCGAGAGCGGGCCACTGTTGGATGTGGCAGCCAGTTCTGCGATCGGGCAGGCGAGATAGAGATCCATGTCCTGGAGACACCATCCCGGCTTTCCTTCCAAAAAAGAACGGTACCGAATTGCCCCATCGCCGCAAAAGAACAGCGGAGTTCGCGGCAAAGCGGCAAACCACTCGGCGGGTTTTAGCACGACAGGGGCTTGCTCTTCAACAAGAGTGTCGCACCCAAAATCGCCCTTGATCCTGCGGTATAAAGCTCCATAAACGTCGCCGCGCCGGGCATCAATCACGGGAGCGATCAAGCCGTCCGTAATTCCGGTCTTCCACGCAAGAGCTTCGAGAGTTGAAATTCCTGCGCCACGCTTTTGATAGGCAGCAACGAAAGCTTCCATTGCAGCCAAACCGACTCTCAAGCCCGTGAACGAACCCGGGCCGCGCGCAGCCGCAAACACATCAATGTCTGAAAGTTGGAAAGGCACATGGCGAAGCAGAAAATCGACAGAGCGGAAGAGCCGCTCGGAGTACTGGACAGAGCACGCCAAGCGGACTTCTCCTAGAACGTCGCGGCCGTCCGTCACGCAGACGCTACCGCGTTCGGAACTCGTGTCGACCGACAAAACGCGCATGCCTTATTATAAAAGGTGAACCGGAGGCGGCCTGATGGAGAAAATCGGAATTCTTACGGGCGGTGGTGATTGTCCAGGACTGAATGCTGTCATTCGGGCAGTCGTCCGTCGTTCTCACGCACTGGGTTACGATGTTCTCGGCATTAAGAACGGCTGGGCCGGATTGATTCATGGCTTGGTGGAGCCGCTAACGGATTTTTCAGTGACAGGAATCCTCCCGCGGGGCGGAACAATCCTTGGTACTTCCCGCACGAATCCGTTTAAGCAAATGGATCATGTCCAAAAACTCAAGTCGAATTGGCAGAAGTTTGGGCTGACCTCTCTGGTTGCCGTCGGCGGTGAAGATACCTTGGGTGTGGCCCACAAGCTCTACAAGCAGGAGAGCTATCCCATTGTCGGCGTTCCAAAGACGATTGATAACGACCTTGCGGGAACCGACTACACTTTTGGTTTCGATACGGCCGTTCAGATCGTGACGGAAGCCATTGATCGCCTCCACACAACCGCAGAATCACACAAGCGCGTTATGGTAGTCGAGGTCATGGGCCGGCACGCCGGTTGGATCGCCACCCATTCCGGCATGGCTGGCGGTGCCGATTGCATCCTGGTTCCGGAACGGAAATTCAACGTCGATGAAGTTTGTGCTCTTATCAAGAAGCGCATCGATCGCGGGCGCGAGTTCGCCATTGTCGTTGTGGCGGAGGGTGCAACACCCGACGAAACGCATCAAGTGATGTCCAAACCTGGACATCTTGACGATTTCGGACACATGCAGCTAGGTGGCGTTGGCGAATGGTTGGGCGCACAAGTCGAGGCCAAAACGGGTATCGAGACCCGCGTCACGGTTCTCGGTCACATCCAGCGTGGTGGTACGCCGACCGCATACGATCGGGTGCTTGCTACACGGTTTGGACTAAAAGCGGTAGAGCTGGTCCGCGAAAAACAATTCGGGTTGATGGCGTCTTTGCGCGGAACCGAAATCGTCGCTGTGCCAATCGATGAAGCCCTCTCACAGAAGCTCCTCGACCCCAAAGTTTTTGATGACGCTGCTGTCTTTTTCGGGTAGACAGAGTGCGGGGACGGACCTCGACTCTCCGGCAGTCGCTCAAGTCTAGCCGGGTCTGTAACCGTCCATCCCTATTTAACCCGTTATGCAAGAGCAAGACCTGACGCCGATGATGCGGCAATATCATGCCGTAAAGCAGGAAACCCCGGACGCCCTGCTTCTCTTCCGTTTGGGTGATTTCTATGAGCTGTTCTTTGATGATGCCGTCACCGCGTCACGAGAGTTGGAGATCACGCTCACTGCCCGCAACAAGGAACGAGACAACCCTGTTCCTATGTGCGGAGTTCCCTACCACGCCGCAGACGGTTACATTGCCAGGCTCCTGCGGAAGGGATACAAGGTTGCGATCTGCGATCAAATCGAAGCTCCGCAGAAAGGCGTAAAACTGGTGAAACGCGAGGTCACTCGCGTGATAACGCCGGGCACCGTCACAGACACGAACGTTCTCTCCCCCGGAGAGAACAATTTTTTGTTGGCAGTGGTGGATGGAGGTGAAGACCTAGGGTGTGCCTTCCTGGACATATCTACCGGTGAGTTGCGCGCCTCGCAGTTTGTCGGCCCGGATCGCTGGGGTCGTCTACGGTTGGACGTTGAGCATTTTTCACCTCGCGAAGTTTTGTTTCCGGAACGGATGAAGGTCGGAATCAACGGTTTCGACAACGGAATCACCAAAACGGCTATAGACGACTGGTTATTCGATGTCGATTACGCCAGTCGAGTGCTGCGCGAACAATTCGGAACTGCAACTCTTGACGGGTTTGGCCTTGCAGGCAAGTCGGCCGCCATAGGCGCAGCCGGCGCAATGTTGCACTACGTGCGGCAAACTCAAAAAACAACACTCGAGCACATCACCAGCATCAATTACTCCGAAGCTGCCGATTACTTGATGCTGGACGCGGCTACGATCCGAAATCTTGAAATGTTTGAATCCAGCGCGGGCGATTCCAAAGATGCGTTGGTTGGTGTGATCAACCGAACTCGCACTGGAATGGGCGCCCGCCTCCTGAGAAATTGGATGGTACGGCCTTCGATTGACGCGTCGGAGATAGAAGTCCGTTTAGACGCCGTTGGCGAGTTGGCGGCTTCATCGGTCCTGTTGGAAGAAACCAAGAGTTCATTCGACGGGATTTTTGATCTGGAGCGTCTGCTAAGCAAGATCACCGTGGGAACTGCTGGTCCGCGAGAGCTCAGCGCATTGCGTGCATCGATCGGCCGGATTCCCGCAATCGCCGGGGTATTGGAACGGTTACAGGCGGGCCGATTCAACGATCTCTTACATCGTCTCGATCTGCTCGGGGATTTGGGCGAACTGTTGGCCAAATCCATTGCTGATGATCCGCCGATTGCCATAACCGACGGCGGTGTCATTCGTGACGGTTATCACGCAGAGCTGGACGAACTGCGTTCGCTTTCGAAGAACAGCAAAACGTACCTTGCGTCTCTCGAAATACGGGAACGCGAGCGGACCGGAATCGGCTCTCTCAAGGTACGGTTCAACCGGGTGTTTGGCTATTACATCGAGGTCTCAAAGGCGAATCTGCATTTGGCTCCGAAGGATTACGATCGGAAACAGACACTGGTAGGCGCAGAACGTTTCGTGACCCCGGAGCTAAAGGAGTACGAAGAGAAAATTCTCACGGCGGAGGAAAAGATTCTTGAAATAGAGCGGAATCTTTTTCAGAACATCCGCAGTCGGATTGCCGATAACTCGCGCCGAATCCGCCAAACCGCCTCGGTGATTGCAGAATTCGATGTGCTTGCCGGATTCGCCGCGACGGCCCAACGGTTCGGCTATACGCGTCCGCAGATTTCCACTAATAGCGAGTTTGTCATCAGCAAAGGTCGACATCCGGTAATCGAGGCTCTGGCAGACGAGCATCGGGCGGACCGTTTTGTGCCGAATGATCTATTCATGAATGATTCCGCAGATCAGATTCTCATCGTGACGGGCCCGAACATGGGCGGCAAATCGACGTTTTTACGCCAAGCAGCGTTGCTGGTGATTTTCGCGCAGATGGGTTCGTTTGTACCGGCGCGATTGATGCGATTTCCCATCGTCGATCGCATTTTTACGCGAATAGGCGCCTCAGATAACCTCACTCGCGGAAGATCGACTTTTATGGTTGAGATGACAGAAACCGCGATCATCCTGAATTCGGCCACGCCGAAAAGTCTGATTATTCTCGATGAGATTGGCCGAGGGACGGCTACGTTCGATGGGTTATCGATCGCTTGGGCCGTGATCGAGCATATCCACTCCCATATCAAGGCGAAAACTATCTTTGCTACGCATTATCATGAGCTTACAGAGCTCGCGGATCTCATTTCCGGTATCAAGAATTACCATGTCGCGGTCAAGGAAGCGCAGAATCGAATCGTGTTCTTGCGCACGGTGGAAGCCGGGCCCGCGGATCGCAGCTATGGTATCGACGTGGCAAAGCTGGCGGGAATCCCCGGCCCGGTAACGCAGAGGGCGCGAGAGATTCTCAAAAAACATGAGGAAAACGAGCACCAGCTATCAGATAATCTCACCGTCCGAGCCAGACGGAAACCCAAGATAGTCGTCAATCAATTGTCGCTCTTCACTGCACTCGAAGAAGAGCTACGGAACGCCCTGCGAGAAATCGAAGTGGACGCGATAACGCCGCTCGAGGCATTGCGTCTGCTCGCTGAGCTAAAGAAAAAGGCCATCGAAAAATCATAAGCCGGCTTTGGCCGTCGTTTGACGCCGGCGTCATTGTGTTCGCATGAAGGATGCACAGCATTTCACTCTCGAGCAAAAAATAGGCCAGTTGTTCGTTCTGGGGTTTCAGGGCCACCACCCCGACGGCGAAACGCGGGATCTGATTGACATGATCCAGCCTGGCGGCTTCCGGCTTGTCCAGCGGAACATCGAGAGTTTCGATCAGATTTACGATTTGACCGAGAAGCTTCGTGATTCCAGTCCGATTGCTGCATTGCTAGCCATTGATCATGAGGGAGGGCGAGTTGATCGCCTTAAGCAGATTTATGGTCCCATGCCTTCCATGGCGACGCTCGCTGCAGGAGGTATGGCATCGCTCCGCAGTGGCGCTCGGGTTATAGCCGCGGAATTGGAAGCGACAGGGTTTAGTGTTGCACTGTCGCCAATCGTCGATCTATGCCAGCCACAATCATTCATCGCCGAAAGGTGCCTGGCTGCCGATCCGTTGGAAGTAGCTCGGCTGGCGTCCGCTTTTGTCGAGGAACTTTCGAAGCGCGGCATTATGACGTGCGCAAAGCATTTTCCGGGCCTCGGTGGTGCGACATCGGATCCTCATTTTTCCCTGCCCCGTATCGAGCGAACCAAGCGGCAGCTTCTCCAAGAAGATACGGTGCCTTTCGTCAAATTATTCGGACAGACCGACATGATCATGATTTCTCACGCACATTACCCAGGTCTGGGAGACGACAAGGGCATTCCCGCAAGTCTGTCGCCGCGCGTGGTCGGCGGTTTTCTTCGGAAGAAACTAGGTTATAAGGGTCTGACGATTACAGACGATCTCACCATGGGGGCTGTCGCCGGTAGAGGGTTGACGCCCGACCTTTTCCTACGGGCACTGGAGTGCGGGAACGACTTGCTGTTGTTCTCTCAAACCACGCCTCTTATCGAGCAAGCTTTCAGGACCGTACTACGCGCTGCCCGCCGCAGTTCAGCGTTGCGTCGGCGAGTGGATGAATCCATAGAACGAATATTGGCCCTCAAGAGCCGCATCGAATTTGTGCCGTTGCGCTACCGCGTCAATTGGAAGGCTCGTATTACTCGCCAGGTCGAAAAGCTTCGCAAATCTGTGACAGAACTTGAACCTCGTGGCGTGACTGTATAATTGCCCGGTGTATACAGGGGAAAAACAATTCCCGTCTTTCCTTATCCGGTTCGTATGTTTACTGCTGATCGCATTGACGATCCACGGTTGTACTGCTCGATCGCAGGACGTGGGCCTTGTCACGATCGCTCTCGACCAGCCACCAGCGAATCTCGACCCGCGCATCGGGGTTGACGCAAGTTCTGAACGGCTTTTCCAAATTATGTTCAGCTCACTGGTCAAGAAGGACGAGCATTCCGCCATTCAGCCGGATTTGGCAACAACCTGGGACACGCCCGACCCCAGAACCTACATTTTTCATTTACGCCGTGACGTCACATTTCATGATGGGCGTCCTCTGACTGCCGCTGACGTTGCCTATACCTTTCGCACTATCTTGGATGGATCCGTACGCACGGTAAAAGCCGGCACGTTCGAACGAATTGAATCGATCGAGACGCCCGACGCATACACAGTGGTTTTCAAGCTGAAGGAGGTGTTTGCACCGTTTTTGTGGAATCTCACAGGCGGTGCAATCGGCATCATTCCTGCTGGTTCCGGCCCCGACTTGGCGAAGCACCCGGTTGGGTCAGGCCCATTCGAATTCGTTCAGTACCTCAGGGATCAGGAACTGGTCCTAAGAAGAAACGAAAATTATTTCGGCAACAAAGCGGCAGCGTCAATGCTGAAGTTCAAGATCATTCCAGAAGCCGTCGTCGTCGCTCTAGAACTCCGAAAGGGATCGGTAGATATCGAACTGAATGTCCTCACGCCGGATATGAATAACGTTTTGAAAAAGGACCCGAACCTGAGAGTCGTCCAACAGGAAGGGACAAATTACCAGTACATTGCGTTCAATCTGCGCGACTCGATTTTTCAGGACGTGAGAGTGCGGCAAGCGATTGCATACGCGATCGATCGCGACGCGATCATCAAATATCTCTGGCGGGGCGAAGCGCGTCCGGCGACAGGCGTCCTGGATTCCAGCAATTGGGCATACGAGCCGAACGTGAAAATGTATAGTTACGACCCTGAACGCGCAAAGGCATTGCTCAAAGAAGCGGGACGTGAGGGTATATCGATCACATACCGAACAACAAGTGAGACGGATTCCAAGTTAATGGGAGCCGTCCTTCAGCCACAGTTGCGAGATATTGGTATCCAAATGGAAATCCGATCCAATGAATCGGCCACGTTTTTTGCGGACATCATCGCTGGAAACTTTCAAATGTACTCCGCCCGTTGGGTCGGGGGGAACGATGATCCCGATTTCTTCAATCTCGTGTTTCACTCCAAAATGATCCCGATGAAAGGCGCGAATCGCGGCCATTACTCAAATGCCCGTGTTGATGAATTAATCGACTTTGCGCGCCGTGAGACGGATATGGACAAGCGAAAGCAGGCCTACCAGGAGATACAGCGGATCATAGCCGAAGAGTTGCCCTACGTGAGCCTATTCCACCGCGACAATGTTTGCGTATACCACAAGCGGATCGAGGGAGTGAAACTGTACCCGGATGCCAACTGGACGTATTTAACGAACGTCAGCATCCGTCCGATAGATTAACTTACTGCGCGCAACTCAGGTTTTGTAGACGGGCTAGAGATCCATCCAGCGGTAAGCGGAGATCAACACAACTTCGCGGAGGCTGTGCCAAAACCGTTCTGATCCTGCTACCTCAATAGGGCTATTCGGGGCCGGCGACGTGTAGGCGAGAATTCCGTTATCGGCAAACATTTGTTTCACACGGTAAAGGTGGAATCCATCGCTTACAACGACGGCGGTCTTCCAACCTTTGGCATGCAGGAGAGCGGAGGCGGCTTGAATACTGTCGTGTGTGGTCCCGCTACCTTGTTCTGTCACGATTTGATCTACACTCACCCCGCGCTGAACTAAGTACTTTCTGCCAACCTCCGCCTCGGAGATATTCGGATCCGGTCCGTAACTACCGGTCGTAATGATGCATTTGGCGAAGCCTTTTTGAAACAGCTCCAAGGCGTGATCCAGCCGAGCTTTCAAGACGGGAGAAGGCCGCCCGTTATACTGCGCGGCGCCGAGTACAATAATCACCTCTGCCGGATGTGCTTCATCGCGAACGGCTACATCTCGAATTTGACGATATAGATAAACGCCGTAAACCGAGATGCCGGCCACCAGGATGATGCCGACGAAAGCACCCCATTTGATGATGCGCCCAATCATTCCCCGGATCTCCGAATTCTCTCTCCAAAAAAGTCCGCCAGTTCTTCGCGAGTAATCGGACCTTCCCGCAATACTACGGCGGGGTCTACGGTGAGGTCCAGCAGAGTGGAGCCGGCACGGAACGGAAGCGTGCCCCCGTCAATGAGCGCGTCCGCGCCTTCGCCGATTTGGACGCGCACTTCTGCTGCAGTGATTGGCGTGGGCATTCCGGTGCTATTTGCGCTCGTAGCCGTTATCGGTTTCCCGAAGCTCTCGACGAGCGAAGTGGCGACGCGAGCGATCGGCCAACGGAGGCCGATCGTATTTGTCCCGGCCGTCACTTTCATCAGCAGTATCGGTTTTGCGGGCACGATCATGGTGAGCGGCCCAGGCCAAAAGTGCCGGGCGACGTCGTAGAAGAAAGCCGGTGGCTGGCTTACCGTTTCAGCCATCGCGATAGACTCAACAAGCAGAAGGAGCGGTTTGTTCTCCGGTCGGCCCTTTATTGAAAAGACTCTTTCGACAGACGCGTTATTGAATGGGTCTGCGCCGAGACCATACGCCGTGTCCGTTGGAAAAGCGATGACCCCACCGGCTTTGAGCAACGAAACGATTTCAGCGTAATCGCTGCTCTGCAGCTTCTCGGCGTGAAACAGCTTCACTTGCGCATTGTACGACTAGATGCGTTTCACTATAAATACGGCACCCTTTTCTAAACAGCATTACACTCGCAGAGCATGCAGATCGGCAAACACAACGGGAAACTCATCGAGCTTCGAAAAGCGACTCGGCGAGGCGTGCTAACCGCTAGTGGCCTGCTGCCGATAGAAGGACCAATTCTCTTGGAGGAGGCCGAGCGATCCGGTACTCAAATCGTAGACGTATTTCTGCGACCCGGGACACCAAGGCCAGCTGTAGTAGGGGCTTCCGTTTATGACCTTACGGACGAGATATTCAAGACTCTACAGAGCACGGAACACTCTCAAGGAGTGATTGCTACCGTTCGACTTCGTGAGTTCAACATTAAGGACACATTGACTCCATCGCCGGCCTTAGTGATCGTGCTTTGTCGTATTCAAGATCCCGGAAACGTCGGCACAATTCTCCGAGTTGGAGAGGCGTTGGGTGCAACCGGATGTCTCGCCCTCCGCGAAACAGCGAGCTTTCATAATGGCAAACTCGTGCGGGCAAGTGCCGGCAGCCTATTTCGGCTGCCGCACGTCGGTAGCCTGGAGTTAACGGAAACCGTGCAAGATTTCCGTTCCCGAGGTGTTTTCATCGTCGGAACTGCCCCCATGGCTCCATCCACAATCGAAGTATGGGACTGGCGAAAGCCGACTGCCCTTCTGGTTGGAAATGAAGGTGGAGGGCTTAACGATGCCGAGCTGCACGCTTGCGATGCGGTGCTGCGAATTCCGCAAAAGCCGACGGTCGAATCGTTGAATTCGGCCATCGCGACGGCCGTTGTCCTCTACGAAGCTTCAAAGCAGAGACATTAAAACAACGCCCGCTTGCTGAGTTCCTTCGATTTTACATACCATGCGGATACGGCGCCGAGCCGAACAAGGCGATATGAGCGGGTCACTTTTCGAAGAAGACAGGCCGGCTGAAAGGCTGGCCGCAGATGCACCTCTGGCTGACCGCATGCGGCCGCAAACGCTGGACGAGGTGATTGGGCAACAGCATCTGCTCGCCCCAGGGAAGCCGTTCCGCATTGCGATTGAGAGGGATCAAGTTCCGTCAATGATCCTCTGGGGACCACCTGGAGTGGGCAAGACTACGCTTGCCCATGTCATTGCCAAGTTGACCAAGTCGTCGTTTGTTCCGTTCAGCGCCGTCCTCGCGGGTATCAAAGAAATCAAAGAAATCATGGCCGTAGCCGAAAAAACGAGACGGTTAGGCCGTCGCACGATCGTTTTTGTTGATGAAATTCACAGGTTCAACAAAGCGCAGCAGGACGCCTTTCTTCCTCATGTGGAGCATGGCAACATTACGCTGATTGGTGCCACCACAGAAAACCCATCGTTTGAAGTGATTTCGGCACTGTTGTCGCGCACGAGAGTTTTTGTCCTAAACGCTTTGTCGGACGATGACATCCTTACGTTGTTGCGCCGTGCGATACAACGTGAAGCATTCAACGTTGACGAGGAATCGACGAAAGCAATCGCCGTGCTTTCCAATGGCGATGCACGCACTGCGCTCAACGTCCTCGAACTCGCGGTGCGAGGAACGCCCCCAGGCGAACGCATAACGAAAGCGACCGTCGAACAAGCGTCGCAGAAAACGCTTTTGTACGACAAAGGTGGCGAAGAACATTACAACATCATCTCGGCCTTGCATAAGTCGCTTCGTAATTCGGATGTCGACGCATCTTTGTACTGGCTCGCTCGGATGCTTGAGGCTGGCGAAGACCCGCTATACATCGCTCGACGGCTTGTGCGATTCGCGTCGGAAGATATCGGTTTGGCGGACTCGCAAGCGTTGCGGATCGCGCTCGACGCCAAAGATGCATTCGATTTTATCGGCTTGCCGGAAGGCAAGCTCGCGTTGGCCCAGTGCGTCATCTACCTCGCTGCGGCTCCAAAATCCAATTCGGTTTATACGGCGTACGACGCCGTTGCTTCAGACGTGGAAAACACACGTAATGATCCTGTCCCTTTACACATCCGAAATGCACCGACACGTCTGATGAAAGGCCTTGGATACGGGGAAGGTTATCAGTACGCACACGATCTTGAAGACAAGGTCGCGGATATGGATTGCCTGCCGGATTCACTCAAAGGTCGGAAATATTTTCATGCACAGGAAGTCGGCGAAGAAGCTGCAGTGAAACGCCGTCTTGATGAGATCGCGAAGAGAAAGCGGGCGAAGAAAGGCAACAAGGCACCGCCAGAGTAACGAATTGGAAATTGGACGATTGGACGAATCCTGCATTGGAAATTCGAAATCCGAAATCGCAGATTGGACCGGCCGGAGTACGCACTTAGCGTGCAATTTCAGATTTCGGATTTCGAATTTCCAAATGCAGGATTCGTCCAATCGTCCAATTTCCAATTTCGGACCTCGGGGCGTGTCTACCCTCCAAAGAGCGCCACATGTTCCTGGAGAATGCAGCGGTCCATCACAACGGTGATACCCGCGGCTCTAGCCTGGGCCGCTGCGGCTTCATTAGCGACTCCCAACTGCATCCAAACGACGGGCGCATTACGCCGCATTGCCGCTTCGACAACCTCCGGCACGTACTCGGGGCGACGAAAGATATTGACAATCTCCAACGGCCCGGGAACTTCGTCGAGGGAAGCATACGCCTTTTCGCCGAGCACTTCCGTTTCGTGCGGATTCACCGGAATTACTCGATAGCCGACAGCCTGCATGTATTGGGAAACGGAGTAACTTGGCCGCCAACTCTGAGAAGAGAGGCCGACGACGGCGATAGTCTTGTATCGCTCCAGAATTTCTTTGATGCTCACAGGACCTCATCCAATGCCGCGAGGAACGCCTTGTTTTGATCGTGGGTTCCAATCGACACGCGTATACAACTCGGACAACCCCAGGCCGGCCGAACGATCACTCCCTTTTCAAGCAACGCAAGCGTGGCTTCAGGTGCAGGCCGGTCGAGCTGCACAAGAAGGAAATTCGCGAACGAAGGGACGTATCCAATCTTACGGCTCGATAGCTCGGCACAGACATAATCGCGTTCGATACGATTCATATCGACGCTTTTTCTAACATGTTCACGATCGCTCCAAGCAGCCAGCGCAGCGATCTGGGCAACGCTACTCGTATTGAACGCCATTCGAACCTTATACAAGGTCCCAATAATGTCACGCGTGCTGATGCCATAGCCGATGCGCAGGCCAGCCAACCCGAACACTTTCGAGAAGGTGCGCAGAATCAATACTGATCTTCCCGAACGTACGTACTCCAGCGAGTTGGGATAGTCAGGCTCCGTGACGTACTCGAAATAGGCTTCGTCCAGGACGACGAGTACGTGTTCTGGAACCCGCTTCATGAATTCGTCAAGCTGGAGGCGACGAATAATCGTTCCAGTCGGGTTGTTGGGATTCGCAAGAAGAACCAGTCGAGTTCGTGAGGTAATGCGCGAACCGATTCTTTCCAGGTCAAAGCCGTAATTTTCCATCGGTACTCGCACCATGGGCATATTGAGCATTTCGGCGAGTTGATAATAAACAATGAAAGACGCCTCACCCGTGATCACCTCGGCCTCCGGCGTGAACACAGCATGGTAGGCCATCGCAAGAATGTCGCTTGAGCCGGAGCTGATGATGAGCTCGTCCATCGAAATCCCGAAATGTCCGGCCAATTTTCGACGTAGCTGGAAGCCGCTGTCGTCAGGATACGGCGCGACGTTTTCCATGTACGTGCGCGCAGCCTCCACTCCTTTCGGCGAGGGACCGAAAGGGTTCTCATTCATACCGAGCTGTACGATTTTCAGCCCGGAATCGCGTTCCATTTCTTCAGCAGGGTTTTCGGATTTGTATGGGGGTATGCGTTGAATATGCTCTGGAACAGAATCGGAAAAACTCATTTTCTGAAGTCCCGCTTAAAATGGGCGATCTCGTGTTCGCTGAGAAAGCGCCATTGGCCGGGCACGAGCTTGTCGTCTTGAAGAAAGCCGATACGCACGCGACGAAGTTTTTCCACAGGATGGCCGACAGCCTGAAACATTCGGCGAATCTGCTGGTTTCGACCCTGATGAAGCGTGACCTCATACCAAGGGTTTTCACCACCTTTCAGTTGTTTGATATCGCATGGCGCGAGCCTCTCGTTATCGACGTATGCACCACGCCGTAATCGGTCAAGATCACGTTCCTGGGGATTCCCTGCCACTTTAACCTCGTACACCTTCGGTACGACTCCGGCCTTGGTCATAAATCTTGTAAATTCACCGTCGTTTGTAAGAATCATCAGGCCTTCAGATGCGAAGTCGAGCCGGCCTACGGGATACACGCGTTCTTTTACTTTGCCTTTGACGTACTCAAGGACTGTAGGTCGATCTCCTGGATCGCTCGATGTGGACATTACGTTCTTCGGTTTGTGAAGCAGAATGTAAACGTGACGTTGCGGCGGACGAACCTTTTTACCGTCAACTTTGATCACATCTTCATCGGGATCCGCTTTTGATCCAAGCTCGGTGATAATGTGGCCGTTAACGGTAACCCGCCCCTCCTGAATCATTTCCTCAGCGTGCCGTCGCGAAGCCACCCCCGCGTGAGCTAAGATTTTTTGTAGGCGTTCCTGCATTACATTATTGTAAGGGAACCGCGTGGGCTATTGCTCGGTCGTCTCTACGATCTCTTCTTCAGCGGCCGCCTGGTTTTTGATGAGTTCTTCAAACTCTTCCATGCTTGGCAGTTCGCTAAGATCTTTCAAACCAAAATGCATTAGAAATTCTTTCGTCGTCTTATAGAGGATAGGACGACCGAGAACCTCTTTGCGACCGGCGGTTGCTACAAACTTCTTATCGAGGAGAGTCTTTATAACCCCACTAGCATGCACTCCGCGAATATCTTGGATTTCGGGAATGGTGACAGGCTGCTTGTACGCAATGACGGCTAGAGTTTCCAAGGCAGCCAGCGATAAGCGCGTGGGCGGAATTTGGCTTTTGATGAATTGCTTCAGAATCTCGTGATGCTCAGGTTTAGTGGAAAACCGGTAACCATCCGCGACTTCGCGGATCTCAATTCCACGGTGAGGCGCCCGATATTCGTCCATTAATTCTCTAAGCCTCTGCTGCAGTTCATTCCGATCGACATCGGGCAGAGCTTTATGGATGGCCTCGATGCCAACCGGCTCCTTCGCGAGGTAGACAATGGCCTCAAGCAGGGCTGAAAGATTTGGATAACTCATAGTCCGGATTGGCTCGAGCAGTTATTTCTCCGAATGCCTTCTCCTGTCTCAGGTAAATCGCCCGAAGCCTCGTCAGCTCCAGTAATGCGAGAAATGCAGTGATCAGACCGCGCCGTGATGTTATGTCGGGCAGCACATCCGAAACCGCAACAGCTGATCGGGCCGATACGATCTTCTCAAACAAATAGGCCATCATCTGTTCGACGGAAAACTCATCACGCTGGACTTCCATTAGGGGGCGTTGCTCAGCTCGTTTGCAGACATCCCGAAATGCGAGAAGTAAGTCATAAAGCGTGACGTTAAGTTCCGGTTCGAGGTCGACCTCATCCACAGTAACCTCGCCCGGATTCGACCAGACTGCATTCTCGATCATTTCGCGCTGATACAACATTTGCGCGGCATTCTTGAATTTTTCATACTCCAGAAGACGCCGAACAAGCTCGGCCCGCGGGTCTTCCTGTTCCTCTGGTGGAGCATCGGGGTCCGGCGGCAGAAGCAGACGCGATTTGATATAGATCAGTTGTGCGGCGATCACCAGGAATTCCGAAGCTAGATCCACATCCAGCTCCTCCATCAAGTGGAGGTATGACAAGTATTGCTCCGTGATCCTCGCAATCGGGATGTCGTAAATGTCGAGCTTTTGACGCCGGATTAAATCAAGCAGAAGATCTAGCGGTCCTTCATAGAGTGGAAGCGTGATCTTGAGCTCATCAACCTTCAATCTTCATCGCCTTTCGCACGTCACTCATCGTCTCAGCAGCGACTGCCTTTGCTTTTCTTGAACCCTCATTGAGAATGTCCAGAACGTCATTGGGGTGGGACTCGAGGTCCTTCCGCCGCTCATACATCGGTCCTAACCTTTTCTGAAGACTGTCAAACAGCCACATTTTGCATTCGACGCAGCCTATTCCCGCAGAGCGACAACCCTGGTCCACTTCCGCTACTCTTTTTTTATCGGAGAAAACGTCGTGGTAATCGCCGACTGGACAGATATCGGGGTTGCCAGGGTCCGTGCGTCGGATGCGTGCCGGATCAGTGACCATGTTGCGGACTATTTCCTTCAGCGCGTCTGGGTGTTCGCTGAGAGCAATGGTGTTCCCGTAACTCTTGCTCATTTTCCGCCCGTCGGTACCCGGCAATTTCGGAACTTCGGTGAGGAGCGTTTGTGGTTCCGGAAAAACTTCATCATAAAAATGATTGAATCTGCGCGCGATTTCCCGTGTCAGTTCGATATGCGCCACCTGGTCGGCGCCCACGGGTACCGCGTTCGCTTTGTAGATCAAAATGTCGGCCGATTGAAGTAACGGATATCCAAGGAAGCCGTACGTGTTGAGATCGTGATCTTTGATCTCGCTCATCTGTTCCTTGTAAGTAGGAACGCGTTCCAGCCATGGCAGTGGGACGATCATCGAGAACAAAAGATGCAACTCAGCGTGCTCCATCACATGCGACTGAATAAAGAGCGTCGACCGTTGTGGATCGAGTCCCGCCGCCAACCAATCGATGGCATTGTCCACTATGTACTCTCGGATGCGACTCGTATCATCGTAATGTGTCGTCAGTGCGTGCCAATCGACGACGCAATAAAAACACTCATATTCGTTTTGTAATCGCACCCAGTTCTCGAGGGCTCCTACCAAGTGTCCCAGATGCAGCTTCCCTGTCGGCCTCATTCCACTAAGGATTCGCGGTGTTTTCATGATCACGCGACAAGAAATGAAATGACGTAGGAAATAACCGGTGTGTAGAGTCTGGAAGGGACTCCTAGAACAAGCAATCCGAGTAGCAGAAACATCCCATAGCTCTGCATCGCTTCGAACGTACCGGCAAGCGTGCGAGGAAGCAGACCCGATACGACGGCTGCTCCGTCAAGAGGCGCGACAGGAATGAGATTGAAGACTGCCAGAACAAGATTGATTATCACGCCCTGATAAGCAATAGCCGTAAGCGGCGTCACGATGGAGTCCCCGCCAAAAAAGTTGTGCGTCGCCACTTGATAAACCAACTGCGCGCCATCCACAGATACGGCTTTCATGATCATCAAGGCTGTAAACAATGACGCAGCCATCAATAAATTGCTGATCGGGCCGGCGGCGGCAACCAACATGTGATCTCGTGACGGATTTCTTAGCCTCGATACGTTAACCGGAACCGGCTTAGCCCACCCGAACATCAAACCAGAGAACATTCCGACCAGAGGAAATAAGATCGTTCCGATTGGATCCGCGTGAACAAGTGGATTCAGACTGACTCGGCCGAGATATCGTGCGGTCGGATCACCCAGCGCGTCGGCAGCCCAGGCGTGCGCGGACTCATGGACGCTCAACGAAAGCAGCAACACGATAAACTGAATGATGCCCAGATATAGCTCTGTACTCGTCATGACAAATCCGAATTATCGCACACCGAAGGCGCCTCAAACCATGTGCTATAATCGCCGGCATGCACGTCGTCTTGCTGAGACTCGCGCTGGCCCTATACTTCGTGGGTTTTGCACACGCCGTTCTTACAGCACTTAACAAGAAACAAACGTTATTCAGACCCGCCTTGGTCGCCGTTACAGCAGGCCTTGTGCTTCATGTCTTGTCTATCGCTCTCCGGGCAATGGAAGTACGGTACCTCCCGCTGACGCAGCAGTACGAGGCGTTTTCCTTTTTCGGCGCGCTGGCCGCGTTAGGTTTCTTGATCGCTTACGCAAAATACCGAATTGCGCCGCTAAGTGTGTTCGCCTTCCCACTCATCTTCATCATGACCTTCATCTCGAATCTCTTTTACGATCCGTCCTCATCAATTCCCCCAGTGCTGCGCAGCAATTGGATCTACATCCATACACCGTTGGTTTTCATTGGTTATGCCGCGCTGTTCATTGCGTTCGCCGCTGCAATCATGTATCTCATTCAGGAACGCGCGCTGAAATCGAAGCACCCAGTGCGCTTTTACAACTGGCTCCCTTCCCTCGAGCTTTGTGACGATCTCGCGTATCGAGCGTTGGCGATCGGTTTCCCTCTGATCACGCTCGGCATCATCACGGGGGCTTTGTGGGCGCAGGGCGCCGGTTTTGTTTGGGCCAGAGATGCCAAAGTTGTGTTCTCATTCTTGACCTGGCTCGTTTACCTGTTGCTTATCTTCTATCGGTTGACGGGGTGGCGCGGACGGAAAGCCGCCTATTTGTCGATTGTGGGTTTCATCGGGGTTCTCGTGACTTTTCTGGGAGCAAATTACTTCGGTGGCCTACATACATTCAATCAGTGATGCAGCTTGCACTTGTTGGACTCAGCCACAAAACAGCACCGGTCGAATTGCGCGAAAGGCTGGCGTTCGGTGAAGATGCACTAAGGTCCGCGCTGACATCGCTCGTTGGCCGGCAGGACGTCTCCGAAGCGCTCATTCTCTCGACGTGCAATCGCGTTGAGGTAGTTGCGGAAAGCGCGGACGATCGCTTAATTCGCGAGTTTCTCTGCGACTTCCACAAGATCTCGCACGATGTTGTATCTAAGCATTTGTACAGCTTTCGAAATGCGGATGCAATTCGACATGTTTTCAGAGTTGCGGCCAGTCTGGATTCCATGATGCTGGGTGAACCCCAGATCCTGGGTCAGGTTAAAGAAGCTTATCGAATTGCGGCGGCTGCGGGTACTGTCGGCATGCATCTAACCGCACTGATGAACCGTGCATTTGCTGTCGCAAAGAAAGTACGAAGCGAAACCGGCATCTCTCAATCCGCAGTTTCGGTAAGCTATGCCGCGGTGGAATTGGCCCGCAAGATCTTCGGTGAGCTTACCGGTAAAACAGTGATGATCATCGGAGCCAGCAAAATGGGTGAATTGGCAGCCAAGCACCTCAAGCGCAATGGTGTGTCCTCCGTGCTTGTCACCAATCGTACATTCGATCGCGCAGTAGAACTGGCACAGGTTTTCGAGGGAGCGGCGGTGCCTTTCGAACATTTCATTGATCACATGGATCGTGCCGACATTGTCATCAGCTCGACTGGGGCTCCCCACTTCATCATCAGCAAAACCGTCGCCGAACAGATTATCCATCGGCGCAAAAACAAGCCGATGTTTTTTATCGATATCGCGGTGCCCCGTGACATTGATCCCACAGTTAACGAAATCGATAATGCGTTCGTGTATGACATCGATGATTTACAGCAAGTGATTGATGCCAATCTCAAGGAGCGAATGAAGGAGGCAACGCGAGCGGAGCAGATCATCGATTCTGAAGTTGAAGCGTTCTGTAACAGGATGCAGTCGCGGGAAGTGGTGCCTACGATCATACAGTTACGCGACACGCTCGAGAAGGTTCGCAGGGATGAGATCGAACGCAATCGCCGTCACCTGAAACAAATGTCCCCGGAACAGCAGGCGGCGTTTGACCACATTACCAAATCGATCGTGAACAAAATCCTTCACCATCCGATTGAACATTTGAAACAAAATGCTCAAGACCCAAACGGGCCCGATCTGGTCGACCTTTTCAGAAAAATTTTCAACATCAAATCTTCACGATGAGAGTGCGCAATGGCTAGCCTCAAGTTGGGGACACGAGGGAGCGCATTGGCTTTGTGGCAGGCCAATTGGACGAAAGCCCAATTGGAGGAGCGATGGCCCGGCCTTGTTGTTGAGCTTGTGCCGATCAAGACCACCGGCGATAAAGTTCTCGATGTGCCACTCGCTAAAATTGGCGGAAAAGGTCTTTTCACGAAAGAAATCGACGAAGCGCTGCTTTCGGGCCGGATCGACCTTGCTGTTCACAGTATGAAGGATGTGCCCTTTCAGCTACCAAATGGAATCGATTTTGCCGCAGTTCCCGTCCGGGAGGATTCGCGCGACGCATTCCTTTCGAAAGGAATGCAGATTCAAGATCTTCCTGCTGGTTCGAAGATCGGAACCAGCAGTCTGCGGCGCCAAGTCCAACTGCGGCACCGGTTCCCTTCCTTACGGATTATCAACTTGCGTGGCAATGTAGACACGCGGCTGCGTAAGCTTGCATCCGGCGATTTTGATGCCGTCATCCTTGCCGCAGCAGGACTCAACAGACTCGGATACAGTCGTGAGATAACACAGATGCTAGACGAGGACATGATGCTCTCCGCTGTTGGACAAGGTGCGCTAGGAATTGTTTGCCGTTCGAGTGATACGGCCACATCCGATACTCTTCGCGTGCTCGACGACCCGGTCACGCATGCTGCCGTCACTGCCGAGCGCGGCTTGCTGCGGGCTTTGGGCGGAAGTTGCCAGATTCCTGTTGCAGGGCACGCTAAGGTGGCTGGGGCTAGCATCACGCTCAAAGGCCTTGTTGCCAGTCTTGATGGCTCACAAGTGATACGCGAAACAGTGGACGGGAGCGCTGATCGGCCGGCCGATCTGGGATTGGCGTTAGGCCATAAGCTACTTTCAATGGGAGCCGGAGAGATCCTTGCAGAAATCGCCGCGCACAGCACTGACTGGTAAGACCGTTGTGATAACGCGGGCTGCTTCCCAGGCCGCCGAATTGCGCTCGCGCCTGGAGGACCTCGGGGCTAATGTCATCGAATGCCCGACAATTCAGATCGTTCCTCCAAAGTCCTGGAAGCCGGTTGACGAAGCCATTCGGCGATTGGATACGTATCAGTGGATATTGTTTACGAGCGCCAATGCCGTCGAACAATTCATGGATCGCATGGGTACAAGACGGCCCACGATACCTATCGCCGTGGTTGGTTCCGCGACAGCAACAAAGTTGAAAAAATGGGGTCTGACTCCTTCCCTGATTCCAAAACAATTTCGCGCGGAAGGCTTACTGGAAGCGTTTCCTGAAAACCTTGTGGGCACACGAATTCTGTTTCCACGAGCAGAAGTGGCCCGCGAACTCCTGCCTGAGGAACTGAGACGGCGCGGGGCGGCGGTCGATGTTGTGACTGTATATCGGACTATTAAAGCGTTGGCCGGCGATATTGGAGAGGTGCTCGAAACGCAGCACGTCGATTGCATTGTCTTTACGAGCCCATCTGCGATTCCGGAAAACCTGCACATGCTCCCGACCGGAACGGCTGTGGCCGTAATAGGCCCTGTGACTTGCGAAGCGGCGCGGTTGTTGGGCCTGAACCCCGACATCGTGTCACAGGAGTCCACAATTCCAGCCCTGGCTGACGCAATAGCGAATCATTTCAAATGAAGATTAGCGATTACGAAAAATGCGCTCGGAAGATCGGTGCGGCACTGCAGCTCGCACCCGGAGAAAGCGTGTTAATCAAGCTCGACACGCGAATCTTTACGGAACTCATTCCACCTCTGCAAACTGTGATCAGGGCTTCAGGCGCGTACGTCTCTGGTGTGATCCTTGCCGAAGACACAAATGTCGGGTCCCACGAAGAGTTGCTCTCGCTCCGCCGGCTCTTCGAAACTGCCGATGTGTTCATCTGGCTGCCGGAATTCAATCAAGGCAATCGTCCAGCGCTTGCGCGCGCCATCAACGAATGGTTGGATGCTGGACGAGGCCGCGCAATTCACTTCCACTGGAACGGTGGTTCATTTCCGGCTGGTTTGTTGCAGCTGCCTGAGCAAGACCTCATTGATCGCATTTACATGGCCGCACTCGATGTGAGTTCGGAAGACCTTGACCGGCAGCATAAGAAAGCAATGGCGCTACTGAAGTCCGGCCCCATTCGTGTGACCACACCTGAAGGCACCGATATTTCTTTCGAAGTTGGTGGCCGACCGTTCTGCAGCCAGATCGGCGATGCGTCGCGAGAGCGAATGAACTCTGCCCGCGTTCGAATCGATCGCGATGTCGAACTGCCGGCCGGAGTATTGCGCGTGGCACCTCTCGAAACGTCGGCGAACGGATCGGTCTTCCTTCCGGTATGGCGACCGATTGCGACCGAAGGCCATAATCTTTTTTTGCGGTTTGCGAACGGCCACGTCGCTATACAGGGAGTTAACGCGGACAAGGTCGATCAAGAGCTCACTGCTGCCGGTGGTGACGCACGAATGTTCCGAGAATTCGCATTAGGTTTTAATCAAGCTCTTAAAATACTGCCGGAAGCTCCATTTATCGCGTATTACGGCTACGGCGCGGGCATCGTGCGCCTTAGCCTCGGCGACAACGAGGAAATGGGTGGCGCGAACCGTGGAGGCGGAGTTTATTGGAATTTCCTTCACAACGCGACCGTCTCAGCCGGAGGCAGAACCCTGGTTGAGAATGGAAAATTGGTTCAACTCTGAAGTGCGTACATCTCAACGCTCAACCTTGTAGGTTGTAAGTTCCATGCTGATCTCAGGCGAACTCGGCCCGGCTTCGGGGCCTTCATATCGCACCCAGAAATGCGGCGGCGACACTGTGAACCAGAAATACGCTTTGGGCGCAAATGGCCGGACGACGTTGAGAATCCCTAGCTGAGGGACCAGTTCAATTTTGTAGCACTCGAACACTCCTGCCGGCGTCTTGATCTGTTCTTTGCCACGCAGCTCGATCTTCATGTCATAACGCTGCGGTTCATTTGTTATAAGTTTTGTGTTGAAAGGCTGCCAACTGTCAAATGGCAGAAATCGCAACACACCGGCTATGCCTTCGATCACCAGCGTGCCGATACTGAACGGCAAAGATTTAATTTCTGGACCTGCGCCTTCCTTGCTTCGTTCGAAGCGAATAACAGAGTTTGATGAGTCGACGGTCTTTCGCTCACTTGAGATTGGGACGCCCTTCGAGTTTGTAAAACTCCTTTCAACCCTCAAGGGAGAGAAACTGGTATCTGCTAACCAAACAGCTTCCAGCGACCAGTTTACATCTTCACGAAATGGCGTGTAGCGCCCTTTGCCGTTTTCGGTGAACCGCACAGCACGCCTGCCCTGCTCAACATGCGGTTCCATTGTCCACTGGGCAGTCCAACGCACATGCCCGTCTTTGTCGGAGGCGCGGGTCGATCCGCGTTCGTGCGGAATCGTCAACGGAGGTTTGACGACATCAACGGGCTCGACGGCGAGCGGCAGGAATAATGTGAGACAAAGACACCACATTAATGATTACAACGGCAACGGATACATGATCCAACCGACAACAACTGCCACGGCAAGGAAGGATAAGAAAACAAAAACGCCATAGCGAAATTGCTCACGGGGTTCGTTCTTTGTAATAAGGGCGAACACGGTGGACACAATGAGCGCAAAAATCACGAGAGCGGTAAAGTGTGAAAGGATCATGGCTTTCGCCCCTGCGCAATGTCGAATGCATCCAGCACGATCAAATAGTTCAATAAACCGCACACCCAGAGGTATGTCGTCCCGTAGTCGTAGCTCGGCCAGGTCATGGTGCCGACGCCTAGATTCATTCGCTCCGCAATCCAGTATGGAATACCGGCACCGATATTCGCTATGAATGCGAACACATGCAAGGGTTCATCGAATTCCAGGCCGTAGAGTTTGCCATGCATGGCAAGTCCAAGGGCGAACATAAGGAGTACGCAAACAGTAAATATCAGGCCTCGAATCCAACGGCCAATGAGGACGTGCGCTAGTCCGGGAACAAGCCACCCGCTTGAGCAAATGGCGAGAGTAGCGGCCATGTTCATGGGTTGAGGTTCAAGTACAGCTGAGCGGGATGTCGGTTCGAATTGCCCGTTTCCTTGGTCCATTAGGAGTTTATATCGGCGAGTTTCCTTTCGAGGTCACCACCGTCCAAGCCTACAATTTGAAATATTTTGTGTCTACTCCTTTCTCCCCCGACCAGACGAACCGCGGACCGTGGGACACCGAAGTACTGCGACACGAAGTCCACCGCGGCTTTGTTCGCTTTTCCTTCAATCGGCGGGGCGTTCAACCGGAGTATTAATTCTCCTTCCCGATAGCCTGTGAGTTGGTTTCTTTTCGCGTTGGGAATCACTCGGATTTTCAACTGCGATGAAGTCATTGTCGCTCGCCAAAAAGAGCCGTGCCGATGCGAACCATCGTTGCGCCCTCGTCGATGGCCACTTCGAAATCATGGCTCATACCCATCGAGAGTTCGTGCAAGCCAAAGCCTTGAGCCAATTCACGAAGTTTGCGGAAATAAGGTCGCACTTGATCGGCAATCTCAAAAAAAGGCGGAATTGTCATCAAGCCGCATAGCTGCAACCGTTCGTACTTTACGAATTGCTCGACAACCGGACCGAGAGCCGCTTCGTCTACGCCGGATTTGTTTGGTTCTTCGGAGAGTTTGACTTCTATGAGTACAGGTACAGTTCTCGAGGCATTTTGGTTGAGTTTGATAGCAAGATCTGGGCGATCCACGCATTGGATCCAATCGAAATTATCCACTGCTCTTTTCGCCTTATTCGTCTGCAAGTGTCCGATGAAGTGCCACGTGAGATCTAGCTCGGCTAGAGCTTTCTTTTTCGGCAATGCTTCCTGGAGCCGATTCTCACCAATATCGCGGATCCCGCACTCTACAGCTTTTCGAATGGATTCGGGCGAAACGGTCTTAGTTACAGCGACCAGCCTGATAGATGTTGGATCACGGCCACTTCGAGACGCCGCCTGCTGGATTCTCTCCAGAACGCGGAGGCAGTTCGCCCGCACGTCGGTCATCGAGCTTTTCTAGATCGCGGAGGTTTCGGCGTTTCATTCCCTGCGATGACTGTTTCCTCTTCTACACCTGCGCGACTGCCTTTGCTCTTTTTTGTCTCACTAAGGCTTTGCTTCAGGATTTCCATGAGATCGACAACCTTAGCGGGTCCAGGTCCCTTTGGAGCAGGAGCTTGGGGCGACACGCCAGCGACTTTCATCTGAATGATTCCGAGAACCTTGTCATAGTAATCGTCTTTGTACTTGCCCGGGTCGAATTTGTCCGACATCGAGTCGATAAGCGTATTTGCCAGATCCATTTCTTTTTTGCTGACGTCGGTCTTTTGAGGAACATTCAGTGAGCCACTGTCGACAATCTCATGTGCAAATCTCATGGTTTGGAGAGTCAGGAGGTTGCCTACACTTTTTACCGCAGCAAGATGCTCGCGTGATTTCAAGACAACCTTGGCTATCCCGACCTTGCCTGACTCAGCCAGCGCGTCCCGCATCAACGCGTAGGCACGTTCGCCGCCTTTTTGTGGTTCCAAATAATACGGCTTATCAAAGTAGACGGGATCGATTTCGTCTTCCTGTACAAACTCCTGGATCTGGATAGTCTTGGTCAGCTCGACGTCCGCCTTGTCCAGATCTTCGTCTGTAATCTCCACATACCGATCTCTCTCATACTCGTAGCCGCGAGTAATCTCCTCCCAAGGCACCTCGACATTCTCCGAATCACAAAATCTCTTATAGGAGACTGGGCTCATATCCTTCTTATGGAGGTAGTGAAACGAAAGCTCATTCTTGCGCGTAGCGCTGAAAAGCGAGATCGGAATAGAAACGAGTGCAAAGCTGATATTGCCTTTCCAAATAGCTCTCATATAGCTTCCTCTCCTCTCGGGCCGACTATAATGCCAATTCTAACATCGACTTACAACCGAAAGACGATCCCTAAGCCAAATACCGCCCTTTTCGTGTTTATATAATTCCACCGTGGATCGTTTCTTCGTGATTCATTACAACGAGCTTGGGCTCAAAAAAGGCAACCGCGACTTTTTCGAGAACATGCTGTGCGTCAATATCAACACCGTTCTCGAGGGATGTGGTGCGCAACGGATCAAGCGAATTTCCGGCCGGCTCCTGGTTCCGGTTCCGACGGGCGCAAGCATCCAGGAAATCAAACGGCGGCTCACTCGAGTGTTTGGAATTGCTTACTTTGCTGAGGCATGGGCTTCTCCACAGGCTGTGGAAAAGTTAGAGTCAAATGCTTGGGAATTGATCCAGGGACGCACGTTCAGTTCGTTCAGAATTGATACACGTCGAGCCGACAAAAGTTTTCCACAGACGTCTGTGGAAATTAACCAGCGCGTCGGTGCATATGTAAAGGAACGGGCGCATGCGCGCGTAGACCTGGAGAACGCAGAACTGACGTGCTGGATCGAAATCGTCGAGCAATACGCCCTTATCTATGTCGAACGCTTCGCGGGACCTGGAGGCCTGCCCGTCGGCACGAGCGGTAAGGTCATTGTGCTTCTTTCTGGCGGTATTGATTCTCCTGTCGCAGCCTGGAAGATGCTCAAACGGGGTTGCACGGCGGTCTATGTTCACTTCCACAGTTTTCCGTACACCAACAAAGAATCTCAAGAAAAGGCGAGACAGATTGTGAAGCTTCTCTGTTCGTACGCACTTCGCTCGAAGATCTACCTGGTGCCGTTTGCAGAAATTCAAAAGCGCATCATGGTCGATACACCACCGGAGACTCGAGTCATTCTATACAGGCGTTACATGATGCGGATCGCAGAGCAAATTGCCCGTCGTGAGAAGGCACGTGTGCTGGTCACCGGAGACAGCGTTGGACAGGTGGCGTCTCAAACTATTGAAAACATCGATGTCATTTCGCGCGCGGTTCCGATGCCGATCCTTCGACCGCTGGTCGGTGATGACAAACTGGAAATCGTCGATGTGGCGCGGCGGATCGGGACCTATGACATATCGATACTTCCGGATCAAGACTGCTGTTCCCTCTTCGTACCGAAGCATCCAGAGACGAAAGCAAATCTGATGCAAGTCGAACACTCGGAGGCTCGCTTGGACGTCGCCGAGGCCATGAAGCTTGCGCTAGACTCTGCCGAGGTTCTGCTAGAATACCGATCGCCGTCGGTTCAACAGCCCACGCCAACGCTCAACAAATGACACAAGGAAAATTCGTCAGTTTTGAAGGGATTGAAGGTTGCGGGAAGACGACTCAAATCGCTCTCTTATCCGAATACCTCAAGAAACGGTCTATTGCCCACACGATTACGCGAGAGCCCGGTGGCACCGCTGTCGGAGAAGGCATTCGGAAGATCCTATTGAATTCCGAAACCATTCATCTGACGTCGGCCTCGGAATTGTTGCTTTTCTATGCGTCGCGTAGCCAGAACATCCAAGAGAAGATCAAACCCGCACTTGACCGCAACGAGATGGTGATCTGTGACAGGTACTACCATGCATCGATGGCCTATCAAGGCTATGGCAGAGGGATACCCCTGGAGTTCATTCAGAAGCTCACGAACCTCGTGTGCTATCCGTTCCGCCCCGACGTGACATTTCTTCTCGATATCGAACCTGAGGTGGGTCTTGCACGTGCGAGAGCCCGCAATCACGGCCGGCCGGAAAATGAGGGGAGATTCGAAGCGGAAGACTTGGAGTTTTACAACAAGGTGCGAGACGGATATCTGGAATTGGCGTCCGCAGATGAACGGATTCAGCTCATCTATGCTGATCGTCCAATTGAGGCGGTTCATCGACATATCCTGACCATACTCGGCTTCAATTAATGCAGTTCGATGCGTTTATCGGAAATCGTAAAATTGTCGAGCGCCTCCGCAGTAAGTTGCGCGAAACTCGTTTTCCTCACGGACTTATCTTTTCTGGACCGGAAGGTGTCGGTAAGCATGCTTGCGCGACCATGCTTGCAAAAGCACTCAATTGCAGAAACGCGGCAATCGGCGATTTTTGTGACGTCTGTCCCAGTTGCCGGAAGATCGAATCAGGCGTTCATCCCGATGTCATAACGGCCACCGTCCAGGAGGATGCGACTCAGATCAAGATCGCCCAAGTGCGCGAGATTCTAAGCGTCTTGGACCTGCAACCGCTCGAAGGACGGAATAAGGTTTTCATTATCGATCCGGCAGACGCACTCACTCCCGAAGCGGCCAATGCTCTTTTGAAGGGATTGGAAGAGCCCCCAGAAAATACCTTCTTCATTCTGATAACAGTGAACGTCCAGGAATTGCTTCTGACCGTCCGTTCACGCTGCCAGATCTACCACTTTATTCCTCTTACTTTAGATGAAATCCGGCAGCACGGGATCACGGATGAGCTGACGATACGATGGTCTCAAGGAAGCATCGGGCGAGCCCGCTCGCTAGACATTTCGCGGCTTAAGGGCGAACGGTCGATCATGATCGATTTTCTGGAGACCGCATTTACCGCTACTCAAGACGAGTTTCAGGACCTGCTGGGCGTGAGCTCGGAACTGGGAAGGGCTAAACAAGACTTCGACAACCGGATGACCGTTTTGTCGGTTCTTCTGGCTGATGTTCTTTACATAAAAGAAGGTATGCGTTACAAAATTGTGAACATCGATATCGAGGCTAAACTGACCCAGCTTGCCGCCCCTGTGTCTTCGGAAAGGCTCGTCCGAGTGTCCGAATTTTTGCGATTCATCGAGTCGAGCCTCAAGAATAACGTCAATCGGCAGATGCTTACGGATGTGCTGGCGATTACTTCGAACGAGAGCGCAGCGCAGTGGGTGCAGTAGTAAGTGAAAAGAAAGAGAAGTTTGTCCTCTTGTGCTTTTTGTGTACCTTCGCTAAAATCCTTCGTACTTTAACTGCAACCTGCGCAAACCTCCGAACGCCAGTTCATTTGCGACACGTTTTAGTGAGGAACTATGTCAAATCGGAAGCTGATCCGGCCAAGCCTTGCCGAGATCAAAGAGCAACTGACTGTCAGGCAACCACGAGCGAAGAGGCCGGCCGCAAGCGATCAAACAAACGCCGAGAATTTTTACTACGTGAAGCAGATGCAGAACAAAACGCCGATGGTTATCGTTTTGCAAGATGGCGAGACCATCAAGGGCTCGATTGAGTGGTATGACAAAAACTCGATCAAATTGAATCGTCTCTCTGAGCCTCCCGTTCTACTGTTGAAGCACTATATAAAGTACATGTACAAAGAAAACGAGGACAAGGAAGTCGATTAAAGCGCTTCTTCCATGCTCTCCACCATCGGGATCACTGCCGGCGACCCTGCCGGTATCGGCGTTGAAGTCGTTCTCAAAGCGATCTCGTCCGTCCTGAATTCTGCCCGCTGGGTACTTTATACCGACCGCGCCATTTTCGATCGCAACGCCAAGCTCCTCAAGCCTTCGATAGAGTATCGCTGGATTGAAGATGTGGCGGACGCGACTGATGACCAGGTTCTCTTTCTGCGCGACATGGGAGGTACCTCTTTGGGTATCGAATGGGGCAGGATCAGCGCCGAAGCCGGTAGTCGTGCTCTGCAGTACCTCGACGCCGCGAGCAACGATGCACTATCGGGTCGGCTGAGGGCTATTGTGACCGCGCCTGTTAATAAGGAAGCTGTAGGTGGGGACTTTCACGGTCAGACGGATTACCTCGCCGATCGAGCAGGCGTAAAACAGTACGCGATGGCTTTTTTCGCTCCAACCTTCAAAGTCGTGCTAGCTACGATTCACATGCCGTTACGCGACGCGCTCGGCAAATTGTCGACAGAGCACTACGTTCGCCTGATTCGATTTGTTCACGCTCAGCTGCAGGGATCACGAATTGCGATTGCCGCAATCAATCCGCATGCGGGTGAGGGCGGAATGTTTGGACGCGAAGACATCGATATTTTGACGCCTGCAGTTAGACAATGCTCATCGGAAGGAATTGGAGTTTCCGGACCCTACGCTGCAGATAGTTTGTACTTGCGTGCGCATTCGGGCGAATTCGACGTCGTAATTGCTCCCTATCATGATCAAGGCCTGATCCCGATCAAACTGATTGCCCACGGGGAAGCAACGAATGTCACATTGGGTTTGCCGTACGTCCGTACTTCCCCAGATCACGGCACCGCTTTCGCGATTGCAGGTCAAGGCAAAGCCGATGAGGCGGGAATGAAAGCAGCGATGCGCTGCGCCGCGGCTCTGGTGAGCAAGCTAAGAGGCAAATAGGAAACTGGGACGGTTATTTCTGAACATTGCAGTCGTGGCACAAGCCATAAATCTGCAGCTTGTGGTCTAGCACTTTGAAGCCGAGTTGCTCCGACGCTTCATCTTGAAGGGTTTCGATATCGAGATCGTAGAATTCGATCGACGTGCCGCACTGCATACAAATCATGTGATCGTGATGCTGATGATTGTATAGGTGCTCGTAGCGCGTTATGCCATCGGCAAGATCAATTTCACGCGCGAGGCCGCAGTCGGCGAGTAGCTTCATCGTGCGATAGACCGTTGTGTAGCCAACGCGGGGGTCCTTTTCGCGAACAGCACGATAGACGTCTTCGACGCTCCGGTGACCTTCGTGATTCAAAAAAATGTCTAAAATCAGCTGACGATGGGGCGTGAGTTTGAGCTTATGCTCCTGCAGGTACTCCATAAAGACCTGCATCTCAGGCGCAAGAACTTTCACGGCGCGGACCGTGATGTCGGCAGCAATTTAACGACGTCGTTGTACAGGACAATAACGGTCAGCATCAGAAGAAAAACGAAACTCGTCTGAACTATACGTTCCTTCATCCGCAGGCTGAGATCTCGCCCCAGTAACGACTCGATGATCAACAGGAGTATCACTCCGCCGTCGAGTATCGGGATCGGCATGATGTTGAGGACTCCGAGATTCAGGCTGATCAGTGCCATAAACGTGAGCAACGTGGCAAAGCCGGCTTCATACGCTTGGCCTGAAATAGCCACGATACCGACCGGTCCATTGAGTTGCTTAAGGGATGCTTCCCTTCTTATCAGTCTGCCGAATACCTGAAATATAAGGGCGGCGTTTTCTTTGTTCGTCTGGAGTGATTTTTTGAAAGCGTCGATTGGTCCAAGCTTGACGTGGACAGTCGGTAGAGCATATTCGATACCGATCATTTTCCGGCCGTCTTTCAATTCGGGAGCGACCTCGAGTTCAACCTCTTTTCCATCGCGCAGCACCATTATCGGGATCGTCTTCTCGGTTGCTTCTTGGATAACTTGCCTGACTTCGTGTTCGCTGGTCCTTACGTCAAACCCATTGACACGGATAATCTCATCACCGGGCTTCATGCCGGCCTTCAGTGCCGGCGACGCAGCCGTCGTGAATCCTCGAACAACCGTTTTCAGCACTGGCATCAACCCGACGTAGCCGGCGTCTTCGGGGCCGCGGCGTTCTGGCGTAACCGTATAATCCATCCGCTGTCCATTGCGTTCGACGAGAATCGCAAGAGGGCGTCCCGCGCTGGTTAGAACCTGGTTCTGTACATCTTCCCAAGTCGGCTTATCTTTACCCTCGAAGGAAACGATTTCGTCGCCCGCCTTGAGACCCGCTTTTTCTGCGGGCGATCCATGGTCAACCGCTCCCACAACCACTTCACCGATCAAAAACTCGGGAATCTCGGTTCCGTAAATGTAGAGGCCGGTGATCAGGGCGACAGCCAGGACGACGTTCATCGCAGGGCCTGCCGCGGCCACGAGAAAGCGTTGCCATTTCGGCTTGGAAAGAAATTCGTAATCCTCGCCGGTAATCGTGTCCATGGGCGTTTCCCCAGCCATCTTGACGTAGCCGCCAAGCGGAAACGCGCTGATTCGGTAGTCGGTATCGCCTTTGCGGAAACCAATGAGTCTTGGCCCAAACCCCACCGAGAAAGTCTCGACCTTGATCTTGAAGAATTTTGCGACCAGGAAATGGCCGAGTTCGTGAAGGACAATGATTATTCCTAGAACCACCACAGCGACGCCAATGTTGGACACAACGCTACCTATCATGATTTACCTGCGCTAAAACATTCCCGTCCATTCTAGCACGGTGCACGTGAGTGGCCGTTCGATTTACGAAACCTGACTCAATGCATGACTACGCGCCCAAGCGTCTGCCTCCATTACGGATTCCAGGCGATCTGCCGGTTGAACCGTATGCGCTTCGAGCGTATCGGCAACGATTTTCGGAATGTCAGAGAAAAGTAGTTTCTTGTCCAGAAATGCCTGGACGACCACTTCGTCAGCCGCATTGACCACAGCAGGCGCGGTACCACCCATTTCGATAGCCCGGTACGCCAGACTGATGCAGGGAAACCTCTTCCGGTCCGGAGGATTGAAGTCGAGACGCGGCACCATCGTCCAATCCAGGGAAGCGACGGCAGACGGTAGACGGTCCGGATACGTGAGTGCATATTGAATGGGCTGCCGCATGTCCGCGGTACCGAGCTGGGCCATAATCGAGCCATCGACGAATTCCACCATCGAATGCACAACCGATTGCGGATGAACCATGATGTCGATTCTTTCCGGCGCAATATCGAACAGCCATCTAGCTTCGATAACTTCCAGGCCTTTATTCATCAGCGTGGCCGAGTCCACTGTAATTCGTTTCCCCATTTGCCAGGTTGGGTGCTTTAGCGCTTCCTCCGGCGTAATTTTCGCGAATTCTTCCGCGGGAGTCTCGCGGAAGGGACCACCTGAAGCGGTCAGAATCAAGCGACGAACCTCTCCTCGTTGTCCAGAACGCAGGCATTGATCCAACGCACTATGTTCGCTGTCGATCGGTATCAACCGCGCTCCAGTTCGTTCCGCGGTCTTTCGCAGAAGCTCTCCGCCAACAACCATTGCCTCTTTGTTCGCGAGCGCTACCGTCTTTCCGGCGGCTACGGCGCTGTATGTCGGCTGCAATCCCGCTGCTCCGACGGCTGCGGAGACAACGATGTCAACCTGGGGAGCCGAAGCAATTTGACGAAGGCCCGATTGACCTGTTACCACTTCGGGCATAGGAACACGCAGTTCAGTGCAGCGCTGCCGGAACTGGGCGACTCGAGCCGGATCGCCAATCGCAACAACAGTAGGGTGAAAAGCTGCCGTCTGCTCGGCCAGGAGATCGACGGTTGAATGTGCCGCTAGCGCGAAGATTTGGAAACGGTCCTTTAAGTGTTCAACAACCCGGAGAGTATTCTTACCTACCGAACCTGTGGCACCGATGACTGCAAGACTCTTCATGCGTTGAACAACCAATAAAACACAGGCGTTGCGAATAAGAGGCTGTCTAGGCGATCCAGTATGCCGCCATGGCCCGGCAGAATCGAAGAGGAATCTTTCACGCCTGCACTACGCTTCAAAACCGATTCCGCCAAGTCTCCTGTTTGGCCGACGACGGCGGTCAGCGCCGAAATTCCAGCCAGCCTCAACCATGGTTCACCAAGCAGCCATACGCCTAGAGCGGTTCCAGTAATAACACTTCCAGCGAGCCCGGCCACAGCTCCTTCTATTGTTTTTTTCGGACTAACCTTGGGGGCCAGCAAATGGCGACCGAAAGCACGTCCGCCATAGTAAGCCGCACTATCTCCGGACCAGATAATAACGTAGAGCAGTAAGATCAATTCCCGAGGGATCATCACAAAAAAGCCAAGCGGAACTGAGCAGTAAACGACGCTGCTCATTCCGACGCCCACTCGACCGAACGCGGATTCTAAAGGGCCGCTGATGATCGTGCCCGTCAACAAAATCATGGCACTCAGAATGAGCGTGGTCACCACCCAGCCAAAACCGCCTATGAATGAAATGGTGACCAGCGCCGCCGGAATAAGAAACCATCTTCCGGGACGACCGATTTCCTTTATCAGTCCCAGCGAGAGGAATTCCTCGACAGCGAACGCGGCGGTTAAACCAAGGACGAATGCAAAGACCCAATCAGGAGCGAAAATTGTGATGATTACAACAATGGGAACGGCGATGGCCGCAGTGATGACGCGCTTCATCTACGGACGTTGGTGCCGTCATCCGGCATCGCATCGTCGTATGAGTTGCGGGTCCCAGGACCGTTTTCCAACGTTAAGGTGGGGACCAGCTGCGGCTCCAGGCCGCCGTAGCGTCGCTCGCGCTTCTGAAAAGCAATAATTGCTTCGTAAAGATGCCGTTTGTCGAAATCGGGCCAAAGGGTCTCGGTGACCCAGATTTCAGCATATGCGATTTGCCAAAGGAGGAAGTTGCTGATGCGCAATTCTCCGCTAGTCCGAATCAAAAGATCCGGATCCGGTTGCCCTGCAGTGTAGAGATAACTGGCGAAATCTCGTTCAGAAATCGCGGGTTTACCTTGATCCTTCCATCCATTTTGCAGAATACGGTTCACGGCATCGACGATTTCAGCCCGGCCTCCATAGTTCAGCGCGACATTGAAGATCATCCCGGTGTTCTTGGAGGTGCGCACGATACCCTTCTGCAATTCGGCCTGTACTGACGCGTCGAGCATATCGGTACGTCCGATAGTGCGAAACCGGATGTTGTTCTTGTGGATGTTGTCGAGCTCTCTATTGAGATACTCCTTCAGGAGTTGCATAAGCGTAGCGACCTCTGCTCGAGGCCGCTTCCAGTTCTCAACGGAAAACGCATAAAGGGTGAGGACACGGACGCCGAGCTCTGCCGATCCTTCGACCACTTCACGGACGGCGTTAATGCCGGCACGATGTCCCGCGACGCGCGGCAACCCGCGTTTTCTGGCCCATCGGCCATTACCGTCCATGATGATCGCAATGTGGGCCGGCAGGGCCGCTCGATCGATATGAAATAGAAGATCCGATCCTTTCGGCTTCATACGATTCGGCATCTTATCATGCAGACGTTTTGGGTTTGCAATACAAAGTCGTTTGCATTCCGTTAAAATTTAGTATTCGACATCAACCAGGTGTAGTCCGTGTGGCGGTAACGTGGGCCCGGCCATCCGGCGATCACGAGCGGCAAAGACTTCCGGCAGTTGGTGCGGAGCCATACGCCGCCGGCCGACCTCCAGCAAGGTCCCTGCGATTGTGCGGACCATATGTTGCAAAAAGCCGTTTCCCCGGATTCGAAATACCCAAGTTGGGCTTGATCGGATCCACGAAGCTTCAAATATGATTCGTGTACGATCCTCAACTTCCGTAGAAGTCGACGCAAACGAAGTGAAGTCGTGGGTACCGCAAAAATGCTGTGTTCCTTGATCCATCGCTTGTTCCTCAAGCGGATATCGGAACGCATAGACGTAGCGCGCATGGAACGGGCTGACGATTGGCGGCCGCCAAATGTGATATTCGTAAGTCTTTGATCTCGCTGAAAGCCGCGCGTGAAACTCCGCGGATACCTCTTCAACTGATAGAACGCGAATCTCGATAGGAAGCAGCGCGTTGATGCCTCTCAACACGGCGTCGGTATCCATCGTGCGGACTGTTTGGACGCTCGCCACCTGGGCATGTGCATGTACGCCTGCATCTGTTCGTCCTGATCCAGCAACATCGACTTCGTGATTGAAGAGTTTCTGTAGGGCCTGCTGCAGATCGCCTTGAATGGTCCGAAGCTGCGGCTGGATTTGCCATCCGTGAAAATCGGTGCCGTCGTATGCGAGAGTCAGCTTGAGGTTCCGCATCGGATCGGTTATAGCATGTGGCTGGTCGTATGGGCCATGCAAGGAATCACGGCAACAATCATTACATTTAACGAGTCCGACAGAATCGCCGAGGCTATCTCGAGTCTCTCCTGTTGCGATGAAGTGATTGTCGTAGATTCCGACAGCACAGACGCAACGCGTGATGTTGCACGAGTGCGTGGCGCACGCGTAATCCAACATCCATGGGAGGGATATTCCAAACAGAAGAATTTCGCCGCACAGCAGGCCCGAAACGACTGGATTCTAAGTATCGACGCGGATGAACGGCTTAGCGTTGAACTATCCGCCTCAATCGCTGATTGGCGTCGTGCGGCCCCCCCGCCTTATAAGGCCTGGTCGATGCGCCGGCGGCCCTTCTATCTGGGAAGGTGGATCAATCATTCGGGGTGGTATCCCGATCCTAAGACGCGTTTGTACGACCGGCGTTACTGCCAGTGGGAAGGTGACTTCGTTCATGAAGGCTTGAGAGTTGATGGCCGGATTGGCGAACTCCGGGGTGACCTTCTTCATTTTCCGTACCGCAACTTTAAAGACCATGCCGCTCGAATCGAAAAATACACGGAGCTTGCCGCACGAGCGGCGGAATCAAGCGGCAAACGGGGCAGCTTTTTGAAGTTAAGTGTCGGTCCACCCGCCGCGTTTCTGAATTCTTTTTGTCTGCACGCAGGGTTTCTCGATGGGTGGAGGGGATTCATCATCGCGTATATGGGCGCTCGCTATGTTTTCAGAAGGCAGTTCCGTATACTGCGCTGATGGAATTGGCGTTCGCTTTGATTTTAGGACTCGTCATCGGCAGCTTTTTGAACGTTGTTATCCTACGGCTTCCAGAGGGTATTTCGATTGCGACGCCGCGATCCCGATGTCCCGATTGTAAGGAACTCGTCCACTGGTATGACAACATCCCCGTCGTTAGCTACTTCCTTCTGGGTGGGCGTTGTCGCAATTGCAGAAAGAAAATCTCCGCGCGCTACCCGTTCATCGAAATACTAACCGGCGTAGTTAGTCTGCTGCTATACACCAAATTCGGACTCACGATCGAATGGGTGATCTTCTTGATTTTTTCTGCCGCCCTGATCGCTCTAGCGTTTATAGATCTTGATCACCGAATTTTGCCGGATCCCATAACCCTCAACGGAATTTGGAGTGGCGTCCTCGTCAGCGTTTACCTCGCGCAGCCAAATCCGTTGATCACGAGATTCTTTCGATCCATCGGTATGGCGACGACGAATCCGCACGTTATCGCTCTTATAGGCAGCGTCCTTGGGGCTATTGTCGGCGGCGGATTGCTATGGGGCGTCGCCGAAGCGTATTTGAGATTCCGCGGTATTGAAGGCATGGGATTTGGTGACGTCAAGATGATGGCCATGGTCGGTGCGTTTCTGGGAGCGCCTCTCGCGTTGTTAACAATCATGCTCGGCTCGCTTGTCGGGTCCATTGTGGGATTGTTATTCATTCGTTTTACAAGAAAGACCCGCAACTACGAACTGCCGTTTGGCACGTTTCTCAGCTTCGCGGGAATCATCGCGGTGCTCTATGGAGAGGACATTGTTGGATGGTACATTCAACACCTCATCCGGCCCGGTGCATGAATATATTTCTTAGTGAACATATCACGGGCAAAATGCCGAGTGGCCTGATCCTCGTGGATCGCGAAGGTCGCATCGTCGGACATAATCCAGCGAGTGAGCGTATTTTCGAAGGAACGTTAGCCAGCAGCGCACTATTGCGGGATCTTGTTCGCGAATCGCAAGAGCTGCAAGATTTGCTCGACCGCTGCCTCAAATTCGGTGAGGTGTTTTCGCGGGTTGAATTCAACGCGCCCATTCGGTCGAATGTCGACAAGCGCATCGGCATTAACCTGTCACCAATTACGGATCCCGCCGGTGCCATCGAAGGTGCGATCTGCCTTCTTTCCGACCTTACTGAAATAGTGGAGCTCCACAACCAGATCAAATTGAGGGAAAACTTTGCTGCACTGGGAGAGATGTCCGCCGGAATCGCGCATGAATTCAAGAATTCCATTGCGACGATTGTAGGCTACGCCCAGATGTCCACTGATGAGACTGACGTGAACACACTGCACACTTACGCGAGGGAAATTCACAAAGAATCGCAGGCTCTATCGAATATGGTTACGGAGTTTTTGAATTTCGCCAGGCCGGTCCTGACCTCGATCAACGAAGTCAATTTAACGGAATTGCTCGAGAACACAATTGCGGATCTGAAGAATATTCGCCCAGGCACTTACGAGGTTCGATTCACCGCGGCCGGAACTGCGGTCGTCGCATGCGATCCGACGCTGATGCGCCAATCATTTCTTAATCTTTTGATCAACGCAATTGAAGCGATCGAGGAGAAAGGCACGATCCGCGTCAATATTCGAGTGTCAAAGGACGGCAACAACGCCCGTGTAGAGGTTGAAGACGATGGACACGGTATTCCGGCCGACCTTGCTGCTAAAATCTTCATTCCCTTTTTCACGACGAAAACGCACGGCACGGGACTCGGCCTGTCGCTGGTGCAGAAAATTGTGCTCGCGCACAATGGGCGGATTGAACTTCAGCATCGTGCAGGAAAAGGCGCACGCTTCGTCGTCATACTGCCGACTGGCAAAAGAGCAGTTTCTTAGCAGATTTCACCTTGCTATTGTTTGTGGCACGATCATAGTCTTCATCCTGCCCTTGCCTCTCCGGATCTGTTTTCTATCTGAGCCGAAATCGCGGATTCACACTGATCGAAACACTGATCGCCAGCGTCATTCTTGTGTGCGGCCTAGTAGCGGTCGCGTCCATTTTTTCGTTTGCAGTTCGCGGCAACATTAGGAACCGTCAAGTCTCCGTTGCGAACGCTTTGTTATACGACAAGATGGAAGAGTTTCGGTCGGCATCGTTTTCTGAGCCGATTTGGAGGAACGGCGATGACTCGGACCGGATTGTCCGGGACGGGACGTATATTCGTGTTTGGCAAATCGGAAAGACACTACCTCGTACTGTGACTGTCATTGTTTATATCGAGAGTAATCCGCTGACCGGCCGGCAGACCGAACTAATCCGAGCGACAACACTCGTCAGCCCGACCTTCTGAATGATTTACAGGACAAGCGGCTTTTCACTTGCTGAATTGATGGTCGCCATGATGATTGCGCTCGCTATGAGTACGTTGCTGTTTCACTTGTTCCATCAGACCGAACGTGTAGTTCGGGACCAAAGCCTGGTCATGGAAATGCAGCAGACGGCTCGCGTGGTTGCGGCGCAGGTTGCCGATGAACTTCGAATGGCTGGGCAGGGCGTGCCGATCTACCCAGCGAAATTCGATGAAAGCGCTTCTGAAGCAGTTTCAGTCATTCTCGCCCGATCGACTTCAGACAGGATCGACTTCCGTGCGGAACTATCGAATGTACAAACGAGTGTGACGACACCGGGTCCAGTCGACCTTACAGTCGGTGTTGTGCAAAGTCTTTCCGTTCGCGACGGCTCCGCGTTCACAGCCGGCAAGTTCGCATATGTTTCGGACGAGTCGGTATGGATGCGGGGACTGATAAATTACGCGAGTCGCACAATGCTGACCATTACACCGCGCGAGGTGAGCAGCAGTGCCAATGTGGTGCGCTTCAGCGGACGTCCCGCAGTGCATTTGGACGAGGCAGTTTCCATTTATCTTATTGGCAACAGCGTTCGTCACGCGACGTCGAGCGATATGACGGATCCCGCGAATCCCTTGTGGTCGGCTGCAAACGAGATCGGAAAGAATGTCGTCGCGATGACGTTCACTTACTTCGATTCAACCGGTATCGAAGTGGTGCCAGGTACGTTGAACAGCCGGTTGTCGATCAGTCGTATCGATATCCGGTTAACCGTTCAGACAGCGACTCCACTCAGCAACGGTGCAAGACCGAGCTTTTCGCTTGCGTTGCGGACAATTCCGAGAAATGTGAGAATACGCTCCGCACGGTGAGGTGCGCTGGTGAAAATCCTTCTAGTCGAAGACAAAGACAGCTTGAGGCAGATGCTGTCGACCGCGATGCGTAAGGCGGGATATGCCGTTGACGAAGCTTCCGACGGTGATATCGCCGCCGAGAAGATTCGCAAGCAGCCTCATCAGCTCGTGATCACCGATCTTCGTCTGCCCACGCTTTCCGGAATAGAGATTCTGAGAATTCAGAAGGAGATCGATGCCACCATTCCAGTCCTGATAATGACGGGATATGGAACGATCGAAGAAGCCGTCGAGGCCATGAAATGTGGCGCATTCGACTTTGTCACAAAGCCCATCGATATTTCACATTTGATGCTGCTGATCGAACGCGCCCTGGAACAACGCCGCCTGCTTCTTGAAAACATTCTTCTGAAGGAGGAATTTCAGAGGACGTATGGCATTCCCAAAATTATCGGCGAGAGTTCCGCCATTCAATCCGTCAGTCAGGCGATTCAACGGGTGGCACCAACTGACGCAACGGTTCTGCTGACGGGTGAAAGCGGAACAGGAAAGGAGGTCTTTTCCAGAGCGATCCATCAACTCAGCGCACGACGTGAAAAGCCCTTTGTGACAGTGAACTGTGCCGCGATTCCGGCCTCCCTCATCGAAAACGAACTCTTTGGCCATGAGAAAGGATCGTACACAGGGGCCTTCGGACGAAAGATCGGTAAATTCGAGCTCGCAGATCAAGGCACGATGTTTCTGGACGAAATCGGTGAATTGCATGCCTCCGTCCAGGCCAAGGTTTTGCGCGTCATCGAAGAGCAGTCCTTCGAGAGAATCGGCGGCCTCGAGACAATCTTTGTGGATACTCGTGTAATTGCTGCGACCAACAGAGATTTGCAAGAGATGGTCGCCAAAAAAGAATTTCGCGAAGACCTTTTCTTCAGACTTTCCGTGATTCCTATCCAAATTCCGCCTCTGAGGGACCGGATTTCGGACGTGCGACTCCTGGCTCAGTTTTTCGTGGATAAATTCTCGAAGGAACTTCACCGGCACGGTCTCCAACTCAGTCCGGAAGCCGTAACATCCTTGGAACAGTATTCATGGCCGGGGAATGTCCGGGAACTGCAAAATACCATCGAGCGCGCGGCTATTCTTTCAGATGGCAAATCCATTCGGACGCAAGACCTGAACTTCGCCTTTCAAGATCGGCGCCGTACCGATGAGTTTGTTCAGTTTCTTGATCTGACCGGATCGTTGACGGACGTATCAGACCGCGCGAGCCGGGCGGCTGAAAAGGTCAAGATTAAACAAGCGCTGGAACTGAGTAATTGGAACAAGACGCAGGCCGCAGAATTGTTGGCCGTGTCCTATAAGACTCTTCTAAACAAAGTGAAGGAGTATGACCTGGAGTGAAGCCTGTCATGTGAGCTAGGCGCGTCCCCAATGTAGTGCCGAAATACCTCCGCTTAGATTCCGGTACTGAACGTCTTTGAAGCCACACGTGCGCATGATGATCTCCAGTTCCTCCTGGTTGGGAAAACGGCTTACGGAGTCCGGCAAATACTGATAGGCGCGGCCATGTCCGGAGATCAGCGCACCTAGTTTAGGCAAGACATGACGGAAGTAGAAATCAAACAAAGTGCGGAAAACCGGCGCCGCAGGTTTTGAGAACTCCAATATCACCGCCGCACCGCCCGGTTTCAAAAGGCGGTGGATTTCCCGCAGCCCGCGGCAAGGGTCCTCCAAATTGCGTAACCCGAACGCAATTGTGACTACGTCAAACGAAGCTGGTGCAAACGGCAATCGAAGCGCATCCGCCTCGACGTTTTTAATTTTTGTTGATTTCGTCCGAGCGCGTGTCAACATCGGATGGCAAAAATCGGATGCGATAACGTTTGTTTTTAGACTCCGCTGCAAAGCGATGGCCAAATCGCCGGTTCCGCTACAAACATCCAGACACAACGCAGGAGCAGGACCGGCGAGTTCGCGCACTTTAGCTACGGCGGCACTCCTCCATCGCCGGTCCACTGAGATGGAAAGAAAATGGTTAAGGAAGTCGTAACGGTGGGCGATGCCCGCGAACATCTCCTGTATGCGACGGCTATCCGGACCTGTGTATTCTCTTCGAGTCACTCAGTATTCCCTCAACAACGTCGCGAACAAGCCGCGATGGCACATCGGGCGTAATTTCCACACGACCGATTGCGCGCGGCAATACGAAGTGAATAGCGCCATCCCTGATCTTCTTATCGTGCTGCAGAGCGTTCAGCACATCTTGACTTTGCAGTCCATCCAACGAAGGGAGTCTCCCGATAGAGCTGATCGCCTGTTCGATTCGCGTGAGATCCCGATCCTTGATCTTTTTAAGAGCCCTACCAATACGTGTGGCAGCAATCATTCCATACCCAACGGCTTCTCCGTGTTTAATTCGTTTGTAACGCGCTGCAGCCTCCAGCCCGTGACCAACCGTATGTCCGAAATTCAGAATCCGTCGTACATCTCGCTCGTTTTCGTCGCTCATCACCACGTCCGCTTTGACGGCCGCGCACCTGGCGACCAGCCGTTCGACTGCCTCTGGGTCTCGTTCGATTAACGGTGACGTGTTCTGTTCGAAATCTCGAAAAAGTTCCGCGTCCCGAATCACTCCATATTTAAGAGCTTCATATAGACCACTCGTGTATTCGCGTTCCGGCAGCGTCTTGAGCACCAACGGGTCAGAAATAACCAATCGCGGCTGGTAGAAGGTTCCGATGAGATTCTTTCCGGCCCGATGGTTAACGCCGGTTTTGCCACCGATGCTCGAGTCCACTTGAGCCAGGAGAGTGGTGGGAACTTGTATAACCGGTACACCGCGCATGTAAATCGAAGCGGCGAAGCCAGCCACATCTCCCACAACTCCTCCGCCGACGGCAATCACGGCAGATTGACGTGTCAGCTTAAGCTGCACCATGCGATCCAACAACCTTGTCACGGTCGCCAGCGTCTTGGCCCTCTCACCATTCGGAATCAAGATGGTCGGAAATTTGTTTTTGAGGCGGCCGCCAACGGCTTTGAAAATTCGAGGTTGTGAAACCAAAATAGATGGCCCGTTTATTCCGGCTTGCTCTAGGTGACGCTCAAGCTCCTCGAAAAGACCGATACCTACAAGGATCTGATACGTTGTTTGGGTGAGCCGGACTCGAATGGACTGCATAATGCGGGCGGGTGCGCGGCAAGGCTGGAATGCGATCAGAACTCGTATTCCAGCCCCACCGGTTATAAAGCAGCAGAGAGCGTTATCGCTTTTCGGCGACCTGCCGGCGCGCCCGGCTTGCCAGGTCTCTGGCTTCCGGAACCAGCTCCAGCGCCTTCATGATTTGCGGGTCGCTTTCGAGCAGAACACGGCCGGCTTCTGCTACACCAAAGCGGTTATAGAACACTTCATACTTGATCGACCGCTTGATGAAATCTCGGTTGTCTTGAAAATCCTTTTCTGTGAATTCGATCGCTCGTTTCGTCAGGTGTTGTTTGAACTGATCCACCATCGCATCCGAAACCTGGAAGGACTGATCGATAGAATTATTCTTCGCCAGGAAGTCTCGAACGAACGTGTAAACAGCGTACTTGGCGGATAACATCGTCTGAAATTCGTTCATCTTCTGTTCTTCGACAATATAGTCAGGTGTAATACCACCACCGCCATAAACAATGCGTCCGATGTCAGAGTGCTTAATGTCGTCCTTCTTGGGGGGTGCGGTTTCGCGGTGATTGTAATAATCAAATTGCGATATCTGCGAATAGTCACGTTGGATTAGGCGGCCGCTCGGCGTAAACCACTTTTGAGTTGTCAATGCGAGTCCCGCATTCTTACTCAGCGGGTAAACCGATTGAACCAGACCTTTTCCAAAACTGGTTTGGCCGACAATCAACCCTCGATCGTGATCCTGCAGCGCTCCAGCAACGATTTCAGATGCACTCGCGCTTTGCGGATTGATCAATACGACCAGCGGAAAATTGTTTTCGGAATTGATTTTTTGTGATGAGTAGGGGCGGTTCGACCCGCGCGTGCGTCCCTTGGTTTCCACAATCAGCTGATTTTTTTGAAGGAACGTTTCACAAACTTCGATCGCTTCCTGCAGCAGACCGCCCGGGTTATTCCGCAAGTCGAAAACCAGTCCATCGAGGTCTTTCGCATCCGTCTTCTTTAGTTCTTCACGGAGTTTCTTCAGGGCATCCCGCAATTCCTGCCCAGTCGTCTCGGCGAAGCTCTCCAGCTTGATATAGCCAATGCGTGGGCGAATCATGAAAGCGTTGTTGATGGTGTATTTGGCGATCTCATCTCGGATGGGGTTCATTTCAATCGGTTCATCTACGCCTGGCCGGATAACTTTGATTTTGACGGATGTACCGCGAGGTCCCTTCAGCTTGGATACGACTTCGTTCAGATCCATCCCAGCCGTCGACTCGCCATTCACTTGGCTGATCACATCGCCAACGCGCAAGCCGACCTTCTCGGCGGGAGAACCTAAGAATGGAGGGGAGACAACTGTGACCTTGCCAAAACGCGTCGTGACGGTGATGCCGAGGCCGTAGTATTTACCCCTCTGGTCCTCACGAAGTGAGTTGAATGCTTTTGGGTCGAAAAACTTCGAATGGGGATCCAGCGTGCGAAGCATGCCGTCGATTGCTCCATAGACAGCTTTATCGGAATCCACATCGTTCGCATAGTTTTCTTCAACGAGACCGAGGATTGTAGTGAAGTGTTTCACCGCCGCATCGGTATCTTCCTCACCTTTCGTCGTAGCTCGCACCTGGCCGCCGAAGACGCCGCCGAGGACCGCCGAAATCATTAGTATTAGAACCAGGCAAAAGATTGCACGCGACGGTCTAATTTTCATTGAGTATCTCCCTTTCGTTGAAACAATCCGTAGCATTATAGCAGATATAAACCGGCAGAATCTCAGGACGTTGCGGAATTCGACCATGACAAGTCAGACGCGCTGGAAGGGCTCATGTCACGGAAGAAAGTGGCCCTCCTGTCGTAGAGTTTTGCTATGATGGACGGCGATTGCAGGAGGACTGATGGGTCAGCTTGGTTTCTCTGAAATGTTAATTATTTTCATCGTGGCGCTCCTGGTTTTTGGGCCAAAAAAGCTGCCGGAGCTGGGCAAGTCGCTTGGCAAGGGTATCCGGGAGTTTAAGAAAGCCACCGACGAGCTCAAATCAAACTGGGAAGAACAAGTTAAAGACATTAAGTCTCCGCTGAACGACGTCAAGACCGACATCCACAACGTGGGTCAGGAACTGAAATCCGATTTCTACAAATCCATCGAATCTGAAAGTACTGAGGTACCCAAGACACCGGCAGCTGAGACACACGAGACATCCCATCCCACAGAAACTACGGTTCCGAAAGAACATGTGTAATGCCCGTTGAGATAGATCCGGAGCAAGACGAGCAAGAATTAAGCGGACAGATGTCGTTCCTCGATCACCTCGAGGAGCTTCGTAAACGCATTATTAATAGCCTGATCGCTGTGGGTGTGGCTCTTGCTGTCTGCTGGACGTTCGCCGACTACCTGTTTAAAGCGGTTCAGCGGCCGATTCTAAAGGCCGGAGTGTCTTCACTAATAGTATCCAGCCCGACCGAAGGATTTAACCTCGAACTGAAGCTGGCGTTAATGGCGGCAGTCTTTTTAGCTTCTCCCTTCGTGCTTGGGCAGGTTTGGCTATTCATCTCGCCCGGCCTCTATAAGCACGAGCGCCGATACGCTCTGCCATTCATATTCTTTTCTTCGCTTCTGTTCGTGGTCGGCGGCTTGTTTGGCTATTTCGTAGCATTTCCATTCGCTCTCCGATTCCTGCTCGAATGGGAAAAGAACATGGGCGTGACCGCCTTGATCAATGCCACGCAATACTTTGATCTTTTCATCATGGTCGAGCTTGGCCTTGCGATCATCTTCGAAATCCCGGCAGTCATATTCGTGCTTTCGAGGATCGGTTTGGTGAGTGGCTCCTTCTTGCTCCGAAATACGCGCTACGCGATCCTCGCGGCCTTCATCATCGCGGCGGTTATCACGCCGACGACCGATATTCCCAATATGATGATGATGGCGGGTCCGATGGTATTGCTCTACATGCTAGGTGTGCTCGTCGCTTATCTGTTCGGAAAGAAACGGACCAGAGAACCGGGCGATTAGTGCCGGTCGATCGCAGGCAAACTGAAATACACAACATCACCCACGATCTTCAAACTGTGGGCACTCACTTTATCGATGGTGTCATCGGCGGTGTGCCAGGCGGGGTAATCGAAGTCGATCAGATCGACGGCCGGAACTCCGACCTTTAGGAAGGGCACATGGTCGTCGGATACGTCCATCTGATCCGTAGGAAATTGCTTGCTGTACCCGATCGACTGCGCAGTGTTCCAGATGATGTCTTTCAGCCAGCCAGTGGATTGACTTTCTTTGCGGATGTTCAGGTTTTTGTCGCCGATCATATCCACGAGAATCATTGCTTTGAGGTCTTTGAGCTTGTTTTCACGAAGCCGCCGATCAACGTCATGCCTGCTGCCGTAAACGCTGTCGTCATCAGTCCACTCAACGACCGCCTCCTCCCCGTCGAAGAAAACAAATTCAAGAGTGTTTTCCAGTTTCAAGTCACGTGTACACCGCGCAAACTCCAACAGCCACGCAGCGCTTGATCCACCATCGCTAGCCCCGACAAAACGGATATTTTCGAAAAATTTTGTATCGTAATGGCCCGTAAGGGCTATCGTCCTCGTCCCTTTCGATCCTGGACGGAATGCTCGAATATTTATCATGTGTCGAACCCCGCGGGGCGTCCGGGCATCAAACTCGTCCAATTGAGGATTCAGTCCAGCTTTCCTCAGTTCCGCAACAATGTAAGTCCGGGCCTTTACGATTGCCTCGCTGCCGGCGGGTCTTGGGCCAAAGCCCACCAAAGTTTGCAAGTCAGTAGCTGCGCGTTCTTCAACGAATGGCGAGGTTTTGGGAGTAACCGGTACATTACGCTGAAAGCCGGATGCCGTCGAGGTGAATGCCGCTACCACCATCAAGAGGATGCTTGCAGGCCTTGTCATGGTTCGTCAAATTGTCCCATATGTCGAACGTAGTGCTATGCTGATTTTAGATGTTTTTTGGGAGGTGACGAATGCGACGATTTTCGAAAACCCAAGTGGCTGGACTTTTTCTGACTGGAGCGACATTGGGGGCAGCGGTAGCCTTGCTTTTTGCACCGAAGGCCGGAGCGCAGACACGGAAAGATCTTCGAAGATTTTCCAAGCGGACAGCGAATCAACTCGATGATTTGCAAAGTGGGATTCGTGAGCAATTCACTGACGGTTATGATCAGGTCCGAGAAGTCCTCGATAACGTAAAAGACTACGTCGAAGATGGAAAGACGCGACTTCGCAAAATGATGAACACGGCCTGACGTCGTAGAAAGTGGACGGTAAGGGATTCGAACCCTCGGCCTCGGCGTTGCGAACGCCGCGCTCTCCCAGCTGAGCTAACCGCCCGCGATAAAAAAATGATTATACGATGAGATCGGCCGTGAATTATGCCATCAAAGTTCCGCTCACGGCCGGTTCCTCATGCACAAAGACAAAAATCGGTCCTTTGTGGCTACATTCACTTCTCCGCAAAATTCACGAGCCGTTTATACTGCCTAGACAATGAACGAATCGATCTTAGCTACGCTCGGAATCGGTTTTCTGCTTGGTCTGAAACATGCGACTGAGGCAGATCACCTCGCAGCAGTTTCGACGATAGTCAGCCAGCGGCGTTCGTTGTGCCAATCTGCCATGGTAGGCGCGCTCTGGGGTGCCGGGCACACGGCGTCACTGTTGGTAGTCGGCTTTCTCGTCATCGCAATGGGGCTCGCCATACCTGATAGGATCGCCAATCTTTTCGAACTCGCAGTCGCAGTAATGATCGTTTTTCTTGGAATGCGGATATTGCGGTTGCACGTACACGGTCATAGGCACGGTGGCAGTTCTCACGTTCATCTCCACTTTCAGGACGACGCCCACACGGATGTTGCACACATGCCTCTATCGTCATGGCGCGCTGCTCTCGTTGGCATGATGCATGGACTGGCTGGTTCCGCGGCTCTGACTCTGCTTGTGTTAACTCAAGCGTTGCACCAAGGCGGCACCGTGTTAGCCTTTGCCTATCTTGTGGTATTTGGTTTTGGCTCAATTGGCGGCATGTTGGTGATGAGCAGCCTCATCGGCTTGCCGTTCAGTCTCGGTTTTCGGCTGTCCCGCCAGACACTTGTGCCGCTTCGTCTACTCACCGGCATCTTTAGTACGACCTTCGGTGTTTTTTACGCGTTGAGGATCCTGAGCAAACTATCCGTTTTCTAGCCGAGTGCTGCCGGCCTTAGAGGTGAAATCACATTGCAGGAGTGGATTGAACTGATCCGGAGCGTCCTGGACGTCAAAGCGATTATCCAGTGGGGCGGCATTGTCGGAATTACCGCAATTATCTTTGTAGAGACAGGTCTTTTTTTCGGTTTCTTTCTCCCAGGCGATTCGCTGTTAGTCACGGCCGGGATTCTCGCCGGTGCCGGGGTACTCGACATTTATTGGCTTATTCTCTGCGCCGCGATAGCGGCTGTGGTCGGTGATCAAACGGGATATGTTATTGGACGTCGAGCCGGTGAGGCGCTGACACGCCGCTATGAGAAATTTCGTGTGCACCTGGAACGCGCCCACGCCTTTTATGAGAATTACGGGCCTAAGACCATTGTGTTGGCAAGGTTCGTGCCCATCGTTCGTACGTTCGTCCCTGCGGTGGCAGGTGCCGCCCGGATGAACTATCAACGGTTCGTGATTTATAACGTCATGGGCGGTGTATTTTGGGTGTTGAGTACTTCCCTGTTGGGTTTCGTTCTTGGGCGTACGATTCCCAACATCGACCGGTACCTCCACCTCGTTATTGCCATTGTCATTTTTCTTTCGATTCTTCCGTCTATTTTGGAATGGCGCAAGCATACGAAAAAATAGTGCACTGCCGTGGACCTTTGGCTACAATGCCCGCGGCCTGGGTACCTAAATGATGATGAGAATCAATCGCTTATTCTTTATTTTTCTGTTCATAGCGCCCGTTGTAGGCGCGCAGGACAGCCCCTTTAAACTGAACGTTAACGTGGACCTGACTGAAGTCCATGTCAACGTTACTGACGATGCTGACCGTCCCATCGGGAACCTGAAAAAGGAAAATTTCCGTGTTTTTGAGGACCGGTCGGAGCAAAAAATTACGATCTTCAGGCATGAAGATCTGCCGCTAAGCCTCGGTTTGGTGATCGACAACAGCCGTAGCATCGAGCCTCGGAAAGAGCGTCTGGACGCAGCTGCCCTGTCGTTCGTCCGCAGGAGCAATCCGCAAGACGAAACGTTTGTTGTGCATTTTGATGACACTGCCCGATTAGACCGCGATTTCACGGATAGCATCCCGGAGCTCGAGCAGACATTGGCCAGCGTGAAACCTTACGGGCAGACGGCGATTTTTGATGCGCTGATTCTTGCGGCGGATCAAATGGACAGCGCGAAACATACCAAGAAAGCGATACTGCTCATCACCGACGGCGTCGACAACTCCAGCAAGAACACATTGAGCGACGCCATTAATAGGTTGAAGCGATCGCGCATTGCGGTTTACACCGTTGGCTTGCTCAGCATGTCCGGGGGACAGAAAGCTGAAGACGCGCTGTTGCATACCGCCGAGGCCAGCGGAGGACGCGCCTTCTTTCCGAACAATGTCGAGGAAGCCCGAATGTACATGGAACGCGTTGCCCGCGACCTGCGCGAGCAGTACACACTGGGATACTTCTCGTCGAACCAGTCACACAATGGCGCTTGGCGCTCAGTTCGCGTAGACGTGATCCCCCCGGCCGGAACGTCTGCGAAAATGAAGCTGAACGCAAATTACCGCCGAGGCTACTACGGACCAGGAGACAGCAACTAGATCGTACGTCGGCTCTGCCTAGAGCTTCGTTAAAATTTCCGGGCCATCTGGAGTGACGGCGATGGTGTGCTCAAAGTGTGCGGAAGGTTTTCCATCCGCTGTGATTACAGTCCAACCGTCATCAAGGACCTTTACTCTATCGGTTCCCAGGTTGATCATCGGTTCGATTGCGATCACCAAGCCGGGCTTAATCTTCGGACCTTTTCCATTCTGTACATAGTTCAACACAGGCGGATCTTCATGAAGAGACCGTCCGATTCCATGACCACAGAATTCTCTGACGATGCCGTAATTGTTCGCCTCCGCCAGTCTCTGGACAGCCGCGGAGATGTCGGAAATGAAGTTTCCAGGTACGGCCTGCTCGATGGCTTTGTACAAACACTGTTCCGTTATTTTGACCAAGTGGGCGATATTGGCTGGGATTTCCCCGATCGCAACGGTCATCGCGGAGTCTCCATAGTACCCGTCGTAGATCACGCCAAAATCGAGACCGACAATATCGCCTTGGCGGAGTACCCGCTTTGACGAAGGAATACCGTGGACGACTTCGTCATTCACTGAAATGCACAGGCTTGCCGGAAAACCGCGATAACCTTTGAATGCGGGCTTAGCTTTCTTTTTTAGCGTCAACTCCTCGGCGATTTTATCGACGTCAGCGGTCGTGGTGCCGTCTCGAACATTCTCTCGGAGCTCCAGCAGAATCTCTGCAACGATCTTGCTGGCGCCCTTCATCGTTTCAATCTCTCTGGCGCTCTTCAAATGAATCATCACTCAACATTCTAACAGGCTGCACGTTATAATGCCCGCCATGAAACTCGACGGTAAGAAAGTCCTGATGGTTATTCCCCATACGCAGTTTCGAGATGAAGAGTTCTTTGAGCCCAAGAAAATTCTGGAGGATGAGGGAGCCACTGTCGTGGTGGCGTCTACGACTGCACGAATCTGCCGCGGTATGAAGGGAGGCAGCGCGCAAGCAGACATCGCGATCGCAGATGCAAAGGCGGACGACTACGCGGCCGTGGTCCTATGTGGTGGATCTTCGGTCCCGGAGTTCCTCTGGAATGACAAGAAGCTGCAAGAGCTCGTCGGCGCCATGTCGACGGCTGGCAAAATCGTCGCCGCGATTTGTTTATCGACAGTCGTTTTAGCAAAAGCGAAGCTTCTTGCCGGCCGGGAAGCAACAGTTTATTTCCTTCCCCATGCCATCGAGGAATTGAAGAACGCCGGCGCGAAATATGTAACCGAACCGCTAGTGATTCATAACAATATCATCCTCGCCGAAGGCCCACCGGACTCGCAAAGCTTCGGTCAAGCTATCCGAAACGCGTTGGAAACATAAAATAAAGAACGATTTCAAGCGGGCTGCTGTCTGTTATAGACATACAGCTTGGAGGATGTGTCTATGTCGAAAACTGCAAAAGCGGCCGTGGCCGCGAGCGCGTTGTTACTGATATCGGTCTTCATTGTCGGCGCACATGCGCAACTGCCACCCGAAACAGATGGATTTGGCACCGCCTATCTGCGCGTCAACATCAACCCGACAAACGTGCCGCCCATGGTGAATATCAATCCGTACCAAAGTGTTCCACGGGTTCAGGTCACACAGATGCCCGAGATCCGTATCCCTCCAAGCGGTTGTGACAATCGGCGAAACTTCCAAACCGGAATAGGACGATCAGTTTCGGGGCCATTGATGATCACGTACTTGCATCTTCCACAGCAGACAACGGTGACGCTGCGAGATGCCAGCGGCGGTCACAGCATGAATCTCGGAACGGCGGGACAAATCACTACGGCTATTTTCCTGCAGAGCAATCAAACGTTGGATTTCGGCGCAGATATCATGTACTCAGGCTGCCGTCCCGAGTAACGCTACAGTGTTGCCGACAGCAGTTCGCGCGACCTGTCAGTAACGACCTGCTGCAGATTGTTCCCGTGGCTGTCGATAGCAACTACGGCGGGAAAATTCTTCACTTCGAGCTCCCAAACTGCTTCCGGACTTCCGAATTGTTCGAGGCGGACACTTAACACGCGCTGAACGCATTGCGCGTAAATTTGAGCTGCACCACCTATGCCGTGGAGATAAACGCAGCCGTAGTCCTGACATGCCTTTTGCGTTTTCGCGCCCATCCCGCCTTTCCCAATCACCGCTTTGATACCGAATCGCTTGATGATGTCGGCTTGATAGGGTTCTTCACGAATCGATGTGGTCGGACCGGCTGCCAGCACTCGATATTCTCCGCCATTGTTAATAACCACCGGACCGCAGTGGTAAATCACGCCGTTTTGAATAACATCCAAATCGCCGCCGTCATGCAAATACTTGTGAACCGCGTCACGTCCAGTGAAAACAATGCCGTCGAGAAGAACGACGTCGCCAACCTTGAGTCTGCGAACATCGGCATCGCGGATCGGTGTCGTCAGGCGCACAACTTCGCCGGCGGGTAGCTTCAAATCGGGAATTTGTTCTTCCTTTTGAAATTCATGGGGAGCTTGATAGAGCCATTCGACGATGTTTCCATTCGTGTCGAGAACCATACCGCGTCTGCGATAAGCCCAGCACATGTAAGCGATCGAAACGAAGAAAGACGCGGGCAACCGATTCAGCTTCCCTATCTTGCAACAGCCGAGAGTAAACCTTCCGGAAAATCCCATCGGTCCGATGTCCAGTCGATTCGCTTCTTTCAAAATGCGCGCTTCGAGCTCCGCGAGCGTCGGATCGGCACTCATATCATCGACACTTCTAAGCAGCTGCCGCTTGGCGAAGTCATATCCGGAGGCGCGGTCGCCACCGATGGCAACGCCAATGAAGCCAGGGCCACAACCTTTACCCTGGGCCTTCCAGATCGCGTCCAGAATGCAGGCACGCACACCCTCGATGTTCCGGTCCGCCCGTTTGCCCTGGATCTCCATGGGAAGACTGTATTGGGCGCTCATATTCTCGCAGCCCCCTCCCTTCAATATGAGCCTCATTTGAATATTGGAACCGTGCGTCTGTTCCCAATGAAACACAGGGCTGCCAGGCCCAAGATTGTCGCCCGTATTCGTTCCGTCTACGCTATCAACCGAGTTCTGGCGAAGATAGCCCTTCAGTGTTGCTTCCTTTACAGCACCGCAACAGAGCTCTTCGAGTGCGAGCTGGTCGAAGCCACGAGGAGTTTCGATGTAGAAACTGATCGTTCCCGTATCCTGGCAGATTGGCAGCGAGCGCGCTTTAGCAAGACCAATATTCTGAACTACTAACTCTAGAGCGAATTCAGCTTTAGACCCCGAAGATTCAAGTTTACGTTGAAGAGTAATTACATTCTCTACGTCGGGTGGAAGGAACGCCGACGTTCGTCGAATTAGTTCGAGGACGTTTTCACGAAATCTTTGCCGATCCATGTAGGCTCCAATAAGAGAGTTGAACGCGTCAGTCTAACAGATGATCAGACGCGAAGTTGAGCACCGCCTCCGGTGTTTCGGCGATTAACCCGCCTCCTTGTGCCAGATTTGGTCGGCCTCCGCCTCGGCCGCCAAACTTTTCAAGCGTGGTTTTCAGTAGGCGTGACACGTCGACCGTCGAGTCTCCAGAGCGTGCGAACACGATGCGGAGTTGGTCTCCTTCGTCTGCCAAAAGCGCAACGGCTCCGGGCTTGGAGCAGATCTTGATTGCGAGCAACTTCAGTTTTTCAATCCCACGATTTTTGAAACAGCCAACAGCAACGCCATTTTTCAGCGGGAACTGAGCGGCCTCATAATCTAGTACCTTAGATTCGAGATCTTCAATCTGTTTGTGCATCTCCTGATGTTCGTCTCTTAGCGTTCTTACGGCTTCCGCAGATTCGAAAGGCGGTGCGGAGACCATTTGAGTAATCGTCGCGAGCACACGGTTTGCCGACCGGGCATGGCGAATAGCGCGTGTGCCGCAGACGAACTGAACGCGGGTTTGTTTCTTGGCGCGCTCGTTTCCGATTATCAGTATTGGACCAATCTCCCCGGTCATTCGAACGTGCGTTCCGCCGCACGCGGAACGGTCGAAATGCGCAATATCGATGACACGAATTTCACCCGATCGCTCAGTCGGCTTTCGGAGTCCGGCAGTTGCGATTTCTTCATGCAGGATGTACCGCACCGACACAGCCCGGTTCTCCTGAACGATCCGATTCGCCAATTCTTCTGCCTCTTCTGTCTGTTCTTGCGTGATGGAATCTGTGGGCAGATCAATTGTGCACGTGGCCGGGCCCAAATGAAAACTTACCGTCGGCCACCCGAATCGCTCCACGAAGGCCTGCGACAAGACATGCTGGCCGGAATGTTGCTGCATGTGATCGGAGCGGCGCACAGAATCGATTTTGCAGCGCACTTCCCCTTCTGCAATCTTGTGATCGACGATGTGGAGCACCTCGCCCGTATCCTCGTTTTCAATACAGTCAAGTAAAGGAATCTCATTGATAAACCCTAGATCATTCGGCTGGCCGCCCGAGGTCGGATAGAACGCGGTCTTATCTAACACTACTCCGAATTTGTTACCGACACGTCTGTTCTCGAGCACGGTAGCAACAAATTCGAGCAGGTATGGATCGTTGTAGTAGAGCCGTTCGGTCTTCATGTCGAGCTATCAATTCACGGTAGTCGTCGGAGGAGGAACGTGATGGATATAAAGAGGACGTTCTGCGGCAATATTGCCGTCAAGGTAGGTCTGCACAATATGAGTGCCCGACCGTTCGAAGCTTACATTCGTGAAGAACGAAACATTATCGGCATACCCATTTGCTTCTATCGAAAATTTCGAGGGCGCGGACACGACAACTTCCTTTCGATCAGGCCCAAGGATCTTTACTCGCGTTTCAAATTGCCCATTACCCACCCAATGATTAACGATTGCAAATTTCAGCAGCGCAGAGGGGAATCCTTGAAAAAAGATGTTCTCGAATACGCCCATAAGAGAAAGTTTATTCCCCATTTCGATGCGAACATCATCGCAAATCAGAGAGTAGACAAGTTGCGCTGCCCTCACGATATGCCTCGACGAAGCCTGTCGAGCAGTTTGTTGTGAATATTATCGAATCCACCATTCGACATTATCACTACGTGGTCGCCGGGCTTTAATTGGGAGGCGAGATACGCGACGATTTCTTCGGTCGACCCGAAAGTCGATCCTTTACCGCCGCGCGCACGTATCCCTTCTGCGACGCGGTCCGGAGAGAGCGTCTGTTCGGGCGGTAAATGTGAAGCTCCGAAAACCTTAGCAATGACAGTTTCGTTCGCATCCTCAAAGGAGCGGATGAATGCCTCCTCGAATACACGTCTCCGGCATGTTTGGGATCTCGGCTCAAAAACGGCCCAGATCCGGGCGGCCCGATTACGTTCACGCACTGCTCGCAGAGTTTCCTGGACCGCCGTCGGATGATGCGCGAAATCGTCGTAGACGCGGATTCCGTTTACTTCCCCCCGGAGTTCTAAACGCCGTTTAACGCTTTTGAATGTTGACAGCCCGCGCTGAATGACTTCGTTTTGAATTGCCAGTTCTTTAGCGACGATGATGGCCCCAAGAGCATTCTGCACGTTGAAGCTGCCCGGGATAGGAATTGCGAACCGGCCGACGAGGGCGCCAGATCGAACGACGTCAAACGCCATTCCCTCTTCTGTCGGTTGGATGTTGTCGGCCTGCCATTCACCTGTACCAATGCCGGCTGTGGCCACGCGCGAAAATGCTGCTGGAATGAGTTCGCCTACGACCGGGCTATCAATTCCAGCGACGATGAGGCCCGATCGAGGGACGATGTTGATCAACCGGCGAAATGAGGTCTTGAGTGCCTCCAGGTCTGCATAGATGTCAGCATGGTCGAATTCGATATTCTTTAGCAGCACGATTCGCGGCAAATAGTGCAAGAATTTCGGTCCCTTATCGAAGAATGCCGTATCGTATTCGTCACCTTCGATCACAAAATCCGGACCGTCCGCCAGCTGAAAACTTCTACCGAAGTTTTCAGCAATACCACCGACCAAAAATGACGGTCGGCGGCCGGCGGTTTCGAGAATCCATGCCAATATCGCAGTCGTTGTTGTTTTACCGTGCGTTCCGGCGACAACGATTGAATTCTTTCCTCGAATAAACAGTTCTTTAACGATCTCGGCCATGGACGTGTAGCGGACGCCGGCATCCAAGACGTGCTCGACCTCGACGTTCCCGCGAGAGAGCGCGTTGCCGATGACAATCAGATCCGGATTAGTCGTTACGATATTGTCCGCTTTGTAGCCTTTAAAAACAGGAATGTCGAGGCGATCGAGAAAATCAGACATCGGGGGATACACGTCAGAGTCCGATCCGCAGACATTGAAGCCCCTTTCGCGAAGCATTCCGGCCAGGGCTGCCATCGCTGTTCCGCAAATTCCAATGAGATATATGTTTTTTGGATTATCCATCAAGACAAGCGCGTGTCATTTACCGGACAGTAGAAACGGCAGGCTCCAGCAAATCGAATTTGCTTGAAGTGCCAAGTTCCAAACGTGCGCGTACACCGAACGGGACGATAACATTCGGTCGAGAAGTGTGTCCAGTGGGGAACCCGTAAAGGATCGGAAACGTGAACTCACTCAAAAGGTCGAGCAAGACCTCGGTCAGCGTGTACCCCTGGCTCTGGTGTTGAACGCAGTTCAACATCTCTCCAAAAACAACACCTTTGACGTTTTCGAATTTGCCGGCCTGTTTGAGGTGAGTGATCATTCGGTCGATTTGGTACGGCTTAGTATCGAGATCTTCCAGAACCAATATCGAATCATCTGTATTGATTTCGTGCCTTGTGCCTAATGTGGCGACCACCAACGACAAACATCCGCCCACGAGACGGCCCTCCGCAGTGCCTTCTCGCAGAACGACGGTTCCAGCCACAGGAAATCGCAGCGACTGCTTCCCTTGAAGCAAATCGAGCAGTGTTTGCCGGTCGTATCCTTCGATTCCTCCTCGAATTGCCGTCGCAACCATCGGGCCGTGAAACGAAACCACCCCAGAGCGCTCGATCCAATTTAGAAGAAGTGTGATGTCACTCGAGCCATTCACGATTTTGGCATTTGCACGAATGAGGTCCGGTTCGATATTCGGAATCAGATGACCACTGCCGTAACCACCCCGTGCGGCGAAGATTGCATGGATGTCCGGGCTGGTTAACATTTCGATAAACTCTCCTAGCCGGCGTTCCTGTGTTCCCGCGAGGTATCGGAAGGAAGTTACGATATCTGGACGAAAATAGGTTTTGAAGCCCAGGCTTTCCAACTCTCGGCAACCCTGCTCGAGCAAGTCCAGTTTGATGTTACTGGCTGCCGCGACAATGCCAATGGTGTCGCCCGGTTTTAGAGCGTTCGGTTTAATCAACTCGGTCGGCTATTTTTCAGAGATTTGAATCACGGCCGAATTATTTGCCGCTTCGACACACAACGTCTGAGGTTTATGCGAGCTTGGGTGCTCCTTCTGCCAGCAGTTGCCTGCAGCCGTCCACTTATACGTCGGCAGCGCCCTCGCGTAAAATTCGCGTAATTCGGCGGCGCTTGCTTTCATGGACACGGTGATGCGGTCCGGCGGCCCGATCTTTACGTCTGCTTTTGAACCTTTGGGCGTGGGTATTGGCATATATCGGACACTCTGCGATTGGCCAAGCACAAACTTGCCATAATGCGGGAGGCCGGCCTCGGCTTTTTCACGCGCAGCTTGCGCCTCCGCTTCAGCGTCGGCAGCTCTTTCTTTTTGAGTAATCTTCAAATCTTCAGTGGAAATACTGATGTCTTGAATCAGCGCAGATCGTTCCTGTTCCGAACCATTCAAGTACAGGTTCCCTACATCCTTGATATTCGCAATCTTTTCAAGAGGGTTGTTCGGCATTGAAAGAAAGTCCGCTGTCTTCCCAACAGCAATCGCACCGAGGTCCGCAATCCCCAGAGCGGCGGCAGAATTAGAAGTCGCGGCTTTGATAACATCCATCGGCTTCATACCGGCTTCTACCATAGCGATCATTTCGCGCAGTTCAAAATACCCTGGATACGTATCGGCTGCGCCACTGTTCGTGCCCAGCACAATGCTCACACCACCGTCGGCCAATTTTTTCAGGTTCTTCAGTGCAGTGCTGTAATGCTGGCGCAATGCCGGCAGTTCGGGATTCCGTTTGAATCGGTTCTGTACAACGGACTCCCGTAGGTATCCCGCGAGCTGAGCCGGATATACTTCCCGCATGGTCTGCTCGCCTAACCAATCCGGATTATCCGCGTAAATAAACTTCGCTTCGGCGGCCGTCAAGGCTGGGGCAAGAAAAACGTTCTTCTGTTTCATTTCAGAAACCAGCGCGTCATCGATGTCGCGATCACGAATGCTGGAAACGAATCCATTCACGCCTGCTTTGACCAAATCCTTCGCGTCTGCCAGGTCAAAAACCTCTGCCACAACTTTCAAGTTGCGCTTACGCGCCTCCTCGATCGCGGCGGTGGCAACGTCCGGTTTCAGTTTGGCCCCTTTTCCGTTCCCGTCATCCATCCACAGTTTGATGGCATCTACTTTGCGAGCCGCCAGATCAGCGACTGCCTTCTTTGCGTCGGTGGCCGAGGCCACTTCAATTGTGGTTTCGGCCAAGCCCTCAGGACCGCCACCTTTCGCAGCGATACCGCGCCCGGCCGTTAACAGACGCGCGCCTTTGACCTTTCCGTCGCGGACTTCATCCCGGACGGAAAACGCCAGATCTCCGGAATCCGTGCCAGCCGTCAAAACGGCCAATACGCCGTAATAGGCGTAGCGGTTCAGGTCAGCGGTAAGAGACTCACGCATGTAATTCCTGGGTCCGTATTGTCGGCCCCTATTCATTCCAGGTTGCCCTTGCACATTAATGAATACGGGCGTCACTGTACGGCCGGTGAGTTCGATTCGTGCGGAGCCCTTGGGAGGGACGACTTCTTTCCGGGGGCCGATCGTGGTGAATTTTCCATCTGAAACAATGAAGCTCATGTCCTCCAATGCAGGACTCCCGTCCCCGGGGATGATGCGAGCTCCGAAGAAATACGAGACGTCGGTTGCCGGAGGTGCCTGTTTCCCATCCTTATTGTCGGATCCGCATCCTGCTAGAGAACAAATTAAGATGCCTGCAATCATCGATTGCCTATAACGTTTCATCGAAAGGGACTCCTTAGGAAGAATGACACTCGCCGGGGCGAATTTTAGCACAGCCCAGGGGGTTTTAAAGGAGTTAGAGGGTGTACAGTTTATCGATAACAGATTTGTAATTGTTTTCGATCATTGACCGCCGGATTTTCAGGGTCGGCGTCAGCTCGCCACCATCGATGGTGAATGCTTTTTCAAGGAAGGCAATTTTCTTAACTTTCTCGAAGGCGGCCAAGTCTTCAGTATGGCGATCAATCTCTGCCATGGCGAAATCATAAATTGCGCGTTTGTGCAACAGTTCGGCAGGCTTATCGAACGCGATCTTGTGCATGCGAGCGTACACGACCAGCGCATCCAAATTCGGAACAATAAGGGCCGATATGAAATGCCGGTGATCACCAAGTACAACAACATTTTCAAAATACGGGATCAGTTTGAGGCGATTTTCGATCGCTTGCGGCGCGATGTTTTTGCCGTTTGAGGTAATGATGAGGTCTTTTTTTCTGTCGGTGATTTTAAGAAAACCGTCTAAGTCAACTTCACCGATATCGCCGGTGTGAAACCAACCTCCCGCCAATGCTTCCGCTGTTTCGCGCTCCATGTGGTTGTAGCCCTTCATGACACTCGGACCGCGAACAAGTATCTCCCCATCATCGGCGATTCTGACTTCCTGATCGCTTACCGGGCGGCCCACAGAGCCTATGCGCGTGGAACCGGGACCATTCAATGCGATTACCGGAGACGTCTCTGTTAAGCCGTACCCCTCATAGACCGGTAGTCCGACAGCCCAGAAGAATTCGCCGATGTCCTTCGGCAAAGCTGCTCCACCAGAAATGAAAAATTTGATCCTGCCACCGAGCTTGGCGCGAATCTTTCGGAAGATCGCAAGGTCCGCCGCTCGGTAAGCAATGCCGCGACGACCAGATCGCACAGCGCCTTTGCCAATCCGAACGGCCTTTTCGAACATCGCACGAACAACTGACGATTCACTCGAGACTTCGCCCAGAGTACGCGTATAAATCCTTTCGAAAAACCGAGGGACACCGGCTGCAAATGTCGGCCGGACCTCCGACATATCCACGCCAACCGTTGATGCGTTCTCTGCATACGCGATGGACGCCCCCCCATAGAAACTGGCGTAGTCCACGTGGCGTTGAAAAATGTGGGAGAGTGGCAGAAATGAGAGAGCAAGATCATTTTTGCTGATCGGCAACCGCTCCGAAGTCGCCTGGATATTCGAGACCAGATTCTGATGCGTCAGCATCGCCCCTTTCGGTATTCCAGTCGTGCCAGATGTATAAATGATAGTCGCGACTTGAGGAGGTTCCACGCAGAGCGCCTGGCCTCGAAACTCCCCTGGATAGTCATACGTCGATTGCCTTCCCATGTCATATAACGATGAAATTCGCAGGACATCTACTGGCTGGACGGCGGGATCGAAAATGACGAAGTATCGAATGCCCAAGCGGTCGCGCATGGGTGCAAGCTTCTCCCATAGCCCGACGGTCGATACGAAGACGAGGGCTGGTTCAGAATCGCGTAATAAGGCTTCCATTTGCTGCGTAGACAACGTCGGGTAGATGGGAACGGTGATGCCGCCCAAGCAAAGCGTGGCGTAATCTGCGATGGCCCACTCCAAACGGGTTTCGGAAACTATTGCGACGCGATCTCCCGCACGAACACCGAGAGCTCGGATAGCGAAGAACAACTCCTCGACGCGCAAAAGAAATTCATCACTGGAAACCTCGATCCATTGACCGTTTCTCTTAAACTTGAATGCGTCCGATTTGCGGTATTGGGTTGCCGAGTGTAGGAGTAAACGTGGGATCGTGGAGATCGCGGTCGCCTTCCCTGCATCTCCTGCGCGTACCACGATTCCGACGTCTTCGTTTAACATTGGTCGCACCGACGTCTTAGACGGAGAAAATGGCTTTGTCTTCCAACAAAAGGACTGCACTTTACGGCGCGCACAAGGCGCTTGGTGCACGCTTGATTCCATTCGCCGGCTGGGAAATGCCCGTGGAATACAGCGGAATCGCCAAGGAGCATGTAGCTGTGCGTACTGCTGGCGGTTTGTTCGATATCAGCCACATGGGTGAATTTGAGATCCAGGGTCCTGAAGCACTGGATCTTGTTCAGACGCTTTGTACCAACGACGCCGCGAAGCTAGTTGATGGACAGGCCCAATACTCCGCAATGGCATACCCGCAGGGAACGGCGGTGGACGATGTCGTCATCTACCGTCACAGCGCCGAGCATTTCATGCTCGTCGTCAACGCTTCAAATGCGACGAAGGATTTCGAGTGGATCAATTCACATAATCGGGTCGACGCAACTGTCGAAGACGTCAGCGACACGTTAACGCTTTTGTCGTTGCAGGGCCCAAAAGCGAACGACATTCTTCAGCCTCTGACGAATCTTCCACTGGTTACGATCCCGTATTACCACTTCGCGCGTGCGAAGGTCCTCAACGTGGATGCAATTGTTTCCCGCACCGGATACACTGGTGAGGATGGTTTCGAGCTGTACTTCTCTGCACAAGAATCCGAGCCCGTTTGGTCTGGCATTCTAGAGGCCGGCATGCCTCAAGGTTTGGTTCCCGCGGGATTGGGGGCGCGAAATACGCTACGACTCGAGGCGAAGATGCTCCTCTATGGTAACGATATCGACGGGACTACGACGCTTTTGGAAGCCGGACTCGGATGGATTGTCAGCTTCGATAAGCCCGAATTTATTGGCCGAGACGCCTTATTGAAACAAAAGCAAGAAGGTGTGAAGCGCAAGCTCGTGGGGTTCGAGATGTTGAGCAAGCAGATAGCGCGAGATCATTACCCCGTCTTTGTGCATGGGCGGGAAGCGGGCCACGTTACAAGCGGATCGCCATCGATTACCTTGAAAAAAAATATTGGGCTGGCCTACTTGCCCGCAGAACATGCATCCATCGGTACATCGTTCCATGTGTCCGTGCGCGGAAAATTGTCGGAGGCGCAGGTCGTGCGAACACCGTTTTACAAGAGAATGACATCATCGATTAAACACTGATCAGGCGCAAAATGGTTTGAATGAACGCGAGGATGGCAATGACTCCAGAAGATCTTCTTTTCAGCAAAGAACACGAATGGTTGCGGATAGTCGACAGCATCGGCACCATTGGCATCAGCGATCACGCGCAGAAGGAGCTCGGCGAAATCGTCTATGTCGAATTGCCCAAAGTCGGCACGAAATTCGACAATGGCGAAACGTTTGGCAACGTCGAGTCGGTGAAGGCCGTCTCCGAATTGTTCATGCCTGCGTCCGGAGAAGTAGTTGAAATCAACGAGGAACTCGGCGCTGCTCCGGAGAAGATCAATGAAGATCCCTACGGTGAGGGATGGATGATCCGAGTGCGCCTAGCCAATACAGAGGACACAGCGGACCTCATGTCCGCTGAGGAATACGACGATTATATTAAGGAAGAGGAGTAAGGCCCTCGAATTAGACCGGAATATGGACGCTCGCGCTGTCCTGGCAACTCCCACACATGCGATATATCCCGAACTCTCAAGCCGACCGCAAGCAAATGCTAGCGGAAATCGGCGCCGAATCCATCGAACAGCTCTTTTTAGGAATTCCCGAAAAACTGCGGCTTCGGCGCTTATTGAACATTCCGCGAGCGCTCACAGAACCGGAGCTGCTTGAATACTTTCGTGAGCGTTCTTCAAAGAATGAAGTTGGCGGTACGTCGTTTGTGGGTGCTGGAATTTACCGCCACTACATTCCGATCATCATTGATGCGTTGATCTCGCGATCGGAGTTTTATACCGCCTACACACCGTATCAGGCAGAGATCGCACAAGGCACCCTCCAGGCCATCTTTGAATTCCAAACCTACATTGCACAGCTGACCGGCACAGAAGTTGCGAATGCATCGCTTTACGACGGGAGTACAGGATTAGCAGAGGCGGTACTCATGGCCCACCGCATCACCAAGAAAAACCGTTTCCTGGTGGCGAAGACAGTCCACCCAGAATACCGTGCTGTGCTTGATACGTATGCCAGGAACCTCGGTATTGCGGTCGAGCTCATCGACTATCAAGCCGACGGGCGAATCGATATGAGCAACCTGGAAAGTCGGATGACAAGCGATTTCGGCGCCGTCGTTGTGCAGTCACCAAACTTCTTCGGGACAATCGAGAACACTCACGATATATCCGAGCTTGCTCACAGCCATGGCACGCTATCCATCGTGAATATTTGCGAAGCGATGGCGCTCGGCATTTTGAAGCCGCCAGGAGAGGACGTCTCAGAGCAGCGAACGGCTGATATTGTAGTTGGTGAAGCTCAGGCGCTCGGAGTACCGATGAGCTTCGGTGGGCCGCATCTGGGTTTTATCGGAACCCGAGAGAGATATGTAAGGCAAACGCCGGGACGGCTGGTTGGAATGGGTACCGACCACGCTGGCCGGCGCGGCTTTGTTTTGACCTTATCGACACGCGAACAACACATTCGTCGTGAGAAGGCGACGTCGAACATATGCACAAATCAATCCTTGTGCGCACTGATGACGACGGTTTACCTGGCAACGGTCGGCCCACATGGACTTCGGGAAATTGCGGAGCAGAATATTCTCAAGACGCATTACGCCGTGACCGAGATAAAAAAACGCACTGAACATACGGTGTTGTTCTCTGCTCCCCGTTTTAACGAATTCGTTCTTCAACTCGACAAGGGTTCCCCACGAATTGGACTTTCGTTATCGCGCTTTTATCCCGAGCTCGGTAACTCCGTCCTTCTTTGTGTTACGGAAACGGCACGGCGCGGAGAGATCGATGCGATGGTGCAAGGATTGGTCTCATGAGTAACAACGAGCGTGCGTGGACTCATATTTCAATAAACGAAAGGTTACTGTTCGAAGAAGGATCTGCTGGGCGAAGGGCATTCAATGTCCCTGCCTTGGATGTTCCCGCAAAAGATGTCACAGAGTTGATCGAGCCGGAGCTGTTACGGAGCGGCGTTCCGGCAATGCCTGAACTCAGTGAGGTCGATGTCATTCGTCACTTCACACGCATCTCAACGTGGAATTACCACATTGATCTCGGGTTGTATCCGTTAGGTTCGTGCACCATGAAATACAATCCGAAGATTAACGAGCGAGTGGCGCGAATGGATGGGTTTGCCCATGCACATCCGTACATGCCTGCAGAGAGTATCCAGGGAGCGCTCGAGATCCAAAAGACACTCGAAAACTGCCTTGCAGAAATTAGTGGCATGGACGCAGTTACGCTGCAGCCCGCGGCGGGTGCTCATGGTGAGTTGACCGGCATACTTATGATCCGTGCCTATCACGAGTCCCGCGGAAATCCACGGAAGAAGATCCTTATTCCGGATTCCGCGCATGGCACGAACCCCGCGAGCGCAGCAATCTCAGGATACGTCGTGCAGAGTATTCCCTCGAATCGCCGCGGCACTGTAGATCTAGAGGCCTTGCGAAACATCGTTAACGAAGACGTCGCCGCAGTCATGATCACGAATCCCAATACACTTGGCATTTTCGAAAGCGAGATCGCTGAAATCACCGAACTACTTCACTCTCACGGCGCTCTCGTCTACATGGACGGAGCGAATCTGAATGCGATGATGGGAATCACTCGACCGGGCGACTTCGGTATCGACGTGCTTCACATTAATCTCCATAAAACCTTTACCACTCCGCATGGCGGCGGCGGCCCGGGTGCGGGTCCTGTCGCTGTGAAAAAAATACTGGAGCCATTTTTGCCCATTCCAGTCATACGCGCGAACACCGACGGCAATTTTTTCTTTGATTATGATCGTCCGAAGTCGATTGGTAAGGTGAAAGCGTATAACGGGCAATTCGGAATGCATGTGCGGGCCCTCTGTTATATCTTGGCAAATGGCCCGGAAGGATTGAAGGAAGTATCTGAAGTGGCTGTACTCAATGCCAACTACATTCGAGCGAAACTGAAAGACGTTTTCGCAGTGGCATTCGAGTCTCCAACACTTCACGAGGTAGTGTTTTCCGACAGGCTCCAAGCAAGTAAGGACGTTCATGTGTGGGACATCGGGAAAAGGTTAATGGATTATGGCTTTCACCCTCCCACGGTGTCATTTCCTCTGATCGTGAACGGTGCAATCATGATCGAGCCCACAGAAACGGAAAGCAAACTGGAGTTGGATGCTTTTATCGACGCGATGCGAAGCATCGCGAATGAAGCAGTAGAAAAACCTGAGCTGGTGACGTCCGCTCCACACAAGACGCGTATTGGCCGAATCGATGAGGCTGCCGCGGCCCGGAGACCTGTTCTACGTTGGAAACCGGACTGACATTTCTTTGCGGCTCCTTGAGGATGTGCATGCGGAATTGCGTTTGTTAGGCTTTATTGGCCTTCTACCCAGACTTCCCCGTCTTCGAAGAATTCCTTTTTCCAGATTGGAACGACTCTTTTGAGTTTGTCTATCGCGTAGTGGCAGGCATCGAAGGCGGGTCGGCGATGTGCAGAGGTAACGATCACGGCCACGCTGGTTTCTCCAATGTCCATGTGTCCCAACCGATGGATGATGGCGAGAGATCGAATATCCCAGCCCTGCCTGACAAAAATCCCTATCTCTTCCAGTTTTTTCAACGCCATCGTCTCGTACGCTTCGTACACGAGATGCAGCGTACGTTTCCCTTTTGAATTGTTTCGTACGACGCCCTCGAAAACACAGATAGCGCCATCTTCGCCGCGCAACAGCTCACGCGAAATCTTTTGTGCATCGATTGACTCGCGGGTGATCTCGTAAAGCTCGCCGGGTCTTCTGATGATTAGAACTTCGGAGTCGAGCGCTCCCCCGCTGACAGGTGGAAAGATCGCAACCTCGTCGCCATCATGGAGTAATGCACGCTGGTCCACATATTCCTCGTTAATCGCAGTGAGGATTACAGGACGGTAGTCTCTTATGCGCGGATAACTGTTCTCGAGTTGGCCCAGGACATCTGCGACGGTTGCACCAGAGGGCACATCTACCTGCATATGGCGCGCCCCGACAATGTCTTTGAGTGTGGCAAAAAAGAGAAGTCGAACCTGCATTTTGTTGGATGTTAGCACAGGTGCTACACTCGACCTTCGGATGAAACGCGGCGTTAGTTTCATGTTAGCTGCCTCAGTTGCCCTCTGCTCGTGCACCTCAGCGCGACTTTCGCAGGACGAAGCAAGAAAGAAGATCGCACAGATGGGTCAATCCAATTTGATCCCGGACGCTGTCGAGATTCGTCGAATCGTTTCGCAGACGGATACGAAAGCTATAGCGGAGGCAACTGTGACGCTGGCTTTTCAATTCAGCCGTCCCACGTCCAAAGACGACTGGCGAATCGAGGCAGTCCGGCTCGGTGATCGCGATTGGATCAGCCTGGACGAACTGCTTACAGCAATCAATGAAAGCAGGCAGAAGTCCACCTCCGAGTCGATGAAACATCTCGCAGAGGGCATCGAGAGATACCGGGCGGCTCACAACGGATCGCTTCCCGACGCGAAGGACATTACGAAGCTTACCGACACTCTCCATCCGGCTTACATGACTGACTTGGCACGGGACGACGGATGGGGGCATCCCATTCTCTACGAAGTTACGGGCTCATCCACGTTCAGATTCGTTTCTACCGGAGCCGATGGCCGGCTCGGAACACTTGATGATATTGTGCTTGAAGGCGGCCGCCTCATCACGCCGTGATATAATTGTGCGCTCATGAAAGCCAGGAAGGTTGCGGAAACCAGCATCCCCACGCCATTTGGGACGTTCAGGCTTTTCCCGTTCGAATCCGAAGACAAGACTGAGGAAGTGCTGGCGCTCATCATGGGAAATCCGACTTCCGATGACGCGCCTCTTGTCCGCATTCACTCACAATGCCTGACCGGCGATGTTTTTGCGTCAGGGCGCTGTGATTGTGGCGATCAGTTGCACTATGCGCAACAGACGATTGCGAAGGAGGGAGCAGGCATTCTCATTTACCAGCTTCAAGAAGGTCGCGGCATTGGATTGATGAATAAACTACGTGCCTATCAACTTCAGGATTCAGGACAGGATACCGTCGAGGCCAATCACCATTTGGGATTCGAGGCTGATCACCGGAATTACGAATTGTGCGCGGAAGTCCTGCGCCATTTTGGAGTGACTCGCATACGACTGATGTCCAACAACCCGCAAAAAATACACGCGCTGGAAGCTGCCGGTATCCGTGTTGCCGAGCGCGTCCCTATCGAAATTGCGCCGTCCGATGGAACGACTAAGTATCTAAAGACCAAGAAATCCAAGTTAGGGCATTTGCTGTCGAAGGTCTAGACAGCCGCCTTCAACCTTTCGCTCACCGCAGCGCAGTCTCGAAGAAATTGGCTTGGATCGATTTTCACCTCTCGCCCACCAATGAATGTCGCACGCACGTTGTGCCGCGATGCGGAGTACACCATCGCGTCGATGGGATCGTACACAGGCTGCACGGCAGGATCGTTCAAGTCCACCACGACGAAGTCTGCCCGCTTGCCGGGTTCCAATGTCCCTAAGTGCTCTGCCATCCCAAGACATTCGGCACCGCCGAGTGTGGCCATTCGAAATGCCCTTTTCGCATCCAGCGGACCCACTGCTCCGTTGCGGACTCGCTGCTGAAAGATCGCAGCGCGCATTTCTTCAAACATGTCGACGACATTGTTACTTGCGACACTATCAGTCCCAAGGCCAACCATCACTCCCCCGTCGAGCATCTCCTCAACTCGAGCGCTTCCATGCGCCAGTTTGGCGTTGGATTTTGGGCAATGGACGACAGCAGAACGAGTCGCCTCCAAAAGTCTGAAGTCGGATTCCTCCAGGTCGATCGCGTGAATGAGAAGAGTCCCAGGTCGAAGGAGACCAAACTCAGCAATATACGCAAGAGGGCTGCACCCTCCGGGCGGAGTGGATATTCCCCGCTCTCTCCATCGGTCAGCGAAGACTCCTGAGCCGAAACGAACAAACGTTCCCTCGTCCCTCGATTCAGCAATGTGCGTCGCGAGCCGCAGATCCTCAACCCTGGAAAACTCATTCACAGAGCGATACAGTTTCGCGGATACAGTGTAAGGAGCATGTGGCGAGACGCCAACGCGCAACGTTTCAGTTTCGTTTCGACGATACTTGGCCAAGCGTTCCTTTAGACCTCTGAGCGCGTTATCCGCCTGATCTTCTGCCGGTCCGAACACTTCCTGAAATGCGATACCTTGCAAACCGAATTCATGCATTGCTTCCCAAGCGGCGCCGATATCCATCACCTCACCTAGGCAGGTTACGCCTGCGCGTAACATTTCAATGCAGCCGAGTCGGGACGAAAGCAGCATCTCGGCAGACGACAGGACTTCATACTTTGCGCGGGTCAGCCGTGGAATCCATGTCGCGAACGGGAGATCGTCTAGAAAGCCACGAAGAATAGTGAGCTCCAGATGGCTGTGAGCATTCACAAAGCCAGGAATAATCGCGCAGCCGGCAAAGACAACGTCGGGAGGACAGCGATCCGGCAGTGAGACAATCCTTCCATTCTCCACCGCCATGCAACCCAGCCGGACCGGACTTGACGACACCGGGCATAGCCAGTCCGCTTGGTAAATCGTCATGCCGAAAAGACCTGGGAACGGACGGTGAGCCGGTTGACAAGATCCATTTTCACGGTGTAGCCAATGCCGGCATTGAGGGATTGCGAAATCAATCCGTCTGGTGAGACCTCAACCGACGGTTCGATGATGTCTTCATTCCAGTAACGCATGCTAGCCGAGACGTCGCCCGGTAGAGAAAAGTTCGACAGGCTCGATAAGGCAACGTTGTGCGCCCGACCGATACCGGACTCCAACATTCCACCGCACCACACAGGCACGCCATTGTCCCTGCAGATGTCATGAACACCCTTGGCTTCGCTGTATCCACCAACCCGCCCCAGCTTGATATTGATGATCCTGCATGCCCCAATCCGGATGGCCTTACGCGCATCGTCCGGAGAATGAATCGACTCATCCAGGCAAATTGGTGTTTCTATCTGCTTCTGAAGTTCAGCGTGGTCGATGATGTCTTCGTAATGCAAGGGTTGCTCGAACATCATGACGTTGTATTTGTCCATCTTCTTGAAAACCTCAACGTCGTCGAGGGTGTATGCAGAGTTAGCGTCGCCCATCAATTTGATCTGCGGAAATGCCGAACGTACTTCTCGAATAACATCCACATCCCAGCCCGGCTTGATCTTGATTTTGATTCGGCGATAACCCGCCTTGACTTCCCTATCGATCTTCCCAATGAGTTGATCGATCGACGGCTGAATGCCGATCGAAACGCCGCATTCCACGGCTTCACGTGTGCCGCCCAAATGTTTCCAGAGGGGAATACTTTGTATTTTCGCATCCAAATCCCATAGTGCGGTCTCGACCCCTGCCTTCGCCATGTTGTGACCGCGAATACTTCGAACAAACGGTCCGAATTCAGCCGGGCCGAACGTCTTGCCGACTATTAATGGGATGATGTAATCGCGCAAGACATGCCATGCGGTTTCCCAGGTTTCTTGGCTATAGAAGGGACCCTCCGCCGCCGTCACCTCTCCGTAACCATTGTGAGTTCCGTCGGTCGTTCTAACGAGCACGATGTGCCGATCCTGGGTAGCGCCGAAGCTCGTCTCGAATGGATGCAAGAGACGCATGCGCAGCTCGCGTAATTCAACTTGTCTGATGAACACGCGATGCTCCTGGAGCGAGCAAATATTCGCTCCACTCTTCACCTCGCTCAAAACCCGCGACGAAGTAATCATCCTCAAAATGTTTTAAGAATTGCTCGCGAACACGCCGCTGCAGATCTTTGGCCGACTGCAAGCTTTGCTTCTTCAACGCTTGAATATCGCTCGATATGCTGAGACGGCGGCAGTCGGCCGGCAGAGTGGTGCGAGGTTGATTAACCCACCATTCTGCAATCAGCCGGTCGCTTTCCAATCCCTGCTGAAGTTGTGAGACCGTATTCCCATAAAGATTCACGTAATAGCGTCTTGCAATCACGCCGAGTTTCCGAATGTTCAGGTAAGCATTTTTCGATTCGAGAGGATCAAACGTCCATTCGATCAGATGTATGCCACTAACTTTCGCATGTTCGCTCTGCGCCAGCTTCAATCGGTAACCAATACCGTGATCACGATACTCTTTTGCGACAGCAAGCATCTCGGAATACCAGTACGGTAGTCCGCGGCGAACGCCGGGCATGGCGTTAAGGAAACCAATCAGGCGGTCGTGGTCGAATGCACCAAGGACGAGACCTCCAACTCGGTTTTGCGTCACCAGCATTCGCAGCGGCACGATTTCAACGTCCGCAAGACCCCACGTTTCCCGCTGCAAATCGATACATTTTCGGAGTTCCGAAAGTTCGGTGATCGGGCGAATGGTTATGCCGTAATTGTCTTCCTCTTGGTTATCCGTCATGTCGAGAGAAGTTGGGTCTTGGCTTTCTGCCAGAGCGCTTCCATTTCCTCTAAAGAAGCCTCTTCGAGAGTCTTACCCTGATTCGCGAGCTCCGTCTCCATATACTGGAAACGGCTTTTGAACTTTCGATTGGCGCGCTTCAACGCGGACTCGGAGTCGATCTTCAGATATCTGGCAATGTTCACAATTACGAACAACATATCGCCTATTTCGTCTTCGAGCCTCTCGCGATGCAGTTCATCGTCTCCCGAGAGCACCTCTTTCAGCTCCTGCACTTCCTCCTGCAGCTTGTCAAAAATGCCCTCGACGTCCCGCCAGTCAAAACCGACACGGGCGGCGCGCGACGAGATCTGATGCGCTTCGTGAATTGCCGGCAGTTTGCTTGGAATGCCTTCTAACAGAGATCGTTGTTCCGGCGTCCGGCTCTTTAGCTTCTCGGCCTTTTCCTGTGCCTTGATCGTTTCCCAGTTCTTAATTACTTCTTCGGCGGTTGAGGCGGATTCCTCACCGAACACGTGCGGATGGCGGCGGACCAGTTTTTGCGAGATTTTCTGAATCACTGTGTCGATGTCGAACGTGCCGGCTTCCTTTCCAAGTTGGGCATTAAAGACGACATGCAGTAAAAGGTCACCGAGTTCTTCAGAGAGACCTTCCGGATCGTTGTTCTCGACAGCCTCCAGTACTTCGTACACTTCTTCCACCAGCATCGGTTTCAGGGAATTGAAATCTTGCTGCTTGTCCCAAGGACATCCGTTCGGACCACGTAAAGTCGCCATTATGTCGACCAGCTTCTCGAATTTGGCGCCGGTCATGCGGGGAACTCCATGCCGAATAATCTATCATCCCTGTGCTAAATTCATACGCTGATGAAAGTCGCGACATCACTTGCCGACGCTGACATCTCGCACAAATCAGTGGTCAGCATCGGCAACTTTGATGGGGTTCACCTCGGTCATCAAGCCATTCTGAAACGTGTAGTGATGCGGGCACGCGAACTCGGGTTGCAGGCTGTTGCGATGACCTTTTCACCGCACCCGATCCGATATCTTGCACCTGCACGGTCGCCTCGTCTGATCAGCACGTTGGAACAGAAAATTCAGTTGATCGAAGCTCTTGGTATAGACCTGCTGTTTATAGCGAAGTTCGATGAAGCCTTTTCGCGCCTCTCACCGGAAGAATTCATCAACAAGTACCTGGTGCATGGACTCACGGCGCAGGCCGTTTGTGTCGGAGGGAACTTTAATTTCGGATATCGTCAGCGTGGAACGATTCAGACTCTCCGCGAATTTCGATCGCAATTAGAAATCATCGAGGTCCCCGCGGTGGCGGTTCGTGGAATCGTCGCCAGCAGTTCACGTATTCGAGAATTAGTCGCTTCCGGCCAAGTTTCACGTGCATGCAGGTTGCTTGGCCGGTGGATTCAGATCGAAGGAAGGGTTGTATCCGGTGCGGGCCGTGGGCGCACAATGAAGGTCCCCACTCTCAATCTCGAACCGGATAACGAATTGGTGCCGGGGAACGGCGTGTACATTACGCGCATTTCTATCGATGGTGGGGAGTTCATGAATGCGGTAACCAACATCGGTGTTCGTCCAACGTTTAACGAAACGGCTGTTACGATTGAGACTTTTGTCCTAGGTGACAAGGTGCCGGCCAATGCTGTACAGGGCAGCATCGATTTTCTCCATCGGCTGCGAGATGAGAAGAAATTCAGCTCGGCCGACGAGTTGCGGAATCAGATCGGTCTCGATGCTTACAGCGCTCAAAAATTCTTTCGCCGCCTGCACCTTCAGGATGTGAGGCGGTGATGGCCAATATGCTCGAGGTAGAAATCTATTCGCGCCCCGGCTGTCATTTGTGCGATGAAGCGAAAGCAATCATCGAGGGTGTTCGCCGGCGTTTCGGTTTCAATCTTAACGTCGTCAACGTCGAGTCGGATCCTGAACTGGAGAAACGGCACGGTGAACACATTCCAGTGGTGTTTATCAACGGCGACGAGGCATTTCGGTATCACGTCGACGCGGTCGAGTTTGAGGAGAAGGTGAAAAGCTTGTGGAGAACGTAGACGTCCTGACGATTGCTGCGCACCCTGACGACATTGAGCTCACCTGTGCCGGTACTCTCATCAAGATGGTGGATAAAGGGTATTCGGTGGGCATTCTCGATCTCACTCAAGGAGAAATGGGAACGCGAGGAACCCCGGAAATTCGCGCCGATGAGGCCGACGCCGCCCGATTGGCTATTGGCGCTCGTTTCCGGGACAGCCTGAACTTTGGTGACTCGCGCCTCGTGGCATCCATAGAAAACCGTTATGCTCTCGCAGAAAAGGTTAGGGCCTCGCGGCCAAGGACGGTGATCTTGCCGTATTGGGAGGGGCGTCATCCGGACCACTACACGGCGGCAACCCTTGGCTATGAAGCATGTTACGCGTCCGGCCTGAAGCAATTGCCAGTCGGCGGAACGCCGCACCGGCCCAAGAAGATCCTTTACGCCTCGATGTACTGGGAAGTGAAACCTTCTTTCCTCGTCGACATTACTTCACAATGGGAGCGAAAGTTGGCTGCAATCAACTGTTTTGCCTCGCAATTTGCCGGCGATCTTCGTGATGTCACAGAGCTTTACCCCGCCTGGGGCCGGCTCATCGACCGGATCACAACCCAGTGCAAGTACTTTGGGCACTTAATGGGGGTAGATTATGCGGAGCCTTTTGTCGTAAAGGAAGCTATGGCGGTCGACGATATTGTGGACCTTCCGGTCAACTCCGTCTGATCGCGGGCGCTTAATGGTGAGTAACGTGTTTTGTAAAAAGACGCAATTGATGATGCGGAATGCGAACCGGGAAGTCAAAGCCCTTGACACATTTTCGAGCGCTCTTTACGATGAAAGTACTTTGTCCGCGGAGAAACGACATGACGTATAAGCTAGCCCGCCTCGGGCTCATGTTTTTCCTGGCAATGCTGATTGCGGTTCCCTTCCCGCTGCTGGCACAAGATCAAAGTTCAAGCCAAACTTCGTCCAGCAAGTCCAGTAAGGACAACAGCAAAGATAAGGAAAAGGGTAAGAAGAAGAACTCGGACGTCGACAATATCGGAAATCGGAACATCAATAAGGGGAGCATCAACTTCATTTCCTTCGATAAAGAAATTGCGATGGGTCGTCAATTGGCGGCCGAAATCGAGCGGCAGGTGAAGTTGATCGAAGATCCCACGATTAATGAATACGTGAATCGCGTTGGCCAGAACCTAGTCCGGAACTCGGATGCGAAGGTCCCTTTCACGATCAAGGTCGTCGAGTCCGATGAGATCAATGCGTTTGCTCTGCCCGGGGGATTCTTCTACGTGAATAGCGGCCTCATTCTCGCGGCTGACGACGAATCCGAATTAGCCGGTGTGATGGCGCACGAGATCGCACACGTGGCGGCACGTCATGGAACGGAGCAGGCCTCGAAGGCAGAGCTCGTTCAGTTCGCGTCGATCCCGCTCATTTTTATGGGCGGCGTAGGTGGTTTCGCTCTCAGACAGGCTGCAGGATTCCTCATCCCGATGCAGTTCTTGCAATTTTCTCGCAAGGACGAGTCGGAAGCCGACTATCTCGGCTTGCAGTATCTGTACAAGACAGGGTACGACCCGGGCGCGGCAGTGAGCTTCTTTGAGAAACTTCAAGCGAGGGAAAGCGCAAGGCCCGGTTCGGTCTCCAAGATGTTCAGCACGCATCCTCCGACGGGTGACCGAATCGAGAATACGAAAAAGAATATCGAACTGATTCTTCCCGACAAAGAACAGTATGTCGTCACAACATCTGAATTCAATTCGGTGAAGACGCAATTGGCACAATTAGAAAATCGACGCCCATCTGCGGAAGAATCGAATAAGCCAAGCCTCAAACGTAAGACTCAGCGTCCTGACCCTGCCAGTACTGACGACGGCGACAAAGACAAGAACCAAAAAGAAACGAAACCGGCCGATACCACGAAGCCGGAAGACAAAGAGCCCGACGCAGACGACAGGCCGAAACTGAAACGCAGAGAAGGCGGGCTGTAGTCACTTTCCTTAGAACTGAGCCTAACGGGGCGGTATTCTTACCGCCCCGATTCTTTTGCGTGAAAAACTCGTGTATGATTTTTGTTTGTCCACGGGGTCGTAGTTCAGTTGGTTAGAACGCCGGCCTGTCACGCCGGAGGTCGCGAGTTCGAGTCTCGTCGGCCCCGCTCCAAATCAGTGACACAAAGGCCAGGGTCAATGCCCTGGCCTTCCTTTTGTCTCCGGGTCCACGAGCATGGTTACGTTGGCTGCCCCGGAGCTCGACGGGCCACCCCCGGAACGCGCGGTGTACCAATCGTACTGATGCCGCTAACTCAATTGACATCTATTAAAATCTAATTACAGTTTGGTTTCGAAAATGTTTCTCGCGACCAGATTCGGAGCCCTTGTGCGTGAAAGATATGACCGACGCCCGCGCTAGATACCTGGAACTTCGCGAGTCATTCCAGCAAAGCGAACGCAGCCACAGGATCGTTTCAGACGCGCTCACGTTTCGGTGGTGGCGATTCCTCTGCACGGTTTCGGTTGCAAACATCCTACTGTGGATGCTGGCTGTATGGGGACTGTCGCGGGAAGCAAACGCGTATCAATTCAAACAGCTCATATTGTCAGGTCTTTTCGTTGCCGCCTGTGCGTTCCGCTCCATTCTCCCGAGGGTCGATTTGGAACGGCTGTGCCTGTGGGATTCGTCGTTTTCCTCGGTTTTTCTCGGCCGGGCCATAGCAACTATTGCGGAGCTCTGTTTCGCGTTGCAGTGCGCACTCTTGTTGTTCAAGCTTTCACAGTCGACAGGCGCTTCGATTGTCGGCGCGATCGGCCTGACAGTGCTGCCGATCATTCTCGTTGCGGAACTGTCCTGTTGGTTCGCCGTCGTTACGCTCAACCACATCGGTCATGCCATTGAAGAATTGCTGTGGTCGATTATGGTTACTCTGGTTGCCGCCGGTTTGGTCATCTACTCTCAGCAGACGGGGGGCGGATTACGCTTGTGGATCGTGATTGGTCTGATCGCTAGTGCCGGCACGAATGCCCTGATCGTGTTTGTGGATATCCCTCTCTACGTCTCACGTTGGCGCACCCGGAAGCGCGCCGGTTTGCGTTATCTCCGGATTCGTGACGGGTTGAAAGATGCGTTCGTACGACGCCAGGTAACTCACGCAAGTGAGGACTGGCGAAACGAGGTTCTTTGGATGAGCCTCTATTTCAGCGTCGGGGTCTGGGTGAGCCTCGGGATCGTATTTGTCTGATAGTCCTGTTTTCAGAATGTCGTGCCGATAGTGGAGATTAAACCGTAATCGGCCTTTCTGGCGCCGGCCGCCGGTTCACTGTCGAAGCGGTGGAAAAGGCGGATGCCGGCATTGATGTGGCGAGCGAACGGTACGCGAATAGCCGTATCCCATTCGGAGCGGAACCGGCCCAAATTCACGAAATTGGGAAGAAATTGCGCCTTTGAGGTGATCTGAAACGGTCGAATAGCCCGGGTTTCGAATTCGTAACCGAACAAACCTTCTGGGTTGTATTTATAGTTCTGCCCGCTGAAATGCTCCTCGACGACTGAAAACCCGGTTAACGTGGAAACCTGAGTGGTGGCGCCAAACTTAATCCGTACACCGAGACCCGTCCCCTGACGCAGGCGCAGTTGTAGCGACGCTAGGCGGTCATGTTCGCCTCTTCCCACAAAAAAGTAAAAAAGATGTGGCGAAACAAATCGGTCGTACCGCGTCTCGACTGATTGCCTGTTCGTATTACCATAATCGGCGATACCGCTCAGGGCCTGTATGTCGAATTTGATCGTATCGCGCGCGCTTCGACGTTGTGGCTGAAACTGCAGTGCCAACTGGTTTGTATGGTTGTTTCCTCGAGTGGTCGTATATCCCAAATCCGTTGTCGCGTGCCAGTCCGAAAAGAGACCGCCATTGACCTCCGGAGGCGTTCGGATTGCAGCTATGTCGCTGGCCAGAATGGCACCACTTTCCGAACCGATGCGATACTCACCTGGTTGTAAGGTAGCTATGGCACCGGTGATTGTCTGTCCGTTCATGAGGTCGACTTCGTATTTCGAAGTTGTTTCGATGCTGCGTACCTGTTTCCAGTCAATATAGATCTGGCCTGCATAAGGCGTATCGAATGTAAGCCTGCCGCCGGACAGATTGTTGATGGTTCCCGTCACGCGATCCCCATTCAGGACCTCCACGACATCGCACATACCTGTTTCTGTAAGAGTGATTAAGCACAACGCCGCTATTAAGAATCGGATCACGGCTCCTCCATCGAATAACAGGAAGGATCGAATTCAGCTTGGAGCAGCTTTTTTCAAGCCGCGTTGTTTTGGCCACCCGCAGCAACAGTCGGACTGGGACCGTCGAAGATTGACTCCAGCATAGGTATACAAACTTTGTCAGGCGCCAGATACTCCCGGGCAATCTCGTATGCGGCGGCACGGTGAAGGGCGGGATTGGAGTGGGCCTGCCGCAGGGCGTCGACAGCTTCGTCCGTCGTGGAAAAGGCGAAGACGCCTCGACCGCTGGGCACGTAACGGCTCCAGCCGGTGTCCTGGACCACAGCCGGCCGGCCGGCCGCTAGATAGCAAGCGGTGCGGCAACTAAACCAGCCGCTAAGGGTAGCGACATAGAAATTCTTGGCGATGGACCATTCCCCGGCGCTCTGCGCAATGAATTGCCGATAAAGCTCAGGAGTTTTACTGATGTCATAGCTGGGGACTACCTGCCAGCCCCGAGATGTTAGCGGTTCCATACTCTCGGAACTACCGATGGCCAGGCGCAGTGGCACCGTCGTTTGGCGAGGCAGGTCAAGGAATTTTTCGAACTCGACGCGCTTATCGTAATAATTGACGCCGTCGTGTGTGTAAGCTTTCATTTCTTTGGTGAAATTCAACGTCATGATAGTCGTCATCGCATCATCTTTGGGCAATTGGCGACGGGCGTCCGCCCAGTGTGTCAGCGTGGCGGCCGGTCGCGTGGTCTGCCAGGGTAAGCCCACACGTGGAAGTTTGCAGTCCTCCGCCCAGATGTTTTCTGCGTAGGTCAAAAACCGATCATGAGCTTTGACTTCCTGGTAACGCGCGGCGTCAGGGCCCTCCTGATCTATGAAGGTTTGCAGGCCAATCTGGGCATAGCCCGGATCGGTGTCCATAAACACTTTGATGCAGCGCGAATTGAGCTTGTCTGGGATCAGGCATGCGCCTGACACATTAAGGTAGACATCCGCAGTGGCAGCAACCTCGTCAAACTTCTCCTTGGTCATACCGAAGCTGTCTTTGACGAGCAGGCGGTAGTGCCATCTCTCCGCCAGCGACGGTGCGTAACGCTGGAAGAAATCGCCGATAAATCGGATATTAAAATTGCAGTCGTCCGTGAATTCTTCCTTGATCGGATCGTAGGGCCACGTATTGGTGTTCTCGTCGTAGTAAACATCATGGCCCAATTCGTGCAAGCCCAGCACATAGTGAAAATAGTCCCAGGCGACGCCCCCGAGCGGATATTGGCCGACAAGACCACCAACGATGATCCGGAGTTTTTGGTGAGGCGAAAGCATAACAACGAATCGGGCGGTCATAGACCGCCCCCCTTCAGAATTACGCAGATTTTGCAGCTGCCTGTGACTCGTCGAGTTGAAAGGCTGCGAACCGCGAGTAAAGACCTCCGCTTCGCAACAGGTCCTGATGGGTGCCTTGCTCGACAATTCTGCCCTGATCCAAAACTACAATCTTGTGCGCTCGATGTATGGTGGACAGTCGATGGGCGATCATGAAACTCGTGCGTCCTTCGAGCAGGCGTTCAAGCGCATTGAGAAGCAAGGTCTCCGTTTCAGCGTCCAGAGCCGATGTCGGCTCATCCAAGATCAAGATCGGTGAATTCTTGAGCAATGCCCGTGCGATCGACAATCTCTGACGCTGCCCTGCAGACAGAGTGGCTCCCCTCTGTCCAATGACCGTATCGAAACCCTGCGGCAGTCTCCAGATGAATTCATCCGCGTTCGCCGCAACGGCGGCCGCGACAATTTGTTCTCGGTCCGCTCCGGGGCATGCGTACGCGATATTGTCCGCTACGGTTGCCGGGAGCAAAAACGGGTCCTGTAATACAAAACCGATCTGCTCGCGAAGATTGGCGAGCTGCAGCTCACGAATGTCAGTTCCTTCAATAGTCACGCGCCCTTCCCACGGATCGAAGAAACGAGGCAACAAAGAAACCAGTGTACTTTTGCCCGCGCCCGTAGCTCCCACCAGGGCGACTGTCTGTCCGGGTTGCGCATCCAAGTTGACATTGAGCAATACCGGCCGGCCAGTTTCATAACCGAACGTCACTCCTTCGAGACGCACGTGAGCACCTTGATTGCGTGGAGCTAGCAGAATCTTCGGGTGTGAAGGTTCCGGCACACGATCGTCGGCATCCAGCGTCTCGAAAATGCGCCGGGCCCCGGCCCCCGCTGCGGCGAATCCGGCAGAGAGGTATGCCAGAGTTTCCATGGGCGCGTAGAGAGACGTCAGATACGAAAGAAAAACCAGCAAACTCCCGAGCGACAGTGATCCGCGCATCACCTGAAGGCCGCCAATCGCCAAAAGAAATGCCGTGCCAGCTGCCGTCACTGCGCTTGCACCGATCTTGAATTGAATTTGCGCAATGACAGTCCGCACATAAGCTCGCCCAGTCTGTCGGCACAAGTCGGAAAATCGATGGTCCAGCGAGTTCTCCCGGCCGAACGCGCGGACGATGGGGAGGGCGCTCAAGGTCTGCTCCGCCAGATCCGAGAGCTTTCCTTCGAGCTGCAGCTGGCGATACATTCGCTCCTCCATCAGCTCTCCGAACCGACGTACGAGCAATCCAAGCATTGGAGCCGCCAGCAGAGCCAACAATGCTAGAGAATGGTTCAGACGCCACATGATTCCGAACATCATTAGCAGACTTAGCAGGGCGCTGAACATTGGTATAAATACGGCGAACACCAAGTCACGCACGCACCCGGTATTCGCCGTGATTCGACGAACGAGGTCGCCTATGGAATTCCGTCCATGAAAACGCAACGAAAGATGCTGCAAATGGTGGAATAGATCCGCGCCCAGATGGTAAACCATACGGCTGCCGGCGCCTGCCTGGACATACGACTGGACCGTCTCTCGGGTCCAGAGGCACAGAAACAGAACAATCGTTGCCGCAACTAACCAGGCAAGGAGAGCCGAAGGCGAATGTCCACCGGGCAACCGGTAAAGCCAGGCAGCCATGGGAGGCAAGGGCTTCCCGGCAAGAATAGAATCCACGACGAGTTTTAACGGCCATGGTTTCAGTACATCAAGAATCACGCCGAAGGTCATAAGCAGGATCGAAAGCGACACACTCTTCCACTGAGGAGTGGCGTAGTGGAGTAGGCGTAGCCACCAGCGTTTCACGCCGGCACCTCCAAACGGAAGGCATGAAGTTGCAGTGAGTAGAGGCAGTGGTACAGTCCGCCTGCCGCGAGCAATTCTTTGTGGGTGCCTGTTTCCACAATTCGGCCGAAATCCAGCATGACAATGCGATCCGCTTTCCTGGCTGTCGAAAGACGATGTGCCACGATCAACGTCGTGCGCCCCACCATCAGACGTTCGATGGCCTCGAGGATTTCCGCCTCCGTTGCCGCATCCTGCGCGGAGGTCGGCTCGTCGAGAATCAGAATTGGAGCGTCCTTGAGCAGCGCTCGCGCAATCGACAAACGCTGACGTTCGCCTCCGGAAAGTGCGGCTCCACGATCCGTCAACACGGTGTTGTATCCATCCGGGAGGCGACGGATGAACTTGTGGGCATTCGCCGCCTCGGCAGCTGCTTCGATCTGGATGCGTGTCGCGTCGGGCCGGCCAAATGCAATATTGTCCGCAATCGTTAACGGAAGTAAGAAAGGCTCCTGGAGGACAAGCGAAATTTCCTCTCGCAGGCTGGCGATCTGAATTTCGCGAACATCTGTACCGTCCAGCGTGATGCGGCCCTGGCATGGATCAAAGAACCTGGGAATCAGTGATACAAGCGTGGTCTTCCCTGCACCACTCGGCCCCGCGAAAGCCACGGTTTCACCCGGCATGATGGTCAGCGTCACATCTGTTAAGACGGTTCGGTCCGATTCGTAGGCGAAGCTGACATTCTCGATCGATATGTGACCTCTGCTTCGTTCTCCCAGCCGACGAGCTTTTGGAGTTTCCCGCACTTCATCTGTGGAGTTGAGAACATCCAACACTCGATCGATACTTGCCTGCACAGGTTTCAGATCACCGTATGTTCGAAGCAAGGAATCGGCCGTAGTCTGTAGTGTGGTCATGTATGAGAGGAAGACCAACAGGGTGCCGAGAGTCATCTCGCCGGACAGGACTCTAGCACCGCCCACGTAAAGAATCAGAGCGGCGCCGGCAGCGATCAGCACTCCAGTCATCAAGCGATAGGTTCCGCTCAGTACTGCACCTCTCTGCGCAAGATTGACCGCGTCGTCTGCGATAGTGCGAAAATGCTGCCGATTCCGCGCCTGGGTCCCAAACGCCTGAACGACGGGAATCGCTTCAAGCGTCTGATGGACGAATGACATCAGCCGGCTCTCGGCCTCCCGGCGAACTTGAGCTCGCCGTTTGATTTTCCGACCAAAGATCACAGACGTGACAGCCAACGCCGGAGCTGCGATCAGGCAAAGGATAGCCAATTCCAGCTGCAGCCGATATGCGATCACTCCTATCGTGAGCAGAGTCAGGACGGCCTGGAGCGGAGACATCACTCCAGAGGCCAGAGAATAAATGCTCCAACTGTCTTGCATCAGACGACCCAGCGAGTCGCCCACGGGCTGTCGGACGTGGAAACTGAATGAAAGTCTTTGCAGTTTGTGGAACAGTGCTGCACTTAAGTCGTAGACCATCCGCTGCCCCGCAGACATCCAAGCCCAAGAGAGGTAAGCGTCCACGGCGCTGTTCAAGAGGAAAAGGCCGAGACTCGCGGCGGCTGCCACGAGTATGAGTACAGCCGGCGTCGGTCGGGCATCCAGAATTGCCAGAGCTTGAAGAAGGAATGCAGGCGGCCTGGAATTTCCAAGAGCGTGATCAACAAGCAACTTGAGGGGTAATGGTTCAAGGGCAGTAACGCCGCAAACCATGACCGTGACGACAATGATGAGTACAAACTTTGCCCACTGCCGCTTGAAGAAAGGAATCAGTGGAGTGTAACGGACCTTCATCATGACGACCCCAGGTACACTACGGCGTTTACTCCCGCTGCCGGCTTCCTTTGAGTCAACCTTTCGATCGAGTAATGCAGCCGGGCGGTGGCCACGGAGCAGTCCGTGAACACGCGAAACAGAACCAGCAGAATCAAGATTGCGAAAAACGAACCGATCCAGAGATGTTGCTCGAAGAATGCTGCTCCTGAGACGAACACAAACAAGCAGGGGAGGGGCAACGACAACCAGTTCACGCGCGGCCACAAACGAAACAGTACCATCTGCTTTCCCGCTCCGTGCTCCTCGATGCCGATCTTCAGCCGGGCCGCACCGGCCGTCCCAGCACGCGTTTCCAGATCCCAGGTGTCGAAGTCGTCACCTCGGCGGACAACAGCATTCTCAGATACCAGCAGCGCCTCGAGAGATCGCAGCCAATCCTCGGGCGCGTTCCATTGTTCACTCCAAATCCGCACCACACGAGTCCGCAACGCTGCCCAGTGCAGCATTTTTGGGGACACCGTTCTGCGCCACCCTTGCGCAAAGCGGCCCGATAGCCGTGCCAAGGGCTGTACGATGTGCAACACTCCCGTCAGCAGCCGATATCGCAACTTGTCGTGCAGGAAAGGAGCTTCCGCAATCGACTTCGCGACGCCAAATAGGGGAACCAATATCCAGATGAACAGTGGAATTGCGGCAACTGACCTCAGCGCGCCCGAAGCCG
>Ga0114129_10000097_pt1 | contig 84669 bp, 55 predicted proteins | sample RhiMetdeltSRZDD1_FD_80071 | JGI IMG/M metagenome (GOLD analysis project Ga0114129, IMG submission 80071) | Populus rhizosphere microbial communities from Tennessee, USA - Rhizosphere MetaG P. deltoides SRZDD1 (version 2) (version 2) | ecosystem: Host-associated > Plants > Roots > Rhizosphere >... | reverse complement strand
TTCGTCGTGGTGGGTCCTCAGCTCGCGTACCGGAGCGACCATCAAGGGCGGCACCAAGTTCGGCGGCTGCACCGACATCCCCGCACCCGGCGACTACGACGGCGACAAGTACGCCGACCTGGCGCTCTACCGGCGCGACTGTAGCGACGGCTCGTCGTGGTGGGTCCGAAGCTCGCGTACCGGCGACACGCTGAGAGGCGGCACCAAGTTCGGCGGCTGCACCGACGTCCCCGCCACGAGTGGCTGACCGGCGGCCGAATTGGCTGACCGGCGGTGGTCCCGGGTGATCCAGATCCGGGGTCACCGCCACGACCGGTCGGTAGTCACACGACAGGTTTGCGGTCAACAGAGCGGGCCGGCGCCCGGAGGCGTAGTCTGTCTCGACTAGATCGATTCAAGTAAACTAATCGATCATCGACCGGCTCTCGACGGGGTAGCCATGGACTTCGTTCACGAGGCCTTCCAGGCCCAGGTACGACGGCATCCGGATCGAACGGCGGTGGTGTGCGGCGAGGAACGGCTCAGTTACGACCGGCTGAACCGGTGGGCCAATCGGATCGCCCACGGCCTGCGCCGGCATGGAGTGGGCCGGGAGACGCTCGTCGGCGTCTGCCTGCCCCGGACGCCCGCCCTCATCCCGGCGCTGCTGGGCGTACTGAAGGCCGGTGGCGCGTACGTGCCCCTGGATCCGGCGTACCCGGACGAGCGGCTGGCGCTGATCCGAGAGGACGCGAGGCTGCTTCACATCCTCGATCCGGCCACCCTCACGGAACTGGCGGCCCCGGACGAATCCGATCCGGGCCTGATCGGCCGGCCTGAGGACGCGGCCTACGTGATCTACACATCAGGGACCAGCGGCCGGCCCAAGGGTGCCGTCACCGAACATCGGCAGCTGGCCAATCTGCTGCACTGGATGAGGCAGACGTACTCCGGCGCCGAGCTGTCCGGATCCCTGTGCGCCGCCTCGATCTGTCACGACTTCTCGATTGTCGAGATCTTCCCGTCGCTCACGGCCGGCGGCACGGTGATCCTCGCCGAGAACATGCTGGAGCTGCCGACGCTGCCGGCGGCGGCCGAGGTGACGATGATCAGCGGAGTCCCGTCGGCGATGTCGGCCATTGTGGACGAACCTCTTCCGCCGCGGCTGACCACGATCAGCGTCGGCGGCGAGTTCGTCTCGCGCGCTCTCGCCGACCGTTTCTACGCCCATCCGGGCGTCCAGCGGGTCCTGCACATGTACGGCCCGACCGAATGCACCACATACTCGACGATGTACGCGGTTCCGCGTCAGGGCACCGAAATCCTGCCGCTAGGCGATCCGGTCGCGGGAGCCCGGCTGTCCATTCACGACGAAACCGGATCCGCGGTACCCGAGGGCGGGATCGGCGAACTCTGGATCGCCGGTCCGGTGGTCGTCCGAGGCTATCTCAACCGCCCGGACCTGACCGCGGAGAGGTTCGTCGACCGGCCCGGCGGCGACCGGGCCTACCGCACCGGCGATCTCGTGAGCGTCCACAATGGCCGACTGCTGATCCACGGCCGGGCGGACGATCAGGTGAAGATCCGCGGATACCGGGTCGAGCTGGGGGAGATCGAGGTCGCCCTGGCCGCCCATCCGAGCGTACGCAACGCTGTGGCGCGAGCCGATGACGAAACCCTCTACGCCTACGCCGAATCGGCCGACCCGGCTCTCTCCGAGAACGAGCTGCGCGGGTTTCTGGGCCGGCGCCTGCCCGCGTACATGGTGCCCAGCCGCGTCGCGATTCTGGAGCGGTTCCCGCTCGGCCCGACCGGGAAAACCGATCGGCGCACGCTGGCGCAGGTGCCCTTCCCGGATCACGGCGGCGCCGGACCACGCGACCCCGTAGAGGCCGAAGTCGCGGCAATCGTCGCAGGCGTGCTGGGCCGCGAGCACGTCGGCGTCGAGGACGCCTTCTCCGATCTCGGTGGTCACTCGCTCGCCGCGGCTCGCGTATGCGCCCAAGTGCGCTCGCGGCTGGGCGTCGCGGTCACGTTCGCCGAGTTCGCCGCCGGCCCGACCGCCGCGAAGCTCGCCGCGCTGGTCAAGGCCCGCAACTCGACGGGTACGCCCACCCCGAGCCCGGCCATCGCCACCACGCACCACGCCGACCTGAATGACATGCAGCGGTCCTACTGGACGGTCCGGCAAATGGACCGCCGTCCACATGCGACTACGGTCGCATTGAGGCTGCGCGTGGACGGCATCAGCGGACGCGACGCTCTGCAACGGGCGTTGAACCAGCTCGTTGTGCGGCATGAAGGTCTGCGTACACGCTTCGTCCAGCACGGTGAGCGGGTCGTGGCGGAGGTCTGCGCACCGCAGGAGGTCGAGCTGGTCGACGGCCGGATCGAGGAGTGTCGGTTCGACCTGGCCGGCGGGCTGTTGCTGCGGGCGGCGGTGCAGTGGCACAGCGAGCAGGCCGAACTGACCCTCTTCACCGACCACATCGTCTTCGACGGCTGGTCCATCGGTGTGATCATGCGGGAGCTGGCCGAGATTCTCGGTGGCGTGCAGCCGCCTGCGCTACCGGCCGCCGGTGCCCTTCAGCCGGTGCCCGATCCGGCCCACGCCCAGCATTGGCGGAACCGGCTGAAGGGTGCGGCCGCACCCGAACTCGGCCGCGCGAACGGTTCCTCGATCCGGGTGAGCCGGCTCGTTTCCCCAGACGTGGTGCGGATGCTGGATTCCGTTGGGGTGACACCGTTCTGCGCATGCCTGAGCGCCCTCGGCGTACTCCTCGGCGGGTACGCCGGCCGGCAGGATGTCGTCCTCGGTACGCCGTTCGCCCGCCGCAGCGCACTGGAGCTGGACCGGGTGGTCGGACCGCTGCTGGGAATGCTGCCGGTACGCCTGGACGTAGCGCCGCGAACGCCGTTCCGTGAACTCGCGCAGCGAACCGCTCATGAGGTGGCGCAAGGGCTCAGCCATACGGACGTGGACTTCGACGAGATGGTGGCGGCGGTCGCACGGCAACCGGGAAAGCCCGCGCTGCCGGTAGTGCTGAGCATGCAGCCCGAGGTCGTATCGCCGGAGGTGGTCGTGGGCGGCGTACGCGTGGGGCTGCTGGGCGAGGCGCTCTCGGCCACCGGCCCGGACACGACGGCGTTCTTCATCAACCGAACCGTCGCGGGAACCGAGCTGATCGTGGACTGCCCGGACGGCTGGTTCACCGAGGCCGAGGCGACCGAGCTGGCCGACGCCTACCTGCACCTGCTGGATCGGGTCGGGCGCGAGCCGGACACCGCCGTCGGCGACTTGGAGATAGTCAGCGAGCGCACCCGAGCCGACCTGATCCGGCTGGGTAGTCCGCCCGCGACGCGGCCGCCCACCCAAGTGGTTCGCGAAGTCCTCGCCTGGGCTCGCCGTACGCCCGACGCCGTCGCGATCGACGCCCCCGACGGCCGGTTTACCTATGCCGAACTGGAAGAGCTGTCCGGGCGGATCGCGGCCGGGCTGCTCCAGCGCGGCCTCGCCGCGGGCGAGTTCGTCGGTGTGTGCCTGACCCGGGGCCGGTGGCTTCCCGTGGCACTGCTGGGCGTACTGCGGGCGGGCGCCGCCTATGTACCGCTGGATCCGGAGCATCCGGTGCGGCGACGCGAATTCCAGATCGCCGACTGCGATCTGCGGATAGTCCTGGATTCGTCCGGCGTCATCGAGCTGGCCGGCAACGATCCGGCGCCGCTGCCGCCGGAAGTGTCCGACGTGATGTACGTGTTGTACACCTCGGGTTCGACCGGGCAACCCAAGGGCGTGGACGTGCGGGCGTACAGCGTCGGCGTGAACCTCGCGGCGATGGGCGAACTGTTGCGGGTCGGGCCGGGCGACGTCGCGATGACGATGTCGCCGGTCTCGTTCGACCTGGCCCACTTCGCGATCTGGCTGCCGCTGACCACGGGAGGGTGCTCCGTGCTCGTCGACCACGCCACGGCGATCGACGGGCACGCGCTGGGCCGTCGCATCGAGGAGGCGGCGGCGGACGTGTTCATGGCCCCGCCGACCGCACTCCGCATGCTGACCGCGGCGAGCTGGGCCGGCCGCCCCGGCCTGAAGGTCCTCAGCGGCGGGGAGGCCCTCGATCCGGCGCTGGCTCGGGCGATCACCTCCCTTGTGGACGAAATGTGGAACGGCTACGGCCCAACCGAAGCGGCGGTCTTCACCACGGTGCAGCGGGTCGTGCCGGACACCGGAGCCGTGCCGATCGGACGGCCGCTGCCCGGGTACCGCCTCTATGTGTGTGACGAAGCGGCCCGGTTGGTGCCGCCGGGCGTACCGGGTGAGCTGTGGATAGCCGGACCGGCCGTCGCGGGCGGATACCGCAACCGCCCCGATCTGACTCAGGCGGCCTTCCGCGGCAACCCCCACGCCGACGGGTACGCCTACCGCACGGGCGACCTCGTACGCTGGCGCTCCGACGGAGCACTGGACTATCTGGGACGGCGCGACCATCAGGTCAAGGTACGCGGATTCCGGGTGGAGCCCGGCGAGGTCGAGACCGTGCTGCGCGACCATCCCGCCGTACTGAACGCGGCGGTCGCAGCGCACGGTCCGACCGGCGAGACCCATCTGATCGGCTACGTCGTCTGGCGGGACGAGCCGAGCACGTTCGACGACGTCGAGACCTTCCTGCGCACGCGGCTGCCGGACTACATGACGCCTCGGCGCTGGCTGAGCCTGGCCGAACTCCCGCTCAACCACAACGGCAAGGTCGACCGGTTCGCGCTGCCGCTGCCCGAGGAGCCGGCCGGAGAGCGGCAGGAGCCCCACGGCGCCATGGAGAAGTTCCTGGCCGACGCGTGGGCGACGGTGCTCTCCCGGGGATCGGTTTCGGCCACGGACGACTTCTTCGAACTCGGCGGGCATTCCTTCGCCGCCACCCGAGTCGTCAGTCGCATATGGACGGCACTGGGCGTACGCGTACCGGTGAAGACGCTGTTCGACGCGCCGGTGCTGGCCGACTTCGCGGCCGACGTCGAACGGATAGCTCGGGAGGCGCTGGGCGAAGAGGTGAAGCATGACTGACACGCTCGCCGAGCTGTTGCAAGCGAGATTGGACAGCCAGGCGGCGCGGCGGATACCACGGCGCTCCGAAGGTTCGGGTCCGGCCCGGCTGGCACCGGCGCAGCTGGGCATGTGGCTGATCTGGCAGCAGGATCCGTTGAACACCGCCTACAACGTGGCTCTCCCGCTGCGGCTGCGGGGGCCGCTGAACACCGAGGTGCTGCTGGCCGGCGTACGCGAGGTGGTACGCCGGCACGAGATCCTGCGTACGACCTACACGAACGAACCGCGGGCCGCCGTCGGGCCGGTCGACGCAGTCCCGATCGGATGGTCAGACGAAACCGATCCACAAAGGATCGTGCAGGAGATGATCAGCCGGCCGTTCCGGCTTGATCGGGAGCCACCGATGCGGGCCGCCCTGCATCGCCTCGGAGCCGACGATCACGTTCTGGCGCTGAGCTTCCACCACATCGCTCTCGACGCATGGGGCTCGACGGTGCTGCTGGAGGAGCTGTCCGCCCTGTACGCCGGCCACCAGCTGGAGCCGGTGCCCTGCCAGTACGCCGACTACGCCGAGTGGCTACTGGACCGGCCGGCGGAGCCGGATCTGCAATGGTGGAAGGACCGGCTCGAAGGCGTACCGGCCGTACTCGACATTCCTGCGGACCATCCGCGGACACCCGGTGATCAGAACGCTGCCGAAGTTCAGCTCACCCTGCCCGACGGCGTACGCGAATTCGCGTACGCGCACCAGTGCTCGCCGTTCATGGTTCTGCTCACGGCGCTGCAAGTCCTGCTGGCCAGGCTCACGGCCACGACCGACATCGCGGTCGGCGTACCGGAGGCGGGACGGTCTCATGAGGACACCGAAGCCATGATCGGCTCCTGCCTCAACACCTTGGTCATCCGGCAGGACGTGGATCCGGAGCGAACGGTCGCACAGTTGTTGGCGGCGAACCGCGTCGCGGTGCTCGACGCGTTCTCCCATGCGCAGGCTCCGTTCACCTCGGTGGTCGATCGGCTGCGCCCCGCGCGTACGCCGGGAGTCACACCGCTGTTTCAGGTTCTGCTCAACGTCGTGCAGACCCCGATCCCCCGCTTTCCCGGCCTGGAGGCATCGCTGCTGCCGGTCGCCGCGACGTCCGCCAAGTTCGACCTGAGCTGGAACATCGCCGATCACGGCGCGCTCGGGCTGGCGGGAAGCCTGGTGTACCGCAGCGGGCTGTTCGAGCCCGCGACCGCGCAGTGCTTCGCGGCCTGGCTGGGGAACGTTCTCGCGGGCGTATTAGCCGATCCCGGCGCGCTCGTGGGCGACATCGCTCTCGAACCCGATCGCGGACCGATCCTGTGCGGCCCCCGGCGCGCCATCCCGACGGCTGTCCCGTTGCACACGGCGATCGAGCGAGTCGTGGACCGGTGCCCGCAGTCCGTTGCCGTAGTGGCTGCGGATGGCTCGCTCACCTACTCCGAGCTGGATCGGCGCGCCAATCAGGTGGCGCATTACCTGCTGGCGGCCGGCGTACGCCCCGGTGAACCGGTGGGGGTGATCGCGGCTCGGCGTACCCATTTGATGGTACTGCTGCTGGGTGTTCTCAAGGCCGGAGCCGCCCACGCGGCGCTGGACCCCGATTGGCCGGCCGACCGGATCGCAGCGATGTGCGCGGATCTCCGGCTGGTGCTGACCGACCCCCAAGTCGGGCGGGCCATGCCGGCGACGCGCCCCGGTGTCGCAGTGTCGCCGGATCAGCTTGCGTATCTCATCTATACGTCCGGCTCGACGGGCCGTCCCAAGGGCGTCGCGGTCGAACACCGGCAGATCACGCACTATCTTCAGGCCGCCTTCGAACACATGCCGCCGGTCGCGGGCGGCAGTTTCGCGCTGGCGTCCACGATCGCCGCCGACCTAGGACTGACCAATGTGTACGGTGCCTTGGCGGCGAGCGGCACCCTGCACCTCATCGACCGCGAGACCGCCGCTGACCCGATTGCGATGGCACGCCATCGGGTCGACGTCCTCAAGTGCGTACCCAGCCATCTGGAAATGCTGGCCGCCCATGGCGATCTGGCCGCGGTACTGCCGCACCGGCTGCTCCTGCTGGCCGGTGAGCCCTGTCCCTGGGATCTGGTGCGGCGCATCCGGGCCGTCCGGCCCGACCTGGCCATCCAGAATTCCTACGGCCCCTGCGAGACCACTGTCGCCACCTTCATGTGCGACGTCGACACCGTACCGCCATCGCAGCGTGAGGGAGTCGTCCCCCTCGGCGTACCGCTGGCCAATGTGGACTGTTGGGTCGTCGATCCCCGCGGCCGGCCGCTGCCACGTGGCGTACCGGGAGATCTGGTCATCGGCGGACCGACGGTGGCCCGCGGCTACCTGGGGGCTGACGGTTCCGGTGCTTTCCTTTCCTCGCCGCCACAGTCGTCGGCCGGCCCGAGCCACACTACCGGCCGGTGTTACCGGACGGGTGACCGCGTACGCGTACGCCTGGATGGAACGGTCGAGTTTCAAGGCCGGCTCGACGACCAGATCAAGATACGCGGCTTCCGGGTGGAGCTGGGCGAGGTCGGCGCGGCTCTGCGGACGGCGCCCGGGGTGGCCGAGGCGTTCGCGCTGCCGGTCGGCCAGTCGCACGGCCGCCGTCTGGTGGCCTGGGTGACGCCGTCGAATGTAGACGTTGCCGCCGTTCGTGAAGCACTGCGTAAGCGGCTGCCGGAGTACATGGTGCCGAGTCAGATCATCACGCTGGAACGGCTGCCTCTGAACGCGAACGGCAAGGTCGATCGGTCGGCGCTGCCGTCGCCGTCGGACCGTTCGGCCGGGCACGAGCCACCGGCGACGCCGACCCAGCGACGGATCGCGGCCGCTTGGCGCGAGGTGCTGAACGTCGCCGAGATCGGATTGGACGACGACTTCTTCGCTCTCGGCGCAGACTCCTTCCAGGCCGTCCGGGCAGTACGCGCACTGGGCTCGGGCCTGCGAGTGATCGACCTGTTCACCTATCCGACGGTACGCGAGCTGTCGCGCTGCTTAGAGTCCGCTTCGCAGGAGGCGGCCGGCCTTCTGCACAACCTCGGTGGCTCGGCCGGTGTCCGTACGGTGATCTGCATTCCGTACGGTGGCGGCTCGGCGGCGGCGTACCGGCCCCTCGCGAATGCCCTCGGTTCGCAGGTCACCACGCTGGCGGTCGAGCTGCCCGGCCACGATCCGGCGCGGCCGGACGAGGACATGCTCGGACTACCGGATACGGTTCACGCGCTCGCCGCGGAGATCGCGGAATCCGTCACCGGTCCGGTTGTCGTCTATGGACACTGCGTCGGCACCGCCCTCGCGGTGGCTCTCGCCCAGCGTCTGGAGGCCGACGGCCGCATCGTCGAGCGGGTCGTCCTGGGCGCCTCGTTCCCCTTCGCTCGGCTACCCGGGAAGATCTCCGGCTGGATTGCGCGCTGGCTGCCTAGCGATCGCCTGACTTCCGATCGCGCGTACCGCGACCAGTTGCGCGTACTCGGCGGGCTGGAGGAGCTGGACGCGGAGCAGGCCGATGTGATGCTTCGCAGCCTGCGCCATGACGCACGCGAGGCGGAGACATGGTTCGGAGCGCAGCTGGGCAAGCCCACGAGGCTGCGGGCACCCATCGTCTGCGTCGTGGGCGAGCGCGACCGCAGTACCGAGCTGTATCAGGAACGCTACCGGGAATGGGGAGCCTTCTCCGACCGGATCAGCCTCATGACCGTCCCCCATGCCGGTCACTACTTCCTCAAGCATCAGGCCGCCTACGCCGCGGCGGCGATCGACGCACCCGCACCGGAGCCCGCACCGGCGTCCGTTGCGCCCACGGCGGACTCGGGCAAGCGGATCGAGATCGGCCTCCGCCCGTTCTACACCGTCGCTTTTGGACAGACGATGTCGCTCGTCGGGAGCGCGCTGAGCACCTTCGCGCTCGGGGTCTGGGCGTACCAGCGCACCGGCCGGATCAGCGACTATGCGCTGATCGCCATGCTGGCCGTCCTTCCCGCCATCGCCTTCGCGCCGCTGGGCGGGGCCATCGCCGACCGCTTCGATCGGCGACGGGTCATGCTGGCCTGCGACGCGGTCTGCGCAGTAACGATGCTGGCACTGGTGGCGCTCGTCTGGAGCGGAACGTTGACGCTGTGGGAGGTGGCCGTCGTCGCCGGGATCACGGCCACGGTGACCGCGGTGCACCGGCCCGCCTATCTGGCCGCGGTGACCCAGCTGGTGCCCAAGGCGTACCTGGGACAGGCGAATGCCCTTGTCCAGCTGGGTACCGGGGTGGGCATGCTGCTCGCGCCCATGGCCGGCGGGGCGCTGATGGTCGCGATCGGGCTGCGCTGGGTCGTCGGGCTCGACGTGCTCACCTTCCTGATCGGACTGTCCACACTCCTGGTAGTCCGCTTCCCCGACCGGCTGCACCGGCGCCGGGATGAGACCTTCCGCCAGGCCATCGCGGGCGGCCTGCGCTACATCGTGCGCCGGCGGCCGCTGATGGTGATGACGTTGTACTTCATCCTGGTGAACTACCTGGAGACCGTGGCGCTGGTCATCTGCACGCCGCTGGTGCTGGCTCTGGGCAGCGCCGCGGATCTCGGCGCGGTGACGACAGCGAGCGGCATCGGTGCCGTGACGGGCAGCATCTTGATGATCATTTACGGTGGTACGCGCCGCAAAGCCATCGGAATGGTCGGCTTCGTGATCAGCATGGGCATCGGGATCGCGTTGATGGGCGTACGGCCGTCCATCCTTCTGGTCGGCGCCGGCGCGGTCCTCTGGTGGGCCAGCCTCAGCATCGTCAACGCCCACTGGATCTCGATGATCCAGCTGAAGTCGGGGCCCGAGCTGCAAGGCCGGGTTCTGGCCACCAACCAGATGCTGGCCATCGCGATGACGCCGTTGGCGTACTTCACCGCTCCGGCGCTGGCCGCCGCCATCGGCAGCATGTCCACGCTGCTGCTGTTCACGGGTCTGATACTGGCCGTCTGGGGCGTCGCCGGGCTCCTGTATCGACCGCTTCGCCTGATGGAAGACGGCCTGCCCGACGCCGTGCCCGACGCCGAGATCGGTGACCTCGACACCGTCCAGGCCCGCGCCGACGCCCGGCTCGCGGCCGCTCGATAGGGCCGGCACCCGGCCGCCCAGAAAGCCGCCATCCCGCCGGCTCTCGACCGCAACGTGTACGCCCAGAACAACGGCCAGCTCTACGTTCTCGGCCACTGACCGCCGATCCACCGATACCTGCCGCGGGCGCTCCTACCAGCGCTCGCGGCGGCTCGGCGGAGCATCGGCGGCCTGGAACGCGGGTACAGCGCCGCCCTTTCGGTGGAGGACCACAGCGACAGCCGTCACTATACTGAGTTGTACAACCACCGAAACGATGATGTTAAGGCGGGCGATGACGGCTCACACCGGCGTGGCAGGTGTAACTTACGCGGCGTGTCCCGGCGGCGAGTCGGTCTTGACCGAGGGCGCGATGAATTTCGTCGCCGACCTGGAGCGAGCGTTCCGCGCGGAGCGTGCGACGCTGCTCGCCCAGCACGCATGGCGATCACGCGAGCTGGCCTCCGGACTGATGCCGGAGTTCCCGGCGCGGTCCACGGCGATCCGCGAGGATCCCGGATGGACGGTGGTGGCACCGCCGGCGGACCTGATGGATCGGCGAGTGGAGATCGCCAGCCCGGTGAGCAGCCGCAAGGTCTGCGTGAACGCGCTGAACTCCGGTGCGCAGATCTGGGTGGCCGACCTGGAGGACTCGACGTCGCCGACGTGGGCGAACATGGTACGCAGCCAGGCCAACCTGCGGGACGCCGTGGCCGGAGTCGTCGAGGACGTCGCGGCGGACGGCCGCCGGTACCAGGTCGGCGACAGCCCGGCTGTGATCATGGTACGCCCGCGGGCCTGGCATCTGGCCGAGCGGAACGTATTCGTCGACGGTGCCGAAGCGTCGGCCAGCCTCGTCGACGCCGGGCTCTACTTGCACCACTGCGCGCATGCCTTGATACGCCAGGGCAGCGGGCCGTACTTCTACCTGCCGAAGGTACGCGGGCGCGGCGACGCCCGGCTGTGGAACGCCGTCTTCGCCTTCGCGGAGCGGGCGCTGGACCTGCCGCCGGGGTCGATCCGGGCCACGGCGCTGATCGAGGACGTCCGGGCGGCGTTCGAGATGCCCGAGATCCTGTATGAGCTGCGGGAGCGGTCGGCCGGCTTGACCGCCGGGCGCTGGGATTACTTGTTCAGCATCGTGCGAGACTTCCGTACGCGCTCCGAATTGGTCCTGCCGCCCCGAGCGGTGCTGACGATGGACGTTCCGTTCATGCGGGCGTACACCGATCTGCTCGTGCAGGTCTGTCACCAGCGCGGCGCGCACGCGCTGGGCGGTGTCGCGGCCCAGCTTCCGCGTCGTGACGATCCGGCGGGGCACGAGGCGGTCCTGCGGGCCTTGCGCCGGGACAAGAAGCGTGAGGTGGACGCCGGCTTCGACGGCACGTGGGTCATCCATCCGGCGTTCGTGGACCTGTGCCGAGGCATCTTCGACGACGTCCTGAGCGGCGCCGTGCACCAGCTGAACCGCCGGCGCGACGACGTCGCGGTCACCGCCGAGGACCTCCTGAGGATCGATGCCGCCGGCTGGACCGTGACCGAGGACGTGCTTCGCGCCAGCGTCAGGGTCTGCCTGCTCTACCTGTACGCCTGGTTCGGCGGGACCGGCAGCGTCGCCATCGACGGCCAGATGGAGGGTCTGGCCACTGTGGAGATTGCCCGATCCCAGATCTGGCAATGGATTCATCACGGCCTACGGCTGCCGGACGGCCGCCCGATCAGCACCGAACTGGTACGCGATCTCATCGCGGCCCAAGCAGATGCGATGCCGGCGCCCCAGGATCGGCGTACGCGGATGGCGGTGGACCTGCTGGAGGAGATCGCCTTGTCGGCGGACTTCCCGGCGTTCCTGACCGTCCCCGGGTATCCGCGGCTGCTGGCGGGCTGAGGCGGTGAGCGACCTGATCGCGGACGGCGCTCGCCTCATCGACGCGCCGACCGGCTCCGTGCTGACCGGTTCCGGCTTGCAGCAGGCGATCGACCGCACCGCCGCGGAGATCGGCACCGCCGGATCGGGGCTGATCCTGCTGCCGGCACCGTGGCGCCTGGCGAGCGTCCTGCGCTATCTCGCCGCCTTGAGTACCGGCCGGCCGGTCGCATTGCTGGATCCCGCGACGTCACCGGATCATCTCCGCGATCTCGTCGAGCGGTTCACGCCGGCCGCGATCTGGGGCTGGCAAGACCTGACCAGCGCGCCCGACGCGGCGCCACCCGGGTACGAGCCCACGGCCACCGCCTGGATCCGCCGCAGCAGCGGCCCAGCGACCCACCCCGATCTGGCCGTACTGCTCACGACCTCGGGTTCCACCGGCACTGCGCGCCTGGTGCGCCTGTCGCGCGCCGCGGTCGTCGCCAACGCCGAAGCCATCGGCCTCGCTCTACGCCTGTCCGGTGACGAACTCGCCCCGACCACCATGCCGTTCTTTCATGGGTACGGGCTCTCGGTTCTCAACAGCCACCTGCGAGTCGGCGCCGCCGTTCTGGTCACCGACACGAACTTGTTGGCCGACCAGTTCTGGGGGCTCGTCGACGAGTATCGGGCGACGTCGTTCGCGGCCGTCGCCCACCTCTACGAGTTGCTGTATCAGCTGCATTGGAACCCGGCCCGCCACACCAGCCTGCGTACGCTGACCCAATCGGGCGGGCGGATGCGCCCCGAGATCAAGACGGCCCTCGCCACCGACATCGCCACCAACGGCGGCGGCTTGTACGTCATGTACGGCCAGACCGAAGCGACGGCCCGGCTCGCCGTCCTGCCGCCCGAACAGGTCTTGCTCCGGCCGGAGTCGGTCGGGCTGGCCGTACCGGGCAGCCGCCTGACGATCGCGGACGTAGACGAGGCGGCCGACGGGGTCATCGGCGAGGTGGTCTTCCACGGCCCGAGCGTGATGATGGGCTATGCCGACACCGCCGAGGATCTGGCCCGCCCCGATGTGATGCACGGCGTGCTGCACACCGGCGATCTCGGCAGCTTCGACTCCGACGGCTACCTGTACCTGCACGGCCGCGTGAACCGCATCGCGAAGGTCCAAGGCGTCCGGGTCAACCTCGATTACGTCGAGAACCTCGCCACCCAGGTGTACGCCGGCGGGCCCGTGGCCGCCGTGGCTCGCGACGACTCCGTCATCATCTGGTGCCAGGGTCGGATAACCGACGAGCAGGCCACCACAGTGGCCCGATACGTCGCCGAACAGTTGCGCCTCAACCGGCGTGGCTTCCAGACCAGAGCCGTCGACCGGCTGCCGATCCTGTCCAACAACAAGATCGACTATCGGGGCCTGTCGATCGTTCCGTAATCCACCGGACCTTACGCATCATCGCCCTGGGTTATATGGTCAGCCGATGGATCGGGATCTCCCGGGCCAGCCACTCGACCTCCTGCTGGACGGCGAGGAGCGGGTCGTCGGATGCTATCTGGTCGAGACCGAGGACGGGCTGGGGCTGGTCGACTGCGGACCGGCCGCCACCTTCGACGTGCTCACCGCCGCACTGGCCGCGCGTGGCGTCGCGGTCACGGACCTGCGTCACCTGCTCATCACGCACATCCACCTCGACCACTCGGGCGCAGCTGGGCATCTGATACGCGCGAACCCCGATCTCCTCGTGCATGCCTCACCGATCGGCGGGCTGTTCCTGGGCTACCCGGAGGTGCTGGAGATGAGTGCCCGGGGCGTCTACGGCGATCGATACGACACGCTGTGGGGCGAGATGATCGGCGTACCGGAGGAGAACCTGGTGCCGACCGATACCGGCGTGGCCGGGCTGGAATGCCTGCCGACCCCCGGCCATGCCTCGCACCACGTCAGCTTCCTGGATCGAGACGGCACCATGTACACCGGCGACGCGGCCGGCGTACGCATCGTGCCGGGTACGCAGGTGACACCGCCGACTCCACCGCCCGACATCGACGTGGACGCGTGGCTGGCGAGCATCGTAGCGATGCAAGCACGCGAGCCGAGTCGCTTGGCGCTGACCCACTTCGGGGTCGTCGACGACCCCGACCGCCACTTCGACGCCCTGCGCGAGGCGCTGGCGGACTGGCTGGCCCTGGTCCGGACCGGTGTCGACGAGGCGGAGTTCGTCCGGGTGGTCAGCGAGTCTATCGCCCGCCAAGGCGAACAGGTGGTGTATCACCGGACGCTGCCGATGGGGATGCTCTACCAAGGACTGCGGGGCTACGTGGAGCGCAGCGCGGCGATCTGACCGCCGCGCTGCGCACTACGCCGCTACGAACGGCTTTCGGTCATGTCGCTCGGCGACGAAGGCTCGTCGCTGGGCGGGGACGGTGCGGGTACCGGCGCTGGTGCGGTCTCACTCTCCGATGTGGACGGTGCCGCGATCGGCGTGTCGCGGAAGCGCCGGATCTCCGGAATGGCGAGGACGCCCACCGTCGAGGCCACCATCCACACCGCCGAGAACGTGAAGACAGCCGCAACGCTGAAGGCGTCCGCCGCCGGGCCGGCGAGAGCGGCGCCGAGCGGTAGCAGCGAACCGGAGAGCATCCAGTCGATCGCCGCCACCCGCGACATGACATTCTGCGGCACGTTCAGCATCACCGTGGTCTCGAAGAGCGTGTTGAAGACCGACAGGCCCAGCCCGCCCAGGAACGCACCGGCGGCGATCACCAGGGTCGGTGTGCCCAGCGCCATCAACGCGCCCGGCAGCGCTATCAACGGCAACGGGACGAGCGCCGCGACCAGCGGCCGGGCCGGCCGGCCCCGCAGCAGGCCGATCCCGCCGACCACGGAGCCGACGCCGAACGCCGTCATGATGGTGGCCCAGGCGCTGGCCCCACCGAGATTGTTGTTGGCGAAGACCGGGCCGAGCGTGAACAGCGGCGCGAGGACCGCGAAGGTGCCCAGCGCGGCGTAGATGCCGTCCACCCGCAGCCACACCCGCGACATGAACTCGCGCCAGCCGCCACCTAGTTCGGAGAGGAAGGAGGCGGCCTGGCGAGCGGCGGCCGGGATCACCGGCAGCCGCAGGACGAACAGCACGCTGACGAGGAACGTTGCGGCGTCGATGGCGAAAGCCGTACCGGGGTTGCTGAAGGCCAGGATCAGACCGGCCAGGACCGGGCCGAGAATGATGAAGGTGCTCTGCGTCAGCGCGATCAGCGCGTTCGCCTGCTGCATCCGGCCCGGCGACACCGTCTGCGGGATGATGCCGGTGGAGGTCGGTCGGAAGAAGGCGTCGCCGATGCCGTAGATGAAGGCCAGCGCGGCCATGTGCCAGACCTGCGCGGTCTCGGTGAACAGCAGCACCGCGATCAGGGTCTGGGTGACCAGGCGTAACAGGTCGGAGGCGATCAGGATTTGGCGCCGCGGCAAGCGGTCGGCGATCACACCGCCGATCATCATGAATCCGATCTGTGACGCCGCCCGAGCGGCGATCACCAGGCCCAGCGCGGTCGCCGACCCTTCAATCGACAGCACGGCGAACGCCAGGGCGACGGGCACGATCCCGTCACCGAGCAGGGAGAAGGCGCGTGCGAGGTACAGGTTGCGGAAGGGGCGCTCCTGCAGCGCGCCCAAGCCTTGGATCATGCGGTCACCGATCCGGGAGAAGGGAGGACGGGGGTACTGCGGCTGCACCGGACCGGTCGATCGGACGGCGGTCGACCGCCACCATGCGCAGTTCGCAGGTGTAGGGCTCACCGGCCGCGTCGACGAGCCACAGCTGGTCCGGTCCGGGCAGCATTTCGGTCAGTGTGAGAGGACGCGTCGATCCGGCCGCCTGGACGCGCCGGGCTGCCTTGCCGAATATATCGACATAGATCGGGCTGTTGAAATCGAGGAAGAACGGTTTCATCTCAATGGGTGAGCTGACGAAGACCTTCTCCGGCAGACCGGCGTCGCGGGCCCAGCGGCGCGTACGCCAATACCGGCGTACCGGGTCGCGGTCGTGCAGGAAGTCCAGTGTTTCGGCACCGAAGCGCCAGCACTCGCGCTGCACGACGAGTTTGTCGACGGTCACCCGGGGCAGATGCGCCTCGGTGTCCGGGAAGACGTCGAACGCGTCGATGACCAGCTCGACCATCAGCTCGGCGAAGGCGTCGAAGACGTCGTACCGGTCGCCGGACGGCACCTGCACCGACAGCCTTCCGTCTCGCTCCTCGACCATCAGGTCGGCGCTGTTGAGCAGGCGGGGCCGGGTCGGGTCCACGGTCTGGTGGATGAGCGCGACCAGGTAGTCCTCGTCACGGACCAGTGCCGACTGGGTGCGTACGGTCAGCCGGGCGGTGTTGTCCTTAGGCAGCATCTGCAAGAGGCGGGGACCGGGGTAGTCACTGTCCACGCACGCGAACAACTCGGCCGGTTCCGGATGCTGGGTGACGAAACAGAAGTGGCGATAAGAGGCGAGCGCGAGATGCATCTCCGCCAGTACCACTTCGAACTCTCCGCGTTCGATCGCCGCCACGCTCGGCGCCGCGAGCATGAAGTCGGGGCTCACCTGCCGCGCGTCCGCCCAACCCGCGTGCGGGCAGGCGAAGGCGTCTCGCACCGCCGGGGCCAGATCGGCGGCGTGAAGGCGTACGCGCGCGGTGTCGGCGGGCAGGCGCAGGATCTTGGCCCAGCGGTCGTGCAGGTCGGCGGCGACACCGGCGGCGAGTTGGCGTCCGGCCCGGTGCACCAGCGTCGTGCAGTCGAACCAGAGGGAGGCGAGGTCCACCGGCCGGCCCAGCCGTTGCTCCAGCGACCGGCAGATCTTCCGGACCTCGGCGTTGAACAACTCCCCGACGGTGTAGGTGAACCAGGCCGCGCTGTCGAGGACCAGCTCGATCGGGGTGAGCGCGGCGAGTACCTCCGCACCGATCAGCAGTTCACCGGAGCGCCGGGAATCGTGATAGACGACGGTACGCCCACCGTAGGTCTTGCCCGCGTTACGAGTGGCTGCGGTCCCGGTGATGTCGATGAAGACGGCGTCCAGCTCGTGCAGGGCGGGAAGCAGCCGCTCGGGATCGTTCCACGCGGCGTCCACAGTGTCGCGTGCACTGTCCAAACGCGACAGCGCCGACAGCCCCGGCTCCCGTAGTTTCGCATCGCCGATGTCGCTCAACCGGGAACGCAGATACCGGTCGGGACGCGGGTCGGTCGGAATCTCCAGGCCCCAGACCAGCCAGCGTCGCTTCACCAGCTCTCGCAGCTGGGCGTACACGTCGTCGGCGCGGTCGGCGAGGCCCTGCTCGACGAGGTACCCGGCGATGTCCCGGGCCGGCCGGCGGCCGTCGCACTGCGCGAGCAGGGTGGCGACCGCGGGCGTGACGGAGATGGCGGGCCGGCCCGCGATCAGCACGGCGCCGGCGGCGACGCGCAGGTACGGCACCCGCCGTGGCGAGAGCCACTCGGCGATTTCCGGGTCGGCGGTGACCACCTCGGCAACGCGGTCGATCGCCCAGCTCTCGAAGAAGACCTCATGCGCTGCGATGAGTGGAGAACCGGCGCGGTAGCGGGTCGGGCGGGCCGGATCCAGGTACGCCCAGCCGACCGGTCCGAAGTGGCCGATCGAGTCGTTCTTGGTGCAGTATCGCTGGCAGTACGCGGCCAGCAGCTCTTCACGCTGGCGGTGACTGCTGTTGCGCCGATCACCGATTCGGTGGCGCAGCAAGGGATCCAGCGCCGAGCCCACGACACGCGGGTTCTGCCACGCCACTGCGGTTCGAAACCGCGGGGACTCGGCGAGTTCCCGCAAGTACGCGCTGGATTGCTCGACCGCGCGGGCGTACTCGTCGAGGAGGGCGGGGTCGGGCGCGCCGTGGGCGTACACGGCAACGGCGTCGGCAGCACGCCCCAGCGAGGGCGAGGCCAGCCGCGCGACGCCGGTCACCGGGAAGCCGGCCGAGCGCACCGCGGTCTGCGACCACAGCCGCCACCGCCCCGAACCGATCTCGACGTGGGTGGCGGCGCCGGGATCAGGCCGTGGCGCGGTCATCGGCCGCGAAGAATTCGGCGAAGATCGCTCCCAGCTCCGCCGCCGTGGGGCTGGTGTAGACGTACGCGATGGGCAGCATCCGGCCGGTCGCGCGTTCGAGGTCGGTGACGACCTGCACGGCCAGGATCGAGTCCCCGCCGTGGGTGAAGAAGTCGTCCTCGGCGCCGAACGCCGGGTTGTCCAGCGCCGCCTGCATGAACGCCAGAACCAGGTCGGCGGCCTCTTGCGGGCTGCTCGGTACGGCCGCGGTTGTCATGCCTGGCCGCCTCCTACACCGTCGCCGGAGCGCTGGTCAGCGACTCCAGCGCGGCATCGATGATGTTGACGATCTCGTCGGCCTCGACCTGGGTGGTGACCAGCGGCGGCACCACCCATGCGCCGGGTCCGCCGAGGCTGAGCAGCAGGCCGCGTTCCTCGCAGGCCATCCGGAACGCCTCGCGCCGGTCGGGCGGCCACGTCGTGCCATCCGCTTCGCACAGCGGGAACAGCTGCATGAGCCCGGAACCGGCCACGCGGCTCAGCCCGAGCCGCTTGGTCGCCACCGCGGCCAACCGCTCGTGCAGCGCCGCTCCCACCTCGCGGACGTGAGCCAGGATGCCGTCTCGTTCGTAGACGCGCAGTACGGCGAGGCCGGCGGCGGCCGCGACCGGATGCCCGTCGGTCGCCGAACCGGCCGGCAGGAACCGAGGCATGCTGGGCTGCGCCGCCATCTCATAGAGATGGGCCGAGAGCATCAAGGCGCCGATCGGCACGTACCCGGATGTCATGTTCTTGCCGAGCACCAGCATGTCGGGCTCGACGCCGACCTCCAGGCACCGCGACATGGCGCCGGTACGCCCGAAGCCGGTGGTGACCTCGTCGGCGATGAGGTGAATGCCGGTCTCGCGGCACACCGCGCCCAGATCACGCAGTTCCTGCGGGCTCGGGATGACGCCGGGGGCCTGCATCTGCGGCTCGATGATGACCGCGGTGACCCGCTCCGGCGTCAGCTCGGCGACCTTGGCGCGGACCGCCTCGGCCCAGCTCCCGCCGGCCGGGAGCAGGTGCACGTCGGGCAGGAGCGGGCCGCAGAAGTCGAACGCCGCGACCATGCCGCTGAACGCGTTCGCACCCGGACCGAGGCCGTGGTAGCTGTTCTCGAAGGAGAGCAGTGCGGTGCGGCCTGGCGTACCTTCCAGCCCCCGGGCGAACCTGCTCAGCAGCACCGCCGTCTCGGTCATCTGCGTTCCGGTGTTGCCCAGCCGCAGATACGGCACCGCCGGACCGACGGCGTCGCGCAGTGCGCGGGCGTACCGCAGGGTGATCTCGGCTGGGCGGTCGTAGGCGAGCAGATTAGCGCTAGGCAGCGTCTCCAGCTGGGCGCGGATCGCGTCCTTGACCTCGGTCGCGCTGTAGCCGAGGCCGAGGTTCCAGCACGCCGATCGGCCGTCGATGTACCACCGGCCCGACGCGTCGCGGACCCGGATGCCCTCTCCCGCCACGACGAAACGCTCGCTGCGCAGCCGGTGCGTGAGGAACATCTCCATGGGTACGGGGCCGTGCCAGAGCGGATAGTCCGCCGGACGGCCGGTCACGACCGGTTCATCGGTGGACACGTCATCGGCCATGTCGACACTCCTTCTGGACCATCCGGCTGATTTAACCGGACGTGGTCGCGATCTGATGGCGAGTTCCGGCCGCACGACCATGTGTGGAAATGTTGAACACGATCAATCTTGAAGTGCGGTCACACGGCTGTCAAGAAGCCCACGCGGTCGCCGGAATACGCCGTGCCCGGCCCTGCTACCACGGAAGATGCGCGATATGTCGGCAGTACCGGACGGCATCTCCTTGGCAGCACAATATGTGGAAACATTGGCATATTACAGAGCGCGTTTCAATCGTTGTTGCATCGAGATATTGGCGGCACATAGTATCCACACACTGTCCATTGACTCATTTCTAAGCGCCGCTTGGCCGGGGGTGGAGGCGTGGTGGGCGGGCGAACCGGTGAACCGCCATCGGCCGGTGCGGGCCGCAACCCGCTGTCGGCCGCACAGGAACAGATGTGGTTTCTCGACCACCTCGCCCCGGGCGGGGCGGCGTACAACATGGCGCGCACCTTCCAGCTCACCGGCCCTCTGGATGTCTCGGCACTGGCCGGTGCACTGCATCAAGTCCAGCGCACCCACGACATGCTGCGCGCGGTCTTCCCGGTCGTCGACGACGCACCGACGCTGGTCATCACCGACACCATCGTGGATCTGGCGGTCAGCGACCTGAGCACAGTGGCGCCGGCCGACCGCGAACGGGCCCGGCTGGAGCTGGTGGACTCGGTCGTGCGTACGCCGTTCGACCTCGCTCACGGGCCGCTGATGCGGTGCGCGCTGCTGAAGCTGGACGCCGAAACGCACCTGCTGGTCGTCGTCACGCATCACATGGTCATCGACGGCCGGTCCATGAACCTGTTCCTGCGCGACCTTTCCCGGTGCTACGCGGCCAACCGGGCCGGCGAGCCCATGCCGCTGACCAAGCCACCGGTGCGGTTCGCGGACTACGCCGCCGAGCAACGCAACGCACTGCGCGACGGCGCCCTCGCCGGCCAGCTCCGCGACATCGTCGAGGGTTTGCGTGGCATGGCGCCGCTGGAATTCCCCACCGACCATGTACGCCCGGCCGTGCCGTCGTCCCACAGCGGCTTCCTCTACATCGACTCTCCCGACGACGCGGACGCCTGCAGCGAGTTGCTGGCCGGCGTACGCCGTCTGGCCGCCGAGGCCAACGCGACCGTGCTCATGGTGCTGATGAGCGCCTTCGTCGCCGTACTTTCCCGCCACACCCAGCAAGACGAGATCGTCGTCGGCACCGCATCGGCCGGGCGCTCCTCGGCGCGGCTGGCCGAAACCATCGGCCCGTTCATGAACACCCACGTGCTGCGCTGCGACGTCAGCGGCGATCCGACCTTCGCCGAACTGGTCCAGCGCATCAAGACGGTGCTGCTGCGGGCCTGGTCCCAGCGGGCGGTGCCGTTCGACCAGGTGGTCGCGGCGATGTTGACCGAGCGGGATCCGTCGCGCAACCCGCTCTTCCAGATCGCTTTCCAGGTGCTCGACCACACCACCCTGGAGGGGCGGCCCTTCTTCGACCACGTCCGCGTCGAGCGGGTCAGCGCCGACGTGGGCAGCCACCCGTTCGATCTGATGGTCAACGCCATCCTGAGCGCCGGCCGCATGCAGTACCGGGTGGACTTCGCGACGGACTTGTTCGAACGGGGCCGCATCGAACGGCTGATGAGCCATCTGGACCAGGTGCTGCGGCAGGCCGTCACCGATCCGCGAGTACGCGTCTCCCAGCTCCAGCTGATGACCGGCGCCGAGCGGGATCAGATCGACGCTTTCACCCAGGGCCGGCCGCTACCGCAATCCCCGCTTACGCTGCATGGTCAGATCGCCGCGACGGCCGCCGCGTACCCCGATGCCGTCGCCGCCCGGCTGGACGGCGCCGAATTCACCTACGGCGAGCTGGACCGCGCGGCCAACCGCTTGGCGCATCGGCTCCGTGAGCTGGGCGTCGGCCACGAGGAGATCGTGGCCGTGGCGCTGGAAAAGGACGACGGATTCCGGTTGCTCGTGGCGCTTTTGGGCGTACTCAAGGCCGGCGGCGCGGTCGCCACGATCGACGTCACCCATCCGCCGCAGCGGCTGGCGTTCATCCTCGCCGACACCGCGGCCAAGGTGCTGATCGCCAACTCCGCCACCCGCGAACGGCTGCCTACCCCCGCGGGCTGGCGTACGCTGCTCATCGACCAGGAGTGGGCGGAGATCGAGACCCAGCCCTCGACGCCGCCCGAGGAGGTCGCCGACGAGAACAGCCTCGCCTACGTGCTCTACACCTCCGGCTCGACCGGCAAGCCCAAGGGCGTGATGGTCGAACACCACGCTCTCACGACCTTCGCCACCTACATCAACGACGAGTTCCACTTTGGACCCGGTGACCGCCTGGCCCTGCACATGTCGCTGATCTTCGACTTCTCGATCGGGGAGATCTTCACCGCGCTGGTCGCCGGGGCCGCCTTGGTCTTCATCGCCGACGACGTGCGGCTGGACCCCACCACGTTCGCCGATCTGCTCGACCGTGAGCGGATCACCTATCTCGGCGGGCCACCGGCGCTCCTGGCCATCCTGCCGGAGCGGGCGTACCCGCATCTCAAGTACATGATCGCCGGAGGTGAGGTGCTCACCGCCGACGTCGTCAACCAGTGGAACGTGCCGCCGCGGCGCCTGATGAACGGCTACGGCCCGACCGAGACCGCCGTCTGCTGCATCGGGCACATCTGCGAGTACGCCCAGTGGACCGCTCCACCGCCGATCGGGCGGCCGATGCCCCGCCGGCACGTATACATCCGAGACCGGTTCGCCAATCCCTGCCCGATCGGCGTACCCGGTGAGATCGTGATCGGCGGAGCCGGAATCGGCCGCGGCTACGTCAACCTGCCCGAGCAAACCGCGCAGCGGTTCACTTTCGACCCCGATCGCCGGGAACGCCTGTACCACACCGGCGATCTGGGTGCCTGGAACTCCGACGGCACGATCGAGTTCCTCGGCCGCATCGACACCCAGGTGAAGCTCAACGGCCTGCGCATCGAGCTGGAGGAGATCGAGACCGCGCTGACGGCGTACACTGGCATCACCGCCGCCGCTGTCGTCATGCGCGAAGACCTGCCCGGCCACCGGCACCTCGCCGGATACGTCGTACCCACGGACCCCGAGAATGCGCCGACCGGGGCCGAGCTGACCGACCACCTCACCGCGCACCTGCCCCGTTACATGATCCCTACGACGTTCACCACGCTACCCCGCCTGCCGTTGACCAAGGTCGGCAAGACCGATCGAGCCGGACTTGCCGCTATGCCATCGACCGCCAGCCCCGCCGGTGCCCGCAAGACCGCCAGTACGCCGACCGAGCACGCCGTCGCGACCACCTTCGCCGGCATCCTCGCCCTGGAGCATGTCAGCCCCGACGACAACTTCTTCGCCCTCGGTGGCAACAGCATCCAGGCGGCCCGAGCGGTGCTGGAGCTGACTCGCACGGCCGGCGTACCGCTGCGCATCGGCGATTTCTACTGCGCTCCCGATGTCGCCAGCGTCGCCCGTGCGATCGATGACGCTCTGGCCGAGCGGCGGGCCAAGGCGGCGGCCGGCAGCGCGTTGGCCAACGAGATCTCCGAGCTGGAACGGCGGCTGGCCGACAAGCGAGCCGGACTGGCCGTGAACACCCCGACGAGTTCTGCCCAAGGCGGTGAGCGAAATGGACAATCCGAGCCTCGCGGCTGAGGTGGCCGAACTCGAGCGCAAGCTCGCCGAGATGAAGGCCGTCTTGCAGAGCCAGGCCGAGACTGTGGAAGACCACGCGACGGTCACACCCCGGCGCGACCCGGGCCGGGCGCGGCTGTCGTTCATGCAGGAGCAGCTGTGGTTCCTCGATCAGCTCAATCCGGGGCGGCCCACCTACAACCTGTCGATCTTCCTGCGGCTGACCGGCGATCTGGAGCTGCCCGCCCTGCACATCGCCCTGACCGCGTTGGTGGCGCGGCATGAGGCGCTGCGGACCACGTTCGCCGTACAGGAACAGGTGCCGTGGCAGATCATCCACCCGCCGGCTCCGGCCGACCTTCCGCTCATCGACATCAGTGATCGGCCGCAAGCCGAGCGCGAGGCGGAACTGCAGCAGTTGTTGCGGGCGCAGGCGCTGCGGGCGTTCGCGATCGAGCGCGAGATACCGTTCCGGTTCCGGCTGATCAAGCTGACCGAGCGCGAGCACGTCCTCGCACTGACGGCCCATCACATCAGCTTCGACGGCGCATCGGCGACGCTGCTCATCGCCGAGCTGAGCGAGCTCTACAGCCAGGCGCGCGGTGGCGGCGTACCGTCGCTTCCCCCGTTGACGTTGCAGTTCCCCGACTTCGCGGAGTGGCAGCAGAACCGTTTGGCCAGCGGCCTGCTCGAACGCGATCTGGCGTACTGGACCGATCAGCTGGCCAATGCCGGCACGCTGCACCTGCCCACGGATCGTCCGCGTCCGGACCTGCCCAGCCTGCGCGGCGACCGCTTCGCGTACACCATGCCGCTGGACGTGCTTGAGGGCCTGCGGGCGGTGGCCCGGCGGTGCAACGCGACCCTCTTCGCGGCGTTGATCGCGTGCTTCACCGCCACGCTGTCGCGCTGGGCCGACACCTCCGACGTGGTGATCGCCACCGCGAACGCCGGCCGGCAGCGCCCGGAGCTTCAGGGCATCGTGGGCTGCCTGATCAACATGCTGGTGCTGCGGATGGACTTCGCCGACGATCCGACCCTCGACGCGGCCACCCGGCGCGCGATGATGATGGTGGCCGAGGCGTGGGAGCACCAGTCTGCACCGTTCGAGAAGATCATCGAGCGGTTGGGCGTCCCGCGCGACCCGTCGCGCAACCCGGTCTTCCAGATCGCCATCGACCTTCATCCGGGCGACGCGTTCACGTGGACGTTCCCCGGTCTCGACGTCGAGACCATCAGCTCCGCGCAGGCGACGGCCCGTTTCGACATGGCGATCAACTCCTTCGAGAACACCGACGGGCTGCTGTTCCGCGTCGAGTACGCGACGGATCTGTTCGACCCGGCGCGCATCGAGCGGCTGATGGGGCACTTCGAGCAGATGATGCGGGCCGCGGCCGCCGATCCCGAGGTGCGCGTATCGCAGGTGTCCCTGCTGACCGAGGCCGAACGCCGGCAGATCATGACGCAGTGGCAGGGCGAGGACCTTCCGCAGTCGCCCGATCCGGTGCATACGCAGATCGCTGCGATCGCCGCCGCGCACCCCGAGGCCATCGCCAGCCGGATGGCGGGCGCCGACCTTACCTACGCCGAACTCGAACGGCGTGCCAATGCACTCGCGCATCGCCTTCGGGGGCACGGCGTCGGGCATGGTGACATCGTGGCCGTGGCGCTCGGACGCGGCTTCGAGCTGCTGGTGGGAATGGTGGCCACGCTCAAGGCCGGTGGTGCCTTCGTCATCGTCGACGCGACTCATCCGGAGCAGCGCCTGGCCTTCCTGTTCGCCGACACCGCCGCGAAGGTCGTCATCACCGACACCGCATCCGTTTCAAGGCTGCCCGCACCGGACGGCTGGACGCCGCTGCTCATCGACGCCGAATGGTCCACTCTGGACGTCGATACCCCGGCGCTGCCGGAGCTGACCGACGAGAACAGCCTCGCGTACGTGCTTTACACGTCGGGCTCGACCGGCAAGCCCAAGGGCGTCATGGTCGAACACCACGCACTGACGACGTTCACACTGTGGATGGGCCGGGTCTGCGACTTCAAGCCGGGAACACGGACGGCGCACTTCATGGCGCTCATCTTCGACTTCGCCGTCGGGGAGATCTTCACCGCCTTGGTCACCGGCGCGACGCTGGTCTTCGTCTCCGACGCCGTACGCCTTGACCCTACCGCGTTCGGCGACCTGCTCGACGAGGAACACATCACCTACCTCGGCGGCCCGCCGGCCGTTCTGGCCTCTTTGCCGGCCCGCCCGTACCCCGATCTGAAGACTCTGATCGCGGGCGGCGAGGCGCTGCTTCCCGAAATCGTCAACCAGTGGAACGTCCCGGGCCGCCGCTTCATCAACGGCTACGGACCGACCGAGGCCGCGATCGGCTGCATCTACCACATCTGCGAGCACGTCACCTGGACCAGCCAGCCGCCGATCGGGCGGCCGATGCCGCGGCGGACGGCGTACATTCTCGACCAGCACGGAAACCTTTGCCCCATCGGCATTCCCGGCGAGATCGTGGTCGGCGGCGCCGGCATCGCCCGCGGCTACCTCAACCTGCCCGAGCACACCCGGCAGCAGTTCGAGCCGGACCCCTACTTCCCGGGCCGCATGTATCACACCGGCGACCTGGGCCTGTGGAACGAGGACGGGACCATCACCTTCCTCGGCCGCATCGACAGCCAGGTCAAGCTCAACGGCCTGCGCATCGAACTGGAGGAGATCGACGCCGCGCTCACCACTCACCCGCAGATCACCGCGGCCGCCGTGATCGTGCGCGAGGACGTGCCCGGCAACAAGCATCTCGCGGCGTACATCGTCGCCGGAACCCCGGCGCCGACGTGGGCCGAGCTGACCGACCACCTCTCTCTGAACCTGCCGCGCTACATGATCCCGGCCACCTTCACGGCGCTGACCCAGTTGCCGCTCACGCCGGTGGGCAAGACCGACCGCGCGGCTCTTGCGGCGCTCGCTCCGAACGCCACTCCCGGCAGCCGCACCCTCAAACCGGCGGGTACGCCCACCGAGCGCACGGTCGCCGAGACCTTCGCTGGCATCCTGACCCTGCAGAACATCAACACCGACGACAATTTCTTCGCCCTCGGTGGCAACAGCCTGCAAGCTGCCCGCGTCGTCCTGGAGTTGCGAGCCAAGACCGGCCTGGAGATCCCGCTGACGTTGCTCTACACCAAGCCGACGGTCGCGGATCTGGCCCGAGCGCTGGAGTCGCCGGCACCGGCGGCGACCACGGTGGCTGATACGCCAGAGGATTCGACGACGCCGTCCACCTTGCCGCCGCGCGCGTCCGGCCGATTCCGAGAGGTGCTCCTCACCGGATCCACCGGCTACTTCGGCGCGTTCCTGCTCGACGAGATCCTGAGCCAGACCGATGCCGTCGTCTGCTGCCTCGTGCGGGCCGACAGCGAGGAGCAGGCTTGGGAACGCCTGGAATCCAACCTCGCCCGATTTGACCGAGCCCACGCCGACCTGCGCCAGCGGGTCTGGATCCTGCGCGGCGATCTCGGCGAGGAACGGCTGGGCCTCAGCGCCGCCGAGTACGCCCGCTCGGCTCGGCGCTTCGACACGATCGTCCACAGTGCCGCCCACGTGAACCTGCTGTTCCACTACTCCCAGCTGGAGCCGGTCAACGTCGGCGGCACCCGTCGCCTGATCGAGTTCGCCGCGACCGAGGTACTCAAGGAACTCCACTTTGTGTCCACAGTGGGCGCCCGATACGGAGCCGAGTACGACCCCGTCGCACTGGGGTACGCCGGCACCAAGTGGAGCGCCGAACGGGTGGTCGTCGCGGCCCGAGCCCGCGGAGTTCCGGCGAGCGTCTACCGGCTGCCCCGGATCGCCGGTGACAGCCGGACCGCATCCAGCAACGACCGCGACGCGATCATGGTTCTGGTCGGCCGGTTCCTGACGATGGGTGCACTGTCCGAATTGGACTTCCAGGAGGAGTGGGTGCCCGTCGACGTCGCCGCCCGTACGCTGCTGGAAACGGCGTTGAGTCACGATGACGGCGGGCTGTTCACCATCGAGCCGGCGGAGGCGGTGCGGATCCAGCGTGTCGTGGAGCTGGCGGCGGACGCCGCGAACCTCCCCCTGCTGTCGCAGCCGCAGTTCATGCAGCACATCGCCGAGAAGTTCCCCGAGCAGCGGGAGGTACTTCAGGGGATCCTCGCCAGGGGGCAGCTGCCGGTCCAGGCCAAGCGCTCGGCCGACGATGCGATCGCCGATGAGCCGTTCGCACTGGTACGGGCGGCCGGAGTCGACGAGGTGCTGCTGGAGCGGATCGTCGCGCGCCTCGTTGAGACGACCGCGAAGTAGGAGGCCGACCCGGCTACGCCAGCGCCTGCGCCACGACCGCGATGTTCCACGGAACGATCCGGTCGTCGCTCGATGCCGGCTGCCACGGCTGCATCGCGGTGTCCAGCTCATCGATCGACGCCAGCCGGAGTCGGGGCTGGGCGAGGAACGCGCCGAGGAATGTCGTCAGCGTCAGGTATTGCGCGCCGACGCGACTGCGCATGGGGAACGTGCCGGTGGGATCGTGGTGGCGCGCTTCATCGCCATAGCCGGGCTGGACGCGTACTTCCCGCTCGGCGGTCTCCTTACGCCGGTCCACGAAGGCGCCCACGTACGCCGGATGCACCCCGAGGTAGAGGAGCCGGCCGCCCGGCCGCAGAACCCGAGCCGCCTCCGCGACCGCGGCCGCGAAACCGTCCACATCGGTGTGAGTGAACGTCATGACGACCACGGGCACGCAGGCATCAGCCAGTGGCAGCCGCCGGACCCTCGTGTTCGTACGGGGACCGACAACCGGATCTACGTCAACTGGAAGCAGTGACGCAATCCGGCCCGTGGGTCGGCACAATGGGGCGGGCGTGTCCACAGCGGACATGCCCGCCCCGTCATCAGTAGAATGAGGCATGCGGACCTGGCTGGCGATCGGCGACTTCTCCCGGATGACGCACCTGAGCGTGAAGGCGCTGCGGCACTACCACGAGATCGGGCTGCTCGTCCCGACCGCGGTGGACCCGGCGTCCGGCTACCGCTATTACGAACCGTCGCAGGTACGCCCGGCGCAGGTCATCCGCCGGTTCCGCGATCTCGGTATGCCGCTGGACGACATCAAGGCGATCCTTCAGGCGCCCGACGTCGCCGCGCGCAGCGCCGTCCTTACCGCCCACGCCGAGCGCATGACCGCCCAGCTGGCCGCCATGCAGTCGACAGTGGATACGCTCTGGGCGCTGCTGGACCGGCCGCCCGCACCGATTCCGGTCGAGCACCGGTCGGTCGGGCCACAGTTGGCACTGGCCGTCACCGACGTGGTAGCACCCTCCGATCTGGACGTGTGGTGGCCGGGCGCGTTCGGTGAACTGGACGCGGCCTCCGCCGGCATCCGGACCGGCGTGAAGGCGGCGCTCTACTCGCCGGAGTTCTTCGAACTGGAGATCGGCCAGGTCGTCGCGTACCTGCCCATCGAGCAGCCGGTGCCGGTGACCGGCCGGGTGAAAGCGATCGAGATTCCCGCCGCCGAGCTGGCGATCGCCGTCCACCACGGCGGCTTCGCCGACATCGACCAGACGTTCGCCGCGCTGGGCACCTACGTGGCCGAGCGCGAGATCGGCATCGCCGGGCCGATCCGCGAACACTACGTCGCCGACGACGTCACCGAGGTCGGCTGGCCGGTCTTCCAGACCAGGCCCAGCGCTGCCGAGCGACCAGGACCCCGATGAGGCACAGCGTTCCGCCGCACACCGCCAGCAACGGCGGCGCCTCGCCGAGCAACGCCCAGCCGAGGACGATCGCGACGACCGGAATCAGGTAGTTCAGCGATCCGGTACGCCCGGCGCTGCCCCGGCGCAGCGCGTACGTCCACGTAAGGAAGCCCACCGCGGTCGGGCCCGCACCGAGATACACCGCCCACGCGATCGCACTCGCGCCGGCGGTCGCGGTCTCGGCGACGAGCACGGGGCCGAAGGGGAGGCAGACGACGGTCGCCGCAACGCATCCGAGCCATGTCACGGGCAGCGCCGATACGCGTACCAGGACGGCCTTCTGCACGACAACGGCGACGGCGTACGCCACCGCAGCGATGCCACACAGCGCAGCACCGAGCAACGCAGAGGGCTGTTCGGAACGGACTGCGCCCATTCCAATGAGGACAGCACCGAGGAACGCGATGACGCACCCGGCGAACAGGCCGGGCGGATACCCTTCCCGCAGGAAGATCCCGGCCAGTACGGCGATGAGGATCGGTCCGGAGTTCACGATCATCGCCGCGGTTCCGGCGTCCACCAGCCGCTCCGCGGTGTTCAACGTGACACTGTAGACACCGAGGAACAGTACGCCGTACACGACGATCGTCCGCAGATCCCGCCACGGCGGCACCGGGACCCACCCGCGTACGCCCACGACAGCCGTCAGAATCGCGGTCGAGACCAGTAAACGGGCCAGCGCCAGCGCACCGGGCGAGAACGCCTCGCCGGCGATCCGGATGCCGACGAACGCCGATCCCCACAACACCACCGTCACCAGTCCGGCGACATCCCCTGCCACCGGCCGGTCAGCCATGAGTCACCTTCACCGGCACCGGCGTACGCACGGCGGCTTCGGGCAGCCGGCGTTCGAGCCCCAGCGCGACGGCACCGGCGCCGATCGCCACCACCCCGGACACCACGAAAGCGGCCGACGGCGCCGCACCTAGAAGCGCCGGACCGAGCATCGGCGCGACCGCCAGGCCGATCCACCACGAAAACCCCATCACCGCCATGTACCGGCCCCGCAGCGAGACCGGCGCCAGGTCCGCGACGAGCGGCATCAAAGCGCTGGTGTGGAAGCACTCCCCCAGCCCCACCAGCACCGTCGCCACCACCAGAATCGCGTACGCCCACCGCCCCAGCGATCCTGCTCCGGCAACGAGTACGCACGCCCCAGCGAACAGACCCGCCGCGATGACGATCATCAGGGCTCGGCGGCGGCCCTCGGCGTACTTGGCGATCGGGACTTGCAACGCAACGACCGTCGCCGCGTTGGCCAGCAACAGCACCCCGATCAGCCGGGCGGACACGTGCATGGCGTTGGCGTGCAACGGAAGTAGCCAGCTGAACACGCTCCAGCCAACGGCGATCATCGCCACGTTGACGGCCACCAGCCGCAGGAAGGTGCGGTCCCGCAGGACCACCGAGTAACCCCGCTCGGCCGGTGGCGACGGTGTCTCGCGTACGGCCATCACCAACACTGCTATGTAGAGCAGGTAGGTTACGGCGTTGCCCAGAAACAGCGCGACGAAGCCGGGCAGACCGCGTACGGCCACGAAGCCGCCGAGCGTACCGCCGAGCCCGAATCCCACATTGGCCGCGACCCGGGACACAGCGGTCGCCCGGTGCCGGACGTCTCTTGTGGACATGTTCGCAATGAGCGTGGACTGGCTCGGATTCGCCACTCCGTTGCCAGCGCCGGCGATGCACGCGGCCACTACGGCGACGGCCGGCGTCGTGGCGATCGCCAGTCCGGCGTACCCGGCGGCCAGCGCCACGCTCGCCCCCACAGCGGCCGTACGCGCACCGAAGCGGTCGATGAGCGGACCAGCGACGGGAGCGGTGACGACCGCGGCGCCGGTGATCGCCCCGACGACGAGCCCGGCCACGGCGAGGCCGAACCCCCGCCCGTCGTGCAGGTAGATGATCTCGAACGGCAACACCGCGCCGTAGCCGAGCATGTTGACGAAGATGCCGAACTCGACCAGCCAGAGTTCGCGCGACAGCCCGAAGAAGGTCACCTCCGGACCGTCGGGTCTCCCCCTACCGGAGAGTCAACCGTCACCTTGCCCGCGCGGGGTCTCCGAACTGCTCCGGACGCTCGATCCCGAACCGCTCGCACAGCAACGACACGTCGTGCCAGTCGACCTCCCGCGGCGGATAACCCGTATGCCAGCGGACCGCCCACTCGGGGGCCTCACATCGCACCACCGTACCCGCGATCCGGCCAGCGCCGGCCAGCGCCTCGGCCGGGAAGACCACGCCGTCGACGACGGAGCCGTAGTGCACCGACCCGTCCGCAAGCGGCTCAAACAGGTGCAGGTCAAGCCGCAATCGGCCGCCGTCGTGCACCACGAAGTTCCAGGGCCGGTCACCGGGCCAGGGAAAGATCCGGTCGATACCGCTACCGGCGAGCGCGACGAAGATCCGCTCAAGATGGGCGGCCGGCGCCCACACATCCAGATCAGAGTGCTCACGGGTCTGCTTCATGAGGAGCGCATCGACGCTCCAGCCCCCGCCGACGCGGACATCCACTCCGTTTCCGCTGAGCCGCCCGAGCAAGGCGATCGCGTCTTCAGCCACCATGACGTGCTGCGTCATCCCAGCCCCTCCCCTCGACCTGCGATCACCGTAGTCCTCGCGCCAACCGGCCCGGAGCGTAGATACGTGCGATCATCGAATCCGGCCTGACCGCGAGAAGGGCGGGTGCTATCCGTGACGGAGCCGGTCACCAGCAGCTTCCGTGACCCGGAGGGTGGCCCGTGCGATTACGACGCCGAATTGCGGCTGCACATGGAGGTACTGCGCCGGGCCTGGGATGTCCAGCCCACCGACGACGTTCTCGACGTCGGATGCGGTGCCGGAGCGACAACCCGCGAGGCCGCGCGCCGGGCTCGGGCGGGCAGCGCCTTCGGGGTCGACATCTCCGCGCCCGCCATTGAGCGGGCCCGCACGCTCGCCCGGGATGAGCGGCTCCACAACGTCGCGTTCGAGTGCGCCGACGCGCAGACCTTTCGCTTTCCGCCGCAGCGTTTCGATCTGGCGGTGAGCCGGTTCGGCACGATGTTCTTCGCCGACCCGGTCGCCGCGTTCGCCAACATCGGCGCCGCGCTGCGTCCCGCCGGGCGTCTGGTGATGATGGTCTGGCAGAACCGTCAGCGCAACGAATGGGACGTCGCGATCCGCCAGGCCCTCGCCGCGTACGAGGGAGGTATGACGGTCGGCGAGGAAGGACCGGACCCGTTCTCGCTCGCCGACCCGCCGACGGTGGAAGGGCTCCTGCAAGCGGCCGGGTTCACCCGCGTCACGTTCACCGAAGTCCACGAGCCCGTCTACTACGGCTCCGACGTGGCCACCGCCCTCGCCTGGGTGAGTGGCTTCACCTGTACCAGCGAAATACTCAAGCAGCTCGATCCCGTGACCGCAGAGCGCGCTGTCGGCCGGCTCCGTGATGTGCTCGCGGCGCATCTGAGCGGCGACGGCGTCTGGTTCGGCTCCCGAGCCTGGATCGTCGACGCCCGCCGCTAAACCGTCACGACGGCCACGACGCTGGATACCGGGATCGTCGCCACCCTCATGTCGAAGATGGAGGCGAACACGGTACGCGAGTCGGTGGACGCCGTCCGGTTGTCGCCCATGACCCACAGCCGGCCGTCGGGCACGGTGACATCGAACGGTTCGCCGGCGGTTGCGGTGCCCGGCTTGACGTACGGCTCGGACAGCGGCTTGCCGTTGATCGTCCAGCGCGCTTGGGGGTCGCAGCAGGTCACACGCTCTCCGGGTAGTCCGATCACCCGCTTGACCAGTTGCTGGTCGCGGTCGCTGGCGATCCATGCGGCGGGCGCGGTGAACACCACGATGTCGCCCCGCTTGGGCCGGTACGTGCCAGGGTCGACCTTGGTCGCGGAAACGGTCTGCCCCGCTCGGATGGTCGGCTCCATGGCGACGCTGGTCGCCGTCAGCCGGATCGTGTTGTTGCCGTATATGAGGACCACCACCACGACCGCGACGATGATCAGCACGAGCGCCAGGCTTCCGCCGACGATCCCGGCGATCGCGCCGGTCGACAAGCCGCGCTTGGCCGCGTGAGCCGGAACGGCGGGCCGTCCGTAGCCGCGTACTGGTCCCCGAGCCGGTGATGTCACCTGGTACCTCCCCGTGTGTCACTAGACTCCCGCCCCGGTGCTCGCCGAAGCGGTGCCCCTGGCGGGATCAACGGCCACCGATCATAGCGACGGAACCGGCCGGCGGCTGCCCGTCTGCGGGAACGTGGTGGCCGTACTCGCAAGAATTGCGGCGGCGCCGCCGGCGTGGTCTCCTCTATCGGTGCGTACTGATCTGTCGAAGCTTCGGGTTTCCTTCGGCGGCACCATCGCGACACCGTACGACCCGGTCTACGAGGGTATGCGAGTGCTGTTCAACAACCGGGTCAGAGCCCGGCCGGCGGTGATCTGCCAGTGCGCCGGCACCGATGACGTCGTAGCAGCTGTCCGGTTCGCCCGCGAGACGGGACTGCCCCTCTCGGTGCGGGGCGGCGGGCACCACGCCTGCGGATTCTCGCTTGTGGACGGTGGGCTCGTCATCGACACGCGGGATCTCCGGCAGATCGGATTCGACCCGGCGACCGCGACCGTGGTGGCCGGGCCCGGCTGCGGGTGGCGCGATCTGGATCGGATCACCTACCAGGGCCATGGCCTGGCCGGCCCGGGCGGGGAGTGCCCGACGGTCAGCAACGCCGGCTACAGCCTGGGCGGCGGATTCGGGTTCCTGAGCCGCACCTTCGGGCTGGCCTGCGACCACATTCTCGAAGCGGAGGTCGTCGACGCCAGCGGGAAGGTATTGCGGGTCAACGAGAACGATCATCCGGACCTGTACTGGGCGCTGCGCGGTGCCGGTGGTGCGGGCTTCGGCGTCGTCACGAGCCTGAAATACCGGCTGGATCCGGTGCCCGCCACGGTCTTCGGTGGCGTCTTGGCGTGGCCGCTCGACCAGGCGCACGCGGCTTTCACGGCGTACCGCGACTTCTACGAAGGGCGGGACGAGGACCGGCTGTCGCTGTACCTGGCACTGGTCACCGACCCCTATCCGGAGGGCGACCCGGTCCTCATGGCGTACGGAATGTACGCCGGGCCGGTCGAGGACGGTCCCGCCGAGCTGGCGCCGCTGCGTGCGGTCGGCCAGCCGGTGTTCGACACCTTCGGCCCCGTCTCCTACTTCGACCTGCAGCACACCCTCGGCGAGGAGATCGTATACGGGCTGCAATTGAAGTGGCGTGGCGGGTTCTTCCGCGACGGCGGGTTCGGCGACGAGGCGTTCGCGGCGATCGTCGACTCGTTCCGGGCCGCACCGTCGAAGTACTCGATGTGCCGCTTCGACCTGCTGGGCGGAGGAGCGATCAGCGCGGTGCCGCCGGACGCGACCGCCTTCGTACACCGCTCGTCGCTGTTCAACATCTCGATCATCGCCCAGTGGGTCCGCGACGACGAGACCGAGGCCAGCCTGCGCTGGGTCGAGGAACTGATGGCGACGCTGAAGCCGCACCTGAGCGGCGAGGTCTATCAGAACTACGCCGACGAGCAGATCGAGGACTGGCCCGTGGCCTACTACGGAGCCAACTACGCACGGCTGCAACAAGTCAAGCGGGCGTACGACCCTGACGACTTCTTCCATCACCCGCAGAGCATCCGGCCCTCATAGCCGCGCGTACTCGTGGCTGCCTTGCGTCACAGGACCAGCGACGGAGTGACGAGCACCGGGCGGTCTGTGCCGGACGGCGGATGCACCAGAACTTGCGCCAGCCCGTGCGGTACGCCCTCGAACACGAACCGGCCCGTGTCGTCGGCGTACGCAGACCGCGCGGCCGAGGGTTCGGGCAGTCGCAGCTCCACGCGGACCGCTTCGCCCGGCGCGAGCCAGCCGTCGATGCGGACCAGGTTGTCCGGCCGGTCCGCGATCGTCATCATCACCGTCCGCGACGCGGCGTCAAAGGTGATCGTCCGGATCCGCTCGGCCGCCCGTGCACCGGAGCCTACGAGCTGGTCGTAGCCGAGCCGGGCCACCTCCACGTCGAGGCTTTCCACCAGGAGGTCGTCCAGCGCGACGGCGAACATCACGCGGTCGTTCAGATCTGGCGGCGGCGGATCCACTCGACCGTATATCGAGGACAGTCGTGAAAGGACGGCATGGTCGAGGTCGTCCAGTGGATCGGCGGCGCTCATTGCCGGCTCCATTCCGGGTCGTCCAGGAGCGACTGCCGAAGCTTCGCCAGGCACCGGCCGCGGGTCGGGCCGATGCTGCCATGCGGCATCCCCATTGCCTGCGCCACCTCGGCGTAGTCGGGCCGGTCCACCTGTGCGACGATCCGCAGCAGCTGTTGACACCGCTCGGGAAGCTGCTGGAAGTGGCGCCACAGCACGCGATCCCGCTCGGATGTCAGCAGCCCGTGGGCCGCCTCGGGACCGGGATCGGCCAGACCGCCGAGAATTCCGTCGCTGTCGGGCAGCTGCCGCTGCGAACGCGTACGAACCCGCCACGCCTCCCGGCGGGTGATGGTGACCAGCCAGGAGGTCAGCGCCGCGGCCGTCCGGATCTCACGCAGACTGCGGATCAACTCCAGCCACGCCGTCTGCACCACGTCCGCCGCGTCCTCACGGCTCAGTCCCTGGGACCGTGCGACGTGCCACAGCAAGGGATTCAGCTCTTGAACGATCGCGCGTAAGGCCGCTCGGTCGCCCTCCCGGGCCCGTTCGAAGCACTCGCCCAGCCACGCCGACCGGTTCGGCGGGGCGGGCGTATCGGCTTCGATCGACATGTACGCCATCCTAGGACAGGAGATCAGCTCGTTGCGTCGGCGATTCGGGCGAACCGTCGAATGCTCAGTGCATCGACGGGCCGCCTGGATACATCGAGCTCGCGAGATTTCACCGCACGGGTGAACCCGTGTATCGGGTGGCCTCCCACGACCACTGCTCTGGCGTACGCGATCCGGCCCGGCCGGGTCGACCGACATCGCTGGAGGAGGTCCTTCATGATTTACGCCGGAGAACTCGTCAGCCTTCTGCTGCGGCAGCGGGGCGACGCCTACGTGTTCGGTCACGAGGTGTCGCTCACCGACCCGGACCCCGAGATTTTCGACTGCTCCGAGCTGGTCGAGTGGGGCTGCGCGCGGCTCGGCGTCATTCCCCGGATGCCCGACGGCTCATGGCTGCAAGCCCGGCACTGCGACGAGCACAACACGCTGACGTCGGTCGCGCAGGCCGAGCGTACTCAGGGTGCCCTGCTGTTCAAGTTCCACGGGAATCCGTTCCACGGCGCCCGTCCGTCAAGCGCACACGTGGCGGTCAGCCTCGGCAACGGAAGCACGATCGAGGCCCGCAACCCGCGGGCCGGCGTCGGCCGGTTCAGCGCCGCCGGTCGCGGATGGACGCACGCCGCGCTCGTGCCGGGACTCACCTACAAGGCGCCACCGCCGGATCCCGGCGACACCCACCCCGCTTGGCCCGGCCGGCATCTGACGTATCCGCCGGTGATGGCGGGCGACGACGTGAAGACGTGGCAGGCGCGCATGCGCGAGCGCGGCTGGGACATCGAAGTCGACGGCCGGTACGGTGCCGCCTCCGAACGCATCTGCCGCCGGTTCCAGAAGGAGAAGGGCCTTCAGGTCGACGGCGTCGTCGGACCGATCACCTGGCGGGCCGCCTGGATCGCACCCATCACACCGTGAGCCACCTGCGCTGCCGCCTTCTCCATCGGCTGACCGGCCGCCGACCCCGCTCAGGGCGGCGGCCGCCGAAGGTATCGGTCAGCGGTGCTCGGCCAGCTCAGCGAGCCGGTCGAGCGAGGCCCGCAGCATGTCCGCCGTGGTGGCCCGGGCCCGCGGGAGGCGCGTCTCGTCCGTGAGTTGTGTCCAGTCGTAGGTGTGGGTGACATGCGTGTGAGAGGCGTCGATCGGCTCAAGCACCCACCGCCACAGATGCCCGGGTGCCGGCTGGCCCGGCTCGCTCGGCCGCCATGCGATGCAGCGCTGCTCGGCGAACTCGACCACGTGGTTCTCCCGGACGTTGCCGGTCGTCAGCTTCATGAGGAAGACGTCGCCGACGGCATGCACTCGCTGCCCGGACGGCGCCTCGGACAGGTTGTCGTTGCCGTCCCAGCGGGGCTGCTGCGACGGATCGGCGATGAGTTCGAAGATCTCCGCAGCCGCCGCGGCGATCTCACGGCTGGCGGTCACAACACGCTCGGATTCAGGCAGGCCGGTCACCTCCCCATCGAACCACGGAACAGCCGATCGGTGGGAACCCGGGTCACGCCGGCCATCCGGCCACGACGCGTACGCCTTCAACCGCCAGTGCGGCGTGCCATACCCGGTCGCGAAGGAGCCGGGTCTCCCAAACACGGACGATGTGATCCGGACCGGTCGCGGCGTCCTCGTGAGAAGGGTGCAGGAACAGCTCGCTCGTGCCTTCAGGCAGCGTTGACAGGCGCTTCAAGCAGTCGTCGCGCAATCTTTCATAGGAACCGAGTTCACTGGCCGACCGGCGGTTGGTCACGATCGTCTGGGGAAGCGCCACTCCGAGCTCGTCGGCGAGCGCGATGGCGTACTCGTGCAGCCGGGCAAGCGGCGCTGGCAACGCCGAACCGAAGTAGGGCGCGGGGTCGCGCGGCAGCCGGAACGCCAGACCGTGGCGGGCACACCACCGCAGCGCCACGGCAAGCAACTTTTCCGCCCACGGTCCGCCGTGCAGGCCGTAGAGCGTGCCGGAATGCGAGTCGGCCGTCACCGGTGACAGGCCACGTTGCTGCATCCATTGCAGCTGGGTGTCGGCTTCCCGGAGCACGTCGTCGGGCGTACCACGGCTGGCGAGAGCGAAGGGGTCGTCGGTGAGCGACCCGTCCGGGTCGGTGATGCTTGACGCGCCACTCATCGCCGGCCACCGGGGCAGCCCGCGCTCGCTGGTCAGCGTGACGTGCAGATGCGGCAAGACACCGATCTGCGTCATGCGCTGCGCGGCGTACTCGGCGGCTGGCGACACGGTGATGAGCGTCGTGGCGCTGGCGTACCCGTCGGCGAGCAGCGCAGCGATCGTCTCGGTCGTGGCGGGCTCGCGGCCGAGGTCGTCGGCGGTGATCACCAGGCCGCGGGTCATGGGATCGGCTCCGCCATCGGCGGGGCCGGCTCGGTGGGTTCGGCGGCCTCGGGCGGCGTATCGAGCGGCACGGTGATGAGCCGGGCCGCGATCGCACCGATGGCGGTGAGCACGAAGGGATAGACGCACAGGTACATGCGCCAGGCGAACGCGGGGTCGGTCCCCGGATCATCGCCGGAGTTGTAGCCGAAGAACACGCCCAGCGAAGTGAGGGCGAATCCGGTGATGATCCCGTTGAGCCGCCCGAAGACGCCGAACGCCGACAGGAACAGTCCCTCGCGGTGTTCGCCGTGGTGCGCAGCATCGCCGTCGAGTACGCGGGCGGTGATGAGGTCGTTCGTGGCGAGCATGCCGGACCATCCGGCGCCCATCACCGCACCGGCCAGGATCGCCGTGATGAGGTCGTACGCGAAGAACAGGCCGATGAAGCTGACGGTGAGGATCGCAAAAGCCCACCGCCAAGCCCACAGAGCTCCCTTGCGAGCGACGACGCGCGTCCACACCGCCAAGCCACCCGCCGAGAGGACGATCACGATTCCCTGGAGGTAGAGCGCATTCGCGACCGGCAGCCCCAGCGCGTACTTCACGTACAGCTGGATGCCCGAGAGAACCAGCGCCATCGCGACGCCGTAGCAGGCGCCCACGAGCCCGACTTTCCAGAACAGCGGGTTACGCAGAATCGACGCGACGCTGTGCCACAACCGCGGCCGCTCGTTCGTCGAGTACCGGGGATTCTCCCGCGCGGACAGGGCCATGAAAGCGATGGCCGCGACTGCGATCGCGCCGTAGATGACCGCCGTGACCTGGAAGCCGCCGGTCGTCTCCTCGGTGCCGAAGACGCTCGTGGTGAGCAACGGCGTGACCGCTAGGGAGATGACGAGGGCGACGAGCTGGAAGCCCTGGCGCAGGCCGTTGGCAACCGCCCGATCGCGCTCACGCGGATACAGCTCCGGGAGCAGGGCGCCGTAGTTGGCGTTCAGCATCGAGTCGAAGGCCTCGCACAGGATCGCGAAGACGGCGAACCACACCACGAGACCGGCGCCTTCGAGCGACGCCGGCGCTGAGAAGAACGCGATCATGCACACCGCGAGCATCGGCGCGCCGGCGAGCAGCCACGGCCGGCGCCGGCCGAAGCGTGTCCGCGTACGGTCGGAGAAGTGGCCCAGCACCGGGTTGTCGACCGCATCGATGATCGCGTAGACGGCCATGACGATGCCGTAAGCGCGGACGTCGAGTCCCAGGATGTCCACGTAGAAAAGGATCATCGATCCCTTGATCATGTTGATCGGGATCGACGTGCCGAACATGCCGACGGCGTACCGCCATGCGGGCGTACGCGGTGGCGCAGGCGAAATCTCGGACGCGGTCACGCGATCACCCTCCTTGCGTACGCCGGCCACGGCGCGCGGCGGCCACCTTCGCACATCTCGGCGAACTGTAGATGAATCACGGCTGTATGGGCAGACCCCGGCCGTCCCGGCGCGATGGCTCGGGCGTGGTTGGCCGAAAGCTGCCAAAAGGCGCGACCGCTGAGGACGCCGTAGCGTTATCGAAAAGAGGCATCTTTCACGAAACGAGGTCTTTCACATGCATCGTTCCGCACGCCGGATCGCCGGCCTGACGCTGGCCATCCTGTCTGCCGGGGCCGGCCTGCCGGCCGCGTCCGCAAGCGCCCAACCCGCCACACCGAAACAGGATTCGGCGATCGTCCTCACCGGCGCGACATCGGCCGAGGGAATCGCCCGGGGCACGGGGACCACCTTCTACGCCGGAGATCTGTTCGCCGGTGACATCTACCGCGGCGACGTGAAGACGAAGACCGCCGCGCTGTTCATCGACGCTCCGGCCGGCCGGATGGCCGTGGGCATGAAGGCGGACGTCGCGCACAAGCTGCTGTTCGTAGCCGGCGGTTTCACCGGCCACGGCTATGTGTACGACACCAAGACCGGTGCCAGCCTCGCCGACTACGCGTTCGGCGCCCCGACCAGCTCGATGATCAACGATGTGGCCCTCGTGCCGGGCGGCGCCTGGTTCACCGACTCCGCGCAGCCCAAGCTCTACTTCGTGCCGATCGACGGGCACGGCGACCCGGGACCCTTCACGACCCTGACGGTGACGGGCCCGGCCGCCGCCCTGACCGGCGATTTCAACCTCAACGGCATCGCCGCGACCGCGGACGGCAAGACCCTGATCGTGGCCCACAGTGCCAACGCCGCTCTGTACACGGTCGACGCCCAGACCGGGGCGAGCGCGCTCATCACCGGGGTCAGCGTGCCGAACGTCGACGGCATCGTCCTGCGCGGCCACCGGGTCTGGGCGGTGCAGAACTTCTCCAACCAGGTCAGCCGGTTCAAGCTCGACGGTGACTTGTCGGCGGGCGTACTGGAGAAGGTCATCACCAGCCCGCTGTTCCAGATCCCGACCACGGCCGCGGTCTTCGGGGCGACACTGGCGGTCGTCAACGCCAAGTTCGACACCGGGTTGCCGCCGACCGCCACTCAGTACGAGGTGGTCCTGGTCAAGGCGTAGCATCGCCTGCATCACGAGGTGCCGGCGCGGATACGCCGGCACCTCGTCGCGCCTCGTTCCATTGTGGAACACCTCCGGCCGAGTACGCCGTGCACGGTGCCGGACTGGATCGTGCGGCGCGGACGATAGTGAACGTCACGATGGCGCTGGCCGACGGTCGGTGGGAAGCCGATCCACCTGCGGATCGGCGCCCCCGTTTGATCTAGGATGATGAATCAGGCGGTGTCGAGCGGAACCGGCCCGGATGTGTCAACTTGTACACAGGGCCGTGATGGTCGGAGGTGAGCCGTGGGAAAGGATGTCGAGCGGCTTGAGTTCAGCCGGGAGGATCGGACACGGTATCGGGAGAAGGTGCGGGCGAGCCTCGACGCGTTCTCGCGGATGCTCGCTGACTCGCCTTTCGAATGCGACCGGCCGCTGACCGGGCTGGAGATCGAGCTGAACCTCGTGGACGGCGAGGCCGCCCCGGCGATGCGTAACGCAGACGTGCTGGAGGCGATCGCCGACCCGGCGTTCGTCACGGAGCTGGGCCAATGGAACATCGAGATCAACGTGCCGCCGGACGTGCTGGAAGGCGACGGGCTGGCCCGGGTGGAGCATCGGGTACGCGCCAGCCTCAACGCAGCGGAGGAGCACGCGGCCGGGGTCGGCGCACACATGATCATGATCGGTATCCTGCCCACACTGCGGCAGGAGCACCTCAGCCACGACGTGCTGTCGGCCAACCCCCGGTATACGCTGCTCAACCAGCAGATCCTGGCCGCCCGCGGGGAGGACGTGTTCCTGGAGATCGACGGCGTGGAGCATCTAGTCGCGCGCTGCGACTCCATCGCGCCCGAGGCGGCCTGCACGAGCGTGCAGTTCCACCTTCAGGTCACGCCCAGCAACTTCGCCAACTACTGGAACGCCGCCCAGTGTCTGGCCGGCGTACAGCTGGCCATGGCGGCCAACTCGCCGTATTTGTTCGGCAAACAGCTGTGGCACGAGACGCGCATCCCGCTGTTCGAGCAGGCCACCGACACTCGGGCCGAAGAGCTGAAGGCGCAAGGCGTACGCCCGCGGGTGTGGTTCGGCGAGCGGTACATCACGTCGATCTTCGATCTGTTCGAGGAGAATGCACGATATTTTCCGTCGCTGTTGCCGATCGTGGATGAGGAGGACCCGCTCGCGGTCCTCGACATCGGGGGCGTACCCACGCTCAGCGAATTGACCTTGCACAACGGCACGATCTACCGCTGGAACCGGCCCGTGTACGCCGTCGTCGACGGCCGCCCGCACCTGCGCGTGGAAAACCGCGTGCTGCCGGCCGGCCCGACCGTCGCCGACATCATGGCCAACGCCGCGTTCTACTTCGGACTGGTCCGGGCGATCGCCGAGGCCGACCGCCCACTCTGGACGCAGATGTCGTTCAACGCCGCCGAGGAGAACTTCCGCATCGGTGCCCGTCACGGCATCGACTCGGTCCTGTTCTGGCCGGGCCTGGGGGCGATCCCCGCGGCTGAACTGGTCCTGCGCCGCCTGCTGCCCATGGCCGCCGACGGTCTCGACCGGTGGGGTGTGGCCGCGCAGCATCGGGATCGGCTGCTCGGCATCATCGGCGAGCGGTGCCGCACCGGACGCAACGGCGCCGGTTGGCAGATCGCGGCCGCCGCACGCCACAACGGTTCGCTGTCGAAGATGCTGGGTGAGTACCGGGACCGCATGCACAGCAACGTGCCAGTGCACGAGTGGCCGGCCTGACCACCCATCCGAGGTAACGCCGGGGATGACACCGGCGTGGCAGTCACATAGACTAATGTCAATTTATCGATTAATCCACCACGGCTCGGCCCCGCTCCGTCTGACGGCGTGTGCGCGGCCGAGCCGAAAGGACGTCCCATCCAGAAGGAGGACACCGCGATGTCCAGACCCACCAGGTGGATCGCCGTTTGCCTGACCACCGCGCTGGTCAGCACCGGGCTGATCGCTCTCACCGGCGCGCCGGCCGCCGCAGCCACGACGATCATCCGCTGCGTCGGCTCGGTCGACGTCAAGTACTCGCCCGGCCTCACGAACCAGGAGCAGCAGATCGAGTTCTCCGGCGCCGACCACGCCACGATGTGCGCGAGCCAGGTCTTCCCGAACCTGCGCAACTTCGAAGGCCCGTTCCGCGGCACCGGCACGGAGTCCTGCCCCGGGCGGTTCGACCCCGGCGCCGGCAGCGAGACCCTGTTCTGGAACGGAACCACGAACCTCACCAGCTTCTGGCAGTACACGTACTCCGTACAGCGGACCGACGACTCGGTCATCTACACGGCAACCGGCCGAGTGACCAGCGGAATCGCCGCGGGAGCCGTCATCCACCAGCAGATCGTCGAACCGCTGTCAGACTTCGACGCCTGCACCCAGCCCGGCGGTATGCAGCTCCAAGAGGGAAGGTCCAGCTGGGTCTTCGTCGCCTAGCTGAGCTACCTCCCGTGAACAGCAAGCAGGCCCGGTGGCAGTACGCCACCGGGCCCAGTGCGGCCGCGGTTACAGGAAGCGGTTACGGGAAGCGCAGTGTCCAGCTGGTGATGAAGCCGGTGTTCGCCACGGAGTTGTCGGTGACCCGCAATGCCCAGACGCCGATCGCATTGGTGAGGGTCGTGATCGCCGGCTCACTGCTGAGGTCGACGGTGAAAGTCTGGTTGATGTTGTCGGCCGTTCCGCCGGTGCGATCACGCAAGAGGTAGACATTGCCGCTGGGGGCCACGAGAGCCACCGTCAGATCGCCGACGTTCGGGTGCACCACGTGCACCTCGACCGAGCTGGCGGGCGAGCCCCAGTGGTCGCAGTTCGCCACGGTGGTGGTGCTGGCGGCCGGGATGACGACGCTGGAGTCGGCGATCGTCACGTCGGTGCCGTTGGCGATGGTGCAGCCCACCGCGATCGGCGTCGGCCGGCCCGGGTTGATCGACCAGCTGTCGATGAAGCCGGTGTCCGCGCCGGCGGTGTCCCTGACCTGTAAGGTCCAGGTGCCGTTGGCCAGGGGTGTCGAACTCAGGTTTGCGTAGAAGACCTGATCCACGTTGTCCTGGCTGCCGCCCGCATTGATCAGGATTTGGTACTGCTGGCCGGTCGGCCCGATGACCGTCAGCTGAAGGTCGCCGCGGAAGGTGTGGACGATGTGGACGGTGACGGTGCTCATCGCCGAAGGCATCAGCGCACAGCCGCTGACCGCGATCGAGCTGCTCACCGTGCTCAGGTCCGGGATCGCCACGTCGGTGCCGTTGGTGAAGCCACACGTCGCCGGCGGAGTATTCAAGTAGAGCGTCCACGAGTCGATGAACCCCGTGCCGCCCGTCGAGAAGTCGTACGCGAGCAGCTCCCACGTGCCGTTGGCGACCTCGCTGGAGAGATTGACGGTGAAGCGCTGGTTGATGTCGTCCGCCGAATCGCCGAAGTGGTTGTGCAGCGTGTAGATGTTGACGGACGGGGCCTGCAGGCTGACCGCCAGGTCACCGCGCCAGCCGTGCTTGATATGAACCTCGACGGTGGCGGTGGCCGACCCGTTGCCCGAGCAGCCGGTGATCGTGACCGGGCTGGCGACCGTACCGAAGTCCGAGATCGCCACGTCGGCGGTGTTCGACTTCGTGCACGTGCCGGTCGCGGCGGCGGCGGGCCCGGCCGCGATCGCGACGAGGGCGCTGGCCGCCACCGCAGCGACGGCGGCGAGGACCACCAGCCTGAGAGATGACGGCCGACGGCGGCCGAGCAGACGATTGAGCATCTCACCCTCCTTAAGAGGTGGTGCACGGCAGATCCGCACTTGCTGGCCGGCAGAATAGGACGAAGTTTGTCGATGCCTGGCGGCCGAACGGACAGCGCTGGACAGAGCCGGACGCCGCCGGATTCGCTGATCTCACCGAGCCAGATCCCGCAGCAAGGTCGCGCTGAGCCGGATCTCACTGAGCCAGGAGCGCCTCTGTAGGCGCGAGACGGGCCGCACGCATGGCGGGGTAGAGCCCCGCGATCGCTCCCAGGAGGACAGTGGCGCCCACACCGCCGGCGCTGGCCCAGACCGGCACGACCGTCGGCCATCCGCGTACGCCGCTGTAGATCGCGGTGACGGTGATGCCGAGGAGCAGCCCGGCGGCCCCGCCGAGGAGTGACAGCAGAAGCGATTCGGTCAGGAATTGGTGGCGGATGTGTCCTCGGGTGGCGCCCAGAGCCCGGCGCAGTCCGACCTCGGCCCGCCGTTCGAGGACGGAGATGACCATCGTGTTGGCGACGCCGATGCCGCCGATGACGAGCGCCACCGCGCCGAGGCCCACCAGCAACCCGTTCAGTGTCTCGTCCGTGGCGCGTTTGGCGGCCAGCGCGTCGGAGGGTCGCGACACGCGTACGCGGCCAGGGTGTTCGGGGTTCGCTGTGGCGGCGAGGATGCGCTGCACCCGTTCGACCGCGTCCTCGTCGCTGCGCGTGTAGATCCTGGTCGGGTAGCCGTCGAAGCCGAACTCCGCCGCCATGGCCCAGCCGATGAGCGCCGCGGTGTCGAGTTCGGGCGCCAGCGGCGCGGGCCGGAGGATGCCGACCACGGTGAACCAGCGAGCACCCAGCCAAACCTGTTGGTGTGGTGATGCGTCGCCGACGCCGAGCCAGCGTGCCGCGGCCGAGCCGAGCACGACGGCCGGGAACCGAGCGGTCGCCTCGTTGAGGAAGGCCCCGTACGCGACCTTCGCTCCGACGGTATCGAGGAGATCCGTACGCGCTGCGACAACGGCGATTCCCCCGGTCTCCAGGACGGGTACGCGGTCGTTGCGATAGACGTTGACGCCGTCGACGACGCCGGTCGCACTGACGCCGATGACCGGACCGATCCTATGGATCATCGAGACGGCGTCGGGCGCCAGGTGCTCCAGTTCACCGTCCGGACTCTCGCCCGGGGCGACGGTGAGCAGGTTGATCCCCAGCAAAGCGAGGCGGCGGTCGAGGTCCTCGCGGCTGGAGGTGGAGATCCCGATGACGGCGAGCATCGCTGCGATCCCGATGGCGATGCCCAACGCCGAGAGCACGGCGCGGGCCGGGCGCGTACGCAATCCGAAGCTGCCGACGCGCAAGGTGTCGAGGAAGCTGAGCCGAGCCGTCATTGGGGAACCCCGATCGGCGTACCCTCGGCGATTCCGGAGACCTCCACCCGGCCGTTGGCGAACATGCCCGTCTGAACGCGTACCCATTGAGATGACCGGCCGTCCACGACCTGGACCCCGTATCCGCCGTCGGTGAGGGCGACCAGGGCGCCGACCGGAACGGTGAGAACGTTGTCACGGCGGTCGACGGTAAGCGTCAGGTCGACCGGCGCACCGTCCAATCCACCTAGGAGCGTCTGATTCGCAATCATCACAACGACTTCTACCGTCGCGACGCCGTCGGAAGAGGCGGTGGCGACGGTACCGACCCGGCTGACGACTCCGGTCACCGTGCTCGCATCGGGCAGGATCACCTCGCCGGACTGCCCCTCGCGAACCAGATGCCGGCGGGTCACTTCCAACGCGATCGTCACCAGCCGCGTCGTACCGGTATGGGCAAGCACGGGCCCCACGGCGGGCGTACCGAGCGGTGCGCGGTGTTCGATGATGCGCACCGGTCCTGCCGCCACGACGAGGTGATCGGCTTCGACCTCGCCGGTCCGTGGCCGGCCGAGCTTGCGCTGCCACGCGCGTACCGCTTGGGCAGTGGACGCCGTGAACCGGTCGTCCGCCGTAAAACCGCCGTAGCCGAACCGCCGCAGGTTCTGCTCCAGCTGAGCCACATCGCGTCCGCGTTCGCCCACCGCGAGCCGGCGGAACGGCGGAACCGAACCCGCGATGAGCACGACCGGGAATTCGTCTACTTTGTACACAGCCTGGCCCGGCCGGACGATGGCGCCGACCGGGGCCAGCCACGTGATCGTGCCCGCTGAACCGGGCCGGGCGACGACCGTCGTCGCTGACCCGTACCCCAGGACGCCCCGAACCCGCTCGGTGCGGGTCAGCGTTGCGCGTACAACTGAGGAAACGGCGGGCGGAGGGGGAGCGTCCTGAGTGTCCGGCGAACGGCCGCCGAAGCCGATGGCCGAGGCGGCCGCGGCACCGGCGGCCGCGACCACGCCCGCGCCGAGTCCGGCCCGAAGGAGCTGGCGCCGGTGCACTAGTTTCCGTCCCCCCAGCGGGCCAGCCGCTTGTCCCAGCAGGCCCGGTTGGCTTGCTCGATCGTCGCGGGCGACGTGTTGGGGATGCGCTCGAAGTGCGGGCCCTGGGGCTGATCCGGCTCGGGATCGGGCACGTTGACGCCGTGTTCCCGCATGCACGCCGACCAGATCCGCGCCTGCTCCAGCTCGGCCGCGGTCAGCGGCGAACGGTCTACTTGCGACACGGGTTCGAGCCCGGCACAGGCTGCCGACGCGCTCTGGAACTTCACCCGGTCCTGAGCGCCCTTGTCGAATCCGGCGAGCCTTCCGGTGACCGGATCGGGGTCGGGAACGGCGATGCCGTGCTCGCGCATGCAGGCCGCCCAGGCCCGGCCATCGCGAGAGGCGCTCGGCGCGGGTGCCACCTCGCCCGTGCTGCCGCCGTCGCTGCACCCGGCCGACACGGCGATGAGGACTGCCGCCAAGGAGACCATCAGGCTTTTCGGGTTCATGAGTCGACCCTGCCCGGACGGCGCCGGCCGCGCGTGTGCCCGTGGTCACCAGTTTGCGCGCGGACCCATGACCACGGTTAGCGGCGCATCGCCGCGCGGGCCGCCTATTATCGCAGCGTGCCGCTCCTCCAGGCACTGCGACGGCCGCTCATCGCCGACGCAGCTGCGATCGCCGTCCTCGCCGCCGCGAGCGTCCTGCTCGGCGCCCGGACCTTCGGGCTGGATCCCATCCTGCAGAAGGCCATCGGCGCGGTCGGCCCTCACAACCCCTGGCGCATGCAGGTCTTGGTGTGGTGGCTGGCCGCCGTACCCGCCCTCGCGGCGCTGGTGCTGCGGCACCGCTGGCCACTCGCCGCATTCGCCGGCGCCACCGGCGCGGCCATCGTCCACACCCTGGACCCGATCCTCGGCCTGCTCCCCGTCGACCTCGCCGGCCTCGCCGCCCTCTTCACTGTGGCGAGCCGAGCCCGGCGTACCGCGCTGCTCTGCGGCGCTGCCGCCGTCGCCGCGCTCTTCCTCACCCACCGGGCGGTCGCGGCAGGCTTCGGCATCGACACCATCCTGCCCGACCGACCCACAGAAAATCCTTGGTTGTACGCCGCGTCAGCGGTCGTCATACCGGCGCTCCTGCTGGGTACGGCGTGGGCGATGGGCGACAGCACCCGTACCCGCCGATTGCACCTGGCCGCGGTTCAGCAGCGAGCCGATGCGCTGAACCGCGAACAGGACCAGCGAGCCCGGCTGGCGGTGGCGGCCGAACGCGCCCGCATCACCCGCGAGCTGCACGACGTCATCGCCCACTCGATGTCGGTGATCGTCATCCAGGCGCAGGCCGCCACCGCCGCTTTGCCGCCCGGCAGCGATGTCAGCGAGGAGGCACTGAGCCACGTCATCACCACCGGCCGGGCCTCCCTGACCGAGATGCGCCGCCTGTTGGGTATCGTGCGGGCCGGACCGGACGGCGATCAGCCCCTGGATCCCGCGCCCGGCACCGCTTCCCTTCCCGCACTCATCGACCAGGCCCGCCGGGCCGGTACGCCCGTTCAGCTGACCGTCGAAGGCGATCCCCGAGCACTGCCCGCCGCGGTGGATCTGTCGGCGTACCGCATCGTTCAAGAGGCGCTCACGAATGTCAGGCGCCACGCCGGCTCCGGCGCCGAAGCCGTCGTGACCCTGGCGTACCTGCCGGCGAAGCTGCGCATCGACGTCACCGACAACGGGACGGCGTACACGGCCGGCGCTGGCGGCAACGGGCTGCGCGGCCTGACCGAGCGGGTCACCGCGCTCGGCGGCACCATCACAACGGGCCGGCGCGACGGCGGTGGCTTCACCGTCCAGGCCCTGCTTCCGCTGACGGTCGTCACATGATCCGCGTGCTGCTGGTCGACGATCAGCAACTCGTGCGCACCGGGTTCCGGGTGATCCTGGAACGTACGCCGGACATCAGCGTCGTCGGCGAAGCGGCCAACGGCGCTGAAGCGCTCGATGTGGCCCGGCGTACGCGGCCCGACATCGTCCTCATGGACGTACGCATGCCCGGCCTGGACGGCATCGAAGCGACCCGGCGTCTGCGGCAGCACGGCAGCGCAGCGGCACCGCGCGTCATCATGCTGACCACATTCGACCTCGACGAGTACATCTATGCGGCGCTGCGAGCCGGCGCCAGTGGCTTCCTTTCTGAAGGACGCCCTCGCGGCCGACCTCATCGCCGCCATCCGATCCGTCGCAGATGGACAGTCCGTCGCCGCACCGGCGGTGACACGGCGGCTCATCGAACACTTCGTCGCCACCTCGGCCCCGCCCGCACCGGATTCCGGGCGGCTGGACCCGCTGACCGCGCGCGAACGCGACGTCCTCACCCTCGTCGCCCAGGGTCTGTCCAACGCCGAAATCGCCGGGACACTTCACCTCTCCGAGGGCACCGTCAAGAACCACATCAATCGCATCCTGGCCAAGCTCGACCTGCGCGATCGCGTACACGCGGTCATTGTGGGCTACGAAACCGGCCTGGTCACACCCCGGTAGCCCGCGTACCGGAGCGGTGGTTCCACATCGACGACTGGGTGCCGGCCGAGGTCGCCCAGTAGCGGATCGCTGCCGCCGTCGTCGCGGGTGGGATCGTCGTCGATGGCAGCCAGGCCCTCGTACACTGTGGTCGCCGACCAGGACGGCAACAAGGCGTGCGTATGCACGTCACTGCCGGCCGCGCAGAAGCCGTGACGATGGCGTTCGCCACCGACCCGCGGCGGACGGAGGGCGTATGCGGTTTGAGATTCTCGGACCTCTGCGGGTTGCCGACGAAGACGAGTACCTGAACCTCGGCGGGCGCAACCAGCGCATCGTCCTGGCCCGTATGCTGTGCGATCCCGGGCGGCCGGTCACGACCGACAGCCTGATCTCGGCCATCTGGGGGGACCAGCCGCCGAAGACCGCGGCGAAGAACCTGCATCTGCACGTCTACCAGCTGCGCCGGCTTCTCGGCGACAGCCGCGTGGTACGCCATCCGCACGGCTACGCCCTCGCCGCCACGGCTGCGGAACTCGACAGTGGACAGTTCTACATCCTGGCCGATGACGGGATGGTGCTGGCCGCGGCCGGCGAGATCGAAGCGGGACTGGCCCAGTTGCGGGCGGCCCTGCGATTGTGGCGCGGCCCGGTGTTCGCCGACCTTCCCGACGTCGCGGGCCTGGAGCATATGATCCATCGGCTGACGGAATTGCACCTGACCGTCGTCGAGTACCGCATGGAGCTGGAACTGAAGCTCGGCCGGCATCTGGTCTTCGTCTCCGGACTGGGCGACCTCGTGCGCGCCAACCCGATGCGCGAACGCTTGCGCAGCCTGTACATGGTGGCTCTCTACCGATGCGGGCGCCAGGCCGATGCGCTGCGGGCGTACGAGGACGGCCGCCGCATCCTCGCCGAGGAGCTGGGCGTGGATCCCGGCCCGGATCTTCAGAACGCGCACCTGGCCATCCTGCGCGGGACGGATCCGGGTACGCCGGACCACGGCGTCCGCTGGGCGACCGGCTCGATCCAGCGGCCCGTTCCCCGTCAGTTGCCGGCCGGGGTCTTCGGATTCACCGGCCGCCAGGCTGAACTGGATACGCTGACCGCAACGCTGGCCGGCGATGCCGAGGCTCCACTCGGGCAGGTACGCGTGGCGGTGATCAGCGGGACGGCGGGTGTCGGCAAGACGGCGTTCGCGATCCATTGGGCGCACCGGATCCAGACGAGCTTCCCGGACGGGCAGCTGTATCTGAATCTGCGCGGCTACGACGTCACCCAGCCGATGTCGCCGATCGACGCACTGTCGGCGTTGCTGCGCGGACTCGGTGTCCCACCGGATCGCATCCCCACGGACGCCGAGGAGTGCGCCGCCCTTTACCGGTCGACCGTTCACGATCGGCGCTTGCTGGTGCTGCTGGACAACGCGTACTCGGCCGACCAGGTTCGGGCCCTCATTCCCGCTGGCCCCGACAGCGTCGTGCTGGTCACCAGCCGCAACTCGCTGGACGGCCTCGTCGCTTCGCACGGCGCACGCAGCCTAGCGCTCGACGTCCTCACGCCCAGCGAAGCGACCGAACTGTTCGTACAGGTGCTGGGCGAACGGCGCGTCGCCCAGGATCCGCAGGCGGCGCAGCAGCTGGCCCGGCTGTGCGCCTATCTGCCGTTGGCCTTGCGCATCGCCGCCGCTCAGATCGCGGGGCAGCCGCAGCGCACCATTCAGTCCATTGTCGACGATCTGGTAGCCGGAGACACCCTCGACGGCTTGGCGATCGGCGGCGACGACCGATCCGCCATCCGCTCCGCCTTCGACCTGTCGTATCGAGCGCTGGACGCCCCCGCCCAGCGGCTGTTCTGCCTCCTCGGAACGGTGCCGGGCAACGACTTCGACCTCAGCACCGTCGTCGCGCTGGCGGATACAACGCGGTCGCAGGCCGTCCGGATTCTGGACCAGCTCGCCGCGGCCCATCTCGTCGCCAGGACTGCGACGGATCGGTACAGCTTCCACGACCTGCTGCGCACGTACGCCCGGCGCCTCGCATCGACGAGCGCCGAACGGGATGCGGCCCGGGAACGTCTTTACCGCTGGTACCTTGCCGTCGTGGATCGCTGTGCCCGCTTGGCGTACCCGCACACGATTCGCTTCCAGCCGCTGAGCGAACCCGTACCACCCATCGCGGCGGACATTCCCGTCCACAGCGCCAGACAGGCGGTGGCCTGGCTGGCGGACCAGTTCCACAACCTCGTGGCCGCGATCATCGAGGCGGATCCACCGCACGCCGCCTGGACCTGGCGGCTCGCCGACGGCCTGCGCGGTTACCTGCAAAAGCATGGTCGGCGACCCGAAGCGCTGGAGATCGCCGAAACGGCCCTCGCCGCGGCCGAGGCGGACGGCAGTCTGGCCGGTCAGGCCACGGCTCACATGGCGATCGCGGCGTTCCACCGTTTGCACAGCCGGTTCCCGAAGGTGATCGAGCATCTGCTGCTCGCCCGCGACTTCGCCGCCGCCGGCGGCTGGACGGAGTTCGAGAAGATCAGCATCAGCAACCTGGCGATCACCTACCACGAGATGGGGCGGCCGCACCAGGCGCTGACCGTGCTGGAGGCCCTAGGGCTGGACACCGACGAGGTCGGCCGCTTCCGGCTCCCGGCGACGCTCGTCGTCATGAGCGGCATCCTGCTCGATCTGGGCCGGGTGGACGAGGCGATGGCGTCGGCCTGGCAGGCGGTGAGCCAAGCCGACGCGATCGGCAGCCTCAGCCTGCGCGCCAACGCGTTGCGGCAAGTCGGCTGCTGTCACCTCGCTCAAGGACGGTTCGAGGCCGCGCTGACCGCCCTGCACCAGGCGGTCGCGGTCCAGCAGGACCTGGCCGACCGCGACTGGGAGGCTTGGTACCTGGCCACGCTCTCCGATGTGCACCGGGCTGCCGGACGGCCGGAGGAGGCGCTCGCCGCCGCCGAACTCGGCCTCGCCTCGGCCCGGGACTTCGCCACGCCGCACACCACGGCCACATTGTTGACCGCCGCCGCGGCCAGCTGCCTGAGTCTCGGCCGATGTGAGGACGCCATCCGCCACTCACGGCTGGCGATCGAGACCGCGGGCGGCACCGGGCTTCACCGTCAAGAGGTCCTGGCGCTGATGGTACGCGCACAAGCGCGGAACGACCTCGGCCAGCGTGATGTGGCATTGGCGGATGCCGAGCGAGCCGTAGAGTTGGCTCAGCGCAACGCAATGGGCGTGCTCGAAGCGGAGACGGCCGCGCTCGTGCAATCCCTGCGCGAGCATGGACGGGTCCGGAGCTGACCCTCAGCCCTCGTGAGCCCGAGGCACGGGTGAACCGCACCGTCAACCAAGTGCCGCCGGGCCTACGCCGTACGAGTGATCAGATCGTTCATCCGGCGCCGCGCAAGCTCCATACGGGTACGCGCGTCGCTGCGAGGGTCGGCCATCGTCGGTTCGATCGGTTCGCCGATGACGATGACCATCGTGGGTTTGCGGCGGAAGATTCGCCCGACCCCGGTCGGCGGGGAGAACCGGATCGACAGTGGCATGACCGGTACGCGGGCCTGAGCGGCGAGGTGGAAGGCGCCCCGCTTGAACTCACGCAGGCTCGTGTCGTACGGCTTCAGTTCGCCTTCGGGGAAGAAGTGCACGATCCTTCCCTGGGCCAGGAGCAGTTCCATTTCGGACAGGAAGAGCCGCAGCCCGGCCGGGGTCAGCGGGACCGCGACCGCGCCCAGCAATCGCACCAGACCGCCGTACCAGCGGTTCTGGAGGTTGACCGGCGCCGAGGTGAAGACCGGGCGGCGCGGGTACATGGCAATCGCCACCAGTGCGCTGTCCAGCGGGTGCACATGGTTGCAGACCGTCAGTGCCCCACCGGCGCGGGGAAGCCGGTTCTCGCCTTCGGTGCGGACACCGAGGATTACTCGCGTCAGAAGGAAGAGGAGCGGGATCGCTATGGCGTAATAGAACGCGTTCGACAACAGCCGGTACGCCCGGCTGGCGTACCCGGTCGGTTTTTCCGGTGCGTCGTCGGCTCTCGCGTAGACCCTCTCGATGGCCTTGACGCTGCGGTCGACGGCGTACGGCTCGGCGTAGCGGGCATAGGCATCCGACGCGGCTTCGAGAGCCACGGGATCGTCGATCCAGCCGTCGATTCGTTCCGCGAGCGATGACGGATCGCCGGAGCGGAACAGATTCCTCGGCCCGAGCGCGAACTGGCCGGTCGCGCTGCGCCGGCTGTCGGAGATGACCGGCACGAGCCCGCAGGAGAACGCCTCCATGCAGGATAGTCCTTCGATCTCGACGTCGGAGGCGTGCACGTAGAGATCGCAGCTTCGGATGAGGTCGATGAGTTCGCCTTGCGAGTAGTAACCGAACTGGGCCGGGTTCGCGAGCTTCGATGCCATCCGGCGCAGGCGCTTCTCGCGCGGGCCGTGCCCCGCGAAGTGCAGCTGGATGCGGGCGCAGTGGCGTGATCGCCGAACGGCCCGGATCAGGACATCCTGCCGTTTCTCGGGCGAGAAGCGGCCCACCATGAGGATCCGGATCGGCTCGCGGGCGCCCCGTACGCGCACCGGCCCCGGCCGAAAGCCGCTGCCCACACCGTTGGAGATCACGTGAAGCCGGGCCCGGTACCCGTGGTGGCGCAGCTGTGCGGCGATGAAGGTCGACGGGCAGTGGATGTCGGCGAAGCGCCCGTAGAAGGCGATGCGCAGCAGGAAGTACACGAGGTGTGCGGCCGGCGGGAACCAGCCCAAGCCGATGTTGTACGTGACGTTCTCGGGCTGGATGTGGAAGGCGGCGATGGCGCGTACACCCAGCTCCCGCGCGATCCGCTCGGCGGCCCGGCCCAGCGGCCACGGCTGGTAGATGTGGACGACGTCGGCGTCCTTGATCGCCGCGATCAGCACGTCTCGGACGGGCTTGGCGAACAGGGTGTTCTGGCGATGCGCGAGGCGGCTCGCGATGGGCAGCACCAGCTCCGGCACCCAGTACATCTCGGGGCCGTACCGGTCCGGCCCGGCGTCACCCGGCTCGCCGCATGTCACGACGCGTACCGTGTGCCCACGCGATAGGAGCGTGGCGGCGAACCGCATCGCCGACACCGTGGTTCCGTTGTTGCCGACATTGAACGTGTCGACGACCAGCGTGATGATCATTGCCGCTCCCCCGGTCGGTCCGGGTCCGCCACGGCTGGCCGACCTGGTCGACTATCTCCCACCGATCCGCCCCGCCCCAGGATCTTGGCCTAGCGACGTACTCTACTGCGGGTGGGAATCGAATCGGCTAGATCTTGGCCGGCGGACGGGATCGCGTTGATCCGTGCGGGAACGGTGCCGGCCGGGCGGTACCGGCTGGAGGAGCGCATCGCCAGCGGCTGCATGGGCGAGGTGTGGCGGGCCTTCGACCGGGTGCTGGGCCGCACCGTCGCGGTCAAGTGCCTGCTGACGGCGCCGCTGGACGAGCCGGCCTTCGACGGGTTCGTGACCGAGGCGCGCACCTTGGCCACGATCAGCCACCCCGGTGTGGTGGAGGTGTACGACTTCGGCGACGACCCGGCGGCCGGCATGTACTTAATCATGAAGTACATCGACGGCGAGTCGCTGGCGCACACGCTGGCCCGGGTCGGGCGGCTGAGCGCCGAGGCGACGATGCGGCTGTTCGCCGGCTGGACCGGCTTGGCCGCTGGCACGTACATGTGCTTCCAGGTCCGCGCGTACAACTCGTCGGGCGTGTCGGCCTATGATCCGCCTGCCGAGCCGGACTGGGTGTGCATCACGACACCGGCCACATAGGTCAAGGTGAGGCGCCCCTTCCCCGGATGGCTGCGAACGCGTATAACTAACGTACTAGTTCGTACATTAGCTGGCTTCCCGGAGCGCCGCGATGATCACAGCCGATCGGAGTCCGGCCGTAGACCGGACAGCACAGGCGTACCCGCCCCGGCTCGCCATCGCGACCGCGTGCCTGTCGGGAACTCTGGAGGACAAGCTGGCGGCGGCCGGTGCGGCCGGCTTCGCGGGAGTGGAGATCTGCGAGAACGACCTCATCGCCTCGGCGTGGTCGCCCGAGCGCGTACGCGCTGAGTGTGGCCGCCACGGCCTGTCGATCGATCTGTACCAGCCGTTCCGGGACTTCGAGGCGGTGCCGCCCGGCGTATTCGAAGCGAACCTGCGCCGGGCCGAACGCAAGCTGGAGCTGATGGAGCGGCTGGGCGCCACGACATTGCTGGTCTGCTCGTCGGAGTCGGCCGACGCGGTGGACGACGATGATCTGGCCGCCGAGCAGCTGTACGAACTCGCCGATCGGGCGGCCCAGCACGGCGTGCGCGTCGCGTACGAGGCATTGGCGTGGGGCCGATACGTCAGCTCGTACGCCCACGCGTGGCGGATCGTCCGCCAAGCCGGCCATCCCGCGCTCGGCCTGTGCTTGGACAGCTTCCACGTGCTTTCCCGCAACGACGATCCGGCCGGGATCCGGGTCATACCCGGTTCCAAGATCTTTCACCTGCAACTGGCCGACGCTCCCCGGCTGCAGATAGACGTCGTCGAGTGGAGCCGGCATCATCGCCTGTTTCCCGGCCTGGGCTCGTTCGACCTGACCACGTTCGTCAGCAGCGTTCTGACCACCGGCTACGCCGGACCGCTGTCGCTGGAGGTGTTCAACGACGTCTACCGCCAGGCCGATCCGCGCCAGGCCGCAGTTGACGGGATGCGGTCGCTGCTGATGGTGCAGGAGTCCGTCGGCCGCCGTACGCCGGCCGGCGTGGTGGCCGCCCTTCAGCCGACCGCAATGCCCATGGCACCGGCGCTCGGCGGGATCGTGTTCACCGAGCTGGCCGTCGACGAGACCTCCGGCCCGGTCATCGCGCACGCCTTGGCGACGCTCGGCTTCGCCCACTACGGGCAGCACCGCTCCAAGCCCGTGCAGCTGTGGCAGCAGGGCAACGCACGGATCCTGCTGAACTTCTCACCGCAGCGGACGGTGCCGCCGGGAACGGCCGCCATCTGCGCCGTGGCGGTGGAAAGCACCAATCCCGATGTCTCCGCTTCTCGCGCTCGGCGGCTGCTCGCGCCGGTGCTTCCCCGCGTACGCGAGCCCGATGAAGCCGATCTGGTGTCGGTGGCGGCTCCGGATGGAACGGCGGTCTTCTTCTGCCGTACCGGCGCCGACGATGCGAGCTGGCTGCACGACTTCGTCCACACCGGACAGTCGCGGGCGGACGGTCCGCTGACGGCCACCGACCACATCTCGCTGACGGAATCCGTCGACGACTTCGATCAGGTCGCACTCTTCTACCGCTCGGTGCTCGGCCTGCGATCCGATCCGGCGACCGACCTCGCGGCACCGTTCGGCCTGATCCGCAGCCGCGCCGCGACCGACCCCGGCCACCAGGTCCGCATCGCGTTGAACACGGCGCCGTTGCGCCGCGGCGCCTGGTCTCCGGCGGTGCCGAACCCGCAGCACGTCGCCTTCGCCACCGACGATGTGATCGGTGCGGCCCGGACCGTGCGCAGCCTCGGCGCGCCCGTGCTGAAGATTCCGGACAACTACTACGACGACCTCGACGCTCGCCTCGCCCCGTCACCGCAGACTCTGGCGGCGTTGCGCGAGAACTCGATCCTGTACGACCGCGACGAACACGGGGAGTACCTGCACTTCTACACCGAGATGCTCGGCTCTCGCATTTTCTTCGAGGTCGTGCAGCGCATCGGCGGATACGTGGGCTACGGCGCGGCCGGCAGCACCCCCGTGCGGATGGCGGCGCACCGGCAGCGGCGCCTGATCGCGCTCCGGGACGATCAGGAGCACCACGACCTGCGGATCCACGACTATTCGCTGGCCCACTTGACGGCGCTGAGCTTGTCGCCGCCGGAGCTGGTGGAGGCGGCCGCCGAGGCCGGGTACCGATACGTCGGCCTGCGCATGACCCGCGTGACCCCGCAGGAGCCGCACTATCCGCTGGCCACCGATCCGGCGTTGATGCGCATGACGAAGGTACGCCTGGCGGCAACCGGAGTCGAAGTCCTCGACATCGAATTGGCGCGGATCGGGCCGGACGAGAATCCCAAGGATCTGCTGCGCTTCTTGGAAGCCGGTGTGGAGCTGGGTGCTCGCCACGTCATCACTCAGCTGCCCGACCCCGATCGCGTCCGCAAGGTCGAGCGATTCGCGCAGTTGTGCGAGATGGCCCAGCCGCTGGGGCTCACCGTTGATCTGGAGTTTCCCTCGTGGACGCAGACACCGGATCTCGCGGAGGCGACCCGCGTCCTGCGGGCGGCCGGCCAGCCCAATGCCGGACTTCTGGTGGACCTGCTGCACTTCGCCCGCTCGGATTCCAGCGTGGCGGACCTTCGTGAGCTGCCGCCGGAGTGGTTCCACTTCGCTCATGTCTGCGACGCGCCCGCCGCGGTACCGGCGACCGTCGACGGCCTCATCTACACGGCTCGTTTCGATCGGATGTTTCCCGGCGAGGGCGGGATCGACGTGCACGGCATCCTCGCGGCGCTGCCCACCGGTATCCCGTACGCGCTGGAGATTCCGCGAGCGACCTTGGTGGCGCAGGTCGGCGGGAAGGAACACGCCCGGCTGGCCATCGCCGCGGCCCGCCGGCACCTCGATCGCCGAAAGCACCTCGGGAGCGAGCGGCCGGTGTAGCCGAGCGGCGCCGCCGATCTACATCGGACGGCGCCGCGTCACCGGCGTTACTTGCAGAACGGAACCCGGCCCATGGCCGATGCGATGCCGCCCAGGATGAGCTTCTGGAATTCGGCCGCGCCGGGGTACGACCCGTCGGTGCTGAAGTCCTTCGCATCGTGGCCCAGCGTGGTCAGGAAGGCCCGGCCACCGTCGTAGTATTGGCACCAGGCGACCGGGTGGAAGTTGCCGTGGCCCGGGTGTCCCATGTTCCCCGCGACGCCCCGCAGCATCGTGTCCTCCTCGACAACCGCCAGGACGCGGACCTTCGACGGGTAGGGCACCAGGTTGTACCACTCGTCGGTGAAGGTCCACCGATCCGGCAACTCCGACGTGGCGGCATCGCGCTTGTCCACTGTGCGTACCGTGGCCGGTTGCAGCGGTCCGTGGTCGTAGAAGTTCGCGCCGCCGAGCAAACCCTCGTACCAGGGCCAGTTGTACTCGGTCCCGAACGCATTGTGGATGCCGACGAAGCCGCCTCCGCCCCGCATGTACTGGCGCAGTGCGGTTTGCGCTGCGTCGTCGAGGGTGTCCCGGGAGGTGCTGAAGAAGATGACGGCGTTGTATTGGAACAGCTGATTGGGCGAGGACACCCGAGCGAGGTCCTCGGTGTAGTCGACGCCGAACCCGTTGTCCTGCCCGAGCCTGACCATGGCGTTCTGCACCACGTTGGCGGCCACCAGCGGCGGGTTGAGGCCCGGGGCCAGGGCCGGCCCGAGGCTGGCGTGACGCGGTCCGGCGGTACGCGTATACAGCAGAACCTTGTAGCCGTCGGCGGCCGGATCGAAGTTGCCCCAGTCGTGGTAGCAGCGCTCATCGGTACCGCGGCAGACGCCGTAGTCGGGGTCGCCGAGTTCCTGCCCGCCTTGGGCTTTGCTTTCGTCGTTGTGGGCCACCGACGGCAGGCCGGTCGCCACTGCGAAGGTGATGGCGGCGCTGACCAAGGCCGTGAGGGCGACGGTGAACTTCGCGGGTACGCGCACAGCGTGCCTCCCTGATTAGTAGACCTCGACCTTGCCGGTCGGCCGGGGACTGAAGCAGTCGTTGAAGAAGAACTCGCCCTTCGCCGTGAAGGTGTAAGTGAAGGACTCGCTCGGTTGGAGACGGACGTCGAACAGGCCCTCGAAGAACTGGGTGGCGCCGTGGACGTTGACGTTGCCGGCCGGATTGAGGAAGGTGACGGTCGTGCCCACGGGCACGCGCAGATGCGTAGGCGCCATGGCGTTTACGGCGGTCGATTCGACGGTTCCGACCGTACCCGTCGCCGCGTTGTAGGTCCTCGCGAGCACGACGGTGTTGTTGACGGCGCTGCCTTCGACCGGCCCGCCGGACACCGGCCGGCGTACGACCGGCGGCGGTGGCACGGGCGCCGGTTCGACGGTGCCGCCGAGCTTGAACGCCCAGAGGAAGTCGCCGCGGGGTGCGGAGTCGCCGTACGGGATGCTCGTGCCGCCGGCGTACACGGCGATGTACTGCTCGCCGTCGATCTCGTAGCTGATCGGGCTGCTGCTGATGGCCGCGCCGCACTGGAAACGCCAGACCTCGTGGCCGTTGTGCGCGTCCAGCGCCAGGAGGTAGCCGTCCGGCTGCCCGATGAACAGCAGGTTGCTGGACGTGGTGAGGATGCCGTTGCCGTGCGCCAGCGAGTACGGCAGGTGCCGCTTCCACTTGACCCGGTTGGTGGACGGGTCGACAGCGACGACCCCACCGGTCTGGTACTCCCCCGGCGGGCGCAGGCCGTTGCTCGCCTCGGTGAGCGAGTGCGCGGCAGCGACGTAACCGAATCCGGTGTACACGAGTCCGGTGCTGTGGCTGTAGGACTGGTGGCTCCAGTCCGCGCCGCCGCCATGGCCGGGGATGGAGAGGATCGGGATGTCCCAATGCGGGTCGTAGAGGGCACCCTGGACGTAATTGGGTACCGCCCGGTTGGGGTCGCCGGGGACGTCGGTGCCGAGCGGCTGGTCGACGACCCGGGTCTCGGTCCAGGCGCCCTGGCGCGGGAACGGCTGGGTGGGCCAGGTCTTCTGGCGGGGATCCTGCGGCACCGCGACCTCGTCGACGCCCAGCGGCACCGAGCCGTCCTCGCGGTCGAGGATGAAGTACATCCCGGACTTGCTGCCGTAGACGACGAGCTTGCGCATCCGGCCATGGATCTTCGTGTCGACGAGAACCGGGGCCATGGTGTTGTCCATGTCCCAGATGCCGTGGTGGATGGACTGGAAGTGCCACCGGTAGGCACCCGTCTTCAGGTCGATGGCCACGATGGCGCTGGAGAACAGGTTCTCGCCGGCGCGCCGCGAGCCGTCCTGCGAGGAGTTGCTGCCGCGCGCGTTGCCGAACGCCCAATACACCAGGCCCAGCTCGGGATCGATGGCCGGGTGCAGCCACGGTGCGGCCCCGCCGACCTGCCACGAGTCGCCTTCCCACGTGTCGTTGCCGATCTCGCCCGGTCCGGGCGCACCCCAGAAATGCCAGACGATGTCGCCGGTGCGGGCGTCGAGGGCCAGGGCGGCGTTGCGCGCGGCATCGTGCGTACCCACATAGAGCAGGCCGTCGTAGTGGGTGACCGCGACCTTCTCCATGCCGCCGTAGCCGTTGATCTGCCTCTCCCAGACGACCGAGCCGGTCTGCTGGTCGAGCGCGATGATCCAGTTACCGCGGCCGTGCGTGAAGACGCGGCCGTCGCCCACGGCGACGCCCCGGCGGGTCAGCGTGCCCCGCGTCTGGCGGTAGACCCATTTGACGGCACCGGTTTTGCCGTCGACCGCGAAGACGTTGCCCAAGGCGGACTCGATGTAGAGGATCCCGTCGACGACGACGGCGGTGCTCTGGTTGTTCCCGGCCGTGAGGCCACCCTCGATGCGGTTCAGCCACGCGCCACCGAGACGGTGGATGTTGCCATGATGGACCTCGCGGAGGGAGGTGTAGTTCTGGTTTCCGTAGTTGCCGCCCACCTTGGGAAAGTCGCGGCCGCCGGGAGTGGTGCAGTCAATGCGGTCGGCGGCGGCGGGCGTACCCAGTGCGGGGGCAATGGTGGCGCCGACGGCGGTGGCCGCTGCGCCGGTCAGCAGGGTTCGTCGTTGGATCTCTGTCATTGTGGTGATCACCTCACTGCTGATCTACAAAGGACAGACGAGGGCGATACAGGACGGCCACGCCGGTCGTGGTGGTGTGGTCCGGTGCGGATGGAGGGTGGTCCACTAGATGGACCTCTAGGACCGCCTGAAGGTACGATCAATATAGGACTGAACCGACCGGCACGCAAGAAAAGACCGCCCACGCGCTGCCCGCGCCGGCGGCCGGAGGCGGAAAGCTTTACGGGGCAGGCGTTGTGGCCGTAGCGGTGAGGTAGCGGACCACCATGTCGCCGAGCATCGCGCGGTAATGGCCGCGTTCGGCCGAGTCCACGAGGTCACGGCCGAAGATGGCGCCGAACGTGTGGCGGTTGGCGACCCGGAAGAAGCAGTACGAGCTGATCATCATGTGCAGGTCGATGGCGTCGCAGTCCGCCCGGAACAGGCCCTCGGCGCGGCCGCGCTGCAACAGCTCCGCCAGCAGCTGGATCACCGGCGTACCCAAGTCGACCTGGCCGGCCAGCTCCTTGACGTGCTCGGCCCGGTGGATGTTCTCCACGCTGACCAGGCGGATGAAGTCGGGGTTGGCCTCGTGGTGGTCGAAGGTGGTCTCGGCGATTCGCCGGATCGCCATCACCGGGTCCAGATGGGCCACGTCGACTTGCTGCTCGGCTTCGCGGATGCGCGCGTACGCCCGCTGCAACACCGCGATGTAGAGCTGCTTCTTGTTCGCGAAGTAGTAGTAGATCATCCGCTTGGTGGTACGGGTCGCCGCCGCGATCTCGTCGACGCGGGCGCCGCTGAAGCCGCGTTCGGCGAACTCCGCCGTCGCGACGTCCAGGATCTCGGTGCGCGTACGCTCCCGGTCGCGCAGCGGCTCGGACACCGGGGGCACCGCGGCCGTCGAGGTCATCGGCGTACCTCCTCCTGCCATCGGCCGGCGTCGTCGTAGAAGCGTCTCACGGGGGGTTGACATCGGTCGCGGAGGAGCCGATAACTAACGTACTAGTTCGTACATTAGCGGAGGCGTACGGGTGACCGACAGACGGTACGTGGTGGGCCTCATCGGGTCGGGCATCATCGGCTCGCTGAGCCCCCAGCTGCACGAACGCGAGGCCGACCAGCTCGGCCTGCGCTACGTCTACCAACTGCTCGACCTGCGCGAGCTGGGCCTCGGCCCGGCCGACACCGCCACGCTGGTGACCCAGGCCCGCCGGCTCGGCTTCGCCGGGCTGAACATCACCCACCCCTGCAAGCAGGCCGTCGTCGGCCACCTCGACGAACTGTCCGGCGACGCGGCCGCCCTCGCCGCCGTCAACACCGTCGTCTTCACCAGCGGCCGCAGCATCGGCTACAACACCGACTGGTCCGGGTTCGCCGCCGCATTCGCCCGGGGCCTGAGCGACGCACCCTACGGCACCGTCGTCGTGCTCGGCGCGGGCGGCGCGGGCTCGGCGGTGGCGTACGCGATGCTGAGGCTGGGTACGCAGCGGCTGACCGTTGTGGACGTCGAACCCGGCCGAGCCGAACGCCTCGCTCGGGTGCTCAACCGGGTCGCCACCGGCGGCCAGACCGTCGCCGCCGACAGTCCTGACCTCCTGGCAAAACGGCTGGACGAGACCGACGGCCTCATCAACGCCACCGCCGTCGGCATGACCCCGGATCCGCGTACGCCGCTGGCGCCGGATCTGCTGCATCCGCGCCTGTGGGTCGCCGACGTCGTCTACCGTCCACTGGAGACACCGCTGCTGGCGTACGCCCGCCGCATCGGCTGCCGCACGCTCGACGGCGGCGGGATGGTGGCCTACCAGGCAGCCGAGGCGATGCGCTTGATCACCGGCGTGACCCCCGACGCCGACCGCATGTACGAGCACATGCGCGAACTCACCCGCGGGGACGGGCGGCGATGAGGGGCCCGCAACCGCCATGTCGGCCCGGATCACGGTGTGAGATCGGTGGGCAGCACCCCCGGCGGGATCGGCCCCTTGTTACGCCGGCCCTGCTCGGTCTCCTCCCAGGCGTGCGCGAGGATTCCCACGCTGCGGCTGAGCACGAACAGGCCCCGGGCGAGGGGTGCGGCGAATCCGAGTTCGCCGTAGATGATCGCGGTCGCGCCGTCGATGTTCATCGGCACCGGGCGACGGCCGGGCGGGTTGAGCTGTGCCTCGACCGCCAGCCCGGCGGCGAGGAAGCGGCCGTCCACCACACCGTCCGCGACCGCCTCCTCAACCAGGCCGACAAGCGGATCGCGACGCGGATCACGAGGATGGAAGCGGTGCCCGAAGCCGGGCAGGTAGCGCGATCGCTGCCGCCATGCGGCGATCACGTCGGCGGTGGCCTGATCCAGGCTCGCACCGGCGTCCTGGCGTTCGCAGATCTCCGTCAGCAGGTGTACGCATTGCTCGCCCGCCCCGCCGTGCGAATCGCCGAGCATGTTGATCCCCGTGGCCATGGCGCTGTTGAGCCCGACGCCGCAGGTGGCCGCCATCCGGGCCGCCGCGATCGACGGGGCATGCGGACCGTGGTCCACCGCAGCGACCAGAGCCGCTTCGAGCAGCCGAGCGGATCGGGGATCGGGCAGTCCGCCGCGCAGCATCAGCCAGATCGTCTCCACGAATCCGGCCGTACCGATGAGGCTCTCGACCGGGCGCCCGCGCAGTTCGACGACGCCCGGCCGCATCCGGGTGATCGCGGTGCCCCACCAGTCCGCGACGTCCTCGACGGTGGTCATCGGGCCTCCTCGGTGGGCGTACGCGCGGCCCGCCAGCGGCTCGCGATCTCGGCGATCTGTCCATTGTGTTCACCCAGCCGCGGTGGCGGCTCGGCCGGGCGCAGGCGGCGGCCGTCGATGAGCACTCCGTTGCCGCTGACGCGCAGCTGCCGCCCGGCGGGCTTGGACGCTGCCGGATCCGCTTCGGGGAACGGCAGATCGATGAAGAACTCGCGATGCGCCAACTGGTCCAGCTCGACCGCCTCGGCGACGGTGAGAATCCGCGCCGCCGGTACGCCCGCCGCGACCAGCGCCTGCTCCCACTCCCGTGCGGTACGCGCACTGAGCGCCTTGTTCAGCTCGCGATTGAGGTCCTCGCGATGGCGCTTGCGGCCCTCCGCTCCGGCGAACCGGGGATCGGCCACGAGATCCGGGCGGGCCACGACATGACACAGCGTCTCGAACTGGCGTTGCTGGTTGGCCGCGATGTTGAGCGGCCCGTCGGCGGCTTCGAAGGTGCCCGACGGGGCAGCGGTCGCGTTCTGGTCGCCCATGGGCTGCGGGGCGGTGCCGGCGACGAGGTAGTTGGAGACCGGCCAGCCCATCGCGGAAACCGACGCCTCCAGCATGGACACGTCGATGAAGCAGCCCGATCCGGTGCGGTCGCGTCCGGCCAGAGCCGCCGTGATCGCCAGTGCCGCGCTGAGCCCGCCGACCGTGTCGCAGACCGGGAAACCGACGCGCTGCGGCGCGGTGCCGGGCGTACCCGTGATGCTCATCATGCCGGACACGCCCTGGATGATCTGGTCGTACGCCGGAGCCTGGCTCAGCGGCCCGGTCTGGCCGAACCCGCTGATGGCGCAGTAGACGAGGGCTGGGTTCAGCGCACGCAGGCGCGGCCAGCCGAATCCGAGCCGGGCCAGTACGCCGGGCCGGAAGTTCTCGACGAGAACGTCCGCGACGGCGACGAGATCGGCGAAGGCCGCGGTGCCGGCCGGGTCCTTCAGGTCGAGTTCGACGGACTTCTTGCCGGCGTTCTGGGCGAGGAACGAGACGCCCAGCCCGTGCTGGTTGAGAACGGGGTCGGCGCCCAGATGGCGGGCGAGGTCGCCGTGTCCGGGCAGCTCCACCTTCACCACCTCGGCGCCCAGCAGCATCAGCTGGTAGGTGCAGTAGGGTCCGGCGAGGACGTTGGTGAGGTCGAGCAGCCGGATGCCGCTGAGCGGGCCATCGGGCATTCGCGTACTCCTTGTCGGAAGCGGAGGATGCCGGGCGGGCCGCGAGGGGTGGCGGCGGTGCCGCGGCGCTGGCTAGGTCGAGGAGCCGACCGGCTCGAATCCCCGGTCGGACATGCGTTTGGCGGTCGCCCTGAGGTCGGTGACGAACTCGGCGATCCGCTGCTCGGTGAAGCGCAGCGTGGGGCCGCTGAGGGACAGGGCGGCGACGACCGACCCGGAGCGGCCGATGATCGGTACGGACACCGCCGACAGGCCGTCCTCCCGCTCGCCGTGGCTGACCGCGAAACCGTGCACCGCCGCCTCGTCGATCCATTCCTGGAGGCGGCGCACGTGGCCGTCGCCGTACGGGGAGCTTCGGGCGACGCGGGCCAGCAGCGACGGGTTCGCGTCCCGCAACAGCACCTTGGCCGCGGCGCCGCCCCACAGGGGCAGTTCGTCGCCGACGTGCACGACGTGGCGCAGCGGCTGGGGACTCTCCTGCTGGGCGATGCAGACCCGGTAGATGTCGCGGGGCACGTAGACGTTGACGGTCTCCCGCTGGCGGGCGGCCAGCTCGCGCATCATCCGCTTGGTCTCCGGCGGCATCTCCCAGCTGCTGCGGGCCAGATGCGCCCAGCGCCACAGACCGGGTCCGGCCATGTAGCCGCCGGACGTCGCCCACACCAGGCCGCTTTGCTCCAATGTAGACACAAGCCGGATCACCGTGGTCTTGGCCAGTCCGGTCGCCTCGACGATGTCGCGGATGGTCACCGTCGGGCGCTCCTCGGTCAGCAGCGCCAGGATGTCCAGCGCCCGCTGCACGCTGCGTACGCCCTGCTGCTCGGATTCGCCCGGGCCGCCGCGGTCGCCGCCGGACCGGTCATCCGGTTGGGAGTTCGCCGACCTCACGGTTCCTCGCTTTCTGTCCTCCGGGCCCATCCGGCCGGGGACACCTTCGGGTCTGCCTACGGCCCGATTGTCCCTGACCACACTTCCGGCGTCTCGGCTGACTGCACTCCTGGCGGCTCGGCGCAAGCGCCTCACCGGCAAGCGCCTCACCGGCACGGATGGTCGTTGCACACGTCCGTAACGTTCTGGACTCGCCCTCTTGCCAGAGCGTGCGGACGACCGTACCTTACACCTAGTCCGTACAGTGGTCTAGTAGTACCACAGAGTGGTTCAAGATCGAATGGAGCGTGAGCATGCTCGACGCCATGCTGGAAGCGCGGGCCGATGACGCTGTGGTCGATGTGCCCGCGCTGATTGCGGGCGAGTGGAGTACGCAAGGCAAGCCGGCCGACCGCTGGGGCCCGTACGCCCGCCGCGTAGTCAGCCGCGCTCCGACGGCGTCCACTGAGGACATCCAGACCGTACTGAAGTACGCCGCACCGGCAGCGAAGGCGGTCGCCCGGCTGGCTCCCGCGGTGCGGGCCGAAGTGCTGGAGGCAGCCGCATTGGCCGCGCAGGTACGCCGGGACGACTTCGCCCGCCTGATCGCCTTGGAACTCGGCAAGCCCGTCAAGGACGGCCGGGGCGAGATGGACCGAGTCGCCGACACGCTAGCGGTGTGTGCGGCCGAGGCCCGCCAGATCGGCGGCGACATGCTGCCCGTCGCGGGATGGGCGCGCGGTATCGGCAACACGGCTTTAACCTATCGCGCTCCGGCCGGCGTCACCCTGGCCATCACCCCGTTCAACGCACCTGCCAACCTGTTGGCGCACAAGCTCGGCGCATCGTTCGCGGCCGGCAACACCACGATCGTCAAGGCGCCGCCGCAGGCGCCGGCGGTATCGGCCGCGATCGTGGCGCTCCTGCTCGGCGCGGGGGCTCCTCCCGAAGCGGTGCAACTGCTGCACGGCGGCGGCGAGGTCGGATCGGCCCTGTGTGCGGCCGACGAGATCGCCGTCATCAGCTTCACCGGAAGCGCGGCCACCGGAGCCGCCGTAGCGAAGGCGGCCGGCGCCAAGCGGCTCGTCCTCGAACTCGGTGGCAACGCGGCCACGATCGTCTGCGCCGACGCCGACATCGCCGCCGCCGCCCGGATCTGCGCCCGCACCGGCTACAGCAACTCTGGTCAGAGCTGCATCTCGGTGCAGCGGGTCTACGTCGACCGCTCGCGATACGCCGACTTCCTCGCGGCGTTCACCACCGAGGTCGCCGCCCTCAAGGTCGGTGATCCGATGGACCCCGACACCGACGTCGGATCCATGGTGGACGAAGCCGCCGCGCGGCGGGTCGCCGGCTGGGCCGCGCAGGCCGCCGCCGACGGGGGCGTACTGGCCTTCGGCGGCCGGTGCGACGGCGCGACGCTGATGCCCACCATCATCGCCGACCCACCGGCCGACGCCGACGTCGTCGTTCACGAGGTGTTCGGCGCACTGGTCGCCGTTCTGCCGTTCGACGACTTCGCCACCGTGCTCGAAACCTGCAACAGCAGCCGGTTCGGGCTGCAGGCCGGGCTGTTCACGCGCGACATCGGCCGCATCGTCACCGCCTGGCGGGAGCTGGAGGTCGGCGGCCTGATCGTCAACGGATCCTCCAACTTCCGCCTTGACCACATTCCCTTCGGGGGCGTGAAGGACTCCGGCTTCGGCCGGGAGGCACCCCGCCCGATGATCGAGGATTACACCGTCGTGAAAACGTTGCTCCTGCGCGACCTGTCCGTCTGGGGGTCGGCGCGATGACCGATCCGCGTACCGGCGCCCATGCATTGGCCGCGCAACTGGAGTCCTACGGCGTCGAGTATGTCTTCGGCACCTGCGGCCATACCAACATCGCACTGCTGGACGCCATCGGGCGTACCAGGATGCGGTTCGTCATCGCCCGGCACGAACAGGCCGCGGCCCACGCCGCCGACGGTTACGCCCGCGCCAGCGGCAAAACCGGCGTCCTGCTGGTACACGTCGGGCCCGGCATGATGAACGCCGTCACCGGGGTCGCCACCGCCGCAATGGATTCCGTACCGCTGGTGGTGCTGTCCGGCGACGTGCCGTCCTATATGTATGGACGCCACCCGCACCAGGAAGTGAACCTGCACGCCGACGCCGACCAGACCGCCATCTACCGCCCGTTCGTCAAGCGGGCCTGGCACGCACACCGCGTCGAGGATCTGCCGCGCTTCACCGAGCGCGCCTTCTGGACCGCCGCATCGGGCCGGCCCGGTGCGGTACTGCTCAACATCCCGATGGATCTGCTGTCGCGGCCGCTGCCCGACGGTCCCGCCCATCCCCTGCCCCAGCATGCCACCGTCCCCGATCTATCCACTGAGGACGCCGACCGGATCGCGGCCCTCCTCGTGGCGGCCGAGCGCCCGCTGATCTACGTCGGCGGCGGTCTCGGCCGCGGCCCCGGGCGCGCCGCCCTCTCGCGGCTCGCCGAGCACCTCGACGTCCCCATCGCCCACTCCCTCATGGCCAAGGGCGCCATCGCCGACGACCACCCGCTCGTGCTCGGCATGCCGGGCTTCTGGGGACTGCAAACCACTAACGAGTACGCCCACCGCGCGGACGTCGTCTTGGCGTTGGGTACGCGCTTCGCCGAAACCGATGCCAGCTCCTGGAATCCGGCGTACACGTGGAGTTTTCCGCCCTCGCGCCTGATCCAGATCGACATCGACCCGGCCGAGATCGGCCGCAACTTCCCGGTCGAGATCGGCGCCGTGGCCGACGCGACCCTGGCCGTGCCCGCGATCGAAGCCGCAGTACGCCGCCTGCGACCGCAGCCGGTATCCCGCCGAGGATTGCGTGAGACGATCGCGGCCGCCCGCGCCGCTCTGTTCGACGGCAGCGCCGAACGCGGCCGCAGTGACCAGTTTCCGCTGCGCCCCGAACGCATCCTCGCCGACGTCCGCGCCTGCGTACCCGACGACGCGGTCCTCGTGACCGACGTCGGCTGGAACAAGAACGGCGTCGCCCAGTGTTATCCCCTGCCCGCCGCGGGGCGGTTCATCACGCCCGGCGGCGCTTCCACGATGGGGTTCGGCCCCGCGGCCGCGCTCGGCGTACAGATCGCCGAACCGGACCGCGTCGTGGTGGCCCTCATCGGCGACGGCGGCATGAGCGCACAGCTGCCCGCACTGCCCATGGCGGTCGAGCAGGGGCTGCCCGTGATCTTCGTCGTGATGAACAACCGCGCTCACGGCACCATCGCCGACCTGCAGGCCGCCAACTTCGGCCGCAGTTACGGCTGCGAGTTCCGCGATCCTCAGGGCCGCCCGTACAGCCCCGACTTCGCCGACCTCGGCCGGGCCTGCGGCGCGGACGGATACCGGATCGACAAGCCGGCCGACCTCGCCGACGCATTGCGCACCGCGGTCCAGAACCGCCGCCCGGCGGTCCTGGACGTCCCGATGACGAACGAACCCGTGCCCACCCCCGGGCACTGGAACATCAAGGACATCTACCACGGCGTCTTCGAGTGAGTGCACCTTCCACCCCCTGAAGATTGAGGTGAAGTGTCATGTCTCCATCCGTGCGATCGCGTCTGGCGATCGTCGGCATCGCGGCCGTCCTCGCCCTCGTCGGCTGCTCCACGCCCGGATCGGACACCGGCTCCGGCGGCAAGAACACCACCGGGCCGATCAAGATCGCGCTCGTGGACGCGCAGAGCGGCCAGCTCAGCTCGCTGGGCGCCTGGGAACTCAAGGGCGCCCGGCTCGCCGTCGACGAGTGGAACAAGGCCGGCGGCATCAACGGCCGGCAGATCCAGCTCGACGTGTTCGACGACCAGGGCGACCCGACCGTCGGGACGAACATGGCCCGCAAGATCTCCAGCGAGGGCTACATCGCGATGCTCGGCACCGCCGAGAGCGCGGTCACCATCGCAATGGCGCCCATCCTGCAGCAGGCGAAGATCCCCAACATCACCTCCGGCCAGTCGCCGGGCCTGGTTGCCCAGAAGAGCCCGTTCCTGTTCCTCAACGGGCCGACCAGCACGACCTACGACGAGACGCTGGCCAAGTACATAGTGGACACCAAGGGCATCAAGAGCATCGCGATGATCACCAACAACGGGTCGTTCGGCAAGGGCGAGCACGACGCGTTCCTCAAAGCGCTCCAGGCCCGCAGCGTCACCCCGGTCGCCGACCAGGTCGTCACCACCGACCAGAAGGAGTTCAGCGCCGCGCTGACCGCGATCCGGCAGAAGAACCCCGCGGTCATCTTCCTCGGCGCGGAGGAGGTCGAGTCCGGCCTCATCGTCAAGCAGGCCCGCGATCTGGGCATCAAGGCGATCTTCGCCGGCGCCGCACCGCAGGGTACGCCGGTGTTCCGCGACACCGCGGGCGCCGCGGCCGTCGAAGGAACCCTGGTCAGTACGCCCTATCTGAGCAACGATCTCAACGACATGACCCGCAAGTTCGCGGCCGCGTACCAGTCGGCCTTCGGCGAGGAGGCCGAGCTGCACGGCGCGAAGGCGTACGACGGCGCTCAGGTCCTCCTGAAGGCGCTCAAGGCGAGCAACGTGGCTACCGGCAAGGAGCTGGCCGACGCGATCCGCGCGACCAAGCATGACGGCCTGCTCGGCAGCTTCGCCTTCGACGAGACCGGCGTCGGCATCTTCGCCACCGTGATCGGGACGATCACCAACGGCAAGCTGGTACCGGTCAGCTGAGCCGGCCCCCGGTGGGAGGCGAACGTCCGCGCCTCCCACCGGGACACCGCCCGTCCCCGCGCTCCAGGGAGAGCAATGCAGATCTTCATACAGACCTTCATCGGCGGCGTGAGCCTCGGCGCGATCTACGCGCTCGTGGCTCTCGGCTTCTCCCTCGTGTACCGCACGATGGGGCTGGTCAACTTCTCGCACGGCAACGTCGTCATGATCGGCGCCTACATCGCGTCCACGTTCTACCTGTCGGCGAAGCTGCCCTTCGCGCTGGCCATGGTCATCGCTCTGGGCGTCACCGGCCTGATCGGCGCCATCATCGAACGGGTGCTGCGGCCCTTGGAAAACAAGGACTTCGACCTGATGCTGATCGGCACCATCGGCTTCGGCATCGTGCTGGAGGCGCTGGCGATCCTCATCTGGGGCGCCACCGGGCACGCCGTACGCTCGCCGGTCCCGGCCGCGCCGCTGGACATCGCCGGGATCAAGATACGCACCTACGACCTGGTCGTGCTGGCCATCGCCACGGCCGCCACGCTGCTGCTCATGCTATTCCTGCAACGCAGCAAGCGCGGCGCGGCCATGCAGGCCGTCGCGATGGACCACGAGGCGGCCACCGCCGTCGGCATCCACGTCGGCCGCAGCAACGCCATCGCCTTCATGCTCGGCGCCGCGCTGGCGGCACTGGCCGGCGGACTGGTCGGCCCGCTGCTCTACGTCAACCCGACCATGGGCGGAACCCTGGGCATCAAAGGCTTCGCGGGTGCGATCCTGGGCGGGTTCGGCAGCATACCCGGCGCGATCGTCGGCGGCATCGCCATCGGCGTCCTGGACTCCTTCGCGGCCGGGCACTTCCAGGGCTACTCCGAACTGGTCACCTTCGTCGTCTTCACCGTGATCATCATGATCCGCCCGACCGGCGTGTTCGGCGAGAGGACGGTGAACCGCGCATGAGATACCGCATCGGCGCCATCGCCGCGCTGGCGATCGCCGCTTGGCTGCTGCCGTACCAGCTCGACGCGTACTCGATGCACGTCGTCGACGTCATGCTCATCTTCGCGCTGCTCGCCGTCGGGCTGGGCCTGGCCATGGGCATCGCCGGCCAGATCAACCTCGCCCAGGTGGCCTTCTTCGGCGTCGCCGCGTACGGCACCGCGATCCTGACCACGCGCGAAGGCTTCGGGTTCTGGACCGCGGCCGTCATCGCGATCGTGATCGCCGCCGCGTTCGGTCTCGTCATCGGCCTGCCCGCGCTGCGCATGCAATCGCACTACCTGGGCATCGTGACCCTCGGCCTGGCGCTGGCCTTCACCAACTGGGTGACCAACGCCGAGATGACCGGCGGCGCCGAAGGCATCTCGGCGATACCCGCGCCGATCCTGCCCGTCGTCGACCTGTCCAACGAGTACCTGTTCTACTACCTCGAACTCATCGTCTTCGCGGTCGCCTTGGCGTTCGGCCTGTTCGTCGTCCACACTCCGCTGGGCCGCCGGATGCGGGCGATGCGCGACGACGATCTGGCCGCCGGAGCGGTGGGCGTCGAAGTGCCGATGCTCCGCATGACCGCGTTCCTGCTCGCCAGCGTCTACGGCGGCCTCGCGGGTGTGCTGTACGCCGGGCTGATCCGCTACGTCGCCCCCGAGACGTTCAGCATCGCCAACATGTTCTTCCTGCTCGCGATGGTCATCATCGGCGGGCGGCAGAGCCTCATCGGCTGCGTGGTCGGCGCCGTCGGCCTGACCCTCGTCCGCGAGCTGCTGGCCGACTACCCGACCTACGCCCAGATCGCGTACGGCAGCGTCGTCGTGCTCATCGTCGTGTTCGCTCCGACCGGGCTGGCCGGAATTCCCGCCCGCGCCGCAGTAGCCGCCCGCAGAGTGGGACTCCTCCCATCGCGCAGCGCGGGCACACCGCCGTCCCTGCGGCCGTTCCAGCCCTACGAGCCCGTCACCGCCGAAACCTCCGGCCGCGGCCCGATCCTGCAAGTGGACGGCGTCGACATGTCCTTCCGCGGTCTCAAGGCCCTCCAGCGGGTCTCGCTGACCGTCGAGCCCGGCGAGATCCGCGGCATCGTCGGCCCCAACGGCTCCGGCAAAACGACCCTCTTCAACGTCGTCAGCGGGCTGTACAAGCCGACCGCCGGGCGCGTACGCATCAACGGCCGCGATATGACCGCCGCCCGCTCGTTCCGCCTGGCCCAGGCCGGAATCGCGCGTACCTTCCAGAACCTGCGGCTGTTCAAGCAACTGACCGTCCGGGAGAACATCCTGGTCGCGCTGGATCAGACCAGAACGCACCACGCCTGGCGGTACGCGTTGTGGCCGATCGGAATCTGGCGCCACGACAACGCTCTGCGTACCGAGGCCGGCGAGATCCTCGGCCGGTTCGGGCTGGACGACTTCGGCGACTCGCTACCCGGTGCGCTTCCCTACGGCATCCAGCGCCGCGCGGAGATCGCCCGCGCCATGGCCCGCCGGCCGATCCTGCTGCTGCTCGACGAGCCGGCCGCCGGGCTCAACGGCGACGAGGTACGCCAGCTGTCGCAAATCGTGCGTTCGATCCGCTCGTCCGGCGTCACCGTCGTCATCATCGAACACAACATGGGCTTGGTCATGTCCCTCTGCGAACAGATCACCGTCTTCGCCAGCGGCGCTGTCATCGCCGAAGGCGTACCGGCCGACGTCGCCCGCTCGCCGAAGGTCATCGAGGCGTACCTGGGCGACTCGGCCATGTCGCACGACGTGCCCGAGGCCACACCGACGGAGGTTGTCCCATGACGCAGACGATCGGCACGGCCGACCTGACCGCTGTCGGCCAGACCCTCACGGTCGACGGCCTCACCGTCCACTATGGCGGGGTATGCGCGGTGGACAACGTGAGCTTCACCGTCCCGGCCGGGCAGGCGGTCGGCATCATCGGTGCGAACGGCGCCGGCAAGTCCTCCACCCTCAAGGCCCTGATGGGCCTGGTGCCCCGCCGGGTGGCCACGATGCGCCTCGGCGACAAGGACATCAGCAAGGTCAAGGGGCGCGACATGGTCCGCCACGGCGTCGGCTACGTCCCCGAAGGCCGCCACGTGTTCCCCGGCCTGCCCGTGGAGAAGAACCTCTACCTGGGCGCGTACGCCAAACCCTGGAACGCCCGTACGCGCGCGGTCGCCAGCGAGGTGTACGAGCTGTTCCCGGTCCTCGGCGAGATGCGCCACCGGCTGGCCGGCGCCTTGTCCGGCGGCCAGCAGCAGATGCTGGCGATCGGGCGGGCGCTGATGTCGCAGCCGAGCGTGCTGCTCCTCGACGAGCCGTCCATGGGACTGTCCCCGAAGCTCGTGAACGACATCGTCCAAGTGCTGCAGCGCCTCAGCTCCCAAGGGCTGACCATCCTGCTGGTCGAGCAGAACGCGAAGCTCACCTTCGAGGTGACCTCATCCTGCCTCGTGATGGAGAACGGCGTGGTCGCGATGACCGGCACCTCGCAGGAGCTCAGCCACGACAGCCGCGTCCGCCGAATCTACTTAGGACTGTGATACCGGTGGGGCGAGCCTTCCAGCGGGAGGCTCCCCCACCGGTGCGCGTGGTCAGCTGGTTCTCAAGGATGCGATGACGGCGTCCGCCTCCCTGATCAGTGCGCCGCGTGCGGCGCTGTCGCGGACGAAGCGCGGGTCGCCGGCCGTGCGCTTGAACTCACCGAGCTGGATGATCGCCTCTTGCCGCCGGCCGAGCAGGTCCAGGATCGCCGCTGTGGCAATCCGCACTTGGAGCAGGATCGCGCCCGCGAATGTGACCTTGCCTTGAGCGGTGTACGCCGCGACGAGCTGGCTCAGCGATGCGAGGGTCGCCGGCGCGGAGCTGAACTCGAAGGTTCCGGCGCCGACCTGGTAGACGTCGTAGTCGCCACTGCGGTGCAGCCATGTCGCGTCGCCGGCCAGCGAGCGGCTGGTGCTGGTGGCGCCGAGCAGGGGCACCCAGATTTCTCCGCTAGTGCCGGCCGGTGAGGTGACCTGCATGTGGAATTCGCGGTCGGCCGAGTCTTGCGCCCACTTGACCGACAGCGCGCCATGGGGCGTGGGCGCCTGACCCTGCGCCCAGCCGAGATCGGTCGGCTGCGGCTTGACGGTCCAGGTCCGGTAGCCCGGGTCGGCGGCGGTCGTGCCGAGGACCGATTCGGTAAGGATCTGGGTCGGTCCGGCGCCCCAGGCGTGGGCCAGGCTGTCGAAGCCGCGGCTGGGCAGGCCGTTGCTGAGGACGAATTCCCAGAACGTTCCGGTGTAGTAGCCGCTGTCGGGGTCGACTTGCAGGCCCCACAGCCGGCGCAGCAGTTCGATGGCTCCGGCGGCGTCGTTGCTGCGGATCCTCGCCATCATCTCCCAGGTGTTGTTCAGCGGCTCGATGGTGTGGCCGAACGGATCGGTCATGCTCGGAGCGGGTTGGGAGATCTCGCTGCCGTGCGGCTGCCACCGCTCCTTGAAGTAGGTCAGGATGTGCTCGACCTTGTCCGGTGGCGCGACGCCGAGCCGGATGGCGTTCATGTTCGCGTCGAGCGGGAACACCGTGGACCGGCTGTCGGTGTGCTGGTACAGCCCGGCCGCCTGGTTGAACAGGCGGGTGTTGACGGCGTCCTTGAGCGCCGCCGCTTTCTGGGTGTACTCGGCGACCCGCTCAGCCGTGCCGATGTGGCTTTCGAGCCAGATCATTTCTTGCAGCAGCTCGTAGTAGGCGAGGCTGTATTCGGTGACCTCACCGGTCTGCGTGGTCTGCCAGTAGTCGTTGTCGTTGGTGACGACCAAGCCGTTGGCGTTGACCCGGGTTGCGTGGTAAGCGGTTGCGGCTTCGAGCTTGGGTAGCAGCGAGGTGAGGTACGCGCTGTCGCCGGTGTACCGGTAGTACTGCACCGCGATGATCGCCGAGTACGCCGAGTACGTCACGGCGTAGTCGAAGGCACCGCAGCCGCGGAAGCCGACCGCACTGGTGAGGCGGCCGCTGGCGGCCTGAAGGTTGACGATGCTGTCGATGGAGCCCCGGACGTAGGGATGGCTGTTGGAGCCGATCGAAATCATCGCGACAGGGTCGGTGACCATGAGATCGCCGGACCAGATCGCCCGATCCCGTTTGGCGCCGTCGAAGAAGACCGGGACGGCGAAGCAGGGTGCGACCCCGGCCGGGACCATGTCCATCTGGGCGGTGTACGCCCCGGCGTACCACATCCGGTTGAGCTGATCGTCGCTGGACAGGAACCAGCCCTCGTACTTGTCGGGCGTGGCCCGGTACGCCTTGAAGTTCAGCCCGGCGGCGGTGAGGCTGACGCTGCCGGGCGTGGTGAGTTCGATGGACTGGAAGCGGAATCCGCCGCGCAGGCCGCCGGTGTAGGTCTGCGGTGTGGTGACGGCGAGGTTGATCTGAGCGCCGTTGTCGTTGACGTAGGTGCCGATGCCGGTGAGGGTTGTTCCGGCGGGGTGTGGGTCGGTCAGCGCCGGGCTGAAGGAGATTCCGGACCCCGCGCTGGAGACCGTTTCGCCGGCCGGGTGCGCGACGGCGAGGGCGGGGTTGACGGTGATTCCGCTGCCGGCCCCTCGGATCGTGGTTCCGGCCGCGTGGGCCTGGTCGAGCGGCGCGGTGACGGTGATGCCGGTGCCCGGCGAGGCGATCGTAGTGAGCGCGTCGTGGGCGCCGGCCAGCGCGGGTGTGAACGAGATGCCCGTGCCCGGCTTGGTCAGGTCGAGTACCGGCTCGCTCACGCTGTGCACAATGGACAGCGGCGTGGTCAAGGTGAGACCGGAGCCGGTGGCGCCGGCCGTGCCGACGGTCTGGACGACTCGGGTTTCCTGGCCGGCGCCGGTGCCGATCGACAGGGTGTCGCCGGCGGCGAACCCGGCGACGCTCGCGACACGCAGCGTGGTGGGGCCGGGCGGTTCGGTGATGTTGAGGTTCCAGGGCGCGATGCCGTACGCGCCGGTGACGGTGGCGGCCGGCCAGGCGGAGTCGTCGAATCCGGCGGTGTTCCACCCGGCCGGCGGTGATGCCGGTGTTCCGCCGAGGGCCTTCCACGATCCGTCGGTCACGATGCGGGCTCCCCCGATCTCGGCCGCGGCGATGACGCTGCCGGCGTCGCCGCCGTTGAACGGCGCGATGGCGATGACGTTGGTTCCGGCAACGAGCAGGGATGTGATGTCGGAGATCTGCGAGGTGCGCCAGGCGTTGTTGGCGCCAGCGGAGCTGGACACCGGTACGCCGTTGACGTACGTGGTGTGGCCGTCGTCGGCGTTGACGCGCAGCACGGCGCTGGCCAGCGCGGCGGGGTCGGTGACCGTGAAAGTCTTGCGCAGGTAGACGGTTCCGGCCGGCGTCGCGCTGCTGGCGCCGGAGACGTTCCAGATCCAGTTCGCTCCGCTCAACGCCGGGATGGGTAGCCCGGAGGTGACGTTCTGCGCGGCGACGGTGGTGTTGGTCGCGGCGGTGCCGACCTCGGTTACGGTGACATGTTCCTGGCCGGGGCCGGGGTCGATGTCGATTTCGCCGCCCGTGGCCAGGCCGGCGACGCTGGTCACCTTGACGTTGGTGGCGCCGGCGGCCGCGGCGCTGAACAGGTGCGAGGTGGACGCCGCCGTGCCGACGCCGCTGACGGTGCGGATCTCGGTGCTGGACCCGGTGCCCAGCAACAGGCGCTGGCCGGTGCCGAATCCGGCGACGCTGGCCACCTTGAGATTGGTCGCGCCGGCGGCCGCCGGGTACACCAGGGTCGTGGGGGCGCCGGCGGCCGTACCGACCGCGGTGATGGTGGTCGTCTCGGATCCTACGGTCAGCGGGCTGCCCGCGGTGTAGCCCGCCACGCTGGCGACATTGACGGTGGCGTCTCCGGATGCGGCCGGCAGCACGATTGTCGTGTTGGTGGCCGACGGCGATCCGACGGCCGTCACGGTGCGCGTCTCGCCACCGGCACCGGTACCGATGGTGATCGGTGATCCGGCGTAGAACGGCACGGCGCTGGTGACCTTGACGTTGGTGGCGCCGGCGGCGGCGTCGCGCGACATGGTCGTGGTGGTGTTCGCGTTGAGGAATGGAAGGGCTTCGCTGGTGGAGATGCGCAGGTTGGTGGCGATGGCCGGGGGCGCCGGCGTGCTGGCGGACACCGCCGCGAACGGCGTACCGCCGACTTCCTGGCCGTAGTCGAGCACGACGATGGCGGGTGACCCTGGCTGGCTGGTCAGGACGGTCTCGCCCGCGCCGCTGACGAGGGCCTGCGGGTTGGTTATCGAGCCGTGCGTTCGAACGATCTTGACCGGCCTCACGTCGTCGCCGGCAGGCCCGGGGACGAGGCTTTGCCAGTCCGGGTTTTCCGGCCAGGCCGGCAGGCCGCTGGCGTTCGGTTCGTTTTGCACGGGTGCAGCTGTGGGCGGCGGCAGGCCGGCCGGGGCAGCGGTGGCCGGAAGGGTGGCCGCGGCGAGGGCGATGAGGGCCAGGAACGCGGTGCGCCGGCCCGTGGTATCGAGATGTCTCCCTAGCAATCCATGAAACTGCATGGTCTTCCTCCGATGGTGACGGCCCAGGCGGCGTGATTGCCGTGGTACGCGGGCAGGCGGGTAACCGCGTGGGCGACTGTGCACAAGTTCCGGCTATGTCCACTGTGGAGGGCGGACGCGCATGGGCGGCACTCTGTGGTGACCCGTGGAAGGGGCCGTCGCCGGCCAGGACCGTACCGCAAGCCCTGGCCGGCGAGGGCGTCATGACTTGACGAACGTGAATTCGTCGACGTCGAACAGGTTGCCGCTGCCGGCGAAGGTCAGGTAGACGTTCGCCGTGCCGGCCGGTACGCCGCTCAGGCTCGTGGTGACGGTCGTGTAGGTATCCCAGCCGCCGGTTACCGGCACCGCTACCGAGCCGATGATCGTCCCCGTCTGCGATCCGGTGCGAATCTGCAAGGTGCCGCCGTTGCCGGCGGATGAGACCCGAGCCCGCAGGGACAGCGCCCCGCCGGCGTTGACGTTGCTGTAACCGGCCCAGTCGCCGGCCGCGATGTACCCCAACCGGGCGCCCCCGTTGGCGCTGCTTGCGGTGACGACCTGCACTCCGCTCTGGGAGGTGAAGGACTCGGCCTGCACGGTCACGTTCGTGCCGGGCTGGCTTGACTGGGACGGCGATGGTGCGCTCGACGGTGAGGCAGAGGTCGGGGTCGAGCTGAACGAGAACGTTCCGGCGCCCACGGAGTAGACGTCGTACAGGCCGCTGCGGCGTACGAACGTCGCTCCGGCGGTCAGGGCGGCACTGGTGCTTGTCGCGGACGCCAGTGGCACCCACACTTCCCCGCTGGTGCCGGCCGGTGACGTGACCTGGAGCTGGCGTTGCCCGGCCGAGTCTTGCGCCCACCGGACGATCAGCGATCCGCCGGCCGTCGGGACCTGCCCTTGGGCCCAGGCGAGATTCGCCGGGTGCGGCTTGACCTGCCACACGGCGTAACCAGGATGGACGGCGGTCGCGCCGAGCACGGATTCGGTGAGGATCTGGGTCGGTCCGGCGCCCCAGGCGTGGGCGAGGCTGTCGAAGCCGCGATCGGGGAAGCCGTTGCTCATGACGAACTCCCAGAACGTTCCGGTGTAGAACGCCGTCGAGGGGTCGACCTGGAGCCCCCAGAGCCGCCGCAGCAGGTCCAGCGCGCCGGCCGCGTCGTCGGCCTGCATGCGCGCCATGACTTCCCACGTGTTGTTGAGCGGTTCGATGGTGTGCCCGTACGGGTCGGTCATGCTCGGTGCCGGTTGCGAGATCTGGCTGCCGTGGGCCTGCCACCGGCTCCTGAAGTAGCTCAGGATGCCGGGGACGCTGGCGGCCGAGGCGACACCGAGGCGTACGGCGTTCATGTTCGCGTCCAGCGGGAAGACGCTGGGCCGCGTGTTGGTGTGCTGGTAAAGGCCGGCGCCGGCGTTCCAGAGCCGCGAGTTGATCGCGTTCTTGAGCGCGGTGGCCTTAGTGGTGTACTCGGTGACTCGGGCCGGCGTACCGACCCTGCCCTCGACCCAGATCATGTTCTGGAGCAGTTCGTAGTAGGCGAGGTTGTACTCGGTCACCTCGCCGCTCTGGGTCGTCTGCCAGTAGTCGTTGTCGTTGGTGACGACCAAGCCGTTGGCGTTGACCCGCGTGGCGTGGTACGCCGTAGCCGATTCCAGCCTGGGCAGCAGGGAAGTGATGTACGCCGTATCGCCGGTGTACCGGTAGTACTGCACCGCGATGATCGCCGAGTACGCGGAGTACGTCACGGCGTAGTCGAAGGCACCGCAGCCGCGGAAGCCGACCGCACTGGTCAACCGGCCGCTGGACGCCTGAAGGTTCATGATGGCGTTGATGGAGCCCTTGACGTAGGGCACGCTGTTCGTGCCGAGCGACAGCTGCGCGACCGGATTGGTGATCATCAAATCGCCGGACCAGATCGCCCGGTCGCGCTTGGCGCCGTCGAAGATGACCGGCTGGGTGAAGCACGATGCGACCCCGGCCGGCACCATGTCCATCTGGGCGGTGTACGCCCCGGCGTACCACATCCGGTTGAGCTGATCGTCGCTGGACATGAACCAGCCCTGATACTTGTCGGGACCGGCGCGGTACGCCTTGAAGTTCAGCCCGGCGGCGGTGAGGCTGACGCTGCCGGCCGTACGCAGTTCGACTGCCGCGAACCGGAAGCCACCGCGCAGGCCCCCGGTGTACTTCTGTGCGCCGGTAACGGTGAAGTTGATCTGGGAGCCGTTGTCGTTGACGAACGCGCCGCTGCTGTTGGTAAGGAAGCCGAGGGCCTCACTGGTCGAGATGCGTACGGTGTTCGACGCGGGGGTGGACGCCGAAACCGTGATGTACGGCGTACCGCCGACCTCCTTGCCGAAGTCGAGCACGACCGCGGCCGGCTGTCCTCCGGACGGGACCGTCAGCGTCGCGGTGCCGCTGCCTTGCACCAGCGCCTGGGCGTTGGTGACCGAGCCCTGGGTGCGTACGACGCTGACGGGACGCACGTCGTCGCTGGACGGGGCGGGGACCAGGCTTTGCCAGGTGGGGTTGGCCGGCCAGGTCGGCAGCGCGGCGCCGGACGGGCTGGCGGGCATCAGCGCGACAGCTGCCGCCGTCACGATGCCGGCTACGGCACACAGGGCAGCTCTGACAGGTCTGCGCTGGTGCCGGGTGGTGCTGAAGTGTTGCCTTGAGAGATCGCCATCTTGCATGATGAGCCTCCTGATGTAGGCAACTGCATCGGCCGACTCGCGGGGCCTGCGGGTCGGCTTCGCCACGCAGCCGTGTGTCAGCACGGCTGCGTGGTCGGATCATGGGATGCGGCGGGCGAAGCCAGGGCCCGTCCGGCACCGGATTCAGGGTTTGAGCCGCACCTCGGCTTCCTGCCAGGCGCGGGTCTGCCCGCGGGGTTCGAAGCGGCGCACCGGCTGGGTTACGCGTACCAGCGTGCGCAGCGTGTCGAGGTCGCGGCCGATCGCGCCCAGCGAACGGGCCTGGACCAGGATGTTGCCGATCGCCGTCGCCTCGGTCGGGCCGGACAGCACCGGCCGCCCGCAGGCGTCCGCGGTGAGCTGGCAGAGCAGGTCGTTGCGGGCGCCGCCGCCGACGATGTGGACGACGTCGATGTCATGGCCGGACAGCCGCTGGGCGTCGGCCAATGCGGTCCGGTGTCCGAGCGCCAGGCTGTCGAGGATGCAGCGCGCGGTTTCGGCGGGAGTCTGCGGTGGCTGCTGGCCGAGCCGGCGGGCGGCCTCGGCGATCCGGGCCGGCATGTCGCCGGGTGGCAGGAAGGCGGGGTCGTTCGGGTCGATGACGATCTGCAAACCGGGTACCTGCGCGGAGGCGTGCAGCAACGCCTCCAGATCCTCGATACCCCACACGCGCTGGCACTCCTGCAACAGCCACAGACCCATGACGTTGCGAAGGTAGCGGACGGTCCCGTCGATGCCGACCTCGTTGGTGAAGTTGGCGGCCAGGCTTTCGGCCGACAGCACCGGCGCGCTCAGCTCGACACCAGCCAGCGACCACGTGCCGCAGGAGATGTAGCCGAAGCGCGTGCCCTGCGCGGGGACGGCGGCGACGGCCGATGCGGTGTCGTGCGAAGCCACCGCGGTCAGCACCGCCCCTTCCAGCCCGGTATCCGGGCGCACCGGCCCGATCGGCGTGCCGGGCTCGCGCAGCGGCGGCAGGAGGTCTGCGCGTACGCCCACCCGGTCCGCGAGATCTCGCGCCCACTGTCCATCGTGTACGCCCAACAGCTGCGTGGTCGACGCGTTGGTGCGCTCGGCACCGATCTCCCCGGTCAGCCAGTACGCCATGAGATCCGGGATCAGCAACAATGTCCGGGCCGCGGCCAGCTGAGCAGTGCCCTGCGCCGACACCAGCTGGATGACGGTGTTGAACGGCTGCATCTGGATGCCGGTGATGGCGTACAGTTCGGCGGCGGTCAGGTTCTGCAGCACCTTGTCCACAACCCCGTCGGTACGCCTGTCGCGGTAGTGCACGGGGTTGCCGAGCAGCCGGCCGTCGGCGTCTAGGAGCCCGTAGTCGACCGCCCAGGAATCGATGCCGACCGAGTCCAGCGTCCCGGCCGCCCGCAGCCCGTCCACGATGGACTGATAGAGGCCGAGTGCGTTCCAGTGCAGTGTGCCGCCGACCTGAACCGGCGGGTTGGGAAACCGGGTCACCTCGGTCAGGGTGAGCGAGTTCCGGTCGACCGCACCGGTGATCACCCGGCCGCTGGCGGCGCCGAGATCGACGGCGGCGACCCGGACGGCGCTCTTCGCACTCACCGCACTCACCGCAGGAACGCGGCGGCGACGCCGGCATCGACCGGGATGTGCAGTCCGGTGGTGTGCGACAGGTCGGCGCCGGCGAGCACGAAGACGGCGTTGGCCACGTGCTCGGGGAGGACTTCGCGCTTGAGCAGGGTCCGCTGGGCGTAGAACTCCCCGAGCTTGTCCTCCGGTACGCCGTACACAGCGGCCCGCTGAGCGCCCCATCCCGAGGCGAAGATGCCCGAGCCGCGGACGACGCCGTCGGGGTTGACGCCGTTGACCCGGATGCCATGGGATCCGAGTTCGGCGGCGAGCAGGCGTACCTGGTGGGCCTGGTCGGCCTTGGCGGCACCGTACGCGACGTTGTTCGGCCCGGCGAAAACGGAGTTCTTGCTCGCGATGTAGACGATGTCGCCGCCCATGCCCTGATCGATCATGATCCGGGCGGCCTCGCGAGCCACGAGGAAGGAACCTCGGGCCATGACGTCGTGCTGGCGATCCCAGTCGGCGAGCGTCGTATCCAGCAGCGGCTTGGAGACCGACAGCCCGGCGTTGTTGACGACGAGATCGACGCCGCCGAAGGCCAGCGCCGCCGCGTCCAGGGCACTGCGGATCTCGTCTTCGGACGTGACGTCGGCAGCCAGGGCAATCGCGATGTCGCTACCACCGATCTCGGCGGCGACCTTGGTGGCGGCGTCCAAGTCGCGGTCGGCGACCACGACGCAGGCGCCCTCGGCGGCCAGCCGTTGCGCCGTCGCCTTGCCGATGCCCGATCCCCCACCGGTCACGAACGCCACCCGGGTGGCCAGCGGCTTCGGTCTAGGCATGCGGGCCAGCTTGGCCTCTTCGAGGGCCCAGTACTCGATGCGGAACTTCTCGGATTCGGGGATCGGTGCGTAGCGGGAGATCGCTTCGGCGCCGCGCATGACGTTGATGGCGTTGACATAGAACTCGCCGGCCACGCGGGCGGTCTGCTTGTCGCGGCCGAAGCTGAACATGCCGACGCCGGGAACGAGGACGATCGCCGGATCGGCGCCTCGCATGGGCGGCGAATCCGGTGTGGCGTACCGCTGGTAGTAAGCGGCATAGCCGGCCCGGTACTCCGCGTGCAGCTCGCGCAGCCTGGCCACGGCCTCCTCCAAGGAAGCCGTCGGCGGCAGATCGAGCACGAGGGGACGGACCTTGGTCCGCAGGAAGTGATCCGGGCACGACGTGCCCAGCCCGGCCAGCCGCGGGTGCTCGGCGCGGGCCAGGAAGTCGAGCACGACATCGGCGCCGGTGAAGTGGCCGACCTGCGGCCGGTCGGTAGAGGCCAGGCCGCGCAGGATCGGGGCCAGTGCGGCGGCGCGGGTTCGCCGCTGCGCCTCGGGCGGGGCGGGGTGGATGACTGCGCCGAACGGTTCGGGCCGGCCGCGTTCGTCGATGTACGCCTGCGCGGTGCGGATGATCTCCAGCGACCGCGCCTCGCACTCCTCACTGGACGAACCCCACGCGGTGATGCCGTGACCGCCGAGGATGACGCCGATCGCCGCCGGATGCGCCCGGTGTACCTCGGCGATGTCCAGGCCGAGCTGGAAGCCCGGCCGGCGCCAGGGCACCCACACGACCCGGTCGCCGAAGCACTCCTTGGTCAGCGCCTCACCGTCGACGGCGGTCGCGAAGGCGATACCGGCATCGGGATGCAGGTGGTCCACATGAGCCGCGTCGACCAGGCCGTGCATGGCGGTGTCGATCGACGGTGCGGCGCCGCCCCGGCCGTGCCGGCAGTAGTCGAACAGGCCGGCCATCTCGTCTTCGCGATCGACGCCCGGGTAGACGCCGACCATCGCCCGCAGCCGGTCCAGTCGCAGCACCGCCAGGCCCGCTTCGGTGAGCGTACCGAGGTCACCGCCGGAGCCCTTGACCCACAACAGATCCACCGGATCACCGGTGACCGGGTCCACTTCGGACGCCTTGGCCGAGGTGTTGCCACCGGCGAAATTGGTGTTCCGCGGATCGGCTCCGAGCCGCCGCGACCGGGCGATCAGCTCCTGCGTGGCGGTCATCAGGCACCCCAGCCGGCCTGGGCGCCGTCGGCGCGTTCGGTGCAGATCCGCTCGAAGTACCCCGAGCGCTTATACGCCCCGATCGGATCGGGATCCAAACCCATATCCTCCCGCAACTCACGCAGCAGC
>Ga0114129_10000096_pt1 | contig 85256 bp, 78 predicted proteins | sample RhiMetdeltSRZDD1_FD_80071 | JGI IMG/M metagenome (GOLD analysis project Ga0114129, IMG submission 80071) | Populus rhizosphere microbial communities from Tennessee, USA - Rhizosphere MetaG P. deltoides SRZDD1 (version 2) (version 2) | ecosystem: Host-associated > Plants > Roots > Rhizosphere >... | reverse complement strand
CGATGGTCTCGCCGATGGCGCCGGCGCCGCTCTCGCGCAGGCGCAGGATCCGGCCGTCGGCGACGCCGGTGACGACCGATCCGTCCGGGCCGACCGCGACGTCCTCGGGGCCGATGCCGCCGACCGGTACCAGCTCCGGCTCGGGCATGACCTCGCCGGCGTGCGGAGGGTGGGCGCGCTCGGGTGCGGGCGGCGGCGACCAGACCACGGGGTGGATCTTAGGACGGGACATGCCGACAGTATGGTCCCCGTCCGGCGGGACGCTCAGTCCTCGCGGTCGAGGTCCAGGTCGCGCAGGGCGTTGTCGTAGCTCTGCAACCGCACCCGCTCGCTGGCCGAGGCGTTGATGACCGGCAGCTTGTCGAGGGTGACCCGGTTGCCGGAGGCGTCGACCCCGCCCGGCAGCAACGCCCGGTTGGTGAACTCGACGCTGGTGGTCAGCCGGATCAGTCCGTTGTCGAAGAGGCTGAAGATGTCCGGGCTGCCGCTGACCGTGACAAAGGCGATCTGCATCACTGCTCCTACAGGACGTGTCTGACGACGTTCGGACGCCTGCGGTCCCTCGGCCGGTGGACCTGGCCGGTGCGGTGCCGCTCCCAGTCGGCCAGGATCGAGCTGTTCGAGCGCTCGCAGCCGGGCATGAAGCTGAGGTGCAGGTGGTCGTCGTCGGAGTGGCGGGACTTGGCGAACGGGACGCCTCGGGCACGGCTCTTGCGGTTCCAGTGCCGGTTCAGGATGTTGAAGTACTTCACGTGCGGGTACCCGCCGTTGCGGAGCTCGCGCAGCAGCCACTCCTCGAAGCCGGCCTTGTCCGGCAGGTCACCGTCGATGGCGTAGACCCAGCCCCGTAACGGCTTGACCGTCCGGCCGTCGACGACCACCGAGTGCGTGGACCACGGGGTATGGTCGCCGGCCGGCCGGGCCTCCAGGTGGTCCTTGTTGCCGATGACGCCCTTGCACGTGTACGCGTCGAGCTTGCTGCGGCTGTAGAAGAGGAACTCGTCGACCACGGGACCGATCGGCTTCCACGCCACCTTCTCGTGGGTGAACGGGTTGACCACGGTACCGCCGTCCTCCTGGCCCATCAGTCGTCCTCCTCCTCGGGCCCGTCCTCGTCCTCGAGTTCGTCACCGGGCATGTTGAGCGGGCTGTCCGCGATCGGGCGGTCGGCGAGCGGCTGGAGGTCCTCTCCGACGGTGTGCCCGGCGTCCGCGGGGATCACCGGCATGAACTGCGCGGCGTTCGCCAGCGCCTGGTCGGTCTTCTCCCCGTTGAACAGCGGGCCGGCAGGCTGGGCCATCGGTGTTTCCTTTCTCCTACGAAAGTCCTACATGGCAAGACAGCCTCCAGTGATCGGCTGGTCACGGATCCGACAGGGCCTTTCTGGAGCGCGGCGGTCCCCGGCCGGTGACCGTCCGCTCGACGCCGCGGCGGCGCGGAGTGTGACCCGGGTACGCCCGGCGGAGTCAACGCCGAGTCACCGACGAGTCATCGCGGGCGCCGACACTATCCGCGCGATTCATCGGCCTTCCATGGAGGGAGAAATGTATGCCCGATCTCAGAGTGACGGGTCGGCTGTCCGGGCACCGGGTCAGGGGTGGCCTGGCCGCCGGGATCGCCCTGGCGACCGCTCTGTCCATCGCCCCGCCCGCCGCGGCCGGCGCCGGCGCACCCGCGGCTGACCGGCCGTCCCGGCCGGCTACCGCGGTCGTGCCGCTCTCCGCCGATCTGGACATCACCCGTACCACCGTCGACGCCGCCGGGCAGCGGCAGGTCCAGCAGGAGACCCGCCGGTTCTTCCGGGACAGCCGTGGACGTACCCGTACCGAGGCCGGATCGCGGGTGACGATCAGCGACCCGGCGAGCAGGGCAACGGTGATCCTCGACCACCCCACGCGCGCATACCAGCGACTCGTCGGGGTGCAGAAGGGCGCCGCGGCCCCGGCCCGACCGAGCGCGTCGACCGGACGTCAACTTTCGTCGCAGCCGCAATCGCTCGGCACGGCGGTCGTCGAGGGGGTGGAGGCCGATGGAAGCTTCTACACCGTGACCATCCCGGCGGACGGTGACCAGCCGAGCCTGCGCAAGGAGGTCACCGTCTGGCACTCCACCGAGGCGCAACTGCCGGTGCGGGTCACCTCGGTGGAGCCCTCCGGCGCGGGGTACACGCAGACCTACCGCAACATCCGGACCGGAGTCGAGCCGGCCGCCGATCTGTTCGAGGTACCGGTCGACTACCGCGTCGCCGACCCGGCGAGCAGCACGCCGGAGAACTCGATCGCCGGCGTCAACATCTGTGACGTCCTGTGGACCAGCCCGCTGGTCATCAACAGCGTGGGCACGTTCTACGCCAGCGGGCTGGTCGAGGCATACGCGCTGTCGATGTACGTTCCGTTCCCGATCAACGCGACGGTCCCCTGCTGGTTCAGCGACGACTCCGCGCTCTTCGAGGCGCCACTGCACGGAGACGCGTTGTACGATCTGCCCTTCCCGCTCGACCCATGGGGGGTGTTCGACACGGGCGCCTGGGTGCCCTACCTGCCCTACGTAGCGTTCGGCTACATCAACTTCGTCGTCACGCCCGTGCTGCCGTTCCCGCACCAGACGCGCCGCGTCACATCCGAGGTCATCCTTCTCGTCAACTGACCTTCCGCGTACCGGGAGAGGTGGCTGCGGTACCGCCGGGCGTACGACGACCGTGCGCCCGGCTCGGCCGCGAACGGGGGGCGCTCGACGCCACGGCAACCCTTGCTCAGGTCCTGGACCGGCAGGGGTTGCCGTTCCCCGTTATCCGGCCGCTCGCGCCGGACTGCCCGGCACCGGCGCGCTGCACGACCTGCGCCGCGCGAGGGGTACCTCCACCGCCTGTCGTACGACCCGCTCATCGTGCCCGCTCGGATGAGGATGTGTGCTGGTGCGCCCGGCAGGATTCGAACCTGCGACCTTCAGATTAGAAGTCTGTTGCTCTATCCACTGAGCTACGAGCGCTGGCTGATCCCGCTGATCGAAAGATACCTCCCGCCCTCGATCCACTCTCCGCTGGATGGACGATGTCTGGCTGGAAGGTCACGAGTAGGTTTCGTTATGTGCGCGTTACCAGCACCACGTTCCTGCCCGTGCTCGTACCGGTCCAGGACGACCCGTACGTCAACGAGCTGTTGCTGGACGACTTCCTGGGCAACCTGGCCATCGGGTACGCGCTCGGCCCGCCCTTCGGAGACCGCCTGGTCACCTGGGCCGATCTTGATCGTTTCCGGCTGACCCACGGCGCCGTCCGGCGGGAGGCCGCCGTGGCGCTGGCCGAGGGCCTCGCCCGGGTACGCCTGCACGGCCAGCCGCCGGCGCTCATGCTCTCCTTCGATGGCCTGGAGTCGAGTGTGCTCCTGGCCGATCCGTTCTGGGACGACCTGGAGGGATCGGTGCCCGGCGAGCTCGTCGTCGGCTGTCCGGCCCGGGACGTCGTGATCGTCACCGGCTCGGAGTCCCGGCCCGGACTGGAGAAGGCCCGCCGCGCGGTCGACCGGGTGTTCTTCGCCGGCGACCAGCACCTGCTCACCCGGCACCTTCTGGTACGGCGTCGGGGACGGTGGGACGTGTTCCGGCCGCCGGTGCCCCGGCAACGTATGTCCGGACCCAACGGTCCACCTCGCTGAACACCTGCTCCCGCACCGGCGGCGCGGAGAGCGTGAGGTCGTGCAGGCCACCGTCGAACCGGACAACCGTCACGTGCCGCCCGAGCGTCGCCGCCCATCGGGCCATGTGGGCCACGTCGAGCACGGTGTCCGCGTTCATCGCCGCCTCGCTCCACTCCCGCCGCCGCAGCGACCGCATCGAGCTGGCCACCAGCACGGGTACGTCGATCTCCAGGCCGGCCCGCAGCCGTTGCTGACCCCGCCGGATCGCGCGCAGCCAGCCGGCCCGCACCGGGAACCCGCCCACCGGCTTCCAGGTCAGGTCGTAGTCCCACGCACCGTGGTGGTCGCGGTGCAGGCTCTCCCCGTACGCGGACGAGAAGCCCAGCGGGACGATCCGGTAGTCGCCGATGCGCCCGACCACCGCGGCGGCCGGCCGCCGCAGGAACCAACCGGCGTTGAAGTCGAAGAACGGACTATTGACGAACAATCCATCGAGTACGCCGTCCGCCCGCCGGGTGTGGGCCCACAGCGCGGTGGTCAGGCCGCCGGTGGAGTGCCCGTTGACGAGGAGCGTCCCGTGGTCGGCCCGGATGATCGTGGCCGCCTGGTCGAGCTCGGTGAAGTACTCGGTCACGCTGCGGCAGAAGTTGGGTGTCTGGTGCGGGAGCAGGCTGCGACCGTGCTTGCGAAGGTCGAGGGCGTAGAAGTCCCAGCCGCGGTCGACGTAGAAGTCGGCCAGGTGGGTCTGGAAGAAGTAGTCCGCCCAACCGTGCACGTACAGCACGGCCCGATCGGTGGGCGTCGTGGCGCGGCGGCTCACCAGCGTGGCGACGACCGGGCCCTCGTCGTCGTGCCCGAGGTCGATGACCTGCCGTTGGTACGGCGGACCCAGCACATCTGGTTGCACGCCTGCGACGGTACCCGCAGCGGCCTCAGGTGAGGTGAGCGCCGTGTTCGCATAGCAGATCAACTGGGTCCGTGGGTCGCTGTCCACAGGGGCCCTCTTCATCCACAGGTAACACCGCCGGCGGTGGCGTACCGCTCGCGGACCGTCCACGCTGTCCACCTGTGAGCCGGCTCGCACAACTGACCACAGTGGACTATTGGGAGATTCGGTGTTTGACACGTACCTGACCATCACCGGCAACGTCCTCAACCTGCCCGAGTGGCGCCGGACCCTGACGGGCGCGCTGGTGGTGAGCTTCAAGGTGGCCTCGACCGCCCGCCGGCTGAACCGGGAGACCGGCCAATGGGAGGACGGGAACAGCCTGCGGGTCCGGGTGACCTGCTGGCGCCGGCTCGCCGAGGGCGTGGGCTCGTCCGTGCTGCGGGGCGATCCCGTGGTCGTGGTCGGCCGGCTCTACAGCCGGGTCTGGGTGGACGACGCCGGCACGAAGCGGGTGTCGTACGAGCTGGACGCGGTCGCGGTCGGCCACGACCTGTCCCGCGGCCGGGCGAAGTTCGCCCGGTTCAAGCCGGTGGCCGGCACCAGCATGGTGGAGGACCCGGAGGCCGAGGCACGGGTGGCCGGCGAGCACACCAATGCCCTGCCCGCGGACGAGGTGCCCGTACCGCCGCCGGGTGAGCTGGACGACCTGGAAGGCGACGGCGAGCTGGCGCGGGACGCGTGGGGCGGCGGGTCGTTCGACCCGGTCCGGCTCGACGACGACCCTTTCGGTGAGGCGGCGCCGGTCCGGCCCGGCGCGCCGGATGATCCCGGTCCCGGCGAGCCCGACCAGCCGTTCGGTCCGGGCGTGCCGGACCGGGACGAGGACGAGCCGGCGGAGGAGGAGCCCGGCCGTCGCCGTCGCCGGCGGACCCCGGTGCCGGCCTAGGCGGACCGCGATGCCGCCGGGGAGGCGTAACCTCCCGCGCCTCCCCGGCACCGCTCACAGATCGTGACCCGCCCGGGGTTCCCGGTCGGCTCGGTAGGCTGCGGCCCGGGGGTGATCGACAGATGCGACCGGATGTGATCGTGGTCGGGCTGGGCAGCATGGGCGCCGCCGCGGCCTACCATCTCGCCAGCCGTGGCGTACGGGTGGTCGGGCTCGACCGGTTCACGCCACCGCACGGCCGGGGTGCGCACGCCGGCGGTACGCGGATCATCCGAATGGCGTACGCGGAAGGGGCCGAGTACGTCCCCCTGCTGCGGCGGGCGTACCAGCTGTGGCCGGTGCTGGAGGAGGCGTCCGGTACGCGGCTGATGACGACCACCGGCGGGCTGATGGTGGGGCCGCCGGACGGGATGCTCGTCGGCGGGGCGCGCGCCTCGGCCCGCGCGCACGACCTGGGCCATGAGCTGCTCGACGCGGCCGAGGTGCGTCGCCGGTTCCCGGCACTCACCCCTGCCGACGATGAGGTGGCGCTGCACGAGGAGGTGGCCGGTCTGGTCCGGCCCGAGGCAGCCGTCTCGGCCCACCTGCGGATGGCCGAACGCGCCGGAACGGATCTGCGCTACGGCGTGCCGGTGCACGATTGGCGGGCGTCGCCGGACGGGGTCACCGTCAGGACCGCCGATGGCGAGCTGTCCGCCGCACGGCTGGTCGTGTCCCCCGGAGCCTGGGCGCGGGAGCTGCTCGCCGACCTGCGCGTTCCGCTGGTCGTGCAGCGGCGGGTGCAGCACTACTGGCGGACCCCCGGCCCGGAGTACGCGCTCGGGCGGCTGCCGGTCTGGATGTGGGAGTACGCACCGGCTCTGATCGGGTACGGCCTGCCGGCCGGCGGCGGCTCCGCCGCGGACCCGTTCGCCGACGGGGTCAAGGCGGCGCTGCATCACGGTGACGACCCGGTCGACCCGGACGTGGGTCCCGGCCCGGTGACCGCGGCCGAACAGGCGGCGATGCAGGCGTGGCTGGCCACCCGGCTGCCCGGGCTGGCGGCTTCGGAGTGGCTGGGCGGCAAGCCGTGCCTGTACACGCTGACCCCGGACGAGCACTTCGTCCTCGGCCCGCATCCGGCACACGCAAGCGTGGTGGTCGCGGGCGGGTTCTCCGGCCACGGCTTCAAGTTCGCCCCGGTGGTCGGGGAGATCCTCGCCGATCTCGCCCTGTCGGGGCGGACGGCACACCCGATCGAGCTGTTCGCACCCGACCGCTTCCGACCGGCAGATTCCGCCGGGGCCGTGCCATGAGCCTCGCCGATGCCGCCGGGCTCGCCGCCGGTTTCGCGCTCGACGCGGTTCTCGGCGATGCGCGCCAGCTCCATCCGGTCGCCGGCTTCGGGCAGGCCGCCGCCGCGCTGGAGCGCCGCTGCTACGCCCCGACCCGCAAGGCCGGCGCGGCGTACACCGCGGTCGCGGTGGGGCTGCCGGTGGTGGCGGGCCTCGCCGCGGCGCGGGCCACCCGGCGGCGGCCGGGTCTGCGTGTCGTGCTGGTGGCCGCCGCGACGTGGACCGTGCTCGGCGGGCGTAGCCTGCGCCGCGCGGCGTCCCGGATGGCGTCGGCGATCGAGGACGGCGACCTGACCGCGGCGCGGATCCGGTTGCCGCACCTGTGCGGGCGCGATCCGTCTACATTGGACCTCAGCGAGTTGGCCCGGGCCACGGTCGAGTCGGTCGCGGAGAACACCTCGGACGCGGTCGTGGCGCCGCTCGTCTGGGGCGGCCTGGCCGGGCTGCCGGGGTTGCTCGGCTACCGCGCGGTGAACACGCTGGATGCCATGGTGGGGCACCGCTCGCCGCGGTACGCCGCGTTCGGCACCGTCGCGGCCCGGCTCGACGACGCGGCGAACCTCCTTCCGTCGCGGCTCACCGCGCTGCTCACCGCGGCCGTCGCGCCGGCGGCCCACGGCGATCGGGCCCGGGCGCTGCGGATCTGGCGGCGGGACCGCAACGACCATCCGAGCCCCAACGCGGGGCAGTGCGAGTCCGCGATGGCGGGCGCGCTCGGGGTCCGGCTCGGTGGCCGCAATGTCTACAGTGGATGTGTCGAGGTCCGGCCGTTCCTGGGCGACGGGCGCCGGCCGGAGCCGGCCGACATCCGGCGCGCCGTCACGCTGTCCGCCGCGGTCGGGGCAGGTGCCCTGGGCATCGCCGTGCTCGCCGCCCTGGTGCGCCGGCCATGACCAACGCACTGCTGGTCGCCGGGACCACATCCGACGCGGGCAAGAGCGTCGTGACAGCCGGCATCTGCCGCTGGTTGCGCCGGCGAGGCGTACGGGTGGCGCCGTTCAAGGCGCAGAACATGTCCAACAACTCGGCCGTGGGTCGCGGCGGGGAGTTGGGCCGGGCCCAGGCGATGCAGGCGGCGGCGTGCGGGTTGGAGCCGGACGTCAGGTTCAACCCGGTCCTCCTCAAGCCCGGCAGCGACCGGTCCAGCCAGGTGGTGGTGCTCGGCGAAGCGGCCGGCTCGGTGACCGCCGGCACGTTCCGATCGCTGCGCTCCCGGCTCGCCACCGCGGTGTTCGACACTCTGGCGGGCCTGCGGGCGGAGTACGACGTCGTGATCTGTGAGGGCGCCGGCAGCCCGGCGGAGATCAACCTGCGGGACGGCGATTTCGTGAACATGGGCCTGGCGCGCCATGCCGGCCTCCCCGTCGTCGTGGTCGGTGACATCGACCGGGGTGGGCTGTTCGCGTCGCTGGTCGGCACCGTCGCGCTGCTGGACCCGCCGGACCAGACCCTGGTCGCCGGGTTCGTGGTGAACAAGTTCCGGGGAGACCTCGGCCTGCTACGACCCGGCCTCGACCGGTTGCGCGAGCTGACCGGGCGGCCGACCTACGGGGTGCTGCCGTGGCACCTCGACCTGTGGCTCGACGCGGAGGACTCGCTCGCGTACGGGCGGACGCTCGGCCGACCCGGGCCACCGCACGGCAGCGAGTGGCTCCGCGTCGCGGTGGTCCGGCTGCCGCGCATCTCCAACGCGACCGACGCCGAAGCGCTCGCGGTCGAGCCGGGTGTCCGGGTACGGCTGACCGTGGAGCCGGCCGAGCTGGCCGACGCCGACGTGATCGTCCTGCCGGGCAGTAAGTCCACTGTGGATGACCTGGACTGGCTGCGCCGGTCGGGCCTGGTCGAGCCGATCCTCGCCCATGCCGCCGCCGGCCGGCCGGTTCTCGGGCTCTGCGGGGGATTCCAGATGCTCGGACAGGCGGTGCACGACGAGGTCGAGAGCTGCCGCGGCACCGTGCCGGGGCTGGGACTGCTCCCGGTCGAGGTGACCTTCGACCGGCACAAGACGCTGGCCCGGCCCAGGGGAACGGCGTTCGGGTCGGTTCCCGTGCGCGGATACGAGATCCACCACGGCGTCGTGTCGGCCCGCGACCCGGATCTGCCGCCGCTTCTCGTGACCGCTGGCGGCGAGCCCGAAGGAGCCGTCGCCGGCAGCGTGTTCGGTACGCACTGGCACGGCACCTTCGAGTCCGACGCGTTCCGCCGCGCGTTCCTCACCGAGGCCGCCCGGCTCGCCGGCCGGTCCGGCTTCGCGGTCGCCCCGGACACGAGCTTCGCCCAGGTCCGCGAGCGGACCCTGGACCTCCTCGGCGACCTCGTGGAGGAGCACCTCGACACGGAGGCGTTGTGGCGGCTCATCGAGACCGGGCCGCCGGCCGACCTCCCCACGATCCGTGCGGTGCTGGACGGGAACGGGACTGCGACGCCAGGGCTCGCACCGGTATGAACCGCCTCGTGGTCGCCGCTGTCCTGCTGCTCGTCGCCGCCGCGGGATGCACCCGGTCGCCGGAGCCGCCGCGCTCGGCCCCGGCGTCCTCGCCGACCGGCGCCGGGGGCGCGCGGACCGGGCCGGCGGTGGCTGCGCCCGCACCCGGATCGGCTGTCGCGCTTCCGCCGCTGACCATGCCTCGCGCCGCGCACACCGCGACGCCGCTCCCGGACGGCCGGGTCCTGGTCGCCGGCGGGTGCACCACGAACGGCTGTGGTGGGACGCCGGAGGGTGGGCGGAGCGAACTCTACGACCCGGTGGCCCGCCGGTTCTCGGCCGGACCGGCGATGGTGCAGGCAAGGGGAGGGCACACCGCGACCCGGCTGGCCGACGGCCGGGTGCTGTTCGCCGGCGGGTATCCCGACGAGGGCCGGGCACCGCTGTCCAGCACCGAGATCTTCGACGGGACGTTCACGGCCGGCCCGTCCATGAGTACCAGGCGCGCCGACCACACGGCCACCCGCCTGGCCGACGGCCGGGTTCTCGCCGTCGGCGGTACCGACGGGCGGAGCGCACTCTCCACTGTGGACGTGATCGACCTGGGGACCGGCACGGTCCGTGTCGCCGCACCGATGCCGGGACCACGGGCCCGGCACGGCGCGGCATTACTGGCCGACGGCCGGGTGCTGGTCGTCGGCGGGCAGGCCGGGGTCGGGCACGGCACCCTGCTGCTCGACACCGCGCTCGTCTACGACCCGACCACGGACACCTGGCGGGAGGTGGGACGGCTGGCGGTGCCGAAGTACAAGCTGGCGGTGGCGCCGTTGCGGGACGGTGGGGCGATCGTCGTGGGTGGGCAGACCGCCGACGAGCCGGGTGCCCGGCTGGCGACGACCGAGTTGTTCGACCCGAGGAGCGGCAGGTTCCGGGCCGGGCCGGCGATGGCTGAGCCGCGGTACAAGATCTCCGATTCGGTGGTGGTCCTCGTGGACGGCCGGGTGGTACTGGCCGGCGGCTTCGGCGTCGAGGTCTACACGGCCGGCCGGATCAACCGCGTCGCCCACACGCCGGAGATCGAGCGGCAGATGGCCGCCGCCGCGGCCCTCGCCGACGGGACCGTGCTCGTCACCGGCGGGTACGACGACCGGACCCAGCTCACCGCCACCGCCGCGCTGGTCCATCCTGGGTGACGTGATCGAGGAGTACGCCGACCTGGCCAGCCGGATCCTCGCCGCGCCGCCGTCCCTCGGCGGTACCCGTCTGGTGGCGGTCGACGGGCCGAGTGGCTCGGGTAAGAGCTGGTTCGCCGACCGTCTCGCCGCGACCCTGCCCGGTGTGGTGCCGGTCGTGCACACCGACGATCTGCTGGACGGGTGGGACGACCAGTTGACGTTCTGGGACCGGCTGCGCGAGCAGGTACTGGACCCGATCGAGGCTGGCCGAACCGGCCGGTACCGGTCGTACGACTGGCATCGGGGACGCTTCGGCGACGAGTGGCACACGGTTCCACCCGCACCGGTTGTGATCCTGGAAGGCATGAGCTCCGCCCGGGCGGCCGCGCGGCCCCGGCTGGCGCTGGCCGTGTTCGTCACCGCGCCACCGGAGGTGCGCCGGCGCCGGGCACTCGGTCGCGACGGGGAACGGCTTCGGCCGTACCTGGAAACCTGGTGGCGTGGGGAGGAGCGGCACTTCGCCGCGGACGCCACGGCCCAGCACGCCGATCTGCTCGTCGACGGCGCCGCGGAGGTGCCGTACGACAAGGCCACCCAGTACGTCCGACTCGACCGATAGACGCCGAGCGAAAGGTGAGGCAGCATCCCGGGTAGCGGTACCGCCACTGGGGAGGGACGGGGACATGACCGGGGATGAGCACACCAGCGAAGCTACCGCGCCCGCCCGCCGGCGGGTGCCGCTGACCGGGATCAGCTCGCGCGCCTGGGAGCATCCCGCGGACCGGGGTGCGCTCACCGCGCTACGGGAGCTACGCGGGTTCGACGAGGCGCTGAAGGCGATCAATGCCCTGTGGAACGAGCGGGCGTGGCGGCTGGAGTTCATCGGTGGCGCGATCCGGGTGGACCACCGGCAGTACCCGCGGGTGCACCGCGTGTTCGCCGAAGCGGCCGCGGCGCTGGACCTGCTGGAGCTGCCGGAGTTGTTCGTGCAGTACGACCGGACGCTCAACGGCATGTGCGTCGGGATGGCCAAGCCGTTCATCGTCATCAACTCTGGCGCGCTGGAGCTGCTCGACGACGACGAGCTGCGCTGCCTGGTCGGGCACGAGCTCGGTCACCTGATGTCGGGCCACGCGGTGTACCGGACGATGCTGGACATCCTGACCCGCTGGGCGCGCCGGGTGGCGTGGCTGCCGGTCGGCTCCGTGATGCTGCTCGGGATCGTGGCCGCGCTGCGGGAGTGGTGGCGCAAGGCGGAGCTCTCCGCCGACCGGGCCGGGCTCCTCGCCTGCCAGGACCCGGCCGCATCGCTGCGGCTGTCGATGAAGATCGCCGGTGGTGGTGATCTGTCCGAAGTGGACACTGCCGCGTTCCTGGAACAGGCAGCGGAGTACGACCGCGGCGGCGACCTCCGGGACAGCTTCATCAAGATCCGGATGGTGGCGTTCCGGACGCACCCGCTGCCCGTCGCGCGGGCCGCGGAGGTCCGGCGGTGGCTGGAGTCGGGGGAGTACCAGCGCATCCTCGCCGGGGACTACCCGCGCCGGGACGACGACTCGACCGCGTCCGCATCGACGGACGCGAAGGCCGCGGCGGACTCGTACCGGGAGGCGTTCAGCCGGTCCCAGGACCCGCTGGTCTCCCTGCTGCGCCGGCTCGGTGACGGTGCTAACGACGTCGGTGAATGGGTCGGCGCGGGTGCCGGCCGGGTGCGATCGTGGATGGGTCAGGCGGGCCGCGCGGCCGGCCGTTCCGCCGGGGGGCGCGGGCCGGGCGGCGACGGGGGGCCGGGTGGCGACGCGGAGCCGGGCGGCGGTGCTGGCGGCGGTGCTGGCGGCGGTGCTGCCGGACCGGCCGACGAGCCGCCGACGGGCGGGTCGCGGTAAGTCCGGCATACCATCTCGGTCATGACACCACCGATGACCGAAGCTGAGCTGCGCGCCGCGATCGAACGCGAGTTGCCGGGTGTCCGTGCGGACCTGGAACGCCTGGTACGGATCCCCGGCATCGCCTTTGCCGGATTCGACCACTCGCACGTCGACCGGTCCGCTGACGCGGTCGCCGAGCTGCTCCGCGGCGCCGGCCTGCCCGACGTGAAGGTCGTCCGGGCCGGTGGCCAGCCGGCCGTGATCGGGCGCCGGCCCGCTCCGCCGGGTGCCCCGACCGTGCTGCTTTACGCGCACCACGACGTGCAGCCCGTCGGTGACCTGTCGCTCTGGGTGAGCGAGCCGTTCGAGCCGACCGAGCGCGACGGCCGCCTCTACGGCCGCGGTGTCGCCGACGACAAGGCCGGCGTCATGGCGCACATCGCGGCGCTGCGGGCGTACGGCGACGCGCTGCCGGTCGGCGTGGTGGTGTTCATCGAGGGCGAGGAGGAATACGGCTCGGACTCGCTGGAGACCCTGTTGCGCGAGTACTACGACGAGATCGCATCGGACGTCATCGTGATCGCGGACTCGGGCAACTGGGACATCGGGGTACCGGCGCTGACCACCTCGCTGCGCGGCATCGTGAGCCTCTTCGTGGAGGTACGCACCCTGGCCTCGGCCGTCCACAGTGGAATGTTCGGGGGCGCGGTGCCGGACGCGCTGACCGCGCTGTCCCGGTTGCTCGCCTCGCTGCACGACGAGCAGGGCGACGTCGCGGTGGCCGGACTGGTACAGCGCACCGCGCCGGCACTCACCTATCCGGAGGACCGGTTCCGGGCCGAGGCCGGCATGCGCGACGGGGTCCAGCTCATCGGCACCGGCTCGATCGTGGACCGGATCTGGATGAAGCCGGCCGTCTCCGTGTTGGGCATCGACGCGCCGCGGACGTTCGAGGCGCCGAACGCACTGGTACCCACGGCGAAGGCGAAGATCAGCGTGCGGCTGGCGCCGGGCGACGATCTGGAGAAGGCGTACGACGCGATCGTGACCCACCTGGAGTCGCACGCGCCGTGGGGTGCCGAGGTGGTCGTGACCCGGGAGAGCGCCGGCGCCTCGTGCGAGATCGATGCCACCGGCCCCGGGTACGACGCGGCGCGGGCCGCCTTCCGGGCCGCGTGGGACGGCGTGGAGCCGGTGGACATGGGCGTGGGCGGTTCGATCCCGTTCATCGCCACCTTCGTCGAGTTGTTCCCGCAGGCGACGATCCTGGTCACCGGCGTGGAGGACCCGTACGGCAGGGCGCACGGTCCGAACGAGTCGCTGCATCTCGGCGAGTTCGCGCGGGTCTGCCTGGCGGAGGCGCTGCTGCTGCGCAATGTCGCGCTGGGTGCGGCCGGCTGAGCAGTTCCGTTCTCCGCTCGCCACGGTGGATGATCACCGTTTGGTACGTGGCTCGTGCAGTCCCGCCGCGCGTTCGCGTACCAGTACGTCGATCCGGGCGCCGGCAGCGGTGCGGTGCGGCCGGCATGCGTGTGGACGACCGGCATCGACAAAGATCTTGGGATCCGGTACCGTCGGCCACCCGCGAAGTCGGTGCGGTGTGGTAGCGTTCGAACATGCGTTCGAGTGAGGTCATTGTGCGGCTGGATGCCGCCATCAGTGCGCTCGGCGGGGTCGACCTGTCCGGGTTGTCCGATGACGCCCTGCGGGAGGAGATCGGCGAGCTGTCCATGGCGCTCTGCCGGGTCGACGCGCAACTGGCCCGGCTGGCGGAAGCCGTCCGGGCACGTGGATACGCCATCGTCGAGGACCAACTGGCGGCCGCCTGACCGCGAGGCGGAGCCGAGCCGGGGAAACTGTCAGGGGGTGCTGCCACGATGGTGGGGTGCGGTTTGCTGACCTTGCCGCCACCTCCGCCGCCGTGGCAGCGACGACGGGGCGTCGGGCGAAGATCGACGAGATCGCGCGGGCGCTGCGGGGGCTCGCGCCCGAGGAGATCGCGGCGGGCGCCGCCTACCTCGCCGGGGAGTTGCGGCAACGGCAGATCGGGGTGGGCTGGGCCAGCCTGCGGGAGGTGCCGCCGCCCGCGGACGTCCCCACGCTGACCGTCGCCGAGGTCGATGCGAGCCTCGCCGCGATCGGGGCGGAGAGCGGGTCGGGGTCGCAGGCGCGGCGGCGGGAACGGCTGCACGCGCTGTTCCATGCCGCCACGGCGGACGAGCAGCGGATGCTGCGCGGGCTGCTCAGCGGCGAGCTTCGCCAGGGTGCGCAGGCCGGCGTGCTGGCGGACGCGATCGCGGCCGCGGCGGAGGTGCCGCCGGTGTCGGTACGCCGGGCGCTGCTCCTGGCGGGGGATATCAAGGCCGTCGCCGTCGCCGCGCTCACGGGGGGCGCGGCGGCGCTGGACGCGTTCCACCTGAGCGTCGGTCGGCCGCTCGCCCCGATGCTCGCCGCCAGTGCGTCCACAGTGGATGAAGCGCTCGGGACGACGGGCACACCGGCCGCGGTCGACGCGAAGCTGGACGGCGTACGGATCCAGGTGCACCGGTCGGGTGACCAGGTCGGCGTCTTCACCCGGAGCCTGGACGACGTGACCGCGCGGATGCCGGAGATCGTGGCGGCCGTACGTGCGCTGCCGGTCAGCCAGATCGTGCTCGACGGCGAGGCGATCGCGCTCGACGCGTCGGGCCGGCCGAAGCCGTTCCAGGACACCGCCAGCCGGGCCGCCCAACGCAACGGGGGCACGGGCCGCCGCAGCGGCCGGCCGAAAGCCGCCGGCCGCGGCAGCCGACCGGCCGACCAGGGCACCGCCGGCAGCGGGCTCACGCCGTACTTCTTCGACCTGCTGCATCTCGACGGGACCGACCTGATCGACGAACCCGGCCGGACGAGGTGGGCCGCGCTGCTCGATCGTGTCCCGCAGGACCTCCTCGTCGCGCGCACCATGGCCTCCACAGTGGACGATGCGGCGGCCGCCTTCGCGCACTCCGTCGACCAGGGCCACGAGGGCGTGGTGGTGAAGAACGCGGACGCGCCGTACGACGTGGGCCGGCGCGGCGGCGCCTGGGTGAAGGTCAAGCCACGGCACACGCTCGACCTGGTCGTGCTCGCCGCGGAGTGGGGCCACGGCCGGCGGCAGGGCTGGCTGTCGAACCTGCACCTCGGCGCGAGGGACCCGGAGACCGGCGGTTTCGTCATGCTCGGCAAGACGTTCAAGGGCCTCACCGACGAGCTGCTGCGCTGGCAGACCGAGCAGCTGCTCGCCCGCGCGGTCGAGAAAACCGATTGGGTCGTCACGGTACGGCCCGAGCTGGTCGTGGAGATCGCGTTCGACGGGGTGCAGACCAGCCCGCGGTACCCGGGCGGGGTGGCCCTGCGGTTCGCGCGCGTGCTGCGCTATCGCGACGACAAGACCGCGGCCGAGGCGGACACCATCGGCATGGTGCACGCCCTGCACCGAGGTCAGAGCGCGGCGAGCGATCGTACGTAGTTGACCTGGTGCTGGATCTGCTGGACCTGCCCCTGGTCGGAGACCGTGATCCGGGCGACGTACTGGTGGGTCCAGCTGTTCACGGTCACCGTCACGACGCCGCGGTACACCGTCTGGCGGATCAGCAGGAACAGCAGGCTGAACGGACCGACGATGAAGAACCCGAGCACGGTCACCACGATCACCCAGCCGGGTGTCTTCTGCTCCGGCAACCACTGCTCGCCGACCTGCCACGTCGTGCCGCGCAGCGGGAACTCCCCGGCCGGGGTACGGACGGTCGTCGAGGTCACCTGGATGTCGCCGATCTGCGCGATCACCGGCATCGACCCCGATGGGGGCGGTGACTGCGGCGGGTGGGGTTGGGGGACGGTCGGACCGGTCATGACGCCCCCCAGCGATCAGATGAACTCCAGTCGAGCTCGCTCCGCTCGCTCATGGCGCCGCTCCGCTTCGCTCCGCGGTGCCATGAGGCTCAATCGCGCTGAGCTGGCTGATTCGCTCGCTCCGCTCGCTCATGGCGCCGACCATATCCCGGCTCGGCGATGCCCGCCCGGATGCGTGCCTCGCGGCGGGCGAGGTACCCGAAACCGATCGGAGTCAGCAGGGCGAGCAGCCACCACTGCACCACGTACGCCGCGTTCTGCCAGGCGTTCTCGCGCCGCACCGGTACCGCCAGGAACCCCGACTCGACCGGATCCGCGAGCAGGTAGGCCCCGTACACGGGATAGGGCAGCTCGGCCGCGATGATCGGGACACCGACCCGGCGCACCGAGATGGTCCCCCCGCTGCGCTCCAGCACCCGCGCTCCGCTCTCGGACGGGTGCACCCGGCCGACGACCGTGACCGTGCCCGCCGGCGCCTCCGGGTGCGCCCCGGCGCCCTCCCGCCCGGGCCGGACCCAGCCCCGGTCCACCAGCACCGCCGAGCCGTCCGCCAGCCGCAGCGGCGTCAACACCTCGAACCCGACCTGCGCGCGCACCGTGCGCCCGCGGACGAGGATCTCACGGCTCGTGTCGTACACACCGGTGGCGGTGACCTTGGTCCAGGCCGCGTCGGCCGGCGGCGCCTGCCCACCGGCGGGCATGATCGCCGCCACGGGCACCGGCTCCGCTACGGCGGCCGCGTCGATCCGTGCGTTGATCGCCGACCGCGCCTCGTACCGGGCCAGCTGCCACCGGCCGAGCCCGACCATGACCACGGCCATCGTGATCATGAGAAAGCCCAGCGCAAGCCAGCGTGGCGTGCCGAGGAAGCGGTACACACCCGCGAGGCTACCCGGATGGACCGGCCCGGCTCGCCGGGACCAGGTATCGTCCTCAATCGGCATCCCTTCGGGGTGGGAAGGAGCCACCGACATTGACCGCCATCCCCCGGGTCGTGGTCTCCGCGCCCTCCTCCGGGCATGGAAAGACCGCCGTGACGATCGGGCTGCTCGCGGCGTTCGCGGCCCGTGGCCTGCGCCCGGCCGGCTTTAAGATCGGCCCAGATCACATCGATGCGGCGTACCTCGGGCTCGCCGCCGGTCGGGTCGGCCGTAACCTCGACCCGCAGCTCGTCGGGGCCCACCGGATCCCGCGGCTGTTCGCCCACGGGGCGCGTGGCGCGGACGTCGCGGTCCTCGAAGGAACGATGGGGCTCTATGACGGGCTGTCCGGTCGGACCGATGTCGTCTCGACCGCGCAGATCTCCGGCGAGCTGCGGGCACCCGTGCTGCTCGTGGTGGACGCGGCCGCGATGGGTCAGTCGGTGGCCGCGCTGGTGCACGGCTTCCGGGCGTACGACGAAGTCACCTGGCTCGGCGGCGTGATCCTCAACCGGGTCGCGTCCGACCGGCACGAGGAGCTGCTGCGCGAGGCGCTCGACGACATCGGCGTGCCGGTCTTCGGGGTGCTGCGCCGCCGCGCGCTCGCCACCACCGGTCCGACCGCGCTGCCCGCCCGCGGTGACGGCCCGGTGCCGGTCGCCGACCGCAGTCTCGAGGCGGTCCGCGCGGTGCGCCGGCTCGGCGAGGCCGTCCTCGACACCGTGGACGTGGACCGCATCCTGGCGCTGGCCCGGTCCGCCCCGGCGCTCTCCGTCGACGCCTGGTCGCCCGTCGACGAGGTCGGTACCGTCGAGATCGGCCCGCGCCCGACCATCGCGGTCGCCGGTGGTCCAGGTCTCTTCTACGGGTACGAGGAGAGCGTCGAACTGCTCCGCGCGGCCGGCGGCGAGGTGGTCGTGGTCGATCCGCTACGCGACGAGCGGCTGCCCGACGGGACGGCCGCGCTGGTGGTCGGCGGCGGGCTGCCGGAGTCGTACGCCGACGAGCTGGCCGCGAACGTGCGGCTCTCCGCGGACGTCGCCACGCTCGCCCGTACCGGCCGGCCGGTGATCGCCGAGGGCACCGGGTTCGTCTGGCTGTGCCGGGACCTCGACGGCCGCCCGATGTGCGGGGTCTTCGACGCGTCCGCGCAGTCGAGCGACGTCCTGGTGATCGGGTACCGGGAGGCGACCGCCCACACCAGTTCGCCGGTGGCTGCGGTCGGCGCCCGGGTGACCGGCTACAAACACCACCGGACGCAGGTCTCGCCACGCGCCGGAGCGGCGCCCGCGTGGACCTGGTCGGGTGGGCGGCCGGAGGGGTTCGTCTGGCGCAACCTGCACGCGTCGTACCTGGCGCTGCACTGGGCCGGCGCGCCCGAGATCGCCCGGCGCGTGGTCGCGGCCGCGGCGGCGGAGCTGGCCGAGGCGGAGGTCGCGGCGTGAGTTGCGAGCAGACCGGCGCGGCAGCGCCTGGCCCGAGGTGCAGCGGACGGAAGGCGTCGCCTGCGGGCGCCGCGGGATCGAGCGAACCGGGGGACTGCGCATAATGTCGGGCAATGTCGCGGTGCGGCGGTTCCCGCTGCTCACCGTCGCAACGCCGCGCCTGCACGTGCGTTCGCTGGAGGAGGACGACGCGCCCGAGGTCGCCGAGATCTTCGCGGACAACCGGACCCAGCGCTGGCTGCCGCTGCCGAGCGAGTACGGCCGCATCGAGGCGAGGTCGTGGTGCACCGACATGGCGGCTGAGCGCCGCGACAGCGGGGCCGGGGATCACTACGGGGTGGTACGCCGGGAGGACGGCCGGCTCGTCGGTTGCCTGTGGACCAAGCGCACCGACTGGGCCGCGCGGGTCACCGAGATCTCGTACGCGGTCGCGCCGTCGGCGCGCGGCTACGGCGTCGCGGCCGAAGCGGTCGACGCGCTGGCCGTGGCGCTGCTGCTGGAGCACGCGTTCCAGCGGATCGAGCTGCGGGTGGCACCAGGCAACGTCGCCTCCCGGCGGGTCGCCGAGAAGGCCGGCTTCACCTACGAGGGGCTGCTCCGCAACGCCGGGTACGTCCACAGTGGACGTGTCGACCTCGAAGTGTGGTCGCTGGTCGCGAACGACCTCCGGCGCGCGCCCGGCTGAGCGGGCGAGCCGCCGGGGCCGGGCGGGGGCCGAGCCGGGCGGGGGCCGAGCCGGGCGGGGGCCGAGCCGGGCGGGGGCCGGGCCGGGGCGCGCCTCGATCAACGCGTCACCGCTCGCCGAGCGGTACCACCCCCGTGCCGACGAGGACGTCGGCCAGGCGGTCGCTGTCGCCGCAGTGAATCGCGCCAGGTCTGTTGGGTGACGTGGCGCTGCCTGGACGGCGGAGCCACGCCGGAGTCATGTCAGCGGATGATCGACGCCGGTACCGGCGGGAAGTAGCTCACCGCGCGCCCGGCGAGGCCGTCCCGCAGCACCTGCGACACCGACTGGATCGGTTTCCACGCGTTGCCGTCGCCCGGCAGGTGGTGGACGTAGTCCGGATCGGCGATGAAGCTCGCCACCGCCAGGTCCGGCGTGAACCCGACGAACCAGGCCGCGCGGGTGTCGTCCGTGGTGCCGGTCTTGCCCGCGACCGGACGGCGGACGTCGCCGTACACGCCCGGCGCGGTGGACCAGCCGCCGCAGGAGCCGGTCGACGCGCCGTACCCGGTGACGCAGCGCGCCGAGTCGGTGGCCGCCCGGGCGACCGCCTCGCTCACCGCGCGCGTGCACCGCGGGTCGGAGACCTTGACGGTCGTGCCGTCCCGGTTCCAGGTCGCCGGCGACCCGTCCGGGTTCGTGATCGACAGGACCGGCAGCGGCTCGCAGTACATCCCGTCGCCGGCGGCCACCGCGTACGCGTTCGCCATCTCCAGCGGGGTGGTGTCGGCGACCCCGAGCGTGAACGCACCCCAGGTGTTGGCCCGGCCCGGCGCGGCCATCGCGCGGTCGACCTCGTTGTGCCAGGTCAGCCCGAGGCGCTCGGCCATCCGTACCGTCTTCTCCGCGCCCACGGCCTGGATCAGCTGGGCGAAGTACGTGTTGACGGACTTGCCGAACCCGGTGCGCATGTCCTGCACGCCGGTCATCGCGCCGCTCGCGTTCTGCGGGCACCAGTAGCCGGCGCCGCAGGATGCCGGACCGAACCCGGTCAGGTAGATGGTCTGGATGCGCATCGGCGAGTAGAACGACTTGTTCATCTTGAAGCCGGCGTCGAGCGCGGCCATCAGCGTGAAGTACTTCATTGTCGACCCGGCCTGGTACCCGTTGTCGTCGCCACCGCCCAGCAGCGGGTTCACCGTGTTCGGGTAGTTGCCGGGCATCGCGCCGCGCAGGGCCGGGTTGGCGTGCGGACCGTTGTGCGACTGGTCGAGCGAGTAGTGCCGGTTCACCGCCATCGCCTTGACCAGCCCGGTCCGCGGCTCGACCGCCACCGTGCCGTGCGCGAACGAGCTGGTCAACGGCTCCTTCGCGAGCACCGCCCGCTGCGCCACCGACTGGATCTTCGGGTCGAGCGCGAGCACGATGCGGTACCCGCCGCGGCGCAGCCTGTTCTCCCGCTCCGCCGGGCTGTCGCCGAAGGCCTTTTGCGAGACCCACCAGTTCTTCAGGAAGTCGCAGTAGAAGCCCCAGTCGTTGCGTACCGGCGGCACGTCCACGCAGTCGTTCGGCGGGTCGGTCAGGCGCAGCCGGATCGGCTCCTTCTTCGCCTTCCCGGCGGCCTGCGGCGAGATGTACTTCAGCTCGACCATCCGGTCGATCACGTAGTTGCGCCGGTCGGTCGCGGCGCGGGAGTCCTTCGACGCCGGGTCGTAGGTGGACGGAGCCTGCACCACGCCGGCGAGCATCGCCGCTTCGGCCAGCGTCAGATCCTTGGGCCGCTTGGAGAAGAAGACCTCGGCCGCGGCGAAGATGCCGTAGGCGCGGTGCCCGAAGTAGGCCGCGTTGAGGTACCGCTCCAGAATCTCCGCCTTGGTGAACTTCTTCTCCAGCGCGACCGCGAGCCGCATCTCCTTGATCTTCCGGGCGGCGGTCCGCTCGGTGGCGCCGCGCACCTCCTCCGGCGTGTCCGCGCTGTCCCGCAGCGAGGACCGCACGTACTGCATGGTCAGCGTCGATGCGCCCTGCGACACCTCGCCGGACTGCCGGTTGGCGACGAACGCGCGTACGATTCCGCGCGCGTCCACTCCGTGGTGGTCGTAGAACCTCGAGTCCTCGCTCGCGATGATCGCCTGGAGGATGTACGGCGACATCATCGACATGGGGGTATGGACCCGATGCTCCTCGTAGAACGTGGTCAGCAGCGTCTTGCCGTCGGCGGCGTACACGTACGACGTCTGCGCGGGCGGCACGATCTTCAGGTCGGCCGGCAGCCGGTTGATGAGGTCCGCGCCGGCCCTGGCACCGAGCCCCGTCGCCGCGACCAGGGGATACAGCGCGGCGGCAACGACAACGCCGGCGATGAGGCCGACGCGGATCAGGCTGGTGACTCGACCGGGTTTCTTGGCTGCGCGCTTCGACACCCCATCAAGATAGGACATTCATGATAAGTCCTGACTCGGAATGACTGATCTGAAACACCATGGCGACAAGGAATTGGCGCCCGGACTGGTGGATCTCGCGGTGAACGTGCGACACGCCGAGATGCCGGCATGGCTGCGCGAGCCGTTGACCGAGGCGATGGCCGATCTCGCCCGGTACCCGGACGGCGGCCCGGCCCGCGCCGCGGTGGCCGCCCGGCATGCCCGGGCGCCCGAGGACGTGCTGCTGACCGCGGGCGCCGCGGAGGCGTTCGTCCTCGTGGCGCAGGCGTTTCGCGGTCACGTCCGGCATCCGGTGGTGGTACACCCGCAGTTCACCGAACCCGAAGCGGCGCTGCTGGCCGCCGGCCACGAGGTCGAGCGGGTGATCCTGCCCGAACCGTTCACGCTCGACCCCCTGCTCGTCCCGGCACGGGCCGACCTGGTCGTGCTCGGCAACCCGACCAACCCCACGTCCGTCCGGCATCCCGCGGCGGCGGTCGCGGCGCTCACCCGCTCCGGGCGAGTCCTCGTCGTCGACGAGGCGTTCGCGGACACCGTCCCGGGCGAGCCGGACTCCTTGTCGCGCCGCGCCGATCTGCCCGGGCTGGTGGTCGTCCGCAGCTTCACCAAGACGTGGGGGCTGGCCGGACTGCGCGTCGGCTACCTCCTGGCGCCACCCGATCTGGTCGGGCGGCTGGCCGCCGTCCAGCCGCTGTGGGCCGTCTCCACGCCCGCGCTGGCCGCCGCCCGCGCCTGTGCCGGGCCCGTCGCGGTCCAGGCCGAAGAGCAGGCAGCGGTACGCCTGGCGGCACAACGGTCCCACTTGGTGGCACGCCTGCGGTCCGTCCCGGGCGCCTGGGTCCCCGGCGAACCGGCCAGCGCGTTCGTCCTGGTGCGGGTACCGGACGGGCGCGCGGTCCGGGCAGCGCTCCGGGACCGGGGTTTCGCGGTCCGGCGCGGCGACACGTTCCCCGGGCTGGGCCCCGACTGGCTACGGATCGCGGTACGGGAGACTGCCACCACGGACTCGTTCGTGGACGCGCTGCGGGAGGTGCTCTAGGTGCTCTCCGAGACGCTGGCTGAGGAGCTGGCTGAGACGCTGGGGGTGACGCTGGCCGCGATCCGGCCGCTCGACCCGGCCGCGATGGCCGCCGCGCGGGAGCGGCAGGCGCGGCTGACCAAGCCACCGGGGTCGCTCGGCGCGCTGGAGGAGCTGGCGGTCCGGTTGGCCGGCCTGGCCGGTACCTGCCCGCCGCCGGTACCCGCGCCGGCCGCGGTGGCCATCTTCGCGGGCGACCACGGAGTCCACGCGCAGGGCGTCACCCCGTGGCCGCAGGAGGTCACCGCGCAGATGGTGGCGAACTTCCGGGCCGGCGGCGCGGTGGTCAACGCGTTCGCCCGGCAGGCCGGCGCGACGGTCACCGTCGTCGATGTCGGCGTGGCCACCGGCCCGCCGGCCACCAGCCGGATCCGGGCCGGCACGCGGGACCTGAGCGGCTCGCCGGCACTCACCCGGGACGAGGCGCTCAGGGCCGTCGTCACCGGCATCGCGGTCGCCGGTGAGCTCGCCGCCGGTGGCGCGGGCGCGCTGCTCACCGGGGACATGGGCATCGCCAACACGACCCCGGCGGCGGCGCTGATCGCCGCGTTCACCGGGGCGGATGCCACCGAGGTGACCGGACGGGGTACCGGCATCGACGACGTGACGCTGGCTCGCAAGGTGGACGTGGTCAGGGCCGCGCTGGCCCGGCACCGGCCGGATCCCGCCGATCCGGTCGGGGTGCTGGCCGCGGTCGGCGGGCTGGAGCACGCGGCGCTCGCCGGCTTCGTGCTCGGCGGCGCGGCGGCCCGGGTACCCGTGATTCTCGACGGGGTGGTGGCCGTGTCGGCGGCCCTGGCGGCCGCGGCGCTCGCACCCGACGTGCTCGGTGCCTGCGTGGCCGGACACCGCTCGGCCGAGCCCGGCGCGTCGGTCGCGCTGTCCCACCTCGGGTTGGCGCCCCTGCTCGACCTGGGCCTGCGCCTCGGCGAGGGTACCGGCGCGCTGCTGGCCTGGCCGATCGTGGCCAGCGCCGCCCGGGTGCTGGACGAGGTGGCCACGTTCGACTCGGCCGGGGTCAGCGAGAAGTGACCGAGCTGTACCCGATGGCGCTGCGGCTCGACCGCCGGCGGGTGCTCGTCGTGGGCGGGGGGACGGTCGCGACCCGGCGCGTGCCGGCACTGCTCGACGCCGGGGCCCGGGTCGTGCTGGTCTCGCCGTCACTGACGCCGGCCCTGCGGTCGCTGGCGGACACCGGCCGGCTGACCTGGGTGCCGCGCCGGTTCGAGCCGTCCGATGTGGACGGTGCCTGGCTGGTGCACGCGGCGCTCGACGACCGGGTCGCCGCGGCGGCGGTCAGCGCGGCGGCCGCGGAGCGGCGGGTGTTCTGCGTCCGGGCGGACGACCGGCACGCCGCCACCGCGTGGACGCCGGCGGTCACCCGGCACGGTCCGGTCACCGTCGCGGTCCTCGGCGGCGGCGACCCGCGCCGGGCGATGGCCGTCCGCGACCAGGTGCGGGCCATGCTGGCCGGTGGTCCGGCGCCGGCGGTACCGGCCGCAGGGCCCGCCCGGCCGGGTGGCGTCGCGCTCGTCGGCGGCGGGCCGGGCGACCCGGAGCTGATCACCGTGAAAGGCCGGCGGCTGCTCGCCGAGGCGGACGTCGTGGTCGTGGACCGGCTCGCCCCCGGTCTCCTGCTCGACGAGCTGCGGCCCGAGGTGGAGCTGGTCGACGCGTCGAAGATCCCGTACGGGCCGGCCGCGGCGCAGGACGAGATCAACCGCATTCTCGTGGACCGGGCCCGGGCCGGCCGGTTCGTGGTCCGGCTCAAGGGCGGCGACCCGTACGTGTTCGGCCGTGGCGGCGAGGAGGTGCTCGCCTGTGCCGCGGCCGGCGTACCGGTGACCGTCGTGCCCGGTGTCACGAGCGCGGTCGCGGCACCGGCGACGGCCGGCATCCCGGTGACCCACCGCGGCGTGGCGCACGAGTTCGTGGTCGTCTCGGGTCACCTGGCGCCCGGCGATCCGGAGTCCCTTGTGGACTGGCCGGCGCTGGCCCGGCTGCGCGGGACGCTGGTCGTCCTCATGGGACTGCGGCACCTACCGGCGATCGTGGCGGCGCTCCTCGACCACGGTCGAGCGCCGGAGACGCCGGCCGCGGTGGTCGGGGACGGTACGACACCGGCCCAGCGGGTGGTCCGCGCGCCGCTCGGCGAGCTGCCGGCCTGCGTCGCGGCCGAGGGCATCCACCCACCCGCGGTCGTGGTCGTCGGCGACGTCGTCGGGCTCGCCGACGCGTGAGCATGCGGTGCTGCCCGTCGATGAATGAAACGATCAAGAGCCCGGGGAGCAGGTGCGGGAACCGGGTGCGGTGGGCGGCGCGGCGGACGCCGTCAGGGGACCTCGGTCCAGTGCCAGGGGCGGGGGCCGTGCGAGCCGCGGATGCAGGCCAACCGGAACGCGGCCTGCTCGGCGATGTACGGGCGGCCCTCGGCCAGCTGCCAGGCGAACGTGACCTTCCGTAGCTCCCGGATGTCGCGCAGGACGTCGAACCCGGCCCAGGTGGTCACGTCGTCGCCGTACCGGTCGCAGAAGGCCGCCCAGTCCGCCGCGGACAGGCAGCCGAACGTGGTGTGGTCGACGGCGACCGAGGTCAGGTCCCACTCCGGCGGGCCGTACGCGAAGCGTTCCAGGTCGAGCAGCACCGGACCGTACTCGGTCACCGCCACGTTGCCGTCCCACGCGTCGCCGTGCACCGCGCACCAGGGCCGGCCGGCGGGCAGGGCAGCGTACCGCTTCTCCAGGTCGGCCAGGTGGTCCAGCAGCCACCGGCGATCGGCGGTGGAGAGCGCGGACGCCTCGTCGAGCCGTTCCTGCAGGCGGACGAACGGGGCCAGGGCCGGAAGTTCGAAGTCCGGCGGCGGGAGCGCGTGCAGCAGCCGGAGCAGATCGGCCAGCTCGGTGGTCGTCCCGCAGCGGTGTGCGGCCAGATCCCGCCAGAACGTCACCGCCCGGCCGTCGACCTCGACCGGCTGGACGAAGTCGGCCGCCTCGACCACCGGTACGCCGAGCGCGCTCAGCCAGCGGGAGACCCGGACCTCCTTGACCGCCGCGCCGAGCTGCCCGGCCCGGGTGACCCGGGCGACGAGCCGGTTCGGCAGCCGGTACAACGTGTTCTCGCCGGCCCGGATCAGCGTGGCGCGCGACGGGTCGACCCCGACCGTCCGGCAGGCCGCCGCGAGTAACGGGTCCACGGCGGTCATCGCGTACCCAGGGTGGCGGTGATCCGGTCGCGGAGTTCGCCGGCTTCCGCGATGGCCGGGTGGCGCCCGGCGAAGCGGTGCAGCTCGCGGACGTCGTCGAGGGCCCGGCGGGAGCGCAGGCTGCCGGCGTCGTCCACGGCCCGCTGCCCGATCGCCGCGGCGCGCCGCGGATCGCCGGTGACCATCAGCAGGCTGGCCAGCTTGGTCCGGGAGATGGCCCGGGAGCGGGCGTACGCCGGGCCGTGGTTCGCCACCGAGTAGGCCAGCCGCTGCGCCGCGTGGGTACGCCGGCCGCGCACCGACAGGTCGAACAGCGCGTGCCCGGTGTCGCCGTGGTGCTGGGCATGGTCGTAGAACGCCATCCAGGGTGGGTCCTCGGCCGGGTTCGCCAACGCGAACGCGGCGTCCGCCCGGCCCACCGCGGCAAGTGTCTCCTGTGGACGGTCCATCCGGGCCAGCGCCCGGGCCCGGATCGTGTACAGCATCGCCCGTTCCGTGGCGGTGAGCCGGTCGGCGCGGACCAGCGCCTGCTCGACGTAGGTGAGGCCCTGGTCCGGCTCGTCCACCCAGATGGCCTGGCGGGCCATGTCGGCGAGCGCGTTGGCCCGGGCATGCCAGTCGCCGGCGTACTCGGTGCAGGCGAGCGCGAACCGGAACGCGCGCCGGGCGTCGTCGTGGGCGCAGGCGTCGAAGGCCATGAACCCGGCGACGTCGGCGAGCTGGGCGACGGCCGCGAACAGCTCGGCCCGTAGCTGCTCCGGGCAGTCCACCCGGAGCAGCTGGGCGGACCAGCGCAGCTGGGTGAAGACCGCCTCGCGGGCGAGCCCGCCGCCGAACGCGTAGTCCCACGAGGTGAAGACGGTCGCCGCGGCGCGCACCTGGTCGATCTCGGTACGGCCGACCCTGGTCGGCAGCGGCGTCGGCGTGGTCGGGGTGAACAGGTCGAGCCAGGGCAGCGTGGCCAGCATCCCCGCGGTCCGAAGGAACTGCTGCCGGTCCACAACATCCACGGTAGACGTTTCGCGGCGGGTCGCGTAGAAGCCGAGTTGCACGTCGGTGGCGACCTGCAGGGCGGCCCGCAGCGCCTCCCGGTACCGCCGTTGCGGCCAGCGGATGACGCCGCGCTCCAGCTTGCCGATGTAGTTGGCGTCGATCTCGGTGCGCGTGCCGGTGTGGTCGTACAGCCACTCGTTGACCAGCGCGGCGACCTCCTGCCGGGACAGTGGCTGGCCGGGCGAGAGCCGGGACGGCAGCTGCAGGCGGGCGTGCCGGAGCTGCTCGTTGGGCTGGTACACCCGGCGCTGGTACACGCGTGCCTCCGACTGTGGTTATCGGACATCGTGCCACAGACGGGGATGCACCAGGTACTCGTCGGTGGGAGGGATCCACCTGATCCTCCCCTTGACATCCCCGTCCGGGTGCCTGCTGCGGGTGCCGGAAAGCGGGAAGGCTGCCAGTGCGGCAACTGCACAACGGGCGTGGGGTACAGGGGCGGACGACAGCTCTGGGAGACCACAGCTGCTTGTCCGGCCCTCGCCCGTGCGGGCCGACCCGTGGGCGCCCGGCCGGGCAGATCGCAGCGCCTCCCGCCCGGTCGGGCCCTCCGTTATTGGCCCCACGGAGTTCGGTGGGAACTGGACCTACTACGGGCCACCAGGGACTTTCTAGGATCGCGACGTCAGGCCGCACAACGGGGGGTGGCGCGCTGGCGTCACGTGCGGGGGACGGGGCTGAGTCCGGCACCCACCCGTGCCGGACTCGCCGCGTCAGGCCCGGTCGGGTCGGTCCGTCCGGTCGGAGAGCAGCAGGGCGCACCGGATCAGGCCCAGATGGCTGTAGGCCTGGGGGTGGTTGCCGAGGCCCCGCTCGGTGTCCGGGTCGTACTGCTCGGGCAGCAGGTCGGTCGGGCCGGCACACTTGAGCAACTGGGCGAAGAGCTGCTCGGCATCCGCCCGCCGGCCGGTGCGCAGGTACGCCTCGATGAGCCAGGTCGTACAGATGTGGAAGCCACCCTCGCGGCCGGTCAGGCCGTCGTTGGTGAGGTACCGGTAGACGGTCGGCCCGCTACGCAGCTCGGCCTCCACCTTCAGCACGGTGGCGAGGAACCGGTGGTCGTCGTCGCGCAGCAGCCCGGAGAGGCCGACCCAGAGCGAGGACGCGTCCAGTGCCGGGTCGTCGTAGGCCATGGTGAACGCGCCGACCTCCTCGTGCCAGCCGTGCTTGAGCACGTTGGCCTCGATGTCGTCGCGCAGCATCTCCCAGTCCGGCGGTACCGGGCGGGCGTGCCGCCGCCACGCGTCGACCGCCCGCTTGACCGTGAACCAGCACATGACCTTCGAGTAGATGTAGTGCTGGGGTGGCAGCCGGATCTCCCACAGCCCGTGGTCCGGCTCGTGCCAGCGGCGCTGCACGGCCGAGACCATCGCCTCCATCAGCCGGACATCGCTCTCGGTCAGGTGCCCGCGCCGGTCGGCCACGGCGGCGATCAGGTCGGCCACCGGGGCGAACACGTCGAGCTGGACCTGCCGGTTGGCGATGTTGCCGACCCGGACCGGCCGCGAGCCGGCGTACCCGGGCAGGATGTCGATCGACGCCTCGGCGCCGACCTCGTTGCCGTCGAGCGCGTACAGCGGGTGCAACCGCTCCGGGTGCCCGCCGGTCCCCTCGACGACCCGCATCGTCCAGGTCAGCAGCGACTCGGCCTCCTCCAGCGAGCCGAGGTCGACCAGGGCCCGCGCGGTCATCGCCGAGTCGCGCAGCCAGCAGTAGCGGTAGTCCCAGTTCCGGATGCCGCCGATCTCCTCCGGCAGCGAGGTGGTGGCGGCGGCGAGGAACGAGCCGGACGGCTCGTACCAGAGCGCACGCAGGGTCAGCGCGCTGCGCAGCACGTGCTCGGACGCGACCGAGGGCAGCATCAGCGAGGTGGCCCAGTCCCTCCAGCGCGCCTCCGCGGCGGCCTGCCGGCGGTCGATCGACTCGGGGTGCGCCTCGGTGCGCTGGGTGCCCGGCCGGACCTCCAGCACGCACCGGCCGCCCAGCTCGGCGAGGTCGATCACGGCCCGGGCCACGTCGCCACTGTCGTCGGCGATCTCCCACTCGACGCCCGGCGAGCTGAGCGCGATCGGCTCGCTGGAGCCGAGCACGAGCAGGCCGTCGCCGACCGGCTGGAGCCGGATCGGCACCTGGCCGAACTCCGGCTTGGGGGCGAACTCCACGCGTACCTTGATGTCGCCGGTGAGCACCCGGACGAGCGCGAAGCTGTGCTGGTACGCGCTGGGCCCGTGCGCCGAGGGACCGGAGTCCGAGTCGAGCCAGTCCGTGACGGTCAGCCCCGGCCAGCGCGTCTGCACGGTCATCGTGCCCGGCAGGTACTCCTGGCCCTTCGGCAGCCCGCCGCGGGCCGGCGCGACGCTGAAGTGGCCCGCGCTCGGCCCACCCAGCAGGTCGGAGAAGATGGCCGCCGAGTCCGGCCGCGGGTGGCACAGCCAGGTGACCCGGGCATCCGGGGTGAGCAGGGCGATCTGCCGGCCGTTCGCGAGCATCGAGTGGCGCTCGATCGGCACCGCCCGCTCGCCGTAGAGCCAGCGCCGCCGGGCCTCCAGCACCTGGGCGAGTACCCGTACCGCCGACTCGGGGTCCGACACCCGGTACCCGGCGGCGGTCGGACCCTCGCCGATCTTGATGCCGACGTCGGAGCCGTGCAGGTGGCGGAACGCGTTCTCGTCGGTCACGTCGTCGCCGAGGAACAGCACCGCGTTGGCGGCGGCCTGCATGCGCAGCTGGTCGACCGCGTACCCCTTGTGGGTCCCGATCACGGACAGCTCGATGACCTTCTTGCCCTCGGTGACGTGGATGCCCTCCCACGTCGCCGGGCCGGCCTTGACCGTGGCCACCACGGTCGCGGCGATGTCGTCCTCCGCGCTGCGGGTGTGCACCGCCACGCTGGCCGGCTTGGCCTCCAGCCGGATCCCGTCGCGGCCGTGCGCGATGCGGGTCAGCTCCTCGTACAGCCGGGTCCGCAGCTGGTGCAGCTCGGGCGCGAGCGCGCGGACGAAGCCCACGTCGAACTCGGAGCCGTGGCTGCCCACCAGGTGCACCTCGCTCGGCAGCCGGGACAGCATCGCCAGGTCGCGCAGGGCGCGGCCGGAGATGACCGCGACCGTGGTCTGCGGCAGGGCGGCCAGCGCGCGCAGTGCGGCGATCGCCTCCGGCAGCGGGGTCGCGTGCTCGGGGTCCTCGACGATCGGGGCGAGCGTGCCGTCGTAGTCGCAGGCGACCAGGAGCTGCGGGGCTCGGGCGAGACGGATGACGGCGGCCCGCAGGTCGCCGTCGGCGCTCTGTGCCGTGGGCGTGGTCATGGCGCACCATCCGGCAGCGCCGCCGCCGTCCCCGGCGCTCCGGCTCCGGCCCCCGGCGCTCGGGCACCGGCCCCCGGCGCTCGGGCACCGGCCCCCGGCGTCGAGGCACCGGCCCCCTGCGCCTCGACGCCCGGACCGCTCAAGGCCCGAAGGTAGGACCGGGCCCAGGCGTTGACGTCGTGCGCCCGCAGGTACCGCTGCATCGCCTGGATGCGGCGGGTCGCCTCGACGTCGTCGACGTGGATCGCCCGGAGCAGGGACTCCTTCACGTCGTCGATGTCGTGCGGGTTGCACAGGAACGCCTGGCGCAGCTCTCCGGCCGCGCCAGCAAACTCGCTGAGTACGAGCGCGCCACCCAGCTCGGTGCGCGCGGCAACGTACTCCTTGGCTACCAGATTCATGCCATCTCGCAGTGGAGTAACCATCATCACGTCCGCCGCACAGTACAGCGCGGCGAGTTCACTGCGAGAGTACGACTGGTGGAGGTAATGCACCGCCGGCACGCCGACGCGTCCGAAGTCGCCGTTGATCCGGCCGACCTCGCGCTCCACCTTGACGCGTAGGGCCTGGTAGTGCTCCACCCGCTCCCGGCTCGGGGTGGCCACCTGGACCATGACCGCGTCCGGCACCGCGAGTCGGCCTTCCGACAGCAACTCCCGGAACGCCTTCAACCGCTGCTCGATGCCCTTGGTGTAGTCGAGCCGGTCGACGCCGAGGATGACCGTCTTCGGGTCGCCCAGCTCGGCCCGGATCTGCGCGGCCCGGGCCCGGACCAGCGGACTGCTCGCCATCGCCTCCATCTCGGCGACGTCGATGGAGATGGGGAACGCACCGGCCCGGACGAACCGGCCGTCGACCTCGACGGCGTTGCCTTCGTACCGAAGTCCGAGCAGGTGCCGGGCCAGCCGGAGGAAGTTCTGGACCGCCAGCCGCTGCTGGAACCCGACCAGGTCGGCGCCGAGCAGACCGTGCATGATCTGGGCCCGCATGGGCAGTTGCATAAATAGCTCGATGGGCGGAAACGGTATGTGCAGGAAGAAGCCGATCCGCAGATCCGGCCGGCGCTCCCGCAGCATCGCCGGTACGAGTTGGAGCTGGTAGTCCTGCACCCACACGGTCGCGCCCGGCGCGGCCACCTCGGCGGCGGCGTCGGCGAACCGCGCGTTCACCGCCCGGTACGAGTCGCGCCAGACCCGGCGGAACACCGGCGGCTCGACCGCGTCGTGGTAGAGCGGCCAGATGGTCGTGTTGGACATGCCCTCGTAGTACCGCCCGACCTCGTCGGCCGAGAGCGGGATCGGGTGCAGCCGGATCCCGTCGAGCTCGAACGGCTCGGGGGCGGCGCCGGTGCCGCCGGCCCAGCCGACCCAGGCGCCCCGCTGGGACGCGAGCACGGGGTGCAGGGCGGTCACCAGACCGCCGGGACTGCGGCGCCACTCCCGTCCCTCCGTGGTGGTCACCTCGTCCACGGGTAGACGGTTGGCGACCACGACGAACGAACTGCGCTGCGCCACGCGCTCCCCCTCCGATCGGGTGACACCGCCTCAACCGTTGAGATTACTAAGCCCCCTCGGGTGCGAGTACTCGAAGGCCCCTCGTGCTTGATTTGTCCCCTTGCGGGCGGATGGCATTGTGCCTACATGACCGATCCTGCGGCGTCGCCACCGACCCGCTCCGTTGCGGGTCCACTGCTCCTCGCGGTGGTGTTCCTGGCGATCATCGGCGCTTCCGTCGGGGTGATCATCGGCCTGACCGGCCGGAACGGCACGAACGACGCGGGCGGCCGAACCACCACGGAGACGACCGCCGCCACGCCCGCGACGGCTGACGGGCCGGAGGCGACCAGACCTACCCCCACCTCGGCCCCGGTACCGGCCGGCAAGCGGTGCCTGGACCACACCGAGCGGTTGGCCGGCCAGGAGCTGGCCCAGGTGCTCTACGTCCAGGCCCGTAACGGCTCCCGCCGGATCGAGGTGTGGATCTGCCGGGACGCCGGCGGGAAGCTGTACTACCAGGGTCACGAGGGCACCCCGGACGACCGGGAGCTGGTCGAGGGCGTCGATGCACTGTTCCTGCGTACCGTGACCGAGCAGCCGTACGGCTACGAGGCGGTGAACAGCGGCCGCCGGGGGGAGACCCGCTACCGGGTCTCCACCGAGAAGGTGATCATCAGCGGCGGCACCGAGTTCACGGTCACCCACCACGAACCCTGAGCGAGGGCGGCGGCGTGGAAGAATTGAGCGCGACGTTCGTCGACAAGCTCCCGGAGAAGAGGACCGTGGCTCAGTTCATCTACACGCTCGAAAAGGCCCGCCGGGCGCACGGCGACAAGGTCGTGCTCGACGACGTGACCCTGTACTTCCTACCCGGCGCCAAGATCGGTGTGGTCGGGCCGAACGGCGCGGGCAAGTCCAGCTTGCTGCGGATCATGGCGGGCCAGGACCGGCCGAGCAACGGTGAGGCGCGGCTGATGCCCGGGTACACGGTGGGCCTGCTCGCCCAGGAGCCGCCGCTCACCGAGACCACGGACGTGCTCGGCAACATCGAGGAGGCGGTAGCGGAGACCACGGCCAAGCTGGCCCGGTTCAACGCGATCGCCGAGCAGCTCGCCACCGACTACACCGACGAGCTGATGGCCGAGATGGGCTCGTTGCAGGAGGAGCTGGACCATGCCGACGCGTGGGACATCGACTCCAAGCTGGAGCTGGCCATGGACGCGCTGCGCTGCCCGCCGCCGGACGCCGACGTGACCACGCTCTCCGGCGGCGAGCGGCGCCGGGTCGCGCTGTGCAAGCTGCTGCTGCAGCAGCCCGACCTGCTGCTGCTCGACGAGCCGACCAACCACCTGGATGCGGAGAGCGTGCAGTGGCTGGAGCAGCACCTCGCGAAGTACCCGGGCACCGTGGTGGCGATCACCCACGACCGGTACTTCATGGACAACGTGGCCGACTGGATCCTCGAGATGGACCGCGGCCGGGCGTACCCGTACGAGGGGAACTACTCCACGTACCTGGCCAAGAAGGCCGAGCGGCTGGCCGTCACCGGGCGCAAGGACGCCAAGCTCAAGAAGCGCCTCGACGACGAGCTGGAGTGGGTGCGGTCCAACGCGAAGGCGCGGCAGACGAAATCCCGGGCCAGGCTCCAGCGGTACGAGGAGATGGCCACCGAGGCGGAGAAGACCCGCAAGCTGGACTTCGAGGAGATCCAGATCCCGCCTGGCCCGCGCCTCGGCAACACCGTCATCGAGGCGTCCAAACTGCGCAAGGGTTTCGGCGACCGGGTGCTCATCGACGACCTGTCGTTCTCGCTGCCGAAGAACGGCATCGTCGGCATCATCGGGCCGAACGGTGTCGGCAAGACCACCCTGTTCAAGACCATCGTCGGCCTGGAGCAGCCGGACGCCGGCACGGTCCGGGTCGGCGAGACGGTCAAGCTGTCCTATGTGGACCAGGAGCGCGCCGGGCTGGACCCGAGGAAGACCGTCTGGCAGGTCGTCTCCGACGGGCTGGACCACCTGATGGTGGGCAAGGTGGAGATGCCGTCGCGGGCGTACGTCGCGGCGTTCGGGTTCAAGGGCCCGGACCAGCAGAAGCCGACCGGGGTGCTCTCCGGCGGCGAGCGCAACCGGCTCAACCTCGCGCTCACGCTGAAGATCGGCGGCAACGTCATCCTGCTCGACGAGCCGACCAACGACCTCGACGTGGAAACCCTGTCGAGCCTGGAGAACGCGCTGCTCGACTTCCCCGGCTGCGCGGTGGTCATCTCGCACGACCGGATGTTCCTCGACCGGGTCGCCACCCACATCCTGGCCTGGGAGGGCGACGAGTCCGATCCGGCCCGCTGGTTCTGGTTCGAGGGCAACTTCGAGGCGTACGAGAAGAACAAGGTCGACCGGCTCGGCGCCGAGGCGGCCCGCCCGCACCGGGTCACCTACCGCAAGCTGACACGTGACTAGGTTCGTCCACGCCTGTGCTCTGCGGTGGTCGGACATGGACGTCTACGGGCACGTCAACAACGCGCGTTTCCTCACGCTGTACGAGGAGGCGCGGGTGGCGTTGATGTTCGCCAGCGCGCGGGAGCACGGGCTGACCTCGTTCGAGGAGGGCGTGGTCATCTTCCGGCACGAGGTGGACTACCTGCGGCCGGTCGACTACACCGACCCGTGCCGGATCGAGCTGTGGGTGGACGAGATGCGCCCGTCCCGGTTCGTCATCGCGTACGAGTTCTTCGCCGACGGTGAGGTGGCGAGCATGGCCCGCTCGGTGTGCGTACCGTTCGATCTCGCGGCCGGCCGGCCCCGCCGGCTCTCCGACGCGGAACGGGCCTTCCTCGAGCCATGGCTGGGTTGAGCCTCACCCCGGCCGGCGCCGCGGACGCGGGCGCTTTCCTCGCGCGCCTGGTACGCCTGGATCCGGCCGCCCTGGTCCGGTTGCGCCCGGCCGGTGACGCGAGGGTGGCCTGCTGGGCACGGCTGCCCTGGGACGTGCTGGTGAGCCGGACCGTGGCGGGCAGCACGACGGAGGACGCGACGGTCTCCGCGGCGGATCTGCTGGCCGCGGTACGGCCCGGGGAGGTGGCCCTGCCGCCACGCCAGGACGGCCGGTGGCACTGGGCGTTGCCGCCCGGCGGCGGCCGGCTCGTCGAGGCGCTGCCCGCGGCGCAGCTCCGGCAGCTCGATGCGGCGGCCGCGGCGACGGTACGCGCGGCGGCCGCCGGCGGGGTGGCGGGTCGACCGGTCGGCGAGCGGACCGTCCGCGACGCGCTGCTCGACCACGAGGCCATCGTCGTGGAGGTCGCGGGTGACGTGGCCGCCGCCACTGTGACAAAGTCCACAGTAGAACGAGTGGCCGTACCACAGCGACTGGTGCAGGCGGTGGTACGCATGGGCTTTCTGAGACCGCATGGTTACTCTACGGAGCCGCCCGTGCACGTTCTCGTAGCGAGTCGTTTTGTCGGTCTCGCGGCAGAATATGGCGTTGCGTGGTACCAGAAATCGGCCGGACTCACTATTAGGGCCATCATCTGAACGGATGAACCCCCCTAGCCGATCGGCTAGGTCGGGTAGTTGTGGGGCTGCCTTCCACCGGCTATCCGGGTAGCGTCTCGGATCGGATCCACGGACGGTTAACGGGTGGATCCGTTGTGTGCGGCGGAGTCGAGGAGTGCAAGCTATGCCGTGGTGGCCATGGCGCGGCGGACAGGCCGGCGGCGAGACAGCGACCCGACGGGGCAGGCAGGCGGGGGCGGCCGTGAGGGTCGGTGTTCCGGAGCAGCGGGTCCCAGATCGCACCGTCCCATCTGACTTGTCTACATTGGACTGTCTTCCCCCAGGGTCACCGCCCGTGGTGCCCGTCAACCCGGTGAACCTCCAGCGTCTGATCGACACGCTGGATCTGCTCGACATCAGGTACCTCGCCGACGGCGACGGCAGCCTGCTGGCCATGTGGGAACGGCACGCGGTGCTGTTCACGCTGGAAGGGCCGGAGGACGAGATCCTGGTGATCCGGGCCCGCCCGCACGGCACCGTGCCGCCCGACTGGGCGGACCACGCGTACCGCGTGGTGAACGAGTGGAACCACACCCGCCGGTTCTGCAAGGCGTACGTCGGCGCCCCCACCGAGCGCGGGATGCTGCCGATCTACGCCGAGATGCAGGTCCCGCTCCGGTCCGGCGCGCACGACGCGCTGCTCGTGGAGCTGATGGACTGTGCGGCGGCGGTGGCCACCACGTTCGTCGACTGGCTCCACGACGAGGGTGCGCTGCTCTAGCCGCGCTGTAGCCGGCGCTAGCCGGGTGTTGTCGGCGAGTCCAGCCACTTGTCGACGACCGGCACGACGTCGGCGCGGTCGGTGTACTCGCGCAGCCATGCGGTGAAGCTCGCCCGGTCCTGGGACGTGTGCAGGTGGTGCTGGACCCAGTCGTGCAGCATCGCGAAGAACCGTGGGTCGCCCAGCAGCCCGCGCAACTCGTGCAGCATCAGCGCGGGACCGATGTACACGTTGCGCGCCGCGAACCGGTCCGCACGGAAGCTGCCCGGCGGTCCGGCCTCGGCACGCAGCCCGGCGTCGCGGTTCCGCCAGTCGCGGACGATCGCGTCCATATCGCCGCCGAGCCGCTCGGCCGTGTAGAGCCCCTGCAGGTACGTCGCGAAGCCCTCGTTGAGCCAGACGTCCCGCCAGGTACGCGGGGTGACCGCGTTGCCGAACCAGTGGTGGGCCAACTCGTGCAGCAGTACCGGTACCGCGCCCGGCCCGGCCAGCGGGCCCAGGGTCACCATCGTCTGCGTCTCCATGCCCGAGGTCGACTGGACGACCACCACGCCCGCGCTGCTGAACGGGTACCGGCCGAGCCGCCGCTCCAGCCAGGCGATCATCTCGGGCGTCCGGCGCAGGGTGGGCAGCATCCGGTCGGCGTCGGACTCGCGTACCCAGTAGCTGACCGGCAGTCCGCCGGGCGTCCGGTCCTCGGTGCGGTCGAATCGGTCCACCGCGAGCGTCACCAGGTACGTCGCGATCGGCTCGGCCGCGTGCCAGCGGTACGTCCGGTCCTGCACGGTGACCCGGCCGTTGGCGACCGCCACCCAGCCCGGCGGCACGGTGACCGCGATGTCGTAGAGCGCCTCGTCCGAGGGCTGGTCGCTGCACGGGAACCAGGTGAACGCGCCGTACGGCTCCTGCATCGTCCACAGTGCACCATCGGCGGTCGGGGTCAGGCCGGTCGTGGCGACGTCGCCGCGGACGCCGGGGAACCGGACCGGCGCCGGCGTGCCGCGGTAGGTGACCGCCACGGCCACCTGCCGGTCCGCGGCGAGCGGGCGACCGGGGACCAGGACGAGGTCGTCGCCGCGGCGCTGCGGGGTCGCCGCGGCGCCGTCGACGGTCGCCTTCTCCACCGTGTACCCGCCGGCGAAGTCCAGCGCGACCTCGGCCAGCTCGCGGACCGGCCGGACGGTCAGCGTGGCGGTCCCGCGCAGGATCCGGGTGCCCGGGTCCCACGCCAGGTCGAGGTCGTAGTGCAGGACGTCCAGCGCCGGGTTCCCGTACTGCGGGTAGACCGGATCGGCCACGGGCGTGGACCGCCCGTCGACGGCGACCGGCCTCGGCGGCGGCCGGGTGGGGAAGGGCTCCGGCTCGACGGCGCGCGGGGTGCACGCACCCAGCACGAGTACGAGGCCGATGCCGGCGGCGGTGGCGGGTTTGCGCACGGTTCGATCAGATCACCCGCAGGTCGCGTCGGGACAACGGGAACATGCCGATCCGCTCGTGGTGCTCGCGGACCAGGGTCTTCGTGTCCGAGCCACCCCCGCTACGGCGCGTCCATCGTGTTGACCATGAAGAAGGCGGCTCGTTCGAGGTACGCCCAGAGGGTCTGGTCCTGCTCGGGCGGCAGGTTCAAGGTGTCGACCGCGCGGCGCATGTGGCGCAGCCAGGCGTCCCGCTCGGCGGGTCCGACCCGGAACGGCGCGTGGCGCATCCGCAGCCGGGGGTGACCCCGCTGGTCCGAGTACGTGGTCGGGCCGCCCCAGTACTGCATCAGGAACAGGGTCAGCCGTTCGGTGGCGGGCCCGAGGTCCTCGTTCGGGTAGAGGGGGCGCAGCAGCGGGTCCGTGGCGACGCCCGCGTAGAACTCGGCCACCAGCTTGCGGAACGTCGGCTCGCCGCCGACCTGCTCGTAGAAGGAAACGTCGCTCACCGGACCAATGGTGCCAGGTCCCTGCGCGGGCAAGCGTCCGGCGCTCGCCGGACCGATGATCTTGGTTGCGTTGATCAACGCGTCGAGAGCCCGGATATCGAGGCCGGAAAGTCGGGCTCAGCGCGCGTGGATCAACGGCCGGCGGTCCGGGAGCCCTAGACCGGGGCTTGGACCGGGCCGGCGCGGTGGCGGCCGGGCGCGGGGATCTTCGGCGGACCGTCGCCGTTGGCCGCGTGCGCCGCGGCCGCCGCCCGCTCGAACGCCGTCGGGGACGGCCAGCGGATGGCCACGATCAGGAGCACCAGGACGCCGGCGAGGCTCCAGGCGCCGACCACGGTCGCGATGTCGAACTGGCTGGCGAGTGCCCCGGTGGCGAGCACGGCGGCACCCTGGGTGACCTGCATCCCGCCCTGCATCACGCCGTACGCGCGGGCCCGGTAGCCGGCCGGGAGCGACTGCACGAACAGCCCGTTCGCGGGCGGCAGAAGACCGGCGATGGCGAACCCGCACACCATCGCCATCGCCATGATCACGATCGCCGAGGGGTCGAGGAACGCGGGCACGAGCGCGAGCGGCGCCACGACCATGAAGACCGGGATCAGCCGGGCGCGGAGCGCGGGCCGGACGAACCGGCTGACGATCAGGCCGCCGAGGATGAATCCGGCCGGCGAGGCTACCATGATCATGCCCTGGAACCAGCCGCGCTCGGATTCGCTCCGGGCGAGATCGGCCGCCCAGGCGGCGGCAAGCCCCTCCGGCACGATCGCGAACAGGGTCGAGGAGAACACGACCACCGCGATGACCCGCAGCACGCGGGTGCCGAAGACCATCCGGAACCCGTCCGCGGTCTCCCGGGCGAGGTGCTGGCGGGGGCCGGGATCACCGACCGGCCGGCGGTCCTTCATGCCCACCCGGATCATCAGCGCGGAGGCCGCGAAGGTCACCGCGTTGAGCGCGAGCGCGAACCGCGGGTTGGACGTGGCGATCACCGCGCCGGCCATGTACCCCACGAGCTGGGCCGCCTGCCCGCTGCTGGTCCGGACCGCGAGGCCGACGACGTACCGGTCGCCGGTGAGGATCTGCGGGTACACCGCCGACCGCGCCGCCTCGGACGGCGGGTTGGCCAGCGACGCCGCGAACAGCAGCACGAGCATCATCGGGACGGGCATCCCGGGGAGCGCGACGAGCAGCATGAGTGCGGCCCGGAGCACGTCGCAGGTCACCATGACGAGACGGAAGGGCTTACGCTCCGCTATCGCGGCGAGTACCGGCCCGCCGAAGAGCCAGGGCAGGTAGCTGATCGCGAAGGCCAGTGCGGAGAGAACGACCGAACCGGTGTGGACGAGTACCAGAGCGGTGATGGCGGCCTTGGCCAGGTAGTCGCCGAACCACGACAACACGGTGGCGCCATATAAGAACCGGTACTCCCGGCTGGCGAAGACGTCGCGAAACGTTGCCGGGCGGTCGGTGGCGCGGGTCTCGTCAGACACCGGGGCCCCTCCATCGATCCACGACAACGCCGTCGAGCCTGCTCAGATTGTGCCCGATCGGGTGAGATCGTGCTAGGGCGAACGGGCCAACAGTCGCTAGCGCGACTGAACGAACGGACGATACAACTCCGGTTCGCTCGGCGCGACCCGCAGGTCAGGCGGTCCCCTCGGGCCCTCTCTCCGGTCCGGCGGGGCGGACGTACGGCCGTGACGCGGCGATCTGCGCGGCGATCCCGGCCGACTCCAGCGCCTCGGTCAGCCGGCGCCGGAGCTCGCGCCCGACCCGGAACTGCGCCTCGGCCGTGGTCTTGGCGGTGGTACGCACGAGCGCGCCGTCGACCGTGAGCTGCTCGACGCCGAGCACCTTCGGCGGGTCGATCAGGTCCTCGGCGAACGCCGGGTCTTCGGCCAGCGCCTCGGCGGCCCGGCGCAGCACCGCGGTCGCCTCGTCCACGCCGACGAACCCGATCGGTACGTCCACGACCACCATCGACCAGCCCTGGCTGTTGTTACCGACCCGGATGATCTCACCGTTGCGGATGTACCAGACCACCCCGCGGGCGTCCCGGATCGTGGTGACCCGCAGCCCCACCGCCTCGACCGTGCCGGTGACCTCACCGACATCGACCGTGTCGCCGACCCCGTACTGGTCCTCCAGCAGCATGAACAGGCCGGTGATGAGGTCCTTGACGAGCGTCTGCGCGCCGAAGCCGAGCGCGACGCCGACGATGCCGAGGCTGGCGATGAGCGGGCCGAGGTTGACCGAGAACTCGGCGAGGATCATCAGCCCGGCGATCGTGGACACCACCGCGGTGACGAAGCTGCGCAGGACCGACCCGATCGCCTCGGCCCGCTGCCGGCGCCGCTCCGGGAAGACGGCCGTGGCGTCCTGCAGGGCGGTCGGCAGGCGTTCCTTGAGCGGCCGGAGGATCGTCGGCATCGCACCGTGCGCGGTGGTCCGCACCAACCGGTTGATGGTCCGGTGGAACAGCGCCCGGGCGATCATCGCGAGCAGAATGATCACGATGATGCGGGCGGGCTTGACCAGGACCATGTAGCTGCTCTCGGCGAGCCACGCCTGGTTCGTCCACTCGAAGATCTGCTGGCACAGGTCGCTGTCGCCGCAGCTCGGGGTCGGTGCGGGCACCGGACTGGGGTCGACCACGGTCCTCCTCCAGGGTAAGCCGGACATACCGGAGCAACTCACCGCTCATCCACCGGGCGTTGGCGCCCGCGCCGGGAATAGTACGTGCAATCTGAGGATCTATCAGGGACGATTGGCCCACGAGTAGGCCATCTCAGCCGGAAAACGGAGCCGCCGTTAGGACCCAGGAGGGTGAGCGCGATGCCTGACATACGACCCGGGGCCAGCTGGGGCGCGTTGGTCCTCAACGCCACCTACGAGCCGCTCTGTGTCGTGTCGGTACGTCGAGCAACAATCCTGATCCTGACCTCGAAGGCGGTCTGCGTGGCCGACGGCGACGGGATGCTGCACAGCGCCCGCCAGGCCCTGCCGATCCCCTCGGTGGTACGGCTCAACCGGTACGTCCGGGTGCCGTACCGCACCCATGTCGGGCTTTCCCGCCGGGCGATCTTCGCCCGCGACGGCTGGCGGTGCGCGTACTGCCGCGGGCCGGCCGAGACCATCGACCACGTGCTCCCGCGCAGCCGCGGCGGGCACCACGTGTGGGAGAACGTCGTCGCCGCCTGCGCCCGGTGCAACCACACCAAAGGAGACCGGACGCCGGCCGAGCTCGGTTGGCGGTTGCACCACCCTCCCGCGGCGCCGAAGGGCTCCGCGTGGCGGGTCCTGGGGCACCGGGCTCCCGACCCGCGCTGGGCCGACTGGCTGGACCTCCCGGTCGCCGCCTGACCAGCGACAGACTGCCCGCAGTCGGTGGGGGCGGCGCCGAGGAGCGCAACGGCAGCGGCCCTCATCGGCCAGACCGTCCCAGGTAAATGTCAGGGATTATCACGTCACTCTCGATCGTTCCGCCGGATACCCCAGGTGGGCGCCGTCGGCCATGATGTCCCGGAGCCGGTCGAACCCCTCGTACACCTCGATGAACCTGGTGTAGAGCGGCGCGAGACCCATCCGGAGCCGGTCCGGGGTGCGGAAGTCCGGGATCACCTTCGCCGCCTTGAGCGCCTGGCAGACCTGCCAGGCCTGCGGATGGCGCAGCGTGACGTGCGCGCCGCGGCGGCTCGGATCGCGCGGCGAAGCCAGCGCGAACCCGTGCGGCGCCAGCCACCCGTCGATCAGCTCGACCGCGTACGACGTGAGCGCCTCGCCCTTGGCCGCGATCGACTTCAGGCCCGCCTCGGCGGTGACCCGGGCGGCCTCCAGCACCGCGTAGCCGCCGAGCACCGGGGGCGTACCCACCAGGAAGCGCTCGATCGTCTGCACCGGGTCGTACGCCGGACCCATCGCGAACTGGTCCCGCTGGCCGAACCAGCCCCAGATCGGCTGGCGCAGCACCGGCTGCAGGTCGGTCCGGACGTAGACGAAGGCCGGCGCGCCGGGGCCGGCGTTGAGGTACTTGTACGTGCAGCCGACCGCCAGGTCCGCGCCGGCCTCGGTCAGCGGCGTCGGCACCGCGCCGGCCGAGTGGCACAGATCCCAGGCGACGAGCGCGCCCGCGGCGTGCGCCGCCCGGGTGATGCCGACCATGTCGGCGATCGCGCCCGAGCGGTACGCGACGTGCGACAGCGAGACCAGCGCGACGTCCTCGTCGAGCACCGCGCGGACCGCGGCCAGGGTCACGCCCTCGTCGATGTCGGTGCGCACGGTCCGGATCGTCAGCCCGCGCGCGGCGGCGAGGCCCTGCAGGACGTACTGGTCGGTGGGGAAGTTGTCGTCGTCGGTGACGATCACTCGGCGGCCGGGCCGGGCGTCCAGCGCGGCCGCGGCGATCTTGTAGAGGTTCACGCTCGTCGAGTCCGACAGCACGACCTCGCCCGGCGAGACGCCGAGCACCCCGGTCGCCAGCACGTCGCCGGCCTCGCGGGCCAGCTCGATCCACCGGTCCCAGCCCCGGATCAGGTCCTCCCCCCACTCGACGTCGATCGCCAGCCGGAGCCGGTCCCGGGTCGCCCGGGGCAGCCGGCCGAGCGAGTTGCCGTCGAAGTAGACCAGCCCGTCGTCGGCGATCGCGAAGCGGTCCCGGAAGCCGGCCAGTGGATCGGCGGCGTCCAGCGCGTGCGCCCGGGCCAGGAGATCTGTCACGCCTCTACGCTAGCCGCGTGACGGAGTTGCACGATCTCACGGCTCTGGAACAGGCGGCGGCGCTGCGCTCCGGCGAGGTGGGGGCCGTGGAGCTGGTCGCGCACTACCTGGCCCGGATCGAGGCGTACGCCGACGAGGTGGGCGCGTTCGTCACGGTCACCGCGGACGAGGCGCTGGCCCGGGCCCGCGACGCGCAGGAGGCGCTCTCCGGCGCGGAGGACCTGCCGCCGCTGTACGGCCTGCCGATCGCGATCAAGGATCTGTCGACGACCGCGGGGGTACGCACGACGTTCGGCTCGGCCGCCTTCGCCGACTTCGTGCCGCCGGTCGACACGGACGTCGTGGCGCAGCTCAAAGCGGCTGGCACGATCATGCTCGGCAAGACCACCACGTCGGAGTTCGGCATCTCCTGCTACGTCGAGACCGAGGTGGCGCCGCCGGCCCGCAACCCGTGGGCGCCGGAGTTCACCGCCGGTGGGTCCAGCGGCGGCGCGGCCGCGGCGGTGGCGGCCGGCCTGTTGCCGGTCGCGCACGGCAGCGACGGCGGTGGCTCGATCCGCATCCCGTCCTCGATCTGCGGCCTGGTCGGGTACAAGCCGAGCCGTGGCCTCGTCCCCGGCGGGCCGCTCGGGTTCGGCGGCTTCGGGCTGCCGAGCGACGGCGCGCTCGGCCGTACCGTCGCCGACGTCGCGGCGCTCGTGGACGCGATCGCGGTGCCGCAGCCGGGCGAGCCGTACCCGCCGCCGGCGGTACCGCGGCCGTTGCGGGACGCGACCCGCCAGCCGGTCGGCACGAGCCTGCGGATCGGGCGGTTCACCACGCCGATGCTCGCCGACACGCCGGTGGACCCGGACTGCGTGGCCGCGGTGGAGACGCTCGCCCGGACGCTGACCGACGACGGGCACGAGATCGTGGAGCTGCCCCGGTTCCTCGACGACGAGCTGCGGGACCGGTTCGACTCGCTCTGGTCCGCGCTGGCGGTCCAGGCGCCGGTACCGGAGGAGTCCTTCGACCGGCTGCAGCCGCTGACCAGGTGGATCATCGACCGTGGCCGGCGGCTGGCGGTACCACGGCTGTTCGAGGATCTTGCCGCGATCCAGGCGGGGGTACGCCGGGCGCTGCGCGGGCTGACCCATGTGGATCTGCTGCTGTGCCCCACGCTCGCGGCGCCGCAGGCCCGGGTCGGCTGGTTCGCCTCGGCCGGGGACCCGGCCGAGGACTTCGCGCGGCAGAAGCGGTTCTCACCGTTCTGCGCGGCGTTCAACGTGACCGGGCAGCCGGCCGTGTCGCTGCCGGTCGGGCGGACCGCGGCCGGGCTGCCGGTCGGGGCCATGCTGGTGGCGGCCGTCGGCGCCGACGCGCTGTTGCTCTCGGTGGCCGCGGCGGCCGAACACGCGGCCCCCTGGCGCCGCGGCGTGGCCCGGCCTCCGCTACCGTAACCGCGTGTCCTTCAGCCTGTCCGAGGTGCTCACCTTGGTGCTGCCCGCGCTGGCGGTCGTGCTCGTCGTGACGATGCTCGTCTACCTGGGCAGTTCCCGGCGGGGCAAGCGGTACCGGCCCGGCCGGCCGTTCGAGTTCACGCCGGTGTGGTTCCTGTCCGCACCCGAGCAGCTCGCCGGGGACGGCGGCCCGGTGGCCGCGTTGCCGCAGGGTCCGCGGCGTGCGGAGCTGGCCTCGGCCGAGGGGCCGGTGCTCGCCCAGCCGGAGTCGATCCAGCAGACCGGAGGCGCAAGTGACCGCTGGTGAGGTGACGGGCGCGCGCCGCCCGGAGGTGCTGGACGGGCCGTTCAACACCCGGCAACTGCTGCGACTGGACGAGGCGCTGCGCACGGCGGACTCGTCGACCGGGCTGACCTTCAGCGTGTACGTCGGTGAGCTCGACGAGCCGGTCCGCGGGCACGCGGAGAAGCTGCACGGCCAGCTGTTCGACCCGGCCCGGTCGGTGCTCATCGCGGTCTCGCCCAACCAGCGCATGCTCGAGATCGTGACCGGCGCCGAGGCGCGCAAGCGGTTGCCGGACCGGGACTGCAAGCTCGCGGCGCTCTCGATGGCCGCCGCGTTCGGGGTCGGCGACCTCGCCGGCGGCGTCGTCAGCGGCCTGGCCCAGCTCGCCGACCACGCCGGCAAGAGGTGAGCGGCGCGGCCGCGAGGCGAACCAGCTGACTAACTCCGGTCACGCTCGCGGGCGCGCAGCGCGCGGATGACACCGTCCCTGCCCTCGGCGACCAGCCGGCGCAGCGGCGCCGGGTGGCCGTCCTGGGCGAGCCAGGCGTCGGTCAGCCCGACAGTCTCCCGGGAGACGTGGAACGACGGGTACCCGACGACCGCGAACTCGGCAGCCGGCTCGCTGTCCCGGTGCGCCCACACGTCACCGACCGCGTCGAAGAACGCGGGCCCGTACGGCTCGGTGAGCGGGAGCTGGAACGGGTGCCAGAAGCCCAGCAGCAGCGAGCGCTGCAGCCAGTTCGGCAGCTCGTGGTCGGTGACGAGCCGGCGCCAGGTCTCCGCCTTCGACTCCGGCGTGGCGACCAGCGCACGGGCCAGCGCGGCCTGCCGCTCGCCGCTGGCCGTACGGTCCCGGTCCAGCTCGAACTCGATCTCGTCCGGCCCGGCGGCACCGGCGGCCACCAGCCCCTGCAGCAGCGCCCAGCGCAGCTCGGTGTCGATGGCCAGCCCGTCGGGCACGTCCCGGCCGTCCAACCAGGACCGCAGCAGGGCCAGGTCCGGCTCGCGCAGCGCGGTCGAGGCGAACGTGCGGGCCCAGACGAGCTGCTCGCCGCTGCCCGGGGCGGCGGACCGCAGCGCCGCCAACGAGGCGTCCGCGAACTGCGCCCAGCCGGTCGGCGCCCAGGACGGGTCGACGTAGAACGTCAGCGCCCCGCTCACCTGCCGCAGCGTCCCGGTGACCAGGTTGATGTCCCGCTCGACCGGCAACCCGCCCAGCGCGAGCGCCACGTAGTCGCGCCCGGCCAGCTCGGCGTCGCGGGTCATGTCCCACGCGGCGAACCAGCACAGGGCCCGTGGCAGCGAGTTCTCGAACCCGGAGAGGTGCTCGACGACGGTGGCCATCGAACGCTCGTCGAGCCGCATCTTCGCGTACGTGAGGTCGTCGTCGTTGAGCAGCAGCACGTCCGCGGCCCGTACCCCGGCCAGTGACGGCACCTCGGTCAGCGCGCCGGAGACGTCGACCTCGAGCAGCTCGCGCCGCTGCAGCAGGCCGTCCGGTACCAGGTCGTAGAGCCCGATGCCGATCCGGTGGGTACGCAGCGTCGGGTAGTCCGCCGGCGCCTCCTGCAGCACCTCCACGCTCTCGTACGTCCCGTCCGGCGCGATCGAGATCGCCGGCCGCAGCGTGTTGACCTGCGCGGTCTCCAGCCACTGCGCGGCGAACTTGCGCAGCGGCCGTCCGGACGCCGCCTCCAGCGCGCCGAGCAGGTCCTCGAACGTCGCGTTCCGCCAGGCGTGCGCCCGGAAGTACGCGCGCAGCCCGGCCCGGAAGGAGTCGATGCCGACGTACGCGACGAGCTGCTTGATGACCGAGGCACCCTTGGCGTACGTGATGCCGTCGAAGTTCACCTCGACCGAGTCCACGTCCGGCATCTCGGTGTAGACCGGGTGGGTCGAGGAGAGCTGGTCCTGCCGGTACCCCCAGTTCTTGCGGATCGACAGGAACGTCGTCCACGCGTCGCTGAACCGGGTGGCCACCGAGTTGGCCCAGTGCGAGGCCCACTCGGCGAACGACTCGTTCAGCCACAGGTCGTCCCACCAGCGCATGGTGACCAGGTCGCCGAACCACATGTGCGCCATCTCGTGCAGGATCGTGTTGGCGCGCTGCTCGTACTCGAAGTCGGTGACCTGCGAGCGGAAGATGTAGTGCTGTTCGGCGTGCACGATGCAGCCGAAGTTCTCCATCGCGCCGGCGTTGAACTCCGGTACGAACACCTGGTCGTACTTTGCCAGCGGGTACCGGTAGCCGAACTCGGCGTGGAAGAAGTCGAACCCCTGCCGGGTGACGAGGAAGATGTCGTCCTCGTCGAGGTACTGGGCCATCGAGGCGCGGCAGAACACGCCCAGGTCGATCCCGTCGTGGGTGGTGCGCACCTCGTGGTACGGCCCGGCGCACAGCGCGGTGATGTACGTGCTCATCCGCACGGACTCTCCGAAGTGGACGGTCTTGGTCCCCTCGACCGGGCCGGGCGCCGCCGGCCCCGCCGCTGCCATGTTGGAGATGACCTTCCAGTGCGCGGGTACGGTGACCGTCCAGGTGTAGACGCTCTTCAGGTCGGGCTGGTCGAAGCAGGCGTACACCCGCTGCGCGTCGGCCGTCTCGAACTGGCTGTAGAGGTACACCTCCTTGTCCACCGGGTCGAGGCTGCGGTGCAGGCCCTGGCCGGTGGAGGAGTAGAGGAAGTCGCCGTCGACGACGAGCGTGTTCTCCGCGGCCAGCCCGGGCACGGCCAGGCCGTGCTCGGCCGACCAGCCGGAGACGTCCAGCGGCGCGCCGTTCAGGGTGGCCGACCGCACCCGGTCCGCGGCGGCTTCGATGAACGTGGACGCGCCGGGCTCGGTACACCGGAAGTTGATCGTGGTCGTGGACCGGAACGTCCGCTCCCCGGGCCCGCCCGTGCCGTCGGTGAGGTCCAGGGTGATCTCGTACGACGTGACGTCCAGCAGGCGCGCCCGCTCTGCCGCCTCCGCCTGGGTCAGATTGCGTATTCCGGCCACGATCGTTCTCCATCTCGCTGTTGCGGGCATCAACGGTGACACCCCGGCTGCCCGCGGGGCCGGCTGGCCCTTACCCCGAGAGCGGTTTGTCGAAGTCTTCCACGGCCCGATCAGGCACTCGAAGTGGCCCGCGTCACGTCAAGGGTGGTTCCGAGGTGGGGCAGGATCAGATGGTGGCATCCGTAGACATGTGGTTCGATCCGATGTGCCCCTGGGCGTGGCTGACGTCGCGCTGGTTGCTTCAGGTGGAGCAGGTCCGGCCGGTGGAGGTGCGCTTCCACGTCATGAGTCTCTCCGTGCTCAACGAGGGACGGGACCTTTCCGAGAAGTACACGGAGCTGATGGCCCGGGCCTGGGGGCCGGTCCGGGTCTGCGTCGCGGCCGCGGAGACCCACGGCGAAGGGGTGCTCCGCGAGCTCTACACCGCCCTCGGCACCCGCATCCACCTGGGCAAAGAGCAGCCTGGGCCGGAGCTGTACCGGGCCGCGCTCACCGATGCCGGGCTCGACCCCACGCTGGCCGAGGCCGCTGATTCCGCAAAATGGGACATCACGCTGCGGGCCAGCCACGAGCGGGGCATGGCGCCGGTCGGCGACGACGTGGGTACGCCGGTGATCCACACGACCGGCCCGGACGGCGGAACGGTCGCCTTCTTCGGCCCGGTGGTGACCCCGGCGCCGAAGGGCGAGGCCGCGGGAAAGCTGTGGGACGGGACCCTGCTCGTCGCGGGTACCCCCGGCTTCTTCGAGATCAAGCGCACCCGGACGGCCAGGCCGGCGTTCGACTGAACCGCGAGCCGGTCAGCTGACTGACCGTGACCACTCGCCGACATGGTCGTTGCGCACCACACCGGCGTGCCGGCCGGTGGCCCGGACGCCGGGGCCGGCCGTGCCGACGGCGCCGCCGAACGTGCTCGACCCTGGACCTCGGCCCGGACGTGCGTCTCGTCGCACCCGCGCCGCCCCGACCCCGCGCCGCCGGTCGGTCGTCACGCCCCGGTAGCGTCTGACCACATGAGCCCTGCCGGCCTTGCCCACCCGATTCCGCGAGCCTGGATCACCACCGGCGGCACCGGCGCCCAGAACTACGACGAGTTCGCCGACGAAGCGGAGATCACCGCGATCGTCGCGGCGAACCCGTCGAGCGCGCTGGCGATCGAGATGCCGCACCGGGCACCGGGTTCACTCGGCGCGTCGTTCGGCGACTCACTGCCCGCCGCCGTGGCCCGCCTCGCCGAGGCCAAAGAGGACGGTGGCTACACCCCGGCCGAGGACGTCGTCGCGCTCTACCGGATCAGCGCCCCGGGTGAGGAGACGGCGTACGGGCTCTTCGCGATGATCGACACCGACCAGATCTCGGCCAGTGCCGACGAGCCCGGGCTGGTGATCCGCAACGAGGATGTCTTCATCGAGAAGGTCCGCGAGCGGGTGGCGCTCACCGAGGCGACCGGGCACCTGCTCTCGGCCGTGCTCCTCCTGCAGACGCAGGCGGACCTGCGTCCGGCCCTCGCGGCCGCCTGCGACGCCGCGGGCGCCCCGGCGGCAACCGACCTCGACCAGGCCGGCCGCACGCACGCGATCTGGCTCGTCGGCCCCGGCCCGCGGCAGGACGACCTGCTCGCGCTGGCCGGCGGCGGTGAGCTGGTCGTCGCCGACGGCAACCACCGCACGCTCGCCGCCCAGCTGGGCCGGTTGCGCCGTTTCCTGGCCGTGGTCACCACGCCGGACTCGGTGACGATCCAGCCGTACCACCGGCTGGTCAGCGAGCTCACCACGCCCCCCGACGAGCTCATCGCCCGGCTCACCGCCGTGGGCGCGGTGGTCGGTCCGGACGGGCCGCCGTCACCCGGACAGATCCGCCTGTACGCCGGCAGCGGCGCCTCCTGGACCGTGGCGCTGCCCCGGGAGCCGGCGGTGGCGGATGTGGACAACCTGGACCACGCGCTGGTGGAGCGGGTGCTGCTGCGCGACGCGCTGGGCCTGGACCCGGGTGACAAGCGGATCACGTACGTGGGCGGGGACTACCCGCCGTCCTGGCTCACCGGCGAGGTGGACGCCGGCCGGGCCGCGCTGGCGGTGCTGATCGCGCCGGTGCGCGTCGACGACTTCGTCGCGGTGAACCTGGCCCGGCAGAAGATGCCGCGCAAGAGCACCTGGTTCACCCCGAAGGTCCGCGCCGGGCTCGTCCTCGCGGAGCTGTGAGATGCGGGTCTACCTGGGATCGGACCATGCCGGGTACGAGCTGAAGGTGCACCTCGCCAGCCAGCTCGCCAAGCTCGGGTACGAGGTGGTCGACGTCGGCCCGCAGACGTTCGAGGCGGACGACGACTACCCGGTCTACTGTGTCCACACTGGACTGCGCGTGGTCGGGGACCCGGGCAGTCTCGGCGTGGTGATCGGTGGCTCGGGCAACGGCGAGCAGATCGCCGCGAACAAGGTCCCGGGCGTACGCGCCGCGCTCGCCTGGAACACCGAGACCGCGCAACTGGCCCGCGAGCACAACGACGCGAACGTCGTCTCGATCGGCGCCCGGCAGCACACCCTGGACGAGGCGACCGCGCTGGTGGTCACGTTCCTCGCCACGCCCTTCTCCCACGCCGAACGGCACGTCCGGCGGATCGCGATGATCGCCGGGTACGAGCGCACCCACCAGCCGCCGGATGTGCCGAGGTAATGGCGCCCGCGCCGCTCGCCCCGGAGCTGATCAGCGGGTGAGCGGGTCGCGCGGTACCCAACCGCGCCGGATGATCACCAGATCGCGCTCGGCGGCGGCGAGGTCGTCGTCGGTCGGCCGGGCCGCGTCCCGGGCCCGCATCGCGGCCGCGGCGCTGACCTGTGACGTGCCCGCCCCGACCAGCCCCCGCAGGCCGCGCTCGGCCTCGCGGTCCTCGACCGTCGGCGCGGGCGCCGGTGGTGGCACCACAGTTGCCGGCTCGGGATCCTCGATCGGTGCCGTCTCCGCAACCGGCGCACGTCGCGGTGGAGCCGGTGGAGGGCCGACCGCCCGGGCAACCGGCCCCGGGGCGGGCTGGTCGGTCGACGGCTGATCGGTGGACCGCTGGTCGGTGGACGGCTGGTGCCGGATCCGCCGTCGCCGCCGCTCGGTCTCCGCCATGCGCCGACCGTACCCGGTGCCGGTGGTGGTCAGAAGACCTCGATGGCCGAGGGTGCGCGGTGCCAGCCGAAGGTGGTACTCGTCGCGGCCAGCGCACCCGGGCGCCGCTGCTCCACCCGACCGGCCGCGGCCAGCCCGGTCAGCGTCGGCCCGCCGAGGTAGACCGCCCCGAGCACGGAGACGTCGCAGGCCAGGTCCGCCCCGGCGTCGGTGCGGGTGCACTCGCCGGCGCCGGAGCCGTCGACGGTCAGCCGCCACCGGCCGGCGTTCTCCGGCAGCAACTCGTCGGTGACCTCGATCACCACGTCGACGGGTGCGGCGTACCGCCGCGCGGACAACGCCGCGCCCACGTCCACCACGCGGATCCACAGCCCGTCGGCGAGCCGGGCGCCGAGGGAACGGACCTCGTCGGCGAGGAACAGCACCGGCTCGTCGGTCGAGGCGAACCAGTACCGGACCGTCCGGGTCAGGTCGATGGCGGCGAGGAAGCGCCAGATCTCCGCGTAGGCGGTCGGGTTGGCGGCCACGACCTCGCTGACCTGGACCTCGCCCTTGGGCCCGCTGGAGTCCCAGTTCGACTTCACCCGCCAGAGCGCATAACCGTCCACACCGGACTGTCCTTCGTGGAGCACGGCGCGGCGCTCGGTGGCGCCGTGCCGCCGGCCCGCGAAGTCGGCGAGGAGGTAGCTCCACCACCGGTCGTCCCGGCTCGACCAGCCGGGCCGGTCGAGGCGCACCTGGTCGTACACCTTGGCCAGCTCGGTCTGCACGGTGGCCGGATCGCCGGTGCGGAGAGTGCCGCCCGCGGGGCCGCCCAGGGTCAGCTCGCGGGTGGACAGCTCCAGGGAGAGCTTCTCGCTGCCGAGCCCGTACCCGTAGCGCTGGTAGATCCGGCTCTCGCTGGCCCACAGCGCGGCGAGCGGCTCGCGCCGGGTGTCGTACACCTCGCGGAGCTGCCGCCGCATCATCCGGCGTAGCAGGCCGCGGCGGCGGTAGCTCGGCGAGACCCCGACCATCGTCACGTGCGCGACCGGGAGGTCCCCGCCCGGGATCGCCAACTCCCGGGCGAAGTTGCCGGCGTGGCCCACGATCTGGTCGCCGTCGACGACGACGAGCGAACGATCGGGTTCGAAGACAGCGCGGTTGACCCGGTCCTCGTCCTCGTCGTACGGGTCGTTGAAGACCGTGAACATGAGGCGGGAGATCGCGTCCCAGTCGTCCGGCGTCGCTGCCCGGATCGGCAGATCATGGCTGTCCACCTTGCCTGTGTAACGGATCGGTCGAGATTCGGCGACCCTTTTCCGCGGTGGCTACCCTCGGAGTTTGAACGGTCGGGGAGGGGAGCGATGGACGAGTCGACGGTGCCGGGCTACCGCCCGGGTAAGGCCGCGGTCGGGCCGCGGCCGGATCCCACGGCGCCGATCGTGGATCCGACAGTTGTCGGGCCCGCCTGGACGGATCAACCGCGGGCACCGCTGGGGTACCAGGCCCGGCGGCTGAAGAAGGGCGGCGAGTGGTCCGCCGCGGGCGGGCTGTTCGCCTTCGTGTGCTGGGGTACCTGGGCGATCTCCGAGCGGGGTGGCAGCCTGGTGGGGCCGGTGGTGGCCCTGGTCCTGGTGTTGGCCGTCGCGGTCGGCCTGTTCTTCCTGTGCCGGCTGCTGGGCCGGGTGATCGTCGAGCGGTCGCTCGGCCGGATCCGGCGCAGCGCCTGGCCGTCCCACCTGGTCACCGGTGTGTTCCTGGGCGCCGCCGGAGTGCAGTACCTGCGCCAGACGGAGTGGATCGTCGACGGGCTGACCTGGCTGCGCGGGCTTGGCTGACCCGGCGCCGGCGGACCACCCCGCGCCGGTGCCGGAGGTACGAACCCCGGCTGCTCGACCGCCGGCCATCGCACTGCTGCGGGCCCCGGGCGTGCCGGCCCAGGCGGTGTTCGGGCTGCTCGCCCAGGTGACCCAGCAGGCCGCACCGGTCGGCATGGTGCTCGCCGTGCAGGCGGCCACCGGTTCGCTTGCGCTGGCCGGCCTGGTGGTCGCCGCCTTCGCGGCCGGCATTGCGGTGGCCCGGCCGGTGCAGGGGCACCAGATCGACCGGCGCGGCAACCGGCCGGTGCTGCTCGCCAGCGGCGCCTTGCACGTGGGTGCGCTGCTCGGCCTCGTGGCCGGCGCCGGTGCCGGTGCGCCGGGCTGGCTGCTGGTCGCGCTCGGCCTCGGCGCGGGGGCCGGGCTGCCACCGGTCTCGACGAGCATGCGGATCGCGTGGGCGCAGCGGGCCCCCGCGGAGAGCCGGACCACCGCGTACAGCCTGGCGTACCTGATCCAGGAGCTGGCGGTGATGGTCGGGCCGCTCGTGCTCAGCGCGGCGGTCGTGGTGTTCTCCGCCGCCGCCGGCCTGGTCGGCCTGGCCATCCTCGCGGGCGCCGGCACGGTCGCGTTCGCCGCGGCGCTGCACCGGACCGGCCGGCCCGCGCACCCGGCGGCCGGCCGGTCCGGCGTGCTGCGCAACCGGGGCATGCGCACCCTGCTGCTCGCGGTCGTGCTGCTCGGCGGCGCGATCGGCGCGCTCGTGGTCGGCCTGCCCGCGCTGGCCGCGACCCGGGGTACCCCGGCGGCCGGCGGGCTGCTCATCGCGGCGGTCTCGTTCGGCGGCGTCGCCGGTGCGCTGCTCTACAGCGTCCGGCACTGGTCCACCCACCCGGCGAGCCGGCTGGTCGGCCTGCTGCTGGCGCTCGGCGCGCTACTCGCCCCGCTGGTCGCGGTCGGGTCGCTGCCCGCGATCGGGGCGATCCTGCTCGCCGCCGGCGCTGCGGTGAACCCGGCCCTGACCACGATGTCGCTGCTCGTCGACCAGCTCGTCCCGGCCGCGCCGGCGGCGGGGTTCGGCTGGATGTCGACCGCGCTCGGCGCCGGGGTGGCCGGCGGCAGCGCGGCCGCCGGCGTGGTCGCCGAGTACCTCGGTGCGGCCTGGTCGTTCCCGGTGGCCGCGGCGTTCGCCCTGGGCGCCGCGGCCACCGCGGTCATCCTGCGTCAGACGGTCGTGCGGTAGACCCCCAGGCCGAACGTGGCCGCGGTCAGCACCCCGGCCGGCGTGATGTCGATGTCCGCGACCGGCACCAGCGGCAGCCCGGTGCCCACCGCTGTCCAGGCCCCGCCGGCCGGCGCGGAGTAGACCCCGACGTCGGTACCGACGAACAGGATCGACGGGTTCCGCGGGTCGAGCACGATGTCGTTGACCGGCGCGTCGGGCAGCCCGGCGGAGATGTCCACCCAGCTCGTTCCGCCGTTCGTGGTACGGAAGACGTGCGCGCCCGGATCGCCGTTGCGGTACCCGGAGACGGTCACGTACGCGGTGTTCACGTCCGTCGGGTGCATCGCGATCCGGGTGATCCACCGGGTCGGCAGGCCCGCGGTGATCTCCGTCCAGGTGCCACCGGTGTTCCGGGTGATCCAGACCCGGCCGTCGTCCGTGCCGGCGTAGATGACCGGGCCCGAGGCCGCGATCGTGGTGATCGTGCCGTACGGGTAACCGCCGGTACCGCCGTTGCCGCGGGACAGGTCGGGGCTGATCACGGTCCAGCTGACGGCCGAGTTCGTGGACCGGTTCAGCCGGTTGCCGCCGTAGTACATGATCGCCGGGTTGGCCGGGTCGAAGACGATCGGCGTCAGCCAGTTGCGCCGGTCGGAGACGGTGGCACTGGTGAACCCGGTGTTCGTGCTGCCGCCGTCGGTCGAGCGGGAGCAGACGCCGTACTGCGAGCAGGAGTAGACCTTGTTGTGGTTGGTCGGGTCGATCAGGTTCGTGGTCCCGTCGCCGCCGCCGAAGGCGTTCCAGTTCGTCGAGCCCCAGGACCGGAGCGATCCGTTGTCCTGCGCCCCGGCGCTGATCCGTGCCGGGTCCTGCCGGGACACCGCGACCGTGTAGAACTGGTTGATCGGCAGCGAGCTCGCCTTGGTCCACGACCCGGTGAGCGAGCCACCCGACGAGGACCGGTAGACGCCACCGTCGTTTCCGATGTAGACCCGTCCGGAGACCCTGCTGTCCCAAGCCATCCCGTGCTGGTCGACGTGGAATGTGGTGTTGCGCCGCCAGTTCGCGCCCGCATCCAGCGTCTCCAGCATCGGCACACCGGCCACCCAGGCGCGCTGCGACGACGCCGGGTCGACCCAGATCCGGCCGAACCACCAGCCGTACGTCGACTGCGAGCTGGACAGGAACGAGGTGTTGGTGATCCGGGTGAACGAGCTACCGCCGTTGGTCGAGGTCCAGAAACCGGCGAAGTTCCCGGTCGTATTGACGGCGATGACGTACACGCGGTTGGAGTTGCTCGGCGCGACCGCCACGCCCATCCGGCCGAGGTTCGTGCTCGCGGCCGGCAGCCCACCACCGAGGCGGGTCCAGGTCGTCCCGCCGTCGGTCGACCGGTAGATGCCCGAGCCCACCCCGCCGTAGGTCCGGGCCTCGGGGCGGCGGATGTGGTCCCACATGGCGGCGTACACGCGGTTGGGGTTGGTGCGGTCGATGGCGACGTCGACCGCGCCGGTGGTGGCGTTGGCGCCGGCCAGCACGAGCTGCCAGGTGGCCCCGGCGTCGGTCGACCGGTAGAGCCCGCGCACCCCGCCCGGCACGAACAGGCTGCCGGTCGCGGCGGCGAACAGCCGGTTGGCGTTGGTCGGGTCGACCGCGATCCGCCCGATCCGCTCGCTGCCGGCGAGCCCGCGGTGCGCCCAGCTCGCGCCGCCATCGGTCGACCGGTAGATGCCGTTGCCGGGGAACGTCACGCTGCCGCCACCCGGGTTGGCCTCGCCGGTACCGGCGTAGAGCACGCCGCCCGAGGTGATCGCCATCGCACCGACCGACGGCGGCAGGGTCGCCGGCCACACGCTGGTGAACGTGCCGCCCGCGTTGGTGCTGCGCCACACGCCGCCGGTGGCCGCGCCAGCGTAGACGGTGTCGGCCCGGGTCGGGTCGGCGACGATGTCGGTGACGCGGCCGCCGATGTTCGCCGGGCCGAGGGCCTGCCAGGCGGCGGCGATGCCCGTGCCGGCCGAGGTCCGCGCGGCCTGCGCCTGCGCCTCGCGGTACGCCACATCGATGGAGACGTTCGAGGTGTACGGGAACAGCCGCTGGGCCGCGAACCAGTGGTCCGCCCCGGCCGGTCCGGGCACATTGGACAGTTCCGCGGCGGGCGCGTGCGCGCGGCGCACCAGTTGCGCGTCGGTGTAGACGCCTGGGTCCCGTGGCGGCGCGCCGATCGTGAGGTCGGGCAGGTCGCCGGCGTCCCCGGGGCGCGCGCCCGCGGCGCCACCGGTGCCGGCCAGCACGGTGAGGGCAAGAACGACAACGGGGAAGGCAAGACGCTTCATGCGCTCATTACATCGGCGAACGTCTACGTGTTGTAGGTCGTGTGCGCGATGTGCGCGAAGTCCGCACCGGGGTGGCAGCCGGCTCGGACCGCGCTATGTTGGTCGTTCGGGCGCAGCAAAGGACAGGGTTGGTTTGGCAGACGACGTCGATCGCGAGCAGGAGTACGTCTCGATGCTCTACGGCCGCCTCGATGACCAGCGCGAGCAGGCGGCCGGCCGGCTCTCGCAGGCCCTGCACGAGTCGGGCGGGACCCACCAGGCGCGACTGGAACGTGACGCCGCCATCGCCCGGTACACGGACCAGGTCGCCCAGTTCGATGCGGTCGAAAACGGCCTGTGCTTCGGTCGGCTGGACTTTTCCGACGGCAGCCCCAGATACGTCGGCCGGATCGGCATCTTCGACTCCGACGGCGATTTCGAACCGTTGCTGATGGACTGGCGCGCACCCGCCGCGCGCCCGTTCTACGTCGCGACCGCGGCCTCACCGGACGGGGTCACCCGGCGCCGGCACATCCGGACCCGGCAGCGCAAGGTGGTCGGGCTGGACGACGAGGTGCTCGACCTCGGTGCCGCCACCGCCACCGCCAACGGGCGGGCCGGCCTGACCGGCGAGGCGGCCCTGCTCGCCGCGATCGACGCCGGCCGTACCGGTCGGATGAAGGACATCGTTGAGACCATCCAGGTCGAGCAGGACCGGGTGATCCGGGCGGACCTCGGTGGCGTGCTGGTCGTCCACGGTGGACCGGGTACGGGCAAGACGGCCGTGGCGCTGCACCGCGCCGCGTACCTGCTCTACACGTACCGGCGGCAGCTCTCCCAGCAGGGGGTGCTGATCGTCGGCCCGAACGCCACGTTCCTGCGGTACATCTCGCAGGTGCTCCCGTCGCTGGCGGAGACCGGCGTGCTGCTGCGCACGATCGGCGAGCTGTACCCGGGGCTGCGCGCCGCCGGCCCGGAGCCGGCCGACGTCGCCGAGGTCAAGGGGCGGCTGGTCATGGCCGAGGTGCTGGCGGCCGCGGTCGGCGACCGGCAACGGGTACCCGACGGGCCGCTCGAGATCCGCACCGACCGGGAGACGCTACGACTCGACCCGCACGACTGCGCCGCGGCGCGGCTGCGGGCCCGGCGGTCGGGCCGGCCGCACAACCTGGCCCGGGCGATCTTCGTCGACCACCTGGTGGACGTCCTGGCCGAGCAGGTGGCCGAGCGGATCGGCGAGGACCCGTGGGCCGACGACCCGCTCGGCGGGGACGACGCGCCCGGCGCCGGCACGCTGCTCGTGGACGAGGCCGAGATCGCCGAGATCCGCCGGGACCTCGCCGCCGACCCGGCGGTGCTCGCCGCGCTGGACGAGCTCTGGCCGGTACTCACCCCGCAGCGACTGCTGGCCGACCTGCTCGGTTCGGACGAGCGGCTCGCCTCGGCCGCCCCCGGGCTCACCGGCGCCGAGCGGGCGTTGCTGCGCCGGGATCCGGCGGACGCGTGGACGCCGGCCGACGTACCGCTGCTCGACGAGGCGGCCGAGCTGCTCGGCGAGGACCGCAGCGCGTACCTGGCCCGCGCCGAGCTGATCCGCCGCGCCCGGATCGCGCAGGCGCAGGGCGTCCTCGACATCATCGAAGGGTCGGCGGAGCACGAACGGGACGACGACGATCCCGAGGTTCTGCTCGCGGTCGACCTGCTGGACGCCGAACGGCTCGCCGAGCGCCAGGACCACGGCGAGCGGCTGACCGCGGCGCAGCGCGCGGCGGGGGACCGGACCTGGATGTTCGGTCACGTCATCGTCGACGAGGCGCAGGAGGTGTCGGCGATGGCCTGGCGGCTGCTGATGCGCCGGTGCCCGAGCCGGTCGATGACGGTGGTCGGGGACGTCGCCCAGACCGGTGCCCTGGCCGGCACCTCCTCGTGGCGGGAGGTCCTCGAACCGTACGTGGCGGACCGCTGGCGGTTGGCCGAGCTGACGGTCAGCTACCGGACCCCGGCCGAGATCATGGCGGTCGCCGCGGAGGTCCTGGCCGCCATCGACCCCTCGCTCGAACCACCCCGCTCGGTACGCCGTACCGGCGTCGACCCGTGGCGCCGCGAGGTGCCCGAACGCGACCTCCGCGGCACGCTGGTCGACGGCGTGCTGGGCGAGGCGGGGGCGGTTCCGGACGGGCAGGTCGGGGTCATCGTGCCCGCCGGCCGCCTGGACGAGCTGGGCCGCGCGGTCTCCGACGCGGTACCGGAGGCGGCCATCGGGGAGGACCTGGAGCTGGAGAGCCGGGTGGTGGTGCTGACCGTGCGGCAGGCCAAGGGTCTGGAGTTCGACGCGGTGATCGTGGTCGACCCGGACCGGATCGTGGCCGAGTCGCCACGCGGGCACAGCGATCTCTACGTGGCGCTGACCCGGGCCACCCGCAGGCTCGGCGTCATTGCCCCGGCCGGATCAGCTCCAGCACCTGCCGGCGCGCCCGGCCGAGGTCGACGCCGAGGTTGACCAGCACCTGAGCCGCCCCGCCGCCGGCCTCGCGCAGCAGGCCGAGCAGCAGGTGCTCGGTCCCGATGTGCTCGCTGTCCAGCTTCTTGGCCTCGCGGAACGCGTACTCCAGGCTCTTCTTCGCCGGGGGGCTGAACGGGAGGTGCCCGGCCGGCTCCTGCTCACCCGTACCGAGGGCGAGCCGGACCCGTTGCCGGGCACCGTCCAGCGACACATCGACCGCGGCCAGGGCCGTGGCCGCCACCCCCTCGTCCTCCCGCAGCAGGCCGAGCAGGAGGTGTTCCGTGCCGATGTAGCCATGGTTCAGTATCCGGGCCTCGTCGTGGGCGAGCAGGATGGCCCGTCGCGCTTCCTCGGTGAACCGATCGAACATGGCTCGTTCATCGTAGCCAGCCTCCGCCGCGCAGGGGCACCTGCGCGTGGCTGAGTCCGAACCGGAGATCGACGGTCGTACCGGCCCGGTACCGCAGCGTGTAGTCCCGGTCCGTGGAGATGATGACGATCCCGAGCCGGTGTCCCGGCTGGAACACGTGGTCGTTCGGTTGCAGGTCCCAGCTGAACAGGTAGGTGGCACCCGGCACGACCGGCTGGCTACGCCACGGGGTGTGCCGGTTGCGGACGTCCAACCAACCCCGGGTCACGATCTTGTACGGCGTCACCGCGGTCACGTACTCCCGGCGCGCGAAGCACCCCGGGTCCTCCGGGATGCCCGGGCCGACACAGTCCATCTCGGACAGCCGGCGGACGCCGGCGAACCGGGCGTCGCTGCCGTAGTCGACGAGCAGCGCGCTGAGGTACGGCGACCGCCCGTCGAGCGAGGCCCGGACGGTGACGCGCGGCGTGCCGGAGAGCCGGACCGCCTCGGTCAGCGGCCGGGTCAGGTAGACCAGCCGGTTGGGATCCGCGGCCAGCTCGGTATCGGCCAACTGCTCCGCCGTCTGCAGTGGATCGTCGACAAAGGACTGTTCGGCGCCGATGGCGGTGGGCCGGGAGGTGAGCGTGCCGGGACGGTCGTCCGCGGCCGGGCCGAGGAACAGCGGTGCCTTCCGGGTACCGGGCACCGGCCAGGAGGAGGCGGTCTCCCACTGGTTCGGTGCGGTCTCGATGTCGGCCATCGGCTCGCGCATGATGCCGGTGTCGATCCCGTACAGCCAGTGGTCGAACCAGCGGTGCAGGGTGGTGAGCCACTCGGCGCGGCGGATGTTGAACGGGTCGGTGTGGTTGGCCTGGTGCAGCCAGATCTTCCGCGGTACGCCCCGAGCCGCCAGCGCGTCCCACCACTGTCCGGAGTGCTTGGTCTTCACGTTCCAGTCGTTGAGACCGTGCGCGACGAGTACGCTGGCGCGTACCTTGTGGACGGTCCGCAGGTAGTTGCGCTCGTGCCAGAACGTGCTGTAGTCCCCGGTTTCGCGGTCCTGCTCGGCCTCCAGGGCCGCGACCACCCCGGCACACGCCTCCGGCCCGGCCCGGGTGAGCACCGCCTTGGCCAGCACATCGGTGTCCTCGCCCTGGAACCCGCCGGGTGCCACGACGCCACCATTGGCCCGGTAGTAGTCGTACCAGCTGGAGATGGACGCGATCGGGACGATGGTCTCCAGGCCGCGCACGCCGGTGGCGGCGACGGCGTTGGCGAGCGTGCCGTTGTAGGAGACGCCGAACATGCCGACCTTGCCGGTCGTCCAGTCCGCCACCACCGGCGCGCCGGCGGCGTCGAAGCCGCGTGCCCGGCCGTTCAACCAGTCGACGACCGCCTTCATGCCGAGCGTCTCGTTCTCCGCGCCGCTGGTGGGGCAGCCGGTCGAGCCGCCGGTGCCGACGCTGTCGGCGAAGACCACCGCGTACCCGCGCGGCACGAAGTAGTTGTCCAGATAGCCGGCGAAGACGATCTCCTCGACCGCCCGGTTCGCTTGCGGCGCACCGGATGCGGTGACCGCGTCGCGGTCGATGTCGTCGTGGTTCGGTACGTCGTTGAGCCCGGCATAGTACGGGCTGGGCTGGAAGATGACCGGCACCTTCAGCCCGCTGTCTGTCTCACGTGGACGGATGATCCGGACCTCGACCCGGTCGCGCACCCCGTCGGCATCGCTGTCGACGGTCGTCTCGACCAGGAGGCGTTCGCGGATCGCCTGCGTGTAGTCGTACACGGGCTGGGTCGGTGTGGGTGCCGGTACGGCCAGTGCGGGGGTAGGGGTCGCCAGGACGGCGGCGGTGGCCACCATCGCGGCGAGAGCCCGGTAAGCCGTTCGCATGGCGTTGAGCATAGACATATACGGATGCGAGCGGGGATCAGCCGGTGTTGCGGGGCATGACTGTGGTGGCCCACCCGGCCTGGGGGCGGACTCTTACAGGGATCGGGTTCCCGCTCGTCGGCACGGCCCGCGGATACGACCGCTGCGCCGTCCGTGGCGCCTTGGTCGACGGCCGCAGCTCGTGCTGCTGGGACCGGACTGCGGCGAGCTCGCCCGGGGATCCTCCGATCTGGACACCGACCGGCTCGCGGATGCGTTCGGGCGCCACGGGTTCGGATCGGATAGCCGGAGCCTCCGGCTCGACGGTGTCCTGAGCCTCAGCCGCGCAGGGCGCGGGCCGTCTCGTCCAGCGCCTCGTCCATCGGGCTCGGCTCGAGGCCGAACGTCGCGGTGGTCGCGCTGGAGTCGAGCACGAAGGGCCGGCTGAACTGGTACCGCGTGGTGCGCAGCTCCCGGATCATCGGCGAGAACAGGCCGGCCGCCCACAGCACCGGGTACGGGATCGCCGACAGCTTCGGCGCCGGCGCTCCGGCCACCTCGGTGAACCGGGTCGCCAGCTCGCGGACGGTCAGCGGTGGGTTGGTCGGCGCGAGCCAGGCCCGGCCCCAGGCCCGCTCGTCGCCGGCGACGGTGATCAGCGTGCGGGCCGCGTCCGTGGTCGACGTCCAGCTGTGCGGCACGTCGAGCGGTGCGGGGGAGTAGGCCCGCCTGCCGGCGAGCAGCGGCTTACCGAGGGCGACGCTGAAGATCGAGTTGGCCTGCAGGTAGTCGCTCGCGCGCACTTCGGTGGCGCGGATCCGGCCGGCCTCGTGCGCGGCGAGCGCGGCCCGCCACATCTTCGCCCGCAGCTCGAGCTTCGGGTGGGTCGCGGCGAGCGGGGTCTGCGCGGTGATCGGGCCGCTGACCGGACCGTACCCGTAGAGGTTGCTTATCGTGACCAGCGTGGCTCCGCTGCGTTCGGCGGCGGTGAGCAGCGCGGCGGCCAGCGGCGGCCAGTCGGTCAGCCAGCGGTGGTAGAGCGGGTTCGCGCAGTTGTAGAGCGCGGTCGCGGCCGAGGCGAGCGCGCTGAGCCGGTCCGCGTCGGCGGCGTCCGCGGCCACCCGCTCGATCGCGGGGTGCGCGGGTCCGCCGCCGCGCCGGCTGACGATGCGGACCTGCTCACCGCGGCCGGCGAGCTGTTCGGCGGTGGCGGTGCCGACCGGGCCGGCGCCGACGATGACGTGCATGGTCACCCTCCTGAGCTGGCTGTAAGAGCAGTGCTCTCTGACGTGAGCTATCGTCACACTGCCGCGGCGCAGCTGTCAAGAGCACTGCTCTCGAATGTGTGCGATACTCCACAACATGCCTGCTGCTTCCATCCGGGCCCGGGTCCGCGCCGAGATGATCGACGAGATCAAGGCCGTCGCGCGCCGGCACCTCGCCACCGACGGCGCCAACCTCTCGCTGCGCGCGGTCGCCCGGGACATGGGCATGGTCTCCTCGGCGCTGTACCGGTACTTCGCCAGCCGCGACGACCTGCTCACCGCACTGATCATCGATGCGTACAACGCGCTCGGCGAAGCGGTGGAGAAGGCGGACGCGGCGGTCACCGACCGCGGCGACCTGCGCGGCCGGTGGCTGGCCGCCTGTCACGCGGTACGCACCTGGGCGCTGGAGAACCCGGCCGAGTACGCGTTGATCTTCGGCAGCCCGGTGCCCGGGTACGCCGCGCCGCAGGACACGGTCGCGGCCGCGGCGCGGACCCCGGTCGTGCTGGTCCGGATCCTCGCCGACGGTGCCGCGGCCGGGACGCTGGCCCGGCCCGACCCGGGTGAGCTGCCCGACCCGGTCGCGGCCGACCTGGTCCGGCTGCGCGACGAGAACTTCCCCGGGCTGCCCGAGGCGCTGCTGGCCCGCGGGATGACCGGCTGGACGCACCTGTTCGGCGCGGTCAGCCTCGAGCTCTTCGGCCAGCTGAACAACGTGATCGAGGCCCGGACGGAGTACTTCGACCTGCAGATGCGGCGGATGGCCGACCTGATCGGGGTCTAGGCCAGTCCGCGCTCGTTCTCGATGATCTCCTCGGCCACGTACGGGTCGGCCGCCCCCTCCGGGGTCTGCGCCAACTCGTGCAGTTCGACGAGCGCCTCCTCGTGACGACCCAGCGCGCGCAACCCCCGGGCCCGGGTCCACCGGGCGATGTGCAGTGCCGGCGCGTTCCCGGCCCGGCGGCGCTCCTCGACGGCCCGCTCCCACAGCTCGAGGGCCTCGGCCCAGCGGCCGTCGTCGGCGTACGTCCAGCCGAGGTTGTTCAGCAGCGCCCCGGCCATCCGCGGCGCCAGCGGGTCGGCCGACCCTTCGGCGACCGCCAGCCCGCGTCGGGCCCACTCCTCGTGCCGCTCCTTCGGCAGGGCGATCGCGAGCATGTGCGCGGCATCCGCGGCCAGCCCGTCCAGCCCGGCCGCGCAGGCCCGCTCGAACGCCTCGAGGAACAACGGCACGGCCGTCTGCGGCGCGCCGGCCGAGTTGTGCAGCCGGCCGCGCTCCAGCGACGCCCGTACCCCCGGTTCGTCGGGCAGCTCCGCGGGATCACCGAGCCGGTCGAGCGTGGCGTGCCCGTCGTCGTACCGGCCCTGCAGACCCTGCGCGCGGGCCATCTGGGTGATCAGCGCATCGCGGTGCGCCGGGTGCGGCTCGGCCTCGGCCGCCTCGGCGAACCGGGACTGCGACCCGGCCGGGTCGGTGAAGTCCCACAGGTCGAGTACCCGCAGCGCGAAGTCGAGGTCGCTCATCGCTACCAGTGTCCACGATGGACGACGTCGTCGAACGGCCGGCGGGTCGGTCGCCGCAGCGGCTCGAGCGGCCGGTCGGCCGGGTAGCCGAACGCGACGAGGTACGCGCAGACCCGGTCCGGCGGCAGCCGCAGCAGGGCGCGGGCCAGGTCCTGCTCGCCGACGGACGAGTGGCCGCTGCCGATGCCGAGGTCGGCCGCGGCGAGCATCATGCTCATCGTCGCCTGGCCGAGGTCGTACTGGACCGCGTCGCGCAGCCGGCCCCCGACGCCGTCCTCGGTCACCAGCGCGACCGTGGCGGCCGAGGTCGCCACGTGCCCGCCGTACGTCCAGACCCCGGCCAGCTCGTTCAGCGCGGCCCGGTCGGTGATCACCACGAAGTCCCACGGCTGGGTGTTCTTCGACGACGGCGCACGCCGTCCCGCCTCGAGGATCCGGTCCAGGTGCTCGGCCGGGATCGGTTCGCCGGTGTACTGGCGGACGTTGCGCCGCGCTCTGATCGCGTCCCAGGTCTCCATGGTGCCTCAGCGTAGCGCCGAGGCCGGCCGCGCCTGCCAGCCTGTCCACAGTGGCCGGTACCCCAGCCGGTGCCAGAACGGACCGGACCTCGGGTTGAGCACCGAGTAGTGCAGCAGGGTCAGCCCGACCCCGGCGCCGTCGAACGCCCGGTGCGCGGCGGCGGCCAGCGCGGCGCCCACCCCGGCGCCACGCGCGTCCGGCTCGACGTAGGCCAGCGACAGGTACGCCAGCGGGCGCGCGTCCGTGTACGGCGCGAGCCACTCCGCCTCGGCCGGCGGCGTCGCGGTGAGCAGGCCGACCGGCCGGTCACCGGACTCGGCCAGCCAGACCCACCGCTCGGGTACGTCGAGCAGCCGTTCCAGCTCCGCGCGGACCTGCTCGGGTGCGGTGTCCCGGTCGTACGCCGTGCCGAACGGGATCTCGTGCCGGGACTGCCGCAGCGCCAGGTCGACGAGCACGTCGAGGTCGCCGGAGCCGGCCTGCCGGATATCCGCCGGTGCGTCCGGTCCGCCGCCCGGGGCGCCGGGTCGCCGGGCCGCGATCACCACGTACGGGGTCAGCCCGTGCCGGACCAGGGCCGGGAACGTTTCCACGTCACGGGCCGGTACCGTGACGTACGCGGCCGAGTCCGCTCCGGCGGCCCTGGCCACCCGCGCGATCCGCTCGCGCCACCGGCCCAGCAGCCGGTCGAGCCCGCCGCCGATGTCCGGGCCGGCCAGCAGTGGCCGCAGGGTGAACCGGTGCGCGGCGAACCACATCGGTTCCGGGGCACCAGGTTCGGGGGCGCGCTGGATCAGCGCCGCCACCCCGCTCGCGTCGGCGAGCATGTCCTCCCCGGCGGCGGGCGGCTGGGGTACCGGCAGCAGCTCGTCCAGCCCGCGCCACCGGTTCGCCACCCTGGCCAGGACAGCGTCCACCGAAGCATCGTAGGACTGCCGTCGTCGGGCGGCCCGGGCCGGTACACGGCTCGGGCCGTTCCGGCGTCGGGGTTGGCGGTACGGTGTCCGCCGTGGACGTTCGAGAGTCGTGGGCGCGGGTGGTCGGCTGGTGCCGGGCGAACGCACCGGCAACCGCCGCGGCGATCCAGCCTGCGGCGGGGGATGAGGCGCTGCGCCGGGCCGAGGAGGCGACCGGCGTCTCCTGGCCCGACGACCTGCGCACCTGGTACTCGCTGGCCGACGGGACCGAACGGACGCCGGCCGGCTACGCCCTCCCGTACTACCGGCCGCTCCCGCTGGACGCCGTCTGCGCACACTGGACGATGTGGCAGGAGGGCTGGGCCCTCATCGTGGCGGAGATCCGCCGGGAGCAGGAGGAGCGCGACAGCCGGCTGCGCGCGTTGGGCGGGCCGCCGGTCGACCCGTACGACACCGGCCGGTTGACCGCACAGCCGGCCGGGACGGTGGCCGGCATGTTCCTGCCGTCGTTCGTGCCGATCGCGGAGGACCAGGCCGGCGCGGACATGTTCGTCGATGCGCGGGCCGGGCAGCTGCACGGGTGCGTGACCGAGTTCCTGAAGGGTGATGCCGACTCGCACGGGCCGAAGTGGCCGTCGGTCGCCGCGATGCTCACCGACCTGGCCGGGGGGCTCGAGGCGCTCCGGCCGGTCGGCGGATGGCAGCCGTCCGTTGTGGACGGTCGGCTGGACTGGCATCCGGCGGAGCCGGCTCAGTAGCGGTGGTGATCCGGGTTGTCCGGTCCGTGGAGCGGAACCCCATAACCGGCCCCTGTAACCGTCCCCTGTGTGGGTGATCGCGGAAAAGGTACGTGGATCATACAGGTGTGACTGCGCGATCGCGGACCAGAATAGCGATCTTGGCGGTGGGGGCTGGCGGGAGCGTCGAATGCTTACCGGAAACCGTTCGGCTGCGAGACCGGAAGTTTCGGCAGGTCCGTGGGCAGATGGACGGTTGGCAGGGCTGCAGAGGGCCTCTCGCGGGGCGTACCCGGGGCCGGAGAGTAACCACGTAATCCGCTGACGCAGCAGTTCAGAGTCCTTGACAGGGTCGGCCACATCGACCTAAGTTGCCGCCAAGACGTTGCGACGTTTGACCGATAATTTTCGGAGTCCTGGGGCCGTGGCGCGCGTGGCTTGGTGGAGGTTGAGGCAGCTTCCGACCTGTGAGCTGGGATGAAAAATCCGGTGCCGATCGAGGGGGCGCCACGGTGAGCGCGTTCAAGACGCTCGAGGTGCACCCGGAGCCGCCGGTCGACTCGCAGGTCGCCGCTGAAGCCACCAGGCCCGCCCGCCCGCGCCGGAGCACCTGGCGCCGGGCGCTGCGCCGGGACTGGCAGTTGTACTCGCTCGCGATCCTGCCGCTGCTGTTCTTCGTGATCTTCCGGTACCTGCCGATGGCCGGCAACGTGATCGCCTTCCGGCGGTTCCAGCCCGGCGGCAACGTATTCGGCGAGTACTGGGTCGGCCTGCGCTACGTCCGGCTGTTCCTGAACGACCCCACGTTCTGGGACGTCTTCACCAACACGCTGATCCTCGGCGGGTTGACGCTGCTGTTCTGCTTCCCGCTGCCGATCGTCCTCGCGCTGCTGCTCAACGAGGTGCGGACCCGGTACCTCAAGCGCTTCGTCCAGTCGGTGTCGTACCTGCCGCACTTCCTGTCGATCGTGATCGTGGCCGGCATGATCATGCAGTTCCTCTCGCTCGACGGGGTGGTGAACCAGATCGTGCGCTCGCTCGGCGGCGACCCCGTTCCCTTCCTGCAGCGGGCGGAGTGGTTCCGGACGATATACGTGTCGTCCGAGGTGTGGCAGACCGTCGGCTGGGGCACGATCCTGTACCTCGCCGCGCTGACCACGATCGACCAGGACCTGTACGAGGCGGCCCGGATCGACGGCGCCAACCGGTGGCGGCAGACCTGGCACGTGACGCTGCCGGGCATCCGGCCGACGATGATGACGCTGCTGATCCTCAACATCGGCACGTTCATGGCGGTCGGGTTCGAGAAGGTCCTCCTGATCTACAACCCGCTGACGTACCCGACCGCGGACGTCATCTCCACGTACCTGTACCGGGTCGGCATCGTCTCCGGCAGCTTCAGCTACGCCGCGGCGATCGGCCTGTTCGAGGCCCTGATCGGGCTCACGCTGGTGCTGTCGGCGAACGCCATCTCCCGTCGCGTCGTGGGGACGGGCCTATGGTGACCATCGACACCAAGGTGCTCGCCACCAGGACCGCCCGGCCGAAGGGACCCCGGGCGACCCGGGGCTACCGGGTCTTCCAGGCGGTCAACGCCGTCGTGCTGACCGGCGTCGTGGTCGTGACGCTCTACCCCTTCGTCAACATCGTGGCCCGCTCGTTCAGCGAGGAGCGGTACCTCATCGCGGGCTCGGTCAGCCTGGTCCCGCGCGGGTTCAACCTCATCGCGTACGAGCGCGTGGTGTCCGACCCGATGTTCTGGACCAACTACCGCAACACCGTGGTGTACACCACGGTGTCCACCTTCATCGCGATCGTCCTGACCACCTGTTACGCCTACGTCCTGTCCAAGAAGCACCTCAAGGGTCGGGGCTTCCTGATCGGGATAGCCCTGCTCACCCTGTTCTTCAACGGCGGCCTGATCCCCAACTACCTGCTGGTCACCGGTCTCGGCCTCCGGAACACCCTCTGGGCCGTCGCGCTGCCCAACGCCATCAGCGTCTTCAACCTTCTGGTGATGAAGGCGTTCTTCGAAAGCCTGCCGGTCGAGCTGGAGGAGGCCGCCGCCGTCGACGGCCTGGGTACGTACGGCATCCTGCTGAAGATCGTGCTACCGCTGTCCAAAGCCGTCATCGCCACCATGGTGCTGTTCTACGCGGTCACCTTCTGGAACTCGTGGTTCAGCGCCTTCCTGTACATGGACCGGTTGGACCTGTTCCCGGTGACCGTGTACCTGCGCAATCTCATCGCCGGTGCCACCGGCATGCAGTCCGGCGGGATCGTCGACCCCGACGCGGTACAGGTCGCGGCCACCATCCAGTCGGTCACGATCGTGCTCACCACCCTGCCCATCCTGATGGTCTACCCCTTCATCCAGCGGTACTTCGTTACCGGGGTCATGCTCGGCGCGGTCAAGGGATAGCCCGCGCGGCCACACCTCTTTCCGGACCGAAAGGAAGTTGCCATGCTCAACAGATCGAGGCACCGCGCGGCGGTCTTCGTCGCCGGTGTCCTGCTCGTGTCCCTCGCCGCCTGCGACAGCGGTGGCGAATCGTCCGAGGCCGACAACCTCAGCGCGGTCCGGGCCGGCGCCATGGCGACGTACAACGTCGGGGACCAGTTCAAGGCCACCGAGCCGGTCAAGTTCTCGATCATGTTGCTCAGCAACGCGGCCTATCCGTACAAGAGCGACTGGTTGTTCTGGTCGGAGCTCACCAAGCGGACCAACGTCACGCTCGAGCCGGTCGCGGTACCAGGCAGCGACTACAACCAGAAACGCAGCGTGATGGTCGCGGCCGGGGACGCCCCGTTCATCATCCCGAAGACCTACCGCCCGTCCGAGGAGGCATACATCTCCTCCGGCGCCATCCTCCCGGTCAGCGACTACATCGACCTGATGCCGCACTACAAGGACAAGATCGCCAAGGCCAAGATGGACGCCGAGATCAACACGATGCGGCAGTTGGACGGCAAGTACTACCTGCTGCCCGGGATCCACGAGAAGCCGTGGCAGGATTACTCCCTGGCGATCCGGACCGACATCCTCGAGCAGCTCAACCTGCAGACTCCGAAGACCTGGGACGAGCTGTACACCGTGTTGAAGGCGATGAAGGCCGCCTACCCGAACTCGATCCCGTTCTCCGACCGGTTCAGCCAGCCCACGCCGGGCGGGAACCTGCTGAACATCCTCGGCGCGTCGTACGGGGCCAACGGTGGCTGGGGCTACAACCATGCCACCTGGGACGCGAGCGCCAACAAGTTCTTCTACACCGGTGCCAGCGACAAGTACAAGGGGATGCTGGAGTACCTCAACAAGCTGGTCAAGGAGGGGCTGCTCGACCCGGAGAGCTTCACCCAGACCGACGACCAGGCACGCCAGAAGCTGGCCAACAACAGGTCGTTCGTGATCAGCAGCAACGCGCAGACGCTGGTCAACGAGTACCGGCCGGACCTGGCGAAGACCAACCCGAACGCGAAGATCGCCAAGATCCCGCTGCCGATCGGGCCGATGGGTGAGATCAACCCCGCCAGCCGGCTGGAGAGCGGCGTCATCATCTCCAAGAAGGCCCGGGACAGCAAGAACTTCGTCGCCATGATGCAGTTCATCGACTGGCTGTGGTACTCCGACGCCGGCCAGGAGTTCTCCAAGTGGGGCGTCGAGGGGGTCACGTACAAGAAGGACGGCGGCAAGAACGTCCTGACCGACGACGTCAACGTGGTGGGCCTCAACCCCAAGGGGACCAAGCACCTGCAGAAGGACTTCGGCTTCTACAACGGTGTGTTCGCCTACGGCGGGAAACCCGAGCTGGTTCAGGGCTTCTTCTCCGCCGAGGAGCAGGAGAACCAGAAGATCATGAACGCCCGGACCCCGATCACGGTGGCGCCGCCGTACCCGTTGACCGAGGAGGAGCGGGAACAGGTGACCCTCTGGGAGACGCCGCTGAAGGACTACGTGCAGCAGCAGTCGCTGAAGTTCATCCTCGGCCAGCGGCCGCTGAGCGAGTGGGACGCTTACCTCACCGAGCTCAAGGGCAAGAACATGGACCAGTACATGGAGGTCGTCCAGAAGGCGTACGACCGCTACAAGAGGGAACACGGCTGACCCACTGATCCGGTCCGGCCGTGCCCGTGGGTTCGTCGGGCACGGCCGGACCGTCTGATGTAGAGGAATCGCGGTGCGGGTGCCCGTTCCCGACGAGCCGTGCGGACGGCTCACCGACGCGTGGCGGTTCTGCGTGGGCACCGGCCGGTTCGAGCTGGCTCTGCGGCAGGACTACCAGGAGTCGCTGGCCCTGGTCCAACGGGACATCGGTTTCCGGCACATCCGGGGGCACGGGCTGCTCAGCGACGGGGTCGGTATCCACCGGCCGTACGAGTACCGCGGCTCGCGCCACGTGCGGCACGCGTTCACGTACGTCGACCAGATTGTCGATGCCTATCTCGACCTCGGCGTCGCGCCCTTCGTGGAGCTGGGCTTCATGCCGTCCGGGCTCGCTTCGGGGTCGCAGACCGTCTTCTGGTGGGGCGGCAACGTCACCCCGCCGCGGTCCTGGACCGAGTGGGCGGACCTGGTCCGGGCCACGGTCGCGCACCTCGTCGACCGGTACGGGCTCGACCGGGTACGGGACTGGCCGATCGAGGTGTGGAACGAGCCCAACCTGAAGGACTTCTGGCGCGACGCGGACCGGGACGCCTACCACCGGCTGTACGAGGTCACCGCGCATAGTGTCAAGGAGGTCGATGCGTCGCTGCGGGTGGGCGGACCGGCGATCTCGCCCGGCGCGGACGACTGGCTGGCCTGGAGCAGTTCGCCGCGCCGCGGCGCCGGCTGCGGGGCACCGCCCTGGCCGACCTGCCGGTGCACATCACCGAGTTCAACTCCTCGTACCGGCCGGACAACCCGGTCCACGACACGGCCTTCCACGCGGCCTACCTCGCGCCCGTGGTGGCGGCGGGAGGCGACCTGGTGGACTCTTTCTCGTACTGGACGTTCTGCGACGTGTTCGAGGAGGTGGGCGTGCCGACGTCGCTGTTCCACGGCGGGTTCGGCCTGCTGACCCACCGCCAGATCAAGAAGCCGACCTACCACCTGTACGCGTTCATGGCCCGCCTCGGCGACCAGGTGCTCTTTCGCGGGGCGGACCACCTGGTCAGCCGGGACGCCGGCGGCCGGGTCACCGTACTGGCCTGGACGCTGACCGGCACCACGGTCAGCCTCTCCGTCCCCATTGGACGGTCCGGGTCGGCCTTCGTCATGCGGTCCACGGTGAACGACGAGGTGGGCAACGCCTGGACAGCCTGGGGCGAGATGGGCCGCCCGTTATCGCCGCGCCCCGCCCAGCTGGACGCCCTGCGGGAGGCGGCCGAGCCGGCCCGCAGCCACCGGAACGTACCGGTCGTCGGCGGCCGGGTCGAGCTGGACATCGTGCTCGCCCGCCACGAGGTCACCCTGGTCGAGATCTCACCGGTGGTCGACGAGACCCCGCCGTGGTGGGACGACGAGCGGCTGGTCGAACCGGGGGCCCGGCGGTGAGCGCGGCCCCGCGGGAGTTCGGCGCCGGACCGCTCGCCCAGGTGGCGGCGGTGGTCTACACCGTGCTGGTGGTGGAGTTGTTGATGCTTGCCACCGCCGCGCCGGGCCTGATGCTGCTCGTGCTGCTCGACCGGTCCCCGAGCAACCTGCCGCTGGTCGCGCTGTGCGCGGTGCCGCTCGGACCGGCGCTGTCCGCGGCGCTGTACGCCCTGCACCACCGCCGCGCGGACCTGACCGAGCTGCGACCGGCGGCGGCGTTCTGGCGCGGGTACCGGGCCAACGTTCTCGGCGTCCTGAAGGTCTGGGTGCCCCTGCTGGTGTGGCTGACGATCCTCGCGCTGAACCTGACCTATTTCCGGGCCGCGGGCGTGCCCGGGTGGTGGGCCGTGCTGCTGGTGCTCGTCGCGGTGGCGGCGTCGCTGTGGGGCCTGGGCGCGCTCGTCATCACCTCACTGTTCGCGTTCCGGGTCACCGACGTCGCCCGGTTGTCCCTCTACTTCCTGGCACACACGCCCGGGGTGGCGTTCGGCAACGCCTGCCTGCTGGTGGTGGCGGTGGCCGTCGTGGTGCTCCTCACCGAGGTGGTGCTCGCGCTGCTGGGGTCGCTGTTCGCGTTGGCGTTGCTGCGCAACAGCCGCCCGGTGATCGCGCAGATCCGGCAGGAGTTCACCGCGTGAAGGTTCACTTCGGTGGTGACTACAACCCGGAACAGTGGCCCGAGGACGTCTGGGAGCAGGACTACACGCTCTTCGACGCGGCGCGGATCGACACCGTGACGCTCGGCGTCTTCGCCTGGACCCTGATCCAGCCGGCCCCGGACGTCTACGACTTCTCCGTGCTGGACCGGATCGTCTCGCTGGCGGGTTCGCAGGGCCGGAACATCTGCCTGGCGACGGGGACCGGCGCGCATCCGGCGTGGCTGGCGCGGGCGCATCCGGAGGTGACCCGGGTCGACTTCGAGGGGCGCCGGCACGGGTACGGGCAGCGGCACAACTCGTGTCCCAGCTCGCCGGTGTTCCGCCGGCTCTCCGCCGAACTGGCCCGCCGGCTCGCTCGCCGGTACGCGGACGTGCCTTCGCTGGTCGCGTGGCACGTCGGCAACGAGTTCGGCGGGTCGTGTTACTGCTCCTTGTGCGCCGCCGCGTTCCGGGACTGGCTGCGGCTGCGGTACTCCACACTGGACGCTCTGAACGCGGCCTGGTACACCACGTTCTGGTCGCACCGGTTCTCCGACTGGGAAGAGATCGAACCGCCGTCCGCGCTGACCGAGCACTGGCGCGGGCCGGACCACACCGCCTTCCAGGGCATCACGCTGGACTACCGGCGGTTCATGTCGGACGCTCTCCTGTCGTGTTACCTCGACGAGAAGGCGGCGATCCGGGAGTCGAGCTCGGTGCCGGTCACGACGAACGTCATGGGGATGTACAAGCCGATCGACTACCACCGCTGGGCGCCGCACCTTGACTTCGTCTCGTGGGACAACTACCCGCCGGACGACAGCTCGCCGGCGTGGATGGCACTGACCCACGACCTCATGCGCGGGCTCAAGGACGGGCAACCGTTCTGGCTGATGGAGCAGACCCCGAGCGTCACCGCCTGCCGGGACGTCAACCCGCTCAAGCGGCCCGGCGTCATGCGCCTGTGGAGCTGGCAGGCGGTGGCGCACGGCGCGGACGCGGTGCTGTTCTTCCAGATGCGCGCGTCCCGGGGGGCCTGCGAGAAGTACCACGGGGCGGTCATCGGGCACGCGAGCCGGTCGGACACCCGGGTCTTCCGTGAGGTGGCCGCGCTCGGGGCGGAGCTTGCCTCGTTCGGCTCCGTCTCGCTCGGCGCGCGCACGCCGGCCCGGGTGGCGCTGCTGTTCGACTGGGACAGCTGGTGGGCGCTGGAGATGTCGGACGGGCCGTCGCGGCTGGTGCGGTACCAGGATGTGGTCCTGGCCTACTACTCGGCACTCTGGTCGTCCGGTGTGGACGTCGACGTGGTACCGGTGACCGCTGACCTGTCGCGCTACCACGTGGTGGTCGCGCCGGTGCTGCACATGCTCAAGGATGACCTGGCGCACCGGCTGGAGGCGGTGGCCACGCGAGGCGGGTCGGTCGTGACGACGTTCCTCTCCGGCCGGGTGGACGAGAACGACAACGCGTTCCTGATGGACGTGCCGGGTCCGCTGGGGCCGTTGATGGGGGTACGGGTCGACGAATGGGACGCGCGGGAGGCGTCGTTCGTCAACCCGGTGCGCTTGGGCGGCCACCGTCTGGTCGAGTCGCGGCTCGTCTTCGAGCTGGTCATCCCGGTCGGGGCTGAGGTGGTCGGGGTCTACGAGGCGGACTTCTACGCGGGTACGCCGGCCGTGACCCGGCACGCGTTCGGCGCCGGGTTCGGTTGGTACGTCGCCGCCGGGCTGGACCAGGAGGGTGTCTCCTGGGTGGTCCGGCAGGTGCTCGACCGGCACGGTCCGCTCGGGCGGTACCCGGGGCTGGAGACGGCGGCGCGGGTGACACCGTCCGGTGAGCGGCTGCTCTTCCTCCTCAACCACGGTGCCTCGCCGGTGACGGTGACGTCCACCGGCTCCGGTGTGGACCTGCTGACCGGCGATCGTGTCGACTGTGGACAGCCGATCCGGCTCGACCCGTGCGGCGTGATGGTCCTCGCGTCGGCACCGGTATCGCCACAGCCAGGATGACATGATCCTGAATGGTCGAACGCCGGGCCCGAACCTGCCTTGTCGCTGGTCACTACCTGGGCCCGGCAAGCCTTCGCGGGTCCGCCGTACTTCACGACGGGCAACGCAGTTGGCTTCCGCGCGGTCAGTACGTATCGACCTCGATCTCCTCACACAGGAGGATGTCCGCCGGTGCATCGACGCCGGCGCGCTGCTGCGCCTCCTTCAACGCTGCACTCTGCGCAAAGGCGCGCGCGCCCTCGACCGTCGCGTACTCGGTGATGACGACGACTCGGCTCGGGTCATCCACGCCCCGGTGGAGCCGATGTGCGGTGGCGCCGTGGGCCTTTCGTACCGGGCGGACCTCGTCGAAGACGGACTTGAACCTGTCGTAGTCCTGCACGTGAAGCTGAACGATGAGCTTCGCAGTCATGTTGACCTCCCGGTTCGCGCTACAGTGTCTGATATGTCGTATACGCCCTACTGTACGGCAGGGCAGAGTTGATGTGGTTGGCTTTCAGATCAGGGAGGGTTCCCACCATTTCCCAACCAAGGATCGGACATCCAACTACAGGCATCGATCACGTAGATCGTTGATCAGAGAGATGATCTGCGAGAATTTCCAGAGCGGCCGACGGGAATCGAACCCGCACCGTCAGTTTGGAAGACTGAAGCTCTGCCATTGAGCTACGGCCGCGTCGCGCCCGGTCGACCGGGGCGCGGTTCCAGGGTACCGGGCACGGCGTGCGCTCGTCCGGCCGGGACCCACCAGCGCGGCACTCAGAGATGCGGCCGACCCACTCGGGTTGAACCGGTCCAAATGGGGTGGATCGGCCGGCGTCTACGTCGCGACGGAGCACCAGCCGCGCCGAGCCGGTGAACACCAACGTACGAAGCGCCCATCCACCCAACGGCCCCCACCAAGGTGTGACTAACGGCCATTGACACCCCTCCGGGTACGGGGTTTATTGACCTTCTCAAGGGAGGTCCTGGGAGCGCGTCCAGCCGAGGAGGCCGCACCGAAGATGTGTAGGACCTGACGTCGTGCGCCCAGTTGCGCCGCACGCACGGGTGGTCAGGCATCGCGTACCGGGCGGGCCCCGCCGGGTGGTCGTCTGGATGCTGCCCGCGATCGTCGTGTTCACCGCCCCGATAGCGATCAACTACGCCACCCGGGACACCGACAAGACCAGCGGCCCGATCCAGCTGACCGTCTTCTGGTGGGGCGGGGAGAAGCGCGCCGAGCTGACCCAGAAGGCGCTCGACCTCTACGAGGAGAAGCACCCGGGCGTCACGTTCAAGACCACCTGGCAGGGCAACAGCGGCTACTACGACAAGCTGGCCACCCAGGCGGCGGGCGGCCGGGCACCGGACATCTTCCAGATCGACGACAACGCGCTGAGCGAGTACGCGAGCCGCAACATCACCCTCGACCTCAGCGGGTACGTCGCCCGCAAGCAGATCGACCTCGGTCGCTTCCCGGAGAGCCTGGCCAAGTACGGCCAGGTCGACAACCGGACCGTCGCCATCGCCGCGGCCGAGAACACACCCGCGATGGTCTACGACAAGACCCTCGTCACGCAGCTCGGCGTGCCCGCCCCGAAGACCGGCATGAGCTGGGACGCCCTGATCGACTGGGCCGCCACGATCACCCAGCGCACCGGCGGGAAGACCTACGGCACGATGGACCCCAGCGCCGACTACAAGGCGCTGTGGATGTGGCTCCGGCAGCAGAACAAGGAGTTGTACGACGACCGCCAGCTCGGCTTCACCGCCCAGGACCTGACCCGCTGGTTCGAGCTGTGGCAGGGCGCCCGGGCACGTAGGGCGGCCCCGCCGGCGGACATCATCCACGCCGCCAACGGCGGTGACGTGACCAAGCAGCTCGTCGTCACCAAGCAGGCGGCGACCTCGTTCATGTGGTCGAACCAGGTGCCCGAGCTGTCCAAGGGCACCAACCACGAGCTGGCTATCGTCGCGTACCCGGGGAACCCGAGCGCCCAGTGGGCCCGTGCCTCGATGTACTGGGCCGCCTACCGCGGCACGCCGCACCGGGACACCGTCGCCGACGTCATCGACTTTCTGGTCAACGACCCCGAGGCCGGGCGCATCCTCGGCACCGAGCGCGGCCTGAACCCCAACCGCGACGTCCTCAAGGCGGTCTCCACGACGCTCGACTCGACCGGCAGGATCGCGGTGGCGTTCGAGACCGACATGGCGGCCCGCTTCGGCCCGGCGCCGGTCCCGCCACCGAAGGGGCACGGCCAGATCCGGACACTGCTGACCCAGGCGGCGGAGAGCGTCCAGTACGGCCGCGCCACCCCGGCGGCCGCCGCCGAGCAGTTCGTCCGGCAGGCACAAGGGGTTCTGGGCAACTGACAAGCCTCGGGCGCCTGGACCTCCGGTCGGCGCGCCAACCCCGGGATTGCGGGAAGGGGGACCAGACGCGTGGCCACGAGCACGGCGTGGGCCCGGTTACGCGCGGAGGCGCCGCCGGCTCAACGGTCCCGCCGTCCCGCCCCGCCCCGGATGCGGCGCCCCTCGTACCGCTGGACACCCCGGCGCGAGACGGCGGCCGGCTACCTGTTCCTGTCGCCGTGGCTGCTCGGCCTGATCGGGATCGCCGCGATCCCGATGCTCATCTCGCTCTACATCAGCTTCACCGACTACTCCGCCGGTACCCCGCTCGGCGAGGCCCGGTGGGTCGGGATGGACAACTACCAGCGCATGCTCACCGGAGACCCGCGGTTCTGGAGTGCGGTGACGGTGACCGTGCTGTTCGCCGCGGTCGCGGTACCGCTCAAGCTCGCCGTGGCCCTGGGCGCGGCGCTGCTGCTCAACCGCGAGCGGGCCGGCGTCGGGACGCTGCGCTCGCTGTTCTACCTGCCGTCGCTGCTCGGCGCCAGCGTGGCGCTCGCGATCGTGTGGCAGGCGCTGTTCAGCCGGACCGGGCCGGTCAACGCGTTCCTCGCGCTCTTCGGCATCCAGGGCCGGCCGTGGGTCAACGACCCGGACTTCGCGCTCGGCACGCTGGTACTGCTCGCGGTCTGGCAGTTCGGCGCCCCGATGCTCATCTTCCTGGCCGGCCTGAAGCAGATCCCGTCCGACTACTACGAGGCCGCCGAGATCGACGGGGCCGGGCCGTGGCAACGGTTCCGCAAGGTGACCGTGCCGATGCTGTCGCCAGTGATCTTCTTCAACCTCGTACTCGAGACGATCAGCGGCTTCCAGGGCTTCACCGGCGCGTACGTGGTCAGCAACGGCACCGGCGGGCCGCTGGACTCGACCCTGGTCTACACGCTCTACCTCTATACGAAGGGCTTCGGCGACTTCGAGATGGGCTATGCCTCGGCGATGGCGTGGGTCTTCCTGATCGCGGTGGGCCTTTTGACCGCGCTGTTCTTCGCGACCGGCCGGCTGTGGGTGCACTACGGCGAGGAGCGGGACCTCTGATGACGACCAGACCGATCGCGATCAGGCCGCCGTCCCGGGAGCGGGACCGCTGGCGCCGGCACCCGGTCCGGCTGGCGGCGGTCGTGGTCCTGCTGGTCCTCGTGCTCTATCCACTACTGTGGATGATCGGTACCTCGCTCAAGTCGCCGACCGAGATCGCCGACAACCTGTCGGTCCTGCCCCGCAGGTTCACCTGGTCGAACTACCCGGAGGGGTGGACCGGCCAGCCGGACGTCACGTTCGGGCGGTTCTTCCTGAACAGCCTGCTGCTGGCCGGCGCGACGGTGGTCGCGAACTGCGCCTCCTGCCTGGTCACCGCGTACGCCTTCGCCCGGCTGCGGTTCCCCGGGCGAAGGCTCTGGTTCGCCGCGATGATCGCCACCCTGCTGCTGCCCGGGCACGTGTTGATCATTCCGCAGTACCTGCTGTTCCGGCACCTGAACTGGATCGACACCGCGCTGCCGCTGGTGGTCCCGAAGCTGCTCGCCACCGAGGCGTTCTTCGTCTTCCTCATGGTCCAGTTCCTGCGCGGGATCCCGCACGTCATCGACGAGTCGGCGAAGATCGACGGTTGTTCACCCTACGGCCTGTTCCGCTGGGTGATCCTGCCGCTGGCCCGGCCGGCCATCGCAACGACCGCCATCTTCTCGTTCATCTGGACCTGGAACGACTTCTTCACCCAGCTCGTGTACCTCAACGATCTGAGCAACTACACCGTGCCGATAGCGCTGAGACAGTTCGTCGATTCCAGCGGACAGAGCGCGGTCGGACCGCTGTTCGCCATGTCCGTGGTCTCGTTGCTGCCGGTCTTCCTGTTCTTCGTCGCGTTCCAGCGGTTGCTCGTCGCCGGGATCACCCCGTACCGGATGGGTCGGTGAGGACCGCATAGACTTCACTATCGCCACGGGGTGTGGCGCAGCTTGGTAGCGCACTCGCTTTGGGAGCGAGGGGCCGTGGGTTCAAATCCCGCCACCCCGACAACCGGCCAGACACACGCGAGGAGTACGCCTGTGAAGAGCACCGTCGAGACTCTGAGCCCGACCCGGGTGCGGCTCGCCATCGAGGTGCCGTTCGCCGAACTCGAGCCGAGCCTCAAGAAGGCGTACCGGGAGATCGCCCAGCAGGTGGCCATCCCCGGCTTCCGCAAGGGCAAGGTACCGGCCGCGGTGATCGACCAGCGGGTCGGCCGGGGCGCCGTGCTCAGCGAGGCGGTCAACGAAGCGATCCCGGAGCAGATCATCGCCGCGATCCGCGAGCACGAGGTGAAGTCGCTGGGCCGGCCCGAGGTGGACAACCTGGAGTTCGCCGACGGCGAGCCGCTCAAGTTCACCGCCGACCTGGACGTCCGGCCCGAGATCACCCTGCCCGATCTGGCCGATATCGAGGTGAGCGTCGACGACGTCGAGGTGACCGACGAGCAGGTGGACGAGCAGGTCACCGGGCTCCGCGAGCGGTTCGCCACGCTCAAGACCGTCGAGCGGGCCGCGCAGATCGGCGACTATGCCCAGATCGACCTGGCCGCGACCGTCGACGGTGAGGAGGTGCCGGGCGGCACCGCGAGCAACATCTCGCACGAGGTGGGCAGCCGTCAGCTGCTGCCCGGCCTGGACGACGCCCTGGTCGGGATGGCCGCCGGTGACACCACGACGTTCACCACCCAGCTCGTCGGCGGGGACTTCGCCGGCCGGGACGCCGAGGTGTCGGTGTCCGTCCGGACTGTCAAGGAGAAGCAGCTGCCCGCGCTCGACAACGACTTCGCCCAGCTGGCCAGCGAGTTCGACACGCTCGACGAGCTGCGCGGGGACATCCGCGAGCGGCTGCGCCGGGTACGCCGGGTCGAGCAGCTCTACGCCGCCCGCGACAAGGCGCTCGCCGAGCTGGTCCGGCGCGCGGACGTACCCGCGCCGGAGGGCGTCGTCCGCGAGGAGGTCGAGCACCGCAAGCAGGCCATGGCCGACGAGCTGGAGCGGATCGGCGCGTCCATGGACGAGTACCTCGCCGCGGAGAAGAAGACCGAGGAGGAGGTCGACGAGGAGCTGGCCGGCGCGGCCTCCGACGGCGTCCGGATCCAGCTCGTCCTCGACACCCTGTCGGAGGCCGAGAACATCCAGGTCAGTGACGACGAGTACGGCCACGAGATCGTGCACCGCGCCCAGCGGGTGGGTATCGCCCCACAGGCGTACTACGACCAGGTCGTCCGGTCCGGCATGGCGGCCGCCGTCTACGGCGACGTACGGCGGGGCAAGGCCCTCTCCCTGGTCCTGGAGCGTGTGAAGATCACTGATGCGTCGGGCAACCGGCTGAGCCTCGACGACCTTCGCGGACCGGCGGGTGAGGCGGACGAGCACGATCACGAGTAACCCTGCGCTGTGAGCGAACACCGGCCGGTGACCGGGCCCGGCTCCAGCCGCAGCGGTTAGGGTCGGCGTAGGACGCCACGAGAAGAGCGAAGGGCCATCATGAGCGAGCTGCATCTCCCATCGGGGGTCGCGCGCGCGGTCGACGCGCGTACGGCCGACGCCGGTGGCAACCTCGATGACCGGATCTTCGACCGCCTGCTCAAGGAGCGGATCATCTTCCTCGGCAGTGAGGTCACCGATCAGGTCGCGAACCGACTCTGCGCCCAGCTGTTGCTGCTGGCGGCCGAGGACCCGGACCGCGACATCTACCTCTACGTCAACTCGCCCGGCGGGTCCGTCTACAGCGGCATGGCGATCTACGACACGATGCAGTACGTGTCCAACGACATCGCCACGATCGCGATGGGCATGGCGGCGTCGATGGGGCAGCTGCTGCTCTGCGCCGGCACGCGGGGCAAGCGGTACGCGTTGCCGCACGCGCGGATCATGATGCACCAGCCGTCCGGTGGCATCGGTGGTACGGCGTCCGACATCGCGATCCAGGCGGAGCAGATGCTGTACACCAAGCGGATGTTCCAGGACCGGGTGGCGTTCCACACCGGGCAGACGCCGGAGCAGATCGAGCTCGACTCCGACCGGGACCGCTGGTTCACGGCGCAGGAGGCGCTCGACTACGGCTTCATCGACAAGGTGATCACCGGTGCGACCCAGGTTCCGGCCGGCGCCGGCACTCGTAACTAGGGAGACGCACGATGACTGACCTCTACCGCCCGGCGCCCAGCCCGTTCGCGCCCGTGGACAACCGGTACATCATTCCGTCGTTCGTGGAGCGCACATCGTACGGGATCAAGGAGTCCAACCCGTACAACAAGCTGTTCGAGGACCGGATCATCTTCCTCGGCGTGCAGATCGACGACGCGTCCGCCAACGACGTGATGGCCCAGCTGCTCACGCTCGAGGGCACCGACCCGGACCGCGACATCATCATCTACATCAACTCGCCCGGCGGCTCGTTCACCGCGATGACGGCGATCTACGACACGATGCAGTACGTCCGGCCGGACATCCAGACGGTCTGCCTGGGCCAGGCGGCGAGCGCCGCCGCGGTGCTGCTCGCCGCGGGTACGCCCGGCAAGCGGATGGCGCTGCCGAACTCCCGGATCATCATCCACCAGCCGGCCACCGAGGGCGGCTACGGCCAGGGCTCGGACATCGAGATCCAGGCCAAGGAGATTCTCCGGATGCGCAGCCAGCTGGAGGACATCATCGCCCGGCACACCAAGCAGCCGGTCGAGAAGGTCCGCCGCGACATCGAGCGCGACAAGATTATGGCGGCTGAGGAGGCCCTGGACTACGGCATCGTGGACACGGTGCTGGCGAGCCGCAAGAAGGCCGGCGGCGTGCTGGCCGCGGCGGCAGCGAAGGCCGGCTGAGCGTAATCAACGTCCGGCGCTGCGTAGTCGGAGGCCGGGTTAGACATTGACGGGTGTCCGGGGGCGGGGCGCGAAAGTGTGCCTTCCCCCGGACACACCGCATATGGGGGTCGGAGAATTGGCCCGGAGCGGGTAACGTCGAGGCGTTGCGTAAGCGCGGGGGCCACGGCCGACCAGCGAGTGCAGGGGAGAACGTAGGTGGCACGGATCGGCGACGGCGGCGACCTACTCAAGTGCTCGTTCTGCGGCAAGTCGCAGAAACAGGTGAAGAAGCTCATCGCAGGGCCCGGTGTCTACATCTGCGACGAGTGCATCGATCTCTGTAACGAGATCATCGAAGAGGAGCTCGCCGAGTCGGCCGAGGTCAAGTGGGACGAGCTGCCCAAGCCGATGGAGATCAGCGCCTTCCTCGACCAGTACGTGGTCGGCCAGGACCAAGCCAAGAAGGCGCTCGCGGTGGCCGTCTACAACCACTACAAGCGGGTGCAGGCCGAGACGAACGGCGGCGGCCGCAGTGAGAACGACGCCGTCGAGCTGGCCAAGTCCAACATCCTGCTGATCGGCCCGACCGGGTGCGGCAAGACCCACCTGGCCCAGACCCTCGCCCGCATGCTCAACGTGCCGTTCGCGATCGCCGACGCGACCGCCCTGACCGAGGCGGGGTATGTCGGCGAGGACGTCGAGAACATCCTGCTCAAGCTCATCCAGGCCGCCGACTACGACATCAAGCGCGCCGAGACCGGCATCATCTATATCGACGAGGTCGACAAGATCGCCCGCAAGTCGGAGAACCCGTCGATCACCCGGGACGTCTCCGGCGAGGGCGTGCAGCAGGCCCTGTTGAAGATCCTCGAGGGGACCGTCGCCAACGTCCCGCCGCAGGGCGGGCGCAAGCACCCCCATCAGGAGTTCATCCAGATCGACACGACGAACGTCCTGTTCATCTGCGGCGGCGCGTTCGCCGGCCTCGACCGGATCATCGAGACGCGGATCGGCAAGGGCGGCATCGGCTTCGGCGCCAACCTGCGGTCCATCTCCGAGCGCAGCGCCGACGACATCTTCGCCCAGGTCATGCCCGAGGACATGCTCAAGTTCGGGCTGATCCCGGAGTTCATCGGCCGGCTACCGGTGATCACCAGCGTGCGCAGCCTCGACCGGGCGGCCCTGGTACGGATCCTCACCGAACCGCGCAACGCGTTCGTCAAGCAGTACCAGCGGCTCTTCGAGCTCGACGGCGTCGAGCTGGAGTTCGACGACGACTCGCTCGAGGCGATCGCCGACCAGGCGATGCTGCGCGGCACCGGCGCCCGTGGCCTGCGCGCGATCATGGAAGAGGTCCTGCTGAGCGTCATGTACGAGGTGCCCAGCAACCCCGACGTCGCCCGGGTTCTGATCACCCGCGAGGTCGTCCTCGAGAACGTCAACCCGACGATCGTGCCGCGCGAGTTCGGCGGCCGCCGGTCCCGCCGCGACGGGCGCGAGGAGAAGTCTGCGTGATACTCGCTGACCTCCTGCGGGAGGTCGAGCGTGGAGCGTTCCCGCCGGCCGACGGCTCCATCACCGTGCTGCCCGCGCCCTCCGACCGGGAGGGCGCGGTCGTCTCGTTCACCGGCTGTGTTGTCGTCGCCGCTGACGTCGACCCCGCGTGGGTGCGGGCCCGGCTGCCGCACGGGGAGCTGGGCGAGGCGTTCACGCCCCCGTTCCTGGGCGCGCTCGCCGCGCTGACCGGCCGCCGGGTCAACTGCATCGACATGCTGGCGCTGGCGCCGCTGGGCGCACCCGCCGCAGGCCTGGCGCTCACCGCTTCTAACGAAGATCATCCACGGGTACGCCGCGCGCGGCGCTACCGCAGTGACGTGACCGTCTGGTCGACCGAGGGCGGGGTGCTCACGCTCGGGCGCGGGCTCGCCGGGCGCTGGGAGATCGGGATCGAGGTCGCGGACGCGTACCGTGGCAAGGGTCTTGGGCGCCGGCTGGCGGAGGCTGCCTGCGGCCTGGTGCCCGACGGGCGCCCGGTCTGGGCGCAGATCGCTCCCGGGAACGCGGCGAGCGTGCGCGCGTTCCAGGCCGCCGGCTACCGGCCGGTCGGCATGGAGGCACTGCTGGTCAGGGCCGCATGACCACGACCATGATGAGCCGGGCCGGAACGGCCTCCTCGTTGCGGTAGGCGTGCGAGCGGTCGGCCCGGAACTCCATCGTCTGTCCGGTGTGGACCTTGTGATCGGTGCCGTCCACGCTGACCGTGACCGCGCCGGCGAGCACGTGCAGCACCTCCCGCGCGCCCGACGTGTGCTCGGCCGAGGTGTGCCGGTCACCGGGCGCGAGCGCCCACTCCCACAGCTCCACCAGATCCGGATCGTGGACGCTACCGAGGAGCCGGCCGAAGCCGCCGTAGCCGCCCCGCCAGAGCAGCGGCGCCTCGTCGGCGCTGGTGATGCGGACGGTCCGGGCGGCGGCCGGTTCGAGCAGCCGGGCGACCGTGACGCCGAACGCGTCGGCGAGCCGGCAGAGCGTACCGACGCTCGGGTTGGTCCGTGCGCCTTCGATCTGGACGACCATGCCCTTGCTGACACCGGACCTGCCGGAGAGCTCGTCGAGCGACCAACCGCGGGCGTGGCGCAGCGCCCGGACGTGCTCGGCGACGGCGGCGTTTGTCGTCTGCGTTGTGCTGGTCACCACGTTGGTCAACCTAATGTCCCGTGCAGTCAATATCGTGCTACGAATGTCTGGTGATCCCCATTGTGCTCGCCGGAGTCTCCACGGTCCGGTGAGGAATCGCCGATTTTCCGGAGAAAGGCGAGCCAGCAGGCTCGACCGGGCTGCTGGTGATCCTGGTCGGCCTGCTACCGGTCCCGAGCGTGCCACGGCTCCGCCGACCCGGCCTGAGCCTCGTCGCCGCGCTCTACCCGGCCTCGGCCGTGGTGCTCGGCTCCACCTGGCACTAACCTCGACGCATGCGGGTCGCCGTATGCCAGGTCAACTCCCGCGAGGATCGCGGGGCCAACCTCACTACCGCACGCGAGCTGATCGGGCGGGCCGCCGCGGCCGGCGCCGAGTTCGTGATGCTGCCCGAGTACGTGGACTACCTGGGCCCGGTCGACGGGGAGCCCAAGCCGGAGCCGGTCGACGGGGAGTTCGCCGCGTTCTTCGCCGAGACCGCCCGTGAGCTGGGAATCTGGCTGCACGCCGGATCGTTCCACGAGGCGTCCCCGGACCCGGCGCGCACCCACAACACCTCGTTGCTCTTCGACCGTACGGGTGGGCTCAGCGCCGTGTACCGGAAGATCCACTTGTACGACGTGGAGATTCCCGGTCGGGTGAGCGTCCGGGAGTCGGCGTCGGTCGCACCCGGAGAGGAGACCGTCGTCACGGATGTCGACGGGGTCGGTGTCGGCCTGTCCATCTGCTACGACCTGCGCTTTCCCGAGCTGTACCGGCGGCTCGCCGTGTCCGGCGCCACCGTCCTCGTCGTACCGGCCGCGTTCATGGTGCACACCGGGCGCGACCACTGGGAGGTGCTGCTGCGCGCGCGGGCGATCGAGAACCAGTGCTACGTGCTGGCCGCGGGGCAGATCGGCAACCACGAGCCGGGCCGGGTCTGCTACGGCCGCAGCATGGTCGTCGACCCGTGGGGCACGGTGATCGCCCAGGTGCCGGACGAACCCGGCATTACCGTCGCCGACCTCGACCTGCCCCGGCTGGCCCGGATCCGGGCCGAACTGCCGTCGCTGGCCAACCGCCGCCTGCCGGTCTCCTGATCAGGACCAGCTGTCGAGGAGTACGCCGAGCGCGGCCAGGCCGACGATCGCCGTTCCCGTCACGAGCAGGGCGCGCACCATCCGGGACGAGCCGCGCTCGCGGAGCCGGCGCAGGGACAGCAGCAGCACCGCGAGCGCGCAGCCGGCGATGACCAGCTGCCAGAACGGGAAGAGCATGCCGAGCAGCGCGTCAGCGGCGAGCGGGCGGAGCATCCCCCCACTCTGTCACCCATCTCGGGTGACCGGTGGGGCGCAGGTGACCGGGAATGGGGCGCGCCGATTTGACGTTGCAGTGACTCCACGCGTAGTTTGCTGCGTGGAACGAGGGGTGCGGCCCACCGGCGCGGCCGGGCTGAAGGGGTCGGAACCAATCGGGTAAAGTGGAACGGCCGGCAGGAGCCGGGCGGGTTTGGCGCGAAGGCGCCGGATCGGCCGGTCTGGCGGTTTCCCGGACTGAACCGATCATCGGATGATGGCGCGCGTCAGTACGGGAAGATCCGGGCGGTGCGGGACGGGTCG
>Ga0114129_10000095_pt1 | contig 85485 bp, 74 predicted proteins | sample RhiMetdeltSRZDD1_FD_80071 | JGI IMG/M metagenome (GOLD analysis project Ga0114129, IMG submission 80071) | Populus rhizosphere microbial communities from Tennessee, USA - Rhizosphere MetaG P. deltoides SRZDD1 (version 2) (version 2) | ecosystem: Host-associated > Plants > Roots > Rhizosphere >... | reverse complement strand
TCGGCGAAGAAGAACGCCCGGTTGCGGATAATCGGACCGCCAAGGACGCCACCGAACTGATCGCGATCCAAAGAAGGCTTGCCGGTCGTCGGTCTGAAGAAGCCGGTCGCATTCATGGACGTGTCGCGCAGGAATTCCCATCCGCTTCCGTGCAACGCATTGGTGCCGCTGCGGTAGTTCACGTTGATCGTTGCGCCGGCCGCGCGGCCGTACTCCGCGCTCATGTTGTTCGTGACCACCTTGAATTCGCCGATTGCATCTGGCGACGGCTGCATGACCTGGTTCGAGAAGCCCTGGTTGCTCGTCCCGTAGGCGTTGTTGTCGACGCCGTCGATCAGGAAGTTGTTGAAGGTACTGCGGAGCCCGTTGACGTTGAACGCTCCTTCTCGCGGCGTGTTGCCGGTCGTGAGCGACGTCCCTCCGAGCTTCACCCCCGTCGTCAGCAGCGCCAGCGCCGAGTACTCGCGCGAGATCAGCGGAAGGGCTCGCGTCTGATCGCCGGTGATGACCTGCCCGCGCTGACTCGAGTCGGTTTCGATGAGCGGGCTCTGGGCCGTGACCTCGACTTTCTCGGTGACCTGTCCAAGCGGCATCTCGAGATCCACCCGCAGCCGCGCCCCGACCTGCACCAGCACGTTGTCGACGAGAGCGACCGCGAACCCGCTCTTTTCGGCCGTGACGACGTAGACGCCCGGCTTCACCGCCGCGAATTCGTAGTTGCCGTCGGAACTCGAGAGCTTGACGGCCGAGATCCCGGTCTCCACACCCGTCAACGTCACCTTTGCTGCGGGAACGACCGCGCCCGACGCGTCGCGAACCGTGCCGACGACCGTTGCCGTATCGAACTGGGCCAGCGCAGTGGCCGGGATGAGGACGAGCGCGCACACACACAGCAGTACCAATCGCATGGACACACCTCGGGACCGAAGGCGGGTTGAGGAAACGAAAGCGTCGGATGAAACGCTATCGAGCAGACGCGACGATCGTGCAAAGCACTCGCAACGTGCTCGTGACACGCTTTGGATCGGCGTCCATCCGCGACAATCCGCATGTCGTGACGAGCCGATACGCCGGATGGAGGGCAAACGCGCCGACAACTGGCTGCTCGAGTACATGACCAGACAAACGCGCGAACGACATGTGAATGGAACCGGAGCCGGCGGGATTGTATCGCAAACCGTCGTCGACGGATCGGTGGGCGACTGCTACCAGAGGCCTTGACCGACTCGAATCTGGGTTTTTGAGTCAAGTTTTCGGTCAAGGCCGTCCGCGCCGCAGCGCGGCGTTATCAAGCGATGCGATCTCGCGAGGCGGAGCCTGAACGGTCTGAGGCGGAACCTCGCTAGAGATGGGGCCAGATCTTGCGGTGCCATTCCGGAAGGTCGACCTGGTTGAAACAGGCAGAACCGTTACACCAGAGCTCGCCGCGCGGGAAACTACTGAGTGACTTCGACGCTATCGCGCGCCTCCCAGAACGGACATTCCTCGCATTCGTACCGCTTCGTGAGGCGCAAGTTCGGAGCACGGGTGGGTTGATGGCACGCCCAGAACACGTCGTCCACTCTGGACCCGAGGCCGGTCGCTTCCACCGCCACACCGAACCGCCCCCACCGGCAGGTCCACGGGACTCGCCGAATCGTGTAAGTGTCCATGACGCCCCCCGATCAGTGAAACAAGCAACCTATCGTACAAATCCTTGTGGGCAGCGCCGGAGCGCAACGCGACGATCCTGCGTGGCTCGACGGCGCGTGTCGTCGACGCGAAAGTGAGTCCCTTCAGGCCCCGCCCGGTCTCACCAAGTCATTCACCTCCCCGTCACGCGGCAATCGACGCCGTCTTCATGTCTCTTGGCACTGCCAGGACGGGTGTGTGCGCGCGGTGCAGCAGATGCTGCGTCGTGGATCCGAAGAACGCCAGGTCCGCCGCGTTGCGTCCGTGAATGCCGATAACGATCAGGTCCGCCTCGTACGCCCGTGCGACTCGCAGCACTTCGCGCGTCGCTTTGCCATGAGCGACGACGATGCTGATGTCACCCGAGGTGCGCGCAGTTGGTGGAATCAACTCCTCGAGCCGGCGGCGCGTGTCGCACTCGAGCGCCCGGCGGAATTCCGAGACATTGAAATGCGCCGTCAGCGGGGACTCTTCGCTCGCGAACTGTTCCAGCGCGTGCACGAGGACGAAACGTCCTCCGGCGGCGTGAGCGATCGAGAGCGCGACATCGACCGCCGGTCGCGAATCGCGCGAGAAGTCGACGGCGCACAGAACGGTCCTGAAGGTGGCACCGCTGAAATCCGTCGGCTCGGTTGCGCTTCGTGTCACGGTCAGCACCGGACAAGGCGCCCGCCGCAGAGTGTTTTCGGTAACCGACCCGAGCAGCACGTGTTCCAGCCCGCTGCGGCCGTGCGTCCCCATCACGATGAGATTCGCCGCACAATCGAACGCGCTCTGAAGGATCTCCTGCGTGATGGATCCTTCCCGAACGATCACTTTTGCCAGCGACGGGCCTACCGCACTGGCAATGAACGCCCGGACTCGTTCCTCCTCGGCAGCCGGGTCCATCGGTTCGAGCAACGGCGCGCTTGGATACTCCAGCCACAGCGCGGGTGGCAGAAGGAGTGGCGTGACTTTGAGAACCGTCAGCTCCGACCGGTACCAGCGCGCGAGCGCGGCGGCGTACTGCAACGCGCGCTCCGAGATCTCGGACATATCGACGGGACACAGGATTCGATCGAACGCAGCCATGAGACACCCCGCAAATTCACACTCACGCGACGTGCTCGAACGTCCGCTCGTCCGTGACTGGTAGTCCATGAATCTGAGCGTTTCGAAGTACCAGCACGGGACAGCTGGCGGATCGAATTACGTGCTCGGCGACGCTCCCGAGCAGCAGGTGCGGAAGGCCGCTGCGGCCGTTCGTCGACATGATGATGAGATCCGCGCCGTAATCGACGGCGGCGTGGACGATCTCGCTCGCCGCGGCTCCGCTCTGCACCTCGCAGCTCGCATGGACGCCCTGGTCACGGATCTTTTGGGCGAGAAAACGAAGCTTGACGACTCCCTCCTGATACAGGACCTCGTGCCAGCCAGCAGCATCGATCGCCGATGCCTCCCACGGCTTTTCGGCGGTGACCAGTGAATTGATCACGTGAATGAGGTGCAGCGAAGCACCGAGGCTTTGCGCCAGCGCGCTCGCGTACTCAACTGCGCGGTCCGACGATGCGCTGAAATCAGTGGGGACGAGGATGCTGCGAATGTTCGGAGTCATTTCATCTCCAACGAGAGGCGAGGGCTTCCGCCGACCCGCGCCGATCCGTTCTCTCGGAATGTTCCGGCCCTGGCATCGCTCGAGCAAATGCCGGCGTCACGACGTGAACGACGCAGATTTCGTGCCGGCTCGCCGCTGCGGGGCGGGGACGAACGAACCCTGGTTTGCAACGGGGGAAAAGCCGCACGCTTGGGGAAGATTCCACTGCTCTCGATTTCACTGGCCCACATCGAAGGATTATCAGGCCGCTGAAAAACCGCGGCCAGCGAGGTTCACCGGTTCCCTGTTCCCGGTTCCCGGTTCGAAAGTGCTGGTTCTGCGCCGTAATCAGAACCAAGAACCAGGAACTGGGAACCTGTGAACCGGGAACCTCACGCAGGATGCGTTTTTCAGCATCCTACTACTAGACTAGTACTACTTTTCTAGCCTAGACGGCGTGTTCTCGCGCATTTCGACCGGCACGGCTGTTGCTGAATACCTTCGATCCGCCCATGCTGTGAGCGCGCGCCCTTGTGAGCCATCGCGCTCGTCAGCCGCAGGCGTCCATTAGCCTGCAGCCCTTGCCAGCCGGAGGATTTCCTGGACGTACGGCGACTTTGCATTCGTGTAGGCTTCGCGGCCTTGACAGAAGCGTGCGGCCAGAACGCGCTTCAGGTCGGCGAACTGACGTGCGGCTTCAGTATGGGTCCGTTGGTGACGACTCTGACCGGGCGTCGTCACGACGCATCTGTGTCGATTGGGATTGCCTCGTTGGTGCCCTCGACCGATGCCTCGCCGACACCGCGTTCGGTGATGTCGGCCGCTGACGAAGCGCTGTACCGTGCGAAGCGCGATGGTGGAAACCGTGTAGCGCACGGCCGGCTCTGATCATCCTGAAGAGTCTCGTGCTGGGTGCCGTCATGCCGTCAGCTGCGGACAATCCAGGCGGATCTTCGCTCAGCCCGACAGCACCGGGTTCCTCGCGGCGGCCTCGGCATCGGATACCCGTAAGGCCGTCGTGATCGCGACGTCCGGATTCAACGAGATCGAATCAATCTGCTCGCCGACCAGCCAGGTCGCGAACTCGGGATAGTCGGACGGAGCCTGACCGCAGGTCCCGATCGGCTTGCCCACGCGGCGAGCGGCCGCGATTGCCCGTGCAATCATCCAGCGCACCGCATCATTGCGCTCGTCGAAGAGATGAGCCACCGTACCCGAGTCGCGGTCGAGGCCGAGCGTGAGTTGCGTGAGATCGTTCGAACCGATCGAGAACCCGTCGAAGACACGCAGGAACTCCTCCGCCTGGATCGCGTTGGACGGCACCTCGCACATGGCGTAGATCTCGAGGCCGTCTTCGCCTTGTCGGAGTCTATTGGTCGCCATCGCCGCGATCGTACGCTTCCCCTCCCCGACCGCACGGCAGAAGGGGATCATCACTTGATGTTGGTCAGGCCCAATTCGAGCCGCGCGTGACGCAACGCCGCACATTCGAGTGCAAACCCCTCGGCATATCGCGGATCGTAGTACCTCGATGCGCCGCGGAAGCCAATCATCGGATTCTCCTCGAACGGTTCGAACTCACGGCCGCCGAGGAGCCGCGCGTACTCGTTGGTCTTGAAATCGCTCGTACGCACGATTACCATCAAGAACGTTCTGGTGGCCACCGATTTCGGCGAAGCTTCGCAGGTCGCGCTCGAGTACGGCCGACATGTCGCGCGACTGACCGGCGCCGCGCTCCACGTTCTTCACGTCGTCCGCCATGTGGTTGCCGATACAATCGGTGTTGAGGGCTACACCGTCGATGTCGAAGCGTTCCAGAAAGCGCTCGAGAAGGCGGCGCGCGAGCAGCTCGAAGCAATTGTCACTCGCGATGACCGAAACGGACTTGCTGCAGACACGGTCATCGTTACGTCGAACTCCCCCGCGCGGTCGATCGTCGCCTACGCCAAAGACGCGCAGATCGATTTGATCGTCCTTGGTACGCACGGTCGTGGAGGGGTGGCTCACCTGTTCATGGGAAGCGTGGCCGAACGCGTCGTTCGCACCGCACCCTGTCCCGTGCTCACGGTGAGACAGCCGGAGCGGGAACCGAAATCGCCCGAGGCTATGCAGGCCACCGCCCGGGTCTGAGGAAGATTCCGCTCGCTCGGCGAGGTAAGGCGATGCGTACCGTTGAAATTCCGAAGGCGGACTGGGTGGAGTGGCTCGATCGCTTCACCCAGGTCCATGACGGGTGGCTCGTCTCCGTCGATGTCCTGCGGCCGGACCTCGGCGCCCAGCTGGAGATCGACAATCTCCCACTCATCGGCGTCTCCGCCGATCAAATCGACTATGACGGCACGATTGCGATTTCTGTCGCACGAACGTCAGGGCTGCATTTCACGCACGTCGTGCACCGCGTGACACGCATCTACGCCGAACAAACGGACAGCGGCGCCGACGCGGCGCTCGAAATCGAGTCGGGCGATGGGTCGAAAACCATTCTCCGATTCCGCGTGGCAGCGCTCCCCGAAACGGTCGACGGAATCCTGAGACCCTGATCGTTGCGGCCCTCACTTTGCGGACGCCTTGCGAGCCACGGACGGGAAATACCGTGTGAACCATTCGCCCGCAAGATCTGCCACGCGGTCGAGCGTGCCCGGCTCCTCGAATAGATGCGTGGCCCCGCCAACGATCTCCAGTCTGGTCTCGCCACGCATCTGGTTCATCGCGTCGCGATTCATCTGAATGACGGCCGTGTCGAGGCCACCCACGATCAGCAGGGTTGGACTCGTCACCTTCGCCAGTGCGGCGCCAGCCAGATCCGGTCGCCCGCCACGTGACACAACCGCGGCGATCTCGTCTGGCCGTTCGGCTGCGGCCATCAGCGCCGCGCCGCCACCGGTGCTCGCGCCGAAGAGCCCGATGGGCAGCGCGGACGTTACCTTCTGCCGGCGCAGCCAATCCACAATCGTCACGAGCCGTTCGGCCAGCATGGGAATGTCGAACCGGTATTCCGCCGTCCGGTTGTCGATGCGCTCTTCCTCTGGCGTCAGGAGGTCCATCAGCAGTGTCGCCAGATTGCGACGCTCGAGCGACTGGGACACGTATTGATTGCGCGGGCTGTGGCGGCTGCTGCCGCTGCCGTGCGCGAAGAGCACGATCCCGCGCGACTCGAGCGGCATCCGAAGATCGCCGCTCAGGAATCGGTCGTCAATCGGCACGCGCACCGGCATGGTGTCCCTTACCTGAACCTGTCGAGCCACTGCCGCCGCTCCCTTCGCGCGAACCGTCGTCTTGAGCGCCGCCGCCGTTCCGTCGTACGTCCTCTTCTCGTTGCTGTTGATGTTCGTGTCCGCACTGGCGACCCGTGCATTTGGCTGGCGGACACCAGCCGACACCGAGATGCGAATCGCCGATCTCGAGTGGCCGTTGCTCCAGTGGGTGCGATACATGGCCGCGATCCACCTGGTGCGAGTCGTGGCAGGTAGTCTCGTGCGCGGGACGCCAGTGTGGACCGCGTATCTACGCCTCAGCGGTGCGCGCCTCGGCCGCCGGGTGTACGTCAATACTCTTGCGCTCAGTGATTACAACCTGCTCGAGTTCGGTGATGACGTCGTCATTGGCGCCGACGCGCACATCTCCGGCCATACCGTCGAGCGAGGCGTCGTCAGAACGGCGCGCGTGCGGCTCGGCAACAACGTCACGATCGGGGTCAGCAGCATCGTGGATATCGGAGTGGTCGCTGGCGACCGGTGTCAGGTCGGCGCGCTCAGTCTGGTGCCGAAGCACACCGTCCTTAAGGCGGACACGACGTACTTCGGAATTCCCGCGCATGCAGTGGTCCCGCGCTCGCGTTCAGTGCTGGTTCGTCAGTCTGCGCGAGCCGATGACATCCTGACCGTGTCGGGGAGGCTTGTATGATCACGCTTCAACGCATTCTGTGTCCAATCGATTTCTCGGAAACTTCGCGACACGCGGTGGAGCACGCCGTGGCTATCGCGAAGTGGTACGACTCCTCGCTGACCGCGCTGCACGTGATACACGTCGTGCTACCTCCACCACCGGTTTTATTCCCCGCGTATCCTGTCAGTGCACCCTTGACCGAGACGGATCGCGAGACTTTGGACCAGCGGATGCGCACGTGGCTGGAACCGGCCAACCAAGGCGGTCTTCAAACCGAGGTCGTCATCGCCGAAGGGAATGTCGCGTCCTGCATTGTCGAGCAGGCCACGGCGATGCCCGCCGACCTCGTCGTCATTGGTACCCACGGTCTCGAGGGATTCGACCGACTGATGCTCGGGTCCGTAGCCGAAAAGGTTCTCCGCAAGGCGACGTGCCCGGTCTTGACGGTTCCGCCGGCGCTCGCGACCACCGGAAAGGTTCCGTACACGCGATTACTCTGTCCGGTCGACTTCTCCGATTCTTCGCTGACCGCCCTTCGGTTCGCGATTTCTCTGGCCAAGGAGTCGGACCCGCATCTCACCCTGCTTCACGTGATCGACGTGCCCCCCGATGACGAACTGCTGATGGAACGGTTCGATGCGCCGGAGTTCCGGCGATATGTGGACGAGCAGGCACGTCGCCGGCTCGAAGCTCTCGTCACGGATGACGTGCGCGAGTGGTGCCAACCCGAGACGAAGGTAAGTTACGGGAAGCCGTACCGACAGATTCTGGAGACGGCCGCGAGCGAAAACGCCGATTTGATCGTGATCGGTGTCCGCGGCCGCAATCCAGTGGATCTCACGCTGTTTGGATCGACGACGAATCACGTCGTCCGACACGCGTCATGTCCGGTGGTGACGCTGAAGCAATAGTCGCGTCGAATACAGCTGTATTGCATGTGCCAGCGCCCGCCGGCGCACCAGCGTCAGGCCGAGAACCCCCGTGGCGACCAGCACCACCGAATTGAGTTCAGGAACGAGTTGCGGATCATGGCCGCTAATCCTGAGCTGAACCTGCTGCGGAAGCGGGTTATACCTGACGAACGGTATGACGAACCCGAACGGGTCGAACGGCAACGGTGGAAGCGCCGATGAAGCGCCGTCGACGCCCAAGGCGAAGAAAGGAAACAGACACGGTGGCGGCCCGCAGTCCGCACGCCGATCGAAGAGGTCCGGCCCCCACCATCTGATGTGTCTAAGCCAGATTTGGCCTGGGAACGGCTGCCCAAAGAGCAAATCCATGTTCACCTCGAACGCTCCCCGAAAATCGTAGTGGAGGTCCGAGAAATCAAGGTGTAAATCCACCCAGTACCCGCCCGCCCAAGGCGGGTAAAAGGGAGAACCCGCAACGAAGTTTTCCTCGGGATCGACTGTCACCTGAAAGGTGACGGGCGTCCCGACGGACACCACCGATTCGTCGGGAGAACCGGTGATGGATCCTGTGTATGCCCAAGTAATCGGAGCCGCCGAAGTTTCCACGGTCCACGAACAGCCCCACAGCGCCAGGCACACAATCCACTTCGGAAACGAAGCACTCCTGCGATCGTGTTTCGCGTGCCAACGTTGGCAGATTAGCGAGCGCACGAACCACCTCCAGGAAGAGCCGACGGCCGACCCAGCCCGCACCGGCACTTTAACACGCGTCAGTTGGTATCGCGCCGTTGAACCCAATTAAATCGCGCCTCTCGAGACCCAATAGATGACCTTTCGGACGACGGAACGAGACGAGGTTTCCAGCGAATCACGGGCCTGACGCGGGAAAGCGTCGTGCACTTTCCATGTACTAACGAGGGTCGCCATCTGTTTCTTCACGCGAGACGCCAAGCGACTGTACCAGACTTCCCGAGGAGATACGTCTTCTCCGTCGTGAGGCTGGCACCACCGAGGAGGCCAACCGCGGCGTGCCCGTGCGCCGTCTGGATGCGCTCGATCTGCGCCGCGACTTGCGTGATTGCCTCGTCGTACGCGATCGGTGAGAAACCGGCGGGAGCCGAAGTATCCCGACGAAGCGCCGTCAGCAACCGATCCTGGTGCGAGCCCTGCAGGTATCGCTTCACGCCTTTCGGGCAGAGCATGCCGCGGTTGAATGGAAAGTCCTCCCACGGCTCGAACCCGATGACCTGGTTCTCCCGCACCTTCAGCTGGATTCCGCACTGCTGCCCGCAGAAACAACAGTGAGTCTTCACGAGCTTCTCGGGTTCGACACTGGTCGACAATCGCAGACCCGTCATCGAAGACAGGTGCGGCCCGAATCGCTCGATGATCTTCAGTTCCTCTGCCGGGATGGTGGCCATGTCGAAGAGCGTCTCGGATTAGAAGCGAGCTTCCGGCCTGCTACCTTCTGTCTTGCGACAGCCACAGCGCGCCCTCTGCAAGCCCGAACAAGGCGCGCCGACATCTGGGACAGATCTCCTGGTAGTGCGCGTCGTCACCGATCTCGTAGGTGAAGCCGAGCTCTCGTTCGACGACCATCAGGTCGCGCACCATCATCGCCGACGCGTACTGTTGGCCGCAGCGCCGGCAGCGGGCGCGCTCGCTGCGTTCCCCCGCGTCCTTGTAAAACCCGACGCCCAGTTGTGCCGGCCTCTGGAACACATGAAACAGCTTCCCGAACGGCAGCCAGAGCAACGTCACGATGACGGTCGAGGCGTGGAGGATCGCGAGGAAATCGTACGCGTAACCCTTCAGCCAGGTGTAGCTCGCCGTGAGCATCAGCCCCGTGACACTGATTGCGAACAGAAGCAGCAGCGGAAGGATGTCCTGGCCGAATTGCTGCACCGCTATCGCACCGTGATCGATCATCCGCCGCCGGAATGCGATCATGACGCCGGCAATGACGAGAAACGACGACCACACGAGGCCGTGAAAGACGACGAAGGCGACGGCCGATTCGAGCGGGAACGCCTGCGCCGGCAAGCCAAAGAGATAGACGCGATAGGTGTGCAGATCGCCGGGTATCGTTTCGAAATGTATCCACCCCCACACCAGCGGGAACGTGATTGCCGCCGCGAGCAGGCAGCCCCACATGATCAGCCAGTGCGCGAGGCCACGGAGCCGCGCTCGGCGAAAGATGAACCGGTTCGCAGCGAAGTCGGCGAATCCGCGCCGGACGAGTTCGATGGCGTTCCGGCCAGCGAAACGGCGCGTCAGGAAAACCTGCCACCCGCGCCGCCAGTACATTCGCGTCGGCGGGCGATCGAGCCACATCGCGTACCGGTAGGTGATGCCGAACGTGGCGAAGAGCGTCGCGAACGTGTAGCCCACGAGGGCAGCGTCGAAGTTCTGGAGGTTCCGTGAGCCGACCACGATCGCCGCCGCAAGAGCGAGGGTCCAGAGCATGGCCCAGGCGCCTGCACGCAGCCGATCCACAGCGCGTCGCGATGCAATCGGCAACGCGAGACGCCAGGCCACATCGTGCGGGTGAAAGACGCGCTGATTCGCCGCGCGCAGCACGAGCGCCGTCGCAGATAACAGCACGAACCCTGGCCAAAGCACGCCCAGGGTGTCGCGAAACACCCCCAGCAACAACGGCGGGAAGAAGCCACCGAGGCCACCCAGCGCGCCGACGAGCCCGGTCACGGTGCCGGTTTCGGTCGGGAACCGCTCGGGGACCAGCTTGAACACCGCGCCGTTGCCGAGCCCCATCAGCGCCGCACAGCCGAGCGCGCCGACCGTGAACGGGATCATCGACGGCCACGCGAGCAGCAACGCGAAGACGGCGATACCCGCGAAGACCCACGAGAGGACTTGCGCGCCGCCGATGCGATCCGCCAGCCAGCCGCCAATCGGTCGCATTGCCGTGGCGAGGACGACGAACCCGGCAGCCCGGAAGCCAGCGTCAGCCGGGCTCAGCCCGAATTGTGATCGGAGAAGCGTCGGCAGGTAGATGGAGAATGCGACGAAACCGCCGAACGTCAGAAAGTAGAAGGCGCCCAGGAGCCACGCCACCGGCGCGCCACCGAGCACGCGCACCATGGCGGCAACGTCCGCCGGTCGCGCCCCGTGTGGGGAGTTGCGCGCCATCAGCAGGAAGAGGGCGGCCCAGACGATCAGGATCGCGCTCGCGCCTCGAAACACTGCCTGCCAGCCGAACGCGCTCGCGACGACCGGCCCGCCAAAAACGGCAAGCGACTGCCCCAGCGTGCCGAGCCCGTACACGCCCAGCGCGGTGCCCTGTCGGTCTGGGGGCGTCCACCGCGACACGAACGCCGCCCCAACTGCGAACGAGGAGCCCGCGAGACCGATGAAGAACGCGACGGCGAGCAGGCTGCGGTAACTGACCGTGAGCGGCACGAGCCAGGCCGCAAGCGCGCACAGCCCCATCAGCATCGAAAAGGTGGTGCGCCCGCCGAACCGATCGGTCAGCATCCCCATCGGCAGGCGTGCCAGCGAGCCGAGCAGCACGGGGACTGCGACGAGCAGCGCCGTTTGTGACGCACTCAGGTGGTAGAGTGCCGCGAAGGCTGACGCGAGACCGCCGACGAGCCCCCAGACTGCAAACGACAGCGCGAAGGAAATCGTCGCGAGAACGAGGGCCAGCGTGCCCGGTCGCGGTGTCGGCATGGCGTTCAAGGCCGTCATTCGAGGAACGACTCTCTGCAGCCGGTTCTCAAACTCTATAGACGTCGACCTCCGCGCGAACGCCGCGAGACCGTCGACACTACAGGTCACGAAATCGCCTGTAATGTGATCCCGCCAGGCGCGCAGGTGTCAAGCGCGACCGGACAATCGCGACAGAGTTGGGTATCCGGTGTGGGAAAATACCCAATCGAGTGGGGAATGTCACCCACCAGGACGGCCAGCAGCCGCGCCGACCCGCAGGACAGTCGGTGATGGCAACTGGCACTCTTGCTGCAATATTGTGGAAGACAATCCCTGTGCCGCATAATCATGGCCAAACCCACTGTCCTTGTCGTTGATGATGAACGTTTGATTCGTTGGTCGTTGACGAAGCGCCTCCGATCGGAAGGCTACGAAGTCCTCGAGGCCGAGACGGGTGAAGACGCCCTCGAACGAATCGGCGAGGGGGTCGACCTCGTGCTGCTGGACTACAAGCTGCCCGACATCGACGGCGTCACGGTCCTTCGAAAGATCAAGGAGGCCGACCAGGACATTCTCGTCATTCTCCTGACGGCATACGCGACCGTCGAGACCGCCGTCGAAGCGATGAAGATCGGCGCGTATCATTTCGCCAACAAGCCTTTCGATCTGGAGGAGCTCGTCGCGACGGTTGCACGCGCGCTCGAGACGACGCGCCTGCGCCGCGAAGTGCGGCAGCTGCGCGCGAACGAGGCTCGCCCGTACAGTCTGAATCGCATCGTCGGCGCATCCGAGTCGATGGCCTCCCTCCGGAACCTCGTGGCAAAGGTGGCGATGAGCCCGGCGTCGACCGTGCTGTTGACCGGCGAGAGCGGCACCGGCAAGGATTTGGTCGCGAAGGTCCTTCACTACGCGAGCGACCGCGGGTCACGTCCATTCATGAACATCACGTGCTCCGCGCTTCCAGAGACGCTCCTGGAGAGCGAGCTCTTCGGACACGAGCGCGGTGCATTCACGGATGCCCGTCTGCAGAAGCGCGGGCTGCTCGAAATGGCGGACGGCGGGACGGTGTTTCTCGACGAAGTGGGCGAGATGGTCCCCGCGCTGCAGGCGAAATTGCTGCGGTTCCTCGAGGAGAAGACGTTCAGGCGCATCGGCGGCTCAGCAGACATTCGCGTCGACGTTCGGGTGATTGCGGCAACGAATCGGAATCTGGAAGGGGAAGTGACGAAGGGAAGATTCCGTGGTGATCTGTACTATCGATTGAACGTCCTTCCGCTGGCGTTGCCACCGCTTCGAGCGCATCTCGATGACGTTCCCCTGCTGGTCGATTTCTTCGTCGACGGCTTCAATCGGGAGTTCAGGAAGAACATACGCGGCGCCGCACCAACAGCGCTGAGGCTGCTCCAGTCATACGGCTGGCCCGGCAACGTGCGCGAGCTGCGGAACGTCATCGAGCGGGCGATGCTGCTCGCTGAGGGGGACTACCTCCACGCTCGTGACTTCGCGGCGCTCACGGCCGTCGCGCCATCCGCCGAGACGTTCGAGTTGCCGCCGGCAGGCGTCGATCTCGAACAGCTCGAGCGCAGCTTGGTGATGCAGGCGCTCCGCCGCTGCGGCGGCAACCAGACCAAAGCGGCAACGCTTCTGGGAATCAATCGCGATCAGATTCGATATCGCATAGAAAAATTCGGGCTGTCCGTGGCATCGTCTTAGGTGGGCCGTCATGCGGCTTGCTCCGATAATTCAATTCCTGTTACCGCAGTACGGGCGTAGGCGCGCCAGAGGCGCGCCCGCCCCGCACCCCACCGCACGTATTGTGTGCGGTGGGGTGGGGTGGGGGGCCCGGCGGGGCGAAGCCCCCCGGTCTAGTTAAGTGGAGGCTGTCATGGGTTCGCGACCGGCTGTCCTTTGTCCGATCGATTTTTCCAACGCCTCCCGCACCGCGCTTCGATACGCGAGCGCGGTAGCGGAGCACTTCCGGGCGGAGGTCACCGTCCTGACGGTCAACGATCCGCTGCTGACCGAAGTCGCGGCACTGCGGCTGGGTCCGGCCTGGATGCCGGAGGACAGCGAGCGCGAGCTCCGCCGATTCTTCGCGAAGACCTTCGAACAACAAGGTCCCGCGTCCGTCGACGTCCACTTCGAAATTGCCGCGGGCAAACCCGCGCCCGAGATTCTCCGGGTGGCGCGCGAGCGAGGAGCGGACCTCATCGTCATGGGCACGCATGGCCTGACGGGCGTCCGGAAGATGTTCTTCGGATCGACTGCCGAGCGGGTTCTGCGTGAGACGACCGTGCCCGTCCTGCTCGCGCCTGCGATCGAGACCGGATCGATCCAGCTCGAAGACCTGAAGCGGACGATCCGACATGTGCTGGTGCCAGTCGACCTCAGCGACGCGACTGCGCGGCAGATCCGGATCGCGAGCGCGCTCGCCGAGGCCCTCGAGGCTACGCTCCTCGTCACGTACGTGATCGAGCCGTACCGTTATCCGCTGCCTCCACATATCTCGCTGCCGAGCGTCGACGCCGAGCGTCGCGGAAGAGCCGAGCCGGCGCTCGAGGAGCTCGTGACGACGGTGCCGCCACACGTGAAGGCGGAAGCCCTCGTTGCCTACGGCGATGCGGCCGAGGAGATTGCGAAGATCGCCCATGATCGGAAGATCGGCTTGATCGTCATGGGCCTGCATGCATCGCCGCTCGCTGGTCCGCGGATGGGCTCGGTCACGTATCGCGTTCTCTGCCTCGCGCCCACGCCGGTGCTCGCCCTGCCGCCAGCGCACGAGGCGCAGCAGCCAGCGGATGTGACGGTTCACGGTTCACAGTTCACCGTTCGCGGTTCTTAAGTTAGGTTCCCGGAACCTCGCTTCTCGGCCCGCGCAGAGTACTATTGACGAATGTCTCCAGTGACGGAACTGGCGTCAAGGTACCAGCTGGTTCGTACGCTCGGCTCCGGCGGGATGGGTGTCGTGCACCAGGCGCTCGATCGGCACCTCGGTCGGCACGTCGCCATCAAGACGATTCGCGACGCGTCGGCAGATCCGGTTGCGCGCGATCGTTTCTTTCGAGAAGCACGAGCGGCCGCAAGCATCTCGCATCCGAACGTCTGTCTGGTCCATGAAGTCGGCGAGCACGAGGGGCAGCCATTCATCGTGATGGAGCTCCTCGAAGGTGAACCGCTCTCGGATCGTCTGCTGCGCGGACCGCTCGATCTGACCGCCGCTCTCGAGACGCTGCTGCCGGTGCTGAGCGCGCTGGCCGCGCTGCACGCGCGAGGACTGGTGCACCGCGACCTGAAGCCTTCGAACATTTTTCTCACGCCGCACGGCGTCAAGCTGCTCGATTTCGGGCTGGCACGCCACGCCGCGCGCGATCAGTCCGATGCCGCAACGGCGCTGACGCTGCCCGGGACGCTCTCAGGAACGCCGAACTACATGGCCCCCGAGCAAATCACTGGCGACCCGCTCGATGCGCGCACGGACATTTTTGCCGCCGGTGTCGTCTTGTACGAGCTCGTCACCGGCCACCGGCCGTTCGACGAGAGCTCGACACTCGAGTTGTTGAACGCCATCCTGCGGCGCGATCCGCCGACGACCGGTCGTCTCGAGCCGGCGCCGCTCGAACCGATCATCCGCCGTGCGTTGCAGCGCCGACCTGCGGATCGCTACGCGTCCGCCGATGCCATGGCCGCCGATTTGCGTCCGCTCGTGCGTGCCGTCAACGCACGGTTGGCTGCTCCCGTGCCTGCTCCGCCCGCGGCGCGCCTCGTCGTGCTGCCGTTCCGGCTGCTCAAGGCCGACGAGGAAGTGGCCTTCCTCGAGAGTGCGTTGCCGGACGCGATTACGGCATCGCTCGCGATTGTGCCGTCATTGAGCGTACGTTCCAACGTGGCAGCGCTGAAGTACGGGCCTTCCGTGGATCTCGCGCAGGTCTCCGAAGAGCTCGATGTCGATCATGTGATCACGGGCACGCTCCTCAGATCCGGCAACCAGATCCGCATCACGTCGCAGCTCGTCGAAACGCCCAGGGGCCACGTGCGATGGTCGCAAACGACGCAACGGCCGTTAGGGGATCTGTTCGAGCTGCAGGACGCCATCGCGCGGCACATCGTGGAATCGCTGCCGCTCGACCGCGCGCCCTCGACGCGCGACCTGCGAGACATGCCAGCCACGCCGCGCGCCTACGAGCTGTACCTGCGCGCCAATCAACTGGCGATGGACACGAAGCAGTGGCTCGCCGCGCGCGATCTGTACGAGCAGTGCGTCGCGGAGGATCCGCAGTTTGCGCCGGGCTGGGCGCGTCTCGGACGGCTGCACCGCATCGTCGGCAAGTATTTCGAGCCGGACTCGCGTCCTTCGTTTCAGAAAGCCGAGGCGGCGTTTCAGCGTGCGTTCGCGCTCAATCCGGATTTGTCGCTGGCCCACCACCTGTACGTCTATCTCGAAGTCGAGACAGGCCGCGCGGCGGGTGCGGTCACTCGACTGGTGAATCGTCTTCATCGTGAACCGAATCAGGCCGAGCTCTACGCGGCCCTCTGCCAGGCGGCGCGGTATTGCGGGCTTCTCGAGGCGTCGCTGGCGGCGCACGCGCGCGCGCACGAGCTCGATCCGCAGTTGCAGACGAGCGTCGCGAACACCTACCTGGCGCTTCAGAGATTCTCAGAGATGCGCGACGCCGCTCGAGGGAAGTCCGCGTCGCGCGAGGCTCTCGCCCTTTTCGAAATCGGCACGAACCTGGACGACGTGCTGACTGCCATCGACGCCGAGTTCGGCGCGTTCGACAAAGATTCGGGACCCGGGCTGTTTGCAACCGCGCTGCGCGCGAGCTTCATTGGCGATCGCGACGGCGTCCGGAAGGCGGGCGAACGACTCATCGTTCTCAGCGAGCACTATCCGGACGGCGAGGCAATCTACGTAGTCGCGCGAGTGCTGGCGCGGGCCGACTGGCCTGACCTGGCGCTGAAGGGGCTCCGCGAGGCGGTCGCCGCCGGATTCTTTCCGGCGTCGTTCTTCGAGCGCGATCCGGCATTCGAACGCCTGCGCGATTCGGACGTGTACCGCAGCGTGGTTGCCGAAGCCCGTGAGCGTACCCTTGCCGTCGACGCCGCGTTCGAGGCCGCCGGCGGCTACCGTCTTCTCGCCCTAAAGCCGCCGACATATTAATCCAGGGGACTTCGCCGCACTATCTTCCGGAAATCTTCTTTCTCATCGTCACGATGTTGCGGTCACGCTCGCGGCGATAGTCGAGCGACTCGGCGATCGACTTCACGATGAAGACGCCGAGGCCGCCAACGGGCCGCTCCTCGATTGGAAGATCCAGATCCGGTCCAGGCGCATCGAACGGATTGAACGGCTTCCCGTCGTCCTCGACGCGGACGGTCGCCGCATCCGCTTCGAGCGTCACGGTCACCTGAATCACGTGCGGCAGCGAGTCGTCGAACCCATACTTGATCACGTTCCCGACGATCTCGTCGAGTATCAGGTTGATGTCGGTCGTGTCATGTGCGCTGAGACGATGCCCGCGCCCGAATCGATCGACCAGCTGTCCGAGCCGTGGGATTTCGCGGAGGTCGTTCTTGACGGCCACGGACAGCACCCGTGGCCGTTCTCCCTCGGTTTCGATGCGATCCGAGGAGGGTCTACACATACAGCCGCTGCAGCATTTCGGCCGCCGATTCGTCCAGCTGCTCGGCGCGCCGGACGTCCTCGAACCGGTTCAGCAGATCGTCGGCGCGCAGCCGCTTCTTCTCGGCGCCGCGAAAGTCGTGAATGACCTGGCCCCGGTGCATCATCACCAGTCGATCGCCGAGATGCGTCGCCTGCTGCATCGAATGCGTGACCATCAGCGTCGTCAACCGATCGCGGGCGACGATCTCCTCGCTCAACTGGATCACCTGGTCCGCCGTCCTGGGATCGAGAGCGGCCGTGTGCTCGTCGAGCAGCAGGAGCTTGGGCCTGAGCCAGGACGCCATGAGCAGGGTGAGCGCCTGACGCTGCCCGCCCGATAACGCGCCGATCGGATTCTCGAGACGATCCTCCAGGCCCATGTTGAGACGACGCACGCGATCGCGAAACTCGTTCCGCATCGAATGCGTCAGCGCCCAGCCCAGGCCCCGCGGCCGGCCACGCCGCGCCGCGAGCGCCAGGTTCTCTGCGATCGACATCGACGGCGCCGTTCCGCTGAACGGATTCTGGAACACGCGGCCGATGAGCGACGCCCGCCGATGCTCCGGCCACGTCGTCACGTTCACGCCGTCGAGCGTCAACGTCCCAGAGTCGAGCGGAAAACCGCCGGCGATCGCGTTCAGCAGCGTGGACTTCCCCGACCCGTTCGTGCCGATGACGACAACGAACGAGCCGTCGTCGACGGAAAGATCGACGCCTCGAAGCGCGCGCACTTCGTTTGGCGTGTCGGCGTTGAACGTCTTCGTCGCGCTTCGAATGTCCAGCATGGCAGTGTTGATGCGTCAAATCGTCTCTGGCTCAAGGCTTTTGGCTTTGGGCTCAAAGCCTACAGCCCGAGCCCAAAGCCCAGTGCGGCCCCGAGCCCAAAGCCTAGCTCTCGGCTACGCACTCCCAACCGGCTTGACGGCCCGTCTACGTCGTCTGACGATCGACGGGAGCACCAGCGCGACAAAGACGAACGCCGCCGTAATCAGCTTCAAGTCGTTCGGGTCGAGGCCCCCGCGGAGCGCGAGCGCCACCATCAATCGGAACAGGATCGAGCCCATCACGGCACCCGTGATGATCAAACCGAGCTCGCGGACGCCCACCAGCGCCTCGCCGATGATCACGCTGGCCAGTCCCCACACGACCATGCCGATACCCATCTGGACGTCTGCAAAGCCCTGATACTGCGTGAGCAGCCCGCCCGACAGCGCGATCAGGCCGTTCGAGAGCGCAAGCCCGAGCACGATCATCGTTTTAACGTCGACGCCCAGCGCCCTGATCATCTGAGGGTTGTCGCCCGCAGCCTGCATCGCGGTTCCGATGTTCGTGCGAAAGAACAGATAGAGGACGGCGGCCGTCGCCGTCGTGACGATGAACACGAGCGCGAGCACCGCGGCGTCGCGAGCGGTGACCTCCCACCCCAAGAAGTGAAACGTCGCCGCGCCGAACATTCGCAGCGCGGTCGATTCGGCAATCGTGGACAACGTCCGCTCCGAGAGAATCGGGACGTTGCTCTTGCCCATGACGTGCAGGTTGATTGAATAGAGGGCGGTCATCACGAGGATGCCGGACAAGAGCTCGTTGATCTTGAATCGCGTGTGGAGGAGGCCTGTTGCAGTGCCGGCGATCGTGCCGGCGAAGAACGCAGCCATCGTAGCGACGAAGGGATCGACATGGGCGACGAGCAGAACGGCCGTAACTGCTCCGCCAAGCGTGATCGACCCGTCACCGGTGATGTCTGGAAAAGCGAAAACCCGGAAGCTGATGAAGACACCCAGCGCGAGCAACGAAAGGATGAGCCCGATTGTGAACGCGCCGATGAGCAGCAGCATGCGCCTTTACTTACTATGATCGAGACCAATCGATCGGGCCGACCCAACAGGCGCCCCGGACGAATTCGCTTTCACCCGCGCCGGCGGCGCCGCGATCGTCGTGCAACAGGTGGACAACCCCGAGCAGCTGATCCGCCTCGAAGAGGTTCGTCACCGTCTCACGGAAATCAATTGGTCCTTTTCGAATTGGACGGAAGCGAAACGCCGCCGCGTGGAGATGCCCGTCGTACTCACGACCGATCGGCCTGAGCTGATCGTGCCGGTCTGGATGCAAGCCCGGACGCGTCACCACACCGGCGACGAGAGCCACGCTTCGCGCAAACGCTCGCTCGGCGGTAAACGTGAGCCGCGTGCGTACCGCAGGATGATCGAACAATCCGCCCTTGTCGACGGGCTGCGCCGGCGACCGGCGCAGCGCGGCGCCAACCAGTCCGGCCGCTTCGCTGACCACAACGATCCCGAGCGACTCTGTGGGAGCGGCTTCGAAGCAGCCGGCGAGCAGAGCCGAAAGCGTGACCGTCGCATCTGCCTGCAGCGTCTCGAATCGTACGAGATGCGAGAAATGTCCGTCACAGACCAGGCAGTAGAGGATGCGGATGTCAGCGCCGAGCGCTCCGTGGGCGACGAGGTAGTCGGGAACGTTGGTGCCATCAGCCGGCTGGTACGCCGTGGCGCCGGCGACCGACAACAGCTCGCCGAACCGTGCCTGACAGTCCGCGAAGCTGTCACCAAACGCACCCACGCCGACGACCAACGTGGGCGCGAGACCCGCAAGGCTGGTGCTCTGGTCGGCTGTGAACGCGCACTCCGCGAGCGGCGCTGCTGTTCCCATCGCGCGACAGGCCAACACCGCCGACTCCTCGAGATCGAAGACGCCGAAGCCGATCCCGTCACGCTCGAAGCGGCGGGCGGGATGCTCCTCGATCGGCTGTGGTGTTGCGGGACCAGGTCGTGCGATCAGATGCGTATCGAGGCGCGTCATCCGCAGGACGGCGGTAACGGGCGGCGACGCATTGACCACGTGGAACGATCCGCTGATGCGGCCGAGCTCCTTGTGAAACTTCATGAGCACGGCGATTCCGGCGGAGCTCAGGAAGCTCACGCGCGAACAATCGATTCGAATGTGGTGCTCGCCCCCGCGCACGATCTCGCTCAGTGCAGATGTGAGATGGTCTGACCAGTAGCCGTCGAGCCGTCCCGCCAGCTCGAGGTCCACGAGGCCTCCCGTGTACTTGCGCGTGATTTCCATGGTGCGCGTCACTTGCCGATCACTTCATCGGCCTTCTGAAGAATCGCCGCGGGCATCGTCAATCCTATTTCCCGCGCGGCGTCCACGTTCACCAGCAGCTTCGTGCCAGAGAATCCAACGAACGGAATGAGTGCCGGCGACTCGCCCCGCATCACGCGCGCGGCAACCTTGCCCGACTCGCGGCCGCTCTCGTAATAGTCACGAGCGACGGCCAGGATGGCGCCGTCTCGCGCCTGACTGCTCTGAAATACGAAAACCGGCGCACGAGCGCGACGCGCGACCTGCGCGATGCTCGGAAACGCCGCAGCCGTGAGGTTGCCGGGCAGCTGGCAGATCGCATCGACGTGCCTGGCGACGAGCGCGAGCGCCGCTTCCTGAACTTCGGTCGCCGAGTTGGCCGCCACGGATATCAGCGACATCTGCGCGTCGCGCACGGCTCTCTCCATCACCGCGAGCTGCGACACCATGTTGACTTCAGCGGGCACGTAGACCGTTCCAAGGACGCGCGCCTTCGGAAGGATCTGACGGACGAAGGGCATCATCTCGCCGTACGCTCCGATCAGATAGACGCCCGTCGTGTTCTGCGCATGGTCCGTGTCGCTCTTCCCGGCCCCCGCCGTGACGGCATCCGCGACGTACGTGAACACGACCGGTATTCGTCCCGCGCGCTGCAGTGCGGCCTGCAGCGTGGGCGTCGAGAACGTGACGATGAGATCAGCGCGTTCCGCAACAGCTGCATCGATCAACGCGCTCACGGTCGGCATATCGCCTTGTGCGTTGCGGATTGTCGTCGCGAAGTCGCGGCCTTCGACGAGCCCCGCGTCTCGCAGACCGGCACGGACTCCCTTCTCGGATTCTTCGACGTCGAGCGTCTGATTCAGCTGAATCAGATTCACGCGCCAGGTTTTCGTCAGCGGCGCCCGATCAGCCGCGGCGGCCTTCTTCGGGGCGGCAGGCTTGGACGGGCTCTCTGTTTTCCGTCGGACGCCGCTGTCGTCTACGACGACCGTCGCCGTCGCAAGAATGTCTTCGGGTATACGCCATGATTCTCTCAGGCCCGTCAGCGCTTTCGCATTGATCGAGAGATACGGCGGAACGATGTCCTGGATGTCGCGAATGGGCATCTTCTCGATGGCGTGGCCCTCGAGCACATCCGCCGCAAGGAAACCGCCCTGACGTCCGACCTGATAGAAATCCGGACCGGCGTCGAAGAGCGTGCCCCGATCGGGATCACCCGGCAGAATCGTGAATACCGGCACGTGATTCTTCTGCGCTTCCGCGATCACCGTGCCGAGGGCGGCAATCACGGTATTGTCCCCTCCCACCCAGATCGCCTGGGCATCACGCGCCGTCAGCGAGTTGATTGCGGCGGTCACGCTCGCCGTGTTGTCGACGTTCGCCTCGAGCAGCGTGAGGTTCATCCGCGTCGCCGCCTCGCGCGCTTTCGTGACGAACGCAAGCGAGTTCGATTCGGCAGGATTCCAGGCGACGCCGACCCGCTCGAGCGTGGGGAGCATGCGCCGCGCGATCTGAAACGCTCTCTCGACAGGAGGGAAGATGCCCTGGCCGACCATGTATCGCGGGTGACGGAGCGGATCGCTTCGGTCGAGCCCGACGCCCGAGGCAAACGGGTCGGCGACGAGCGTGAAGACGTGGCGGACCTTGCCTTCGCGGTTCTGGTTGGCGACCGCCTGCAATGACGGCGTGCTCGATGTGATCACCAGATCGTAGTTGCCGCTCATCATCTGCGCGGCAATCGCGATTCCCGTCGGCATGTCGCCCTGAGCGTTGAAGCGATCGATGTTCAGGCGCTCGCCCTCACGAAACCCGCGCTCGGCCAGCGCGTCCAGAGTCCCTCGAATTCCGTCGTCGAGGACTGTCGTGTTCGCGTGCTGGAGCAGCGCGACGCGCAGGGCGGTCGAGGCCGACCCTACGCGTCGTCCGAGGTCGGACACCAGCAGGATGGCAGACGCCAGAACGATCAAAGAAACGCCAAGGGCAAGCCGTTTGACGATGTACAGCATCAGCCAGGAAGGTGCAGAGTGTGGTCTGCTGGACAATTAGTTGTCAACTCATCGGCCACCGACAACCTGCCGCACGGCGTAGCGGCGCCGCGAGGTCGCCGCGCGTCCCGACTTCGATACGGTCGAGCGCGAGCCACGCCTGCATCTCACGGAGCTCGTCTGCCAGGTCGGAGGCGATGCGGCGGGCGTTCTGTCCCGGCTCCGCGTACGCCCCTTGCACCATCAGGGCCTTCCGCTGGCGGTCTGCCTTCAGATCGCAGCGGGCCACCAGCGTGTCACCGAGCAGAAACGGACACACGTAGTAGCCGAAGATTCGTTTAGATGGCGGCGTGTACATCTCGATCGTGTACTTCATCCCGAAGAGCCGCTCGATGCGGCGGCGCTCCCAGACGAGCGAATCGAAGGGCGTGACCAGGGCGCGCGCACTGACACTCCTGGGAATGCGCGCGTTGGGGTGCAGGTAGGCCTGCTCGTTCCAGCCCTCGACCCGCACCGGGACGAGACGTCGATCCTCGACCAGCTCGGACACGAGCCGCTTCGCGATTGGCGTCGCGCGACGCCCGGTCGGCCCCTTCGGCCGTTCCCATAGCGGTCCTGGCGGATTGCGATCGCGCCAGCCGTCGACGTTGAAGTAGCCGGCGACATCGATCGACGTGCCGACGCCGTACGCGGTCGCCGCGAGACAAATCAGCTCCTTCATGGCGTCCTCGGGCGGCGGCACCGGCGCATCGAGCGCGGCCCTGGGGATCACACGTTCAGGGAGATCGTAGAGCCGCTCGAAGCCGCGACGCCCCGCGATTGCCACGAGGCCCGCGTCGTACAGATGTTCGAGCGTCGCCTTGCCGTTGCCGGAGCCCCACCAGCCCCACCAACTTCCGGATCGTTTACCGGGATTCGACAACTCGGCGGCGCTGATCGGTCCACGTTCCGCCACCTCGGCGAGAACCTTCGTCATGTACGCGCCGCGCGCGGAGCGCATGTACTGCTGCGTTCGGTCAGCGTGCTTGTGCATGCGGTATCGCAGGAACGGATACAGGACGACCGGCAGGAGGCACGCGGCGTGTCCCCAGTACTCGAAGAGCTCGCGCGTGCGATAGGCCAGCGAGTCGAGCGCGCTCGTCGGATACGGGCCCAGGCGCGCGAACGCCGGGACGTAATGGGCGCGAACGAGCACGTTCACCGAGTCGATCTGGAAGGCGTGCAGACGCGTCGCGAGCGCACGGACGTGCGCGATCGACGGCTTCGCCGGTTTCGGACCGAATCCCTGTGAAGCAACCGCGAGGCGACGCGCCTCGGAAAGCGAGAGCGTTATCCGCATGCCGCCGTGGAACGCTAGCCAGTCTTCGACGCCGCCGCCACGCTGGCCCGCGACAGCTTGATCATCGCGACGGTTCCGCCCCCTTCACGATCCGAGAGCGTCACGGTTCCACCCTGAAGCGACGTCAGCCGTCGCGCGATCGCCAGCCCCAGCCCCGTGCCGCGCGACTTGGTGGTCACGAACGGCTCGAACACCTGTTCACGCAATTCTGCGGGAATTCCCGGCCCGCGGTCGAGCACTGCAATCGCGCAAAATCCATCTTTGAGGCTCGTGACGAGCTCGACTGGGCGGCCGCTGCTCGCATGACACGCATTCAGAAGCAGATTCAAAACAGCGGCACGAACCATATCGGGGTCCGCATTGACGACAACCGGGTCGCCGCTCACCTCGATCGCCGGACACGATGGCTCGGCGTGCGCACTTGCGATCGCTTCCATGATTACCGGCCCCAGCTCGAACGCCTGAAGCTTTGGCTGGCTCGGTCGAGCGTACAACAGGATGTCCTGCACTTTGGCGTTCAGCTCGTCGATCCGCTCGATCATCGGCCCGACGATTTCCCGTTCGCTGAGATCGCGAGGCAGCAGTTGGTCGAAGACCTGCAACGACGCCTTCAATCCTGCGAGCGGATTGCGCACTTCATGCGCCACGACCGCGGCGAGTCTTCCAAGTTGCGCGAGCGCGGCTTGATCTCTCAGCTGCGCTTCTGCAGCCTTGCGCTGAGTGATGTCGCTTCGGATCGACAGGTATTGACGCGGCTTGCCGCGCGCATCGAGGAACGGCACGATCGTCGTATCGACCCAGTAGAACGACCCGTCCTTGGCCCGGTTCCTGAACTCGCCCCGCCACACCCGTCCCTGCGCGATGGTCCGCCAGAGCTCGCGGATGAATTCCTTCGAGTGGTATCCGGAGTTGATGATGCGGTGATCCTGCCCGAGCAGCTCCTCGCGCGAATACTTCGAGATCTGGCAGAACTTCTCGTTGACGTAATTGATGATCCCGCGCTGGTCGGTCACCGCGACAATCGCCGCTTGATCCAGCGCATCACGGATCTCTTCGAGCCGCCGGACGGACTCCCGAGCCTCGAGCTGCGCCTGCCGCGCGTCGGCAGTCCAGCGCTCAGCGACATGACGATACCAGGCAACCCATGCGGCGGTGACCCAGACGACCGACAACGCGAGCGTTCGATTCACCAGCGAGATCTTGCGGCTCGCATCCGCTGGAGACAGGAAGAACCCGGCGATCGTCAGAATCGTGGCAATTGCCGCGACCACCAGCGGTTCCCACGATCGACCGTTCCAGAGGAACAGCAGCACTGCCGCCACGTAGAGACCGGAGGTCGCGACGCTCTCCGGTGTGATTGCGTCGAGCGTCAGCACCGTGGCGATCACGATAGCCGCCGCGACGCGGCGCCAGAGCGCGCGCCGGATGAGCAACGGCTCGAGGGAACTGTCGATCGGCCGTGGTGCTGGCGCGCCAGCCATGTCGGGATCATGTCACAAGCCGTGAGACCCCGGGGACGGAGGTCACGGACAAGCGGCGTTCACCGCGGAGTCACGGAGTTCATGGAGAAAACACGTTGGATCTGCAGCTTTCCGGCCGTCGACGCGGTTGGTGGACGGAGGCCGAACGACGGCATTCCCCCCGTCACCTGCCAATGACGAATTCACATACGACTCAATGAATTCTCCGTGAGCGCCGTGGCTCCGCGGTAAATGGTTTTCTCCGCGAGCTCCGTCCTCTTCGTGCCGCGCTCGCAGATTTGCTCGAGCGCTCCGATGACATACGCCGCCCGCACGCCGTCGGGGACGACGCCCCAGCGCACGATGTCGTCGACTGACAGTATCCCGATCACGTGCCAATCGCGATCGATGACGGGGAGTCGCCGCACCGCGCTCCGGCGCATGGCGTCGACCGCGATCTTCAGATCGTCGTCCGCCGCGCACGTCGTGACATCGCTCTGCATGGCTTCACCGACCGTTACCTGCGCGGCAGCACGATCCGTGTTCGCCAGGGTGAGCAGCAGATCGCGATCGGTGACGACGCCGACCAGTCTTCTGCGAAGATCGACGACCGGCAGAATGCCGACACCGGCGTCTTCCATCAAATGTCCGGCGATGGCGATGGTCGTTTCCGGCGCGCAGGTGGTCGCCGGTTGCGTCATGATGTCTCTGACTCTCATGGGAGTCTCTCCTCTCTGCCAGGCCGCTGAAAGGAGGGCGGCCTGCGTGGTTCACCGGTCTACCTCGCGCTGGATGCGGGTTTCAGCATCCTGCCCACGGTTGTGCAAGCGCTGCGCCGACCGGGAATCGACGAGAATGACGGCAAATCCCCGACGATCAGCGACCGCGCTGACCAACGAACAGCGGGAAGACTCGCAGGGTTGGGGGAATCTCCGCAGGAAGGACTTGGGCTCGAGGCTCTGGGCCTTTCGGCTGGGCTCAATATACGACCCGACGTGTAGATGGCGGTGGATCCCCGCGCTCGACCCGAACGCGAACGTCGACCGCACACGCACCGGTCGTGAGCACCTTGACGGGGTTGAGATCTACCTCGTGGATCTCCGGGCACGCAGCGACCAACGCCGATACCCGCAGCAGGACATCGCGCAACGCGCTCTCGTCGGCCGCCGGCATACCGCGATACCCACGCAGCAGCTGTGCCCCTTTGAGCTCCGAAATCATCTCCGTCGCATCTTCTGACGTGATCGGATGCAGGCGAAACGCCGAATCGGCGAGGAGGTCGACGAGAACTCCGCCTGTGGCGCAGACCACGAGGGGTCCGAAGAGGGGATCCTGCAGCGCGCCGACGAGCATCTCTACTCCGCCTGGAACCATGCGCTGCACGAGCAGGCCGGTGAACTCGTCTTTCAGCGCTCGTGTGAGATCCTCGGCCGCCGCTCGCACCTCGATCTCGTTGGCGAGGTTCAGGCGGACCGCCTGACGCTCGCTTTTGTGGAGCAGCAACGGGCCGATGGCTTTGAGTGCGACCGGGAAACCCACCTCGAGTGCTGCCGCCACGGCTTCATCCACGCTCGACGTCAGCCGCGAGCGCGCCGTTCGAATGCCGACAGCCTCCATCACGTGATGGGCCTCCTCGGTCGTCAGCCAGCCCCCACCACGCCGAAGTGCTGAATCGACAATGCGTCTGGCGTCTTCGGCTCGAAGACCGGCCAGCTCGGGAACAACTCCCAGTGGCTTCTGCTTCCATGCACCATACGCGGTGACACGGGCCAGCGCGATGGCTGCCGATTCCGGAAACGCGTAACATGGGATCGGCGCGAGCGCTGTCGGAGCACCCTGCGCTCGCATGAAGACCCCAGCGACAGGCTTGCCGTGCGCACCCCGAGCCGCCTCCGCAACCGCCGCGGCGACCGCATCAGCGTCGGTCACTATCGGGGGGATGAAAATCGCGAGCACGCTGTCGACGTTGTCGTCCCGCAGAATCGCGCCAACGGCACGTTGATAGTGCTCGACCGGCGCCGATGCGAGCATGTCGATAGGGTTGCCGATACTTGCAGCTTCGGGGAGAAATGACGACAGCTCTTGGCGTGTCGCCTCGCTGAGCGTGGCGAGCTGAAGTCCGTTCGCCTCGCACGCGTCAACGGCGAGAATGCCCGGTCCTCCCGCGTTCGTCACAATCGCGACGCGGGAACCACGCGGGATCGGCTGATGCGCGAGGAGAGCCGCGACACCGAACAGCTCTTCGAGCGTGTCAGTGCGGATGACGCCCGCCTGGCGAAACAGCGCGTCGACGACAGTATCCGACGCGGCGAGCGCGCCGGTATGCGAGGCGGCCGCGCGAGCGCCGCCGTGAGAGCGTCCGGCTTTCACGGCGACGATGGGCTTGATCCGGCCGACGCGGCGAGCAATTTCGCTGAACTTCTTCGGATTCCCGAAGCTCTCGACATACAGGAGGATGACCGCTGTGCGTGGATCCTCCGCCCAGTATTGGATCAAATCGTTGCCAGACACGTCGGCTTTGTTGCCCACCGACACGAAGCTGGAGATGCCGAGATTCAGCTGACGAGCGTAGTCGAGAATGGCCAGGCCGAGAGCGCCGCTCTGCGTAGACATCGCGACGTTGCCCGCAGGTGGAAAAACGGGCGAGAACGTCGCATTGAGCCGGAGCGCCGGGTCGGTGCTCAGCAATCCCATGCAATTCGGACCGATGAGTCGACAACCGGCTGTCCGTACCTTTTCGAGTAGCGCAGCCTCGCGCGCGCGTCCTGCAGGGCCCACTTCGCTGAATCCGGCGCTGATGACACAGAGGGCCCTGACACCCTTCGCGATGCAGTCGTCGACGGCATCAAGCACGTGCTTCGCGGAAACCACGATGACCGCCAGATCCACTGCGCCGGGAATGTCTGTGACACGAGCGTAGGCGGTACGACCTTCGATTGCCACTGCCGTCGGATGCACGGGAACAACGGAGCCGCTGAAGCCGCAGGCAATCAGGTTGTGAAGGATTTCCGCACCGATCTTGCCTCGCTCGCGATTGGCGCCAACGACGGCAACCACCCGCGGCCCGAAGAACGGCTTCATCGACGCGGTGGCCGCCAGTTGCGACCGCTTCGCGGCCTTTTCGAGATAGCTGCTCGTGGCGGCGAGGGACAGCTCGACGTGATACACACCGGAGTCGATCCGATGCGACACCTGAAAGCCGGAGTCGGCAAAGACCTGCATCATCTTGTAGTTGTCGCCCATCACATCGGCGTCGAAGACGCGGACGCCGTCCGCACGGGCGAGCGCGGCGAGCTGCTCGAGCAGTCGCGTGCCGACGCCGCGGCCCTGCAAGGCATCGGCGATAGCGAACGCGACCTCGGCTCGATCGGCGGCGCGGTGGAAGCTTGCGATCGCCACGATTCGATTGCCGCACTCGCCTACGAGCGCACAGCCGCGCGAGCGATCACTGGGCCTCAACCGGCTTATGCGGTCGGCATCGAGCTTCGGCGCACCGAAGAAGCGGTGATAGCGACTATTCGGCGACAGATCGTTCAGAAACGCCAGAATTGCTGGCCCGTCGTCGTCACGGGCCGGCCGAAGCGTCAGCGTGGAGCCATCGCGGAGCACGACATCACACGGTTGGGGACTTTCGACGTACACAGGTATCCTCCACGCGTTTCCATGCACGGAGCGCGCCGTGCAATCGCGTGATTAATTCTCTGAATCCCGGGTTGTGTCGGTCGGGCGCGACGCCCTCCGTCCGCTCATCCGATCGATTCGAATGCGATAGACGACGGACGCATGACGTTCTTCGGCGGCAGGTATCTTTCCCGTGGCTGGCAGCCACCATAGGGGGCGCTGCTCGAACAGCTTGCTGGCGCGATGCCGAAGATCTTGCTCCTCCGCGGAATCACCGACCTCCTCATAACGCCCGAAGACGATCACCGTCGACCAGTGGAACCTGTCGATGATGTGCTCGACCTCGACGCAGACTTTCGGATTGGACCGCATCCAGTCGATTTTCTGCCCCAACGTGGAGAAACCGTAGAGGCTATCGTCGCGCGGATCGAAATACAGAAAGAGCGGGACGATGTAGGGCTGCCCGTCACGAGCACACGCCAGCCTCCCCACGGTTGTCAGACGGAGAACCGCTCGACACTCGGCCGCCGTCAGTTCGTGAATCACCATTCGTCGGGACTCGATTCTAACAGCAGCGTGTCCGGCCGGCGATGGGAAGCTGGGGTCCATGTCCGGTCCCATTGTGGACCGCGTTTTTTCCCAACGATGGGGAAATGTCCGCACGCGCATCGCCGCCCTGCGCACGCGAGACAGTCTGAGAACGAACGGAAAACGCAGCGTGCGCTCTGGCAGAATCATTGCTCGCGTCTGCTCAGAAATGCCGCACCTTGCCGGCAGATCTGTTCAGGGGAGGTCACCATGATCGCCACGTTCCCCCGGCCGTCGGCGACATCTCTCGAAGATCTCGGGTGGCTCGTCATTGCCGAGTACAACGAGATGCCTGGAATGCGGCTGACATTCGATCAGGCGAGGAGGCTCTTCAATTTCTCGACCGAGGATTGCAGGAGAGTGCTCGACTACCTGGTCGACGGACGTCTGCTAACGACGGACTCCGCACATCGGTTCTGCCGGCAGACCGTCGCACAGTACTGATCCCGTCAAACCGGGCCGACGCGTCCCGTCGCTGGAAGTGGCGTCGTAGTATAAAGGGCTGCCAACCGGACGGGAGCATCTCATGTCGACGAGGGTCGGTGCCTCGAAACGTCTGCGGTGCCTGATGCGCCGGCACGAGCTCCTCGCGGCGATCCCAACAGCCGTCGCGGCCGTGGCAATCGTCTGCACGATATCCGCAGCCGGCGGGAGCGGTTCCCGCGTTGAACAGACCAAAAAGGCAGCGCAACAGACGCCCCAACCGCAAGTCACACCAGTCGCTGGACCCAGCTGGCTGAAGCATCTTGGTGTGTCTTATGACGTCACGAGCATGGGTCGAGGAGCGGGAACGTACGGCCCCGGAGCCGCCCAACCCCAGGACAGCAAGCGGACCCCGCTCCCTGTCGGGAAACCTGTCGTGCTGTCTGGCGCCGACATCTACCGGTTGAATTGCCAGGCGTGTCATCGGGCGGAGGGAACGGGCGCGCCGCCCGAAATCAAGTCCGTCGTCGGTGCAGTCGAGGGTTCGTCGCTCGAGGCCGTACGCCGACAGCTCCACGAGCAGGGAAAAGCGGCGACGACGGCGGCCGCGAGCGCACAGGCCAGTAAGGCGAAGGCGGATCTCTACCGGCGAATCCGCGAAGGCGGTCAGAAGATGCCCCCCCTCGCGCACCTGCAGCAAGCCGATATCGACGCGCTCTATGCATATTTGACCCAGCTTGCCGGCACCCCTGATGCCGGCAAGCAGGTTCACCGGACGGTGAGCTGGGTTCGCGTTGGCGAGTTCGTCGTCAAAGGCACGTGCCACATCTGCCACGATGCTGCCGGGCCGCGTCCGACGGGGCAGGAACTACTGCAAGGCACGATCCCGCCGCTAACGGTCATTCTGGAGGACAAACCGGTCGTCGACTTCGTCACGAAGGTTCGAAGCGGATCGACGATCCTGATGGGCGATCCACCCCTCCATTACCGAGGACGCATGCCGGTCTTCTACTATCTGCGTGACGAGGAAATCGCGGCCGCGTACTCGTTCCTGGCCACCTATCCTCCTCGCCCCTGATCGCCAGCAGAGTTCGCCCTGGAACCTAAACGCGCGATTCATTGTGTTCGCATGTCGGGGCGGGGTCTGAAGACCCCGCCCCACAGCAACACAAACGAACTCCGGGGTTAATAACCCGGGGATCATGAACCCTCACCGTGATCCGATCGCGGCAGGCTCTGGAACGAGGCCGTCTTTGCTCGGCACACTTGCGGGATAGATACCCACTTTCATCACCCCATCTGCGGCGTGGCTGAACAGCTCGAACGCCTCCGGCAATTGCTCTAGGCTGAAGAAATCGTGCGTGACGAGCCTGGTCAGATCGAGGCGCCCGTGCATGACCATCGACATCATCCGGCGCATTCGCTCTTTTCCACCGGGGCAGAGCGTCGTGACGATGCGTTGGTCGGCGAGGCCTGCGTAAATCGCATCGTACGGCGCCACGAGCTTTCCGGAGTAGACGCCGAGGCTGGACAACACGCCGCCGGCGCGCAAAGAGCGGAGCGCCAGCTCGAAGGTTTCCTGCCGTCCGAGCGCTTCGATCGCGACATCGACGCCTCGCCCGTCCGTCATGCGTTTGATCTCAGCAACCACGTCGCACGAGGTCGGATCGAGGGTGACCGTAGCGCCGAACTGCGTAGCAGTCGTCCGTCGGTCGGCGAGGGGATCGATGCCGATGATCTGACTGGCGCCGCGAAGACGAGCACCAACGGTTGCACACAACCCGATCGGCCCTTGCGCGAAGACTGCGACGCTGTCACCGATGCGGATGTTGCCGCTCTCGGCGCCCGAGATACCTGTCGAGGCGATGTCGGGCAACATCAGAACCTGCTCATCGGTCAGTTGATCCGGGATCACGGCGAGATTGGCGCGCGCGTCCAGAACGAGCAGGTACTCCGCCCACGCGCCGTTGATCGTGTTGCCGAACCGCCAGCCTCCGAGCGGCCCGTGACATTGTGAGTGGACTCCGTTGAGACAGTAGAAGCAGTGCCCGCACGGAGTGATCGCCCCCGCAATCACCCGCTGTCCGATGCTGTACTCGTCTTCCAGGCCAGGGCCGAGCTCTTCAATCACGCCTACCGGCTCGTGGCCGAGAATCAGGCCCGGCCGAACGGGGTATTCCCCTTTGACGATGTGGACGTCGGTTCCACAAATGGTCGTCGCCGTGATGGATGACCGCTTCACCGGCCTTTGGCCTGGGCTTCGGCACGCTTTCGACCCGCAGATCGTTGGTGCCGTGGAAGACGACCGCTTTCATGGTCGCCATGTGCGCCTCCCTCCGACTTCGTCACTGTTCCGAGTTTCTATCAGGACGTGAACGGCGCAACAGTGGTGCCAATGCCGTCGTCGGATTTCTTCGCGAACTCCCGGGGCTCGCGCGTGGAGGGCCGCGAAAAACTTCTCGAACCATGAGGAAAAACCCTCGCCCGAGGCCTACGTCGGATCTCGCGACGCTGCTTTTCGACGCCGTTTCCGCGAGTGAACGCAGATCCCGCTTGGGTACGGCCATTGCCTTTCAAGATGCAGCGAGGTACACGGCAATGGCCAACGAACAGGCGATTGCAGACCCCCCGGCTGGTTCGTCGGCTCCAGAACGAACCGGCGCACGCGACGACTTCCATGCGGAGCTGGAAAGAGCGCTCATCGTGACGTATTTGCGGGCACGCGGACATACGCTGGAATCGGCTCGCAAACTGCCACCCGCGGACCGCGAGGCGCTACTCAGGCGGCCAACAGCTACGCGGCACTGAAGCTGACGGAGATCGAAGCGCGGACGCGTTATCTGGATGCCATGCACGGCCGCTGTTGAGTCAGTGACTTCTGAAAGGGGCAATCATGCGGCGCCTTTCGCTCGTCTTCGCTGTCCTGGGCCTGATCGGCACTGCCGCGTTCACGCAGCAGCCCATGCCGTCGCTCAAGTGGTGGCCCTTGCGTAATGCACCCGCGGAGCTGCGTACGGTCATCTCGCGGGCCGACTCCATCATCGTGACAATGCAGGATGCCATGCTGCGCGAGTTGAACGACGGCCTGGAGCGCGGCGGGCCGTCGCTCGCCATCACCTCGTGTCACCTCGACGCGATCGGCGTCAGCCAACGTGTCGCGCGCGAAGAAGGAATTGCCGCAGGGCGCACCAGCGATCGTCTGCGCAGCCCGACGAACGCTCCGCGATCCTGGGCGGCCGATCTCGTCAAGGCCAACGCCGGACGGCTGGCACGCGACGTCGACGGATTCGCGGTCGACCTCGGGGACAAGGTGGGCGTGCTCCGTCCCATCGCATATCGGCCTATGTGCGCCTGGTGCCATGGTCCAACGGATCAAATCAGTCCGGCCGTGCGCCAGGTGCTCGCGGATCGATACCCCGCCGATCGCGCCGTCGGATTCACCGAGGGTGAAATCCGCGGGTGGTTCTGGGTGGAGATGCCGAAGTCCCGGTGAGCTCTGATCTGCGCCTCCACCGCGCCACCAGCTTGCCGACCTCGATTGCCGTGACGGGTATCAGCGCAACGAGCAGCGTCACCGCGCCGTCCACCGCAGCTAGCGGCTGAGTGTCGAAGATCGCCTGCGTGGCGGGGATGTGATGGATCCCGAGCTGAAACAGCGCAGAGCACGCGACGACGGCGAGAAGCCGCACGTTCGTGAAGGCACCGACTTCCCAGAACACGCGCGTCGTGCTGCGAGCAGCAAACGCGCGGAAGAGCTCACAGAACACCAGCGTTGAGAACGCAAGGTTCCGCGCCGCAGCGAGGTCCCTCGCGATCAGTACCGAAACGAACACGCTCAGCGTGACGGTCGCCTCCAACACGCCTGTGATCACGATGAAGCGCCACTGGGCACGGCCCAGCATGGGTTCGTCCGGGTGACGTGGCGGTCGTTGGAGCACGTCCTCTTCCGGCGGATCCATCACCAGCGCGAGCGCCGGCAGACCGTCGGTGACGACGTTGATCCACAGCAGATGGAGCGGCAGTAATGGCAACGGCAATCCACCCAGAGCGGCGACGAGCATCACGAGAAGCTCCGCCGTGTTGCCGGCGAGCAGGTACACGAGCGTTTTTCGAATGTTGTCGAAAATCCCGCGGCCTTCGCGAATGGCGGCGACAATGCTCGCGAAGTTGTCGTCGGCGAGCACCATGTCCGACGCCTCGCGCGTGACTTCCGTGCCAGTTCGCCCCATCGCGATGCCGATGTGCGCCTCGCGCAAAGCGGGGGCGTCGTTCACGCCGTCGCCGGTCATTGCCACGACCGCGCCTCGAGCTTTCGATTGGCGCACGATGCGGAGCTTGTCTTCGGGCGAGGCTCGCGCGTGCACACGATCGTCGGCAGCTTCGGCACTCGACACGATGCCGAGCTCGCGTGCAATCGCGCGCGCCGTCACGGGGTGGTCGCCGGTAATCATGACCGTTGTGATGCCAGCGGTTCTTGCGGCAGCAACGGCTTCAATCGCTTCCGTGCGAGGCGGATCCGCGATTCCGATGAGCCCGACCAGCCTCACACGCTGCTGCTCTCCGGTATTCGAGATGGCAACAGCGAGGATGCGGAGTCCGCGCGCGGCCATCTGGGCGTTGGATTCGAGGGCGGCCTCGGTGCCAGCGCCGCACAACGGCAGAATCGTCTCGACGGCCCCCTTGATGTAGACATGGCCGTCGGCGCGCTCGATCGACATCAGTTTCTGCACCGAGTCGAACGGGCGCTCAGAGACGCGCGGGTACTCCCGTTCGATGTCTTCCCGCTGGATCCCTCGCTCCCTCGCCGCCGCAAGGATCGCGAGTTCGGTTGGGTCCCCAGTGCCCGCGCGACCATCCCGCCCGAGCTCGGCGTCGGAACACGCAGCGGCCGCGAAGAGCAGATGAGTGTGGTCGCGGCCCCAGAGCTCGCGGACGCTCATCACGCCAGTCGTCAGAGTGCCTGTCTTGTCGGTGCAGATGACTGTCGCACAGCCCAGGGTCTCGACTGCCGGAAGGCGACGAACCAGCACGTGACGGGCGGCCATCCGCTGCACGCCCACGGCGAGCGCAATCGTCACGATGGCCGGCAGACCTTCGGGAACGGCCGCGACGGCAAGTGCGACTGCCGACATGAACACTTCGATCGGTGGCAAGCCCCGCAGAAGGCCGGCCAGAGCGACGATCGCGACGATCCCCGCGCAGATATACAGCAGAGTTCCGCTGACACGCGCGAGACGGCGCTGCAGAGGCGTGACGGTCTCTTCGGCAGTCGTCAGCAGGTGCGCGATCCGTCCGAGCTCGGTCTGCATGCCTGTTGCGACAACTTCCGCCAGCCCGGTCCCCGTCGCGATCGACGTTCCCATGAACACGAAGTCGTGACGATCCGGCAGCGGCGTTTCCGGCAGAGTCGGGGTGGTCGTCTTCTCGATGGGAAGACTCTCGCCGGTGAGCGGGGCTTCATTCGCAGTGAGCGAATGAGCCGGAGCCGTCCGCTTCCGAGCCAGGGCACACGAGGTACGGCGGTTGCAGCAGGCACCGATAGGCTCTAACAGGGCCGCTGAACCAGACAGCCTGCCGTGGTTCATCGGCGCACGACTTTCGTGAGCACGCTTCAGAGTTTTTCAGAAGTCGGACACGACTTCGGCTGACTCGAGGCGCGATAGTTGACCAGGAACCAGCCGGTCAATGCTTGCCGCCGGAGACAACCCGTGAGCCGTATGTCGAAAGCGCTCCTGCTCTGGATTCCACGCGTTCTCGCCGCGCTCGTGTCCGTCTTCCTGGGTGCCTTTGCACTCGATGCATTCAGCGCAGGGAAGTCCTTCGCCGACGCGTTGGCGGACTTCGTGATTCACCTGATTCCATCGGTCGTGCTCTTGGGTGTCGTCCTGGGATCGTGGCATCGACCGCTGATCGGGGGCCTCACCTTCGTCGCGCTCGCGATCGTGTACGTCGGCATCGCCAGGAACCGCGTCGATTGGATCGTCGTGATCTCGGGTCCGCTCCTGGTCGTCGGTGTCCTGTACCTCGCGAGCTGGTACGGAGAGCGACAGGCTCTCCGGCTCTGAACTTCACAGACCGCTACAAAAGACGGCTGATGGGAAATGGGAAATGACAATGGAAGAAGGAGAACATCTATCGGTCGGAGCGCGAGTACGGAACCTTCTACCGCGCGATTCCGCTGCCCGCTGACGTCAAGTACGAGGATGTCAAGGCTACGTTTGCCGATGGCGTGCTCGAAGTGACCGTCGCTGCCGATCAAGCCCGAAATGAAGGTCCACGAAGTCGAGGTGCAAACGCCCGCGAAGGCGGTCAAGCCGGCTGCGTAGTGGCGTGCTCGTCGATCGTTGCGTTGGTGCTCGGGTGACGTGAGCGTCTGACCGGGTTGCGTGACGCCGTACGGCTCCTCACACCCGGTCGCGGCGCTCGCTCTCTTGGTGACGAGCGAACCGCCGATCAGACGCCGGCAGCCCTGGCGGCTTCGCCGCGCTTGAATTTCCCGATCTCCCTCCCGTCATCGTCGACGAGCGCGACGTTGTCCGTGTAGCCGCGCGCGCCCGCCTTCATCGCCGCCATGCGCATCCATTTGTCGTCGTACTGGGTCACGATGACGATCGCGGTTGACGGCAGCGCGTCGATGATTTCTCGCGTTGCGGTGATGCCGTCGGTGATCGGCATCTCGATGTCCATCAGCACGCAGTCCGGCTTGTGCAGCACGCATGCCGCGAGCGCCTCGGCGCCGTCGCTGCATTCGTAGATTGGATCCGCGAACCCTTCAATCACCTGACGAATCGTACGGCGTATCCGATCGCTGTCGTCGACGATCAGGACTGATGGCATCGCTGTGGACATCCGCGGGGGGGACCGGAGCCCGGGACCGGGAACCGAGGACCGGATCCCACACGCCCATCCGACGAATCGAATCGGACCTTCCGGTCCCCGCTCCCGCCTACCGGACTCCGTTCCGCGCCCGCATCATCGCGCAGTCGAATGCGCCCCGGAATTGGTGAACCTACCGAATTCGCATTGGTAGTTGTACGTATCGATCGTGGCTAGTCGTACGGGAGGGATTCGCAGGATGCTGAAAAACGCATCCTGAATGGCAAATGGGAGATGGGAAATGGCAAAACCGCCATACGTTTTGGCCATCTTCCATTTGCCATTTCCCATCAGGCCGCCTTTTTTCAGCGGCCTGTTAAGGTGTGCCGTCTCAATCGGCGGCGAAACACGCGACTTGAACCATCGCCCTGGGGGGCCGGCGCGATGAATCCGCCGGTGGGGTGAAAGACCGGAGTCCCGAGCGTTGCGCACGGTGGGTCGAAACGGAGCGTGCCCGCCGGGCGTATTTGTTCCCGGTAGGGTGGAAGCGTCCGCATCATCCAATCCACCCGCGCCGAGGCTGAATAATGACAAGAGCGCACGCTGGATTCCTCCTGCGTAAGTTCGGTACTGTCATCATTCTTGCGCTTGTTTTCTGGCCGCCGGGGTCCCCGCTGCGCGTTGTTAGCGCAGCGGGGTGGAAGCCGGGGTCCCCGGTGCGCGTTCTCAGCGCGGCGGGGTGGAAGCCGTGGAGAGCGCTCGCACAGGGGCCCGTTCCTGCGAACGTCAAGTACGCCCAGATCAACCCGGCCGATCTGAAAGAGTGGCTGACGTATCTCGCGTCCGACGAGTTGCAAGGACGACAGGTCTACACCGAAGGCTATGGCCTCGCCGCAGCGTACATCGCCGATCACCTCAAGGCGTGGGGCGTCAAGCCGCTCGGCGACCAGGGCACCTATTTCGAGAACGTCAAGGTCAAGGGATACAAGGTCGCGCGGAATTCATCGGTGACTATCGTCGCGAACGGCGAAACGAAGACGTTCAAGCAGGGCGATCACGTCACGTTCGGATTCAACTCCGGCGGCAAGCAGACATTGACGTTCGATGGCGCCGAGTTCGTCGGCTACGGTCAGCCCTCCGACTACCAGGGGCGCGACCTGAAGGGCGAGCTCGTGATCTGGATGCCGAACCTCGTTCCGGGGTCGGGGGGCCGCGCCGGTCGTGGCGGCGGTCGCGGCGGCGCTGGCATTGCGATCAACTCGTTCGGCGCAAAGGCAGTCATCGGATTCCTCCCGGCGCCGGCCTCTCCGACTGCCGCGGAACAGGCGCTGGCGCAGGCGCAGGAAGCGCTTCAAAAGGCGACCGACGCGGTGCAGCAGGCGCAAGCGCAGCTGCAAGGGCGTGGAGGCGCGTTCGGCGGACGCGGACGAGGCGGGCGCAGCGCATTGCCGCCGGCGGATCTCACGAGCGTGCAACGCACCGACACGCCCATCCCGCCGCAGTTCACGGGCGACGAAACGTTCTTCGATGCGCTCTTCGCCGGCGCGAACGTCAAATTCGCAGACGTAAAGGCCAAGGCCGAAAAAGGTGAACCGATCGCTCCCCTTTCGCTGCCGGTCAAGATCACGATCGATATCGACAACTCGTACGAGATCGTCTCCGAGCAGCTCACGCGCAACGTGGTCGGCATGATCGAGGGCAGTGATCCGGAGTTGAAGAAGACGTACGTGCTGTTCGGCGCGCACCTCGATCACATCGGGTACAGTCAGACGGGAGGCGGGGGACAGCCGACGCCGGGGGCGTGCAGGTTGCGAAGCGCCGAGTCACAGGCCGCCGTCACGAAGGCAGGGAGAGTCGTTCAGAATCAGGGACGCCGCGGCAGCGCTCCGCCCGCAGGGGTCGCTGCTGCCGGCCCCGCAAACGACGCGACTGCAGCCGCAGCGGCACCCGGTCGCGGCGGTGCTTCACCCGGTCCACTTCCGCCGTTCGACGAGCGCGACATCATCAGCAACGGCGCTGACGATGACGGATCGGGGTCGGTGGCGGAGCTGGCCATTGCCAAAGCCTTTGTCACTGGACCAAAACCGAAGCGATCGGTTGTGTTTGTCTGGCACGCGGGCGAGGAAGCGGGGCTTCTCGGATCTCGCTACAACGCCGACTTCCCCGTCGTCCCGCTCGAGAAGGTGCAGGCACAGCTGAACATGGACATGGTCGGGCGAGACGACTGCGACAACCTCGAAGGGGATTACACCAATTCCCTGTTCGTTGTCGGCGCGGATCGAATCAGCACCGACCTGCACAACCTGATCGTGGAAACCAACGCCACGCTGGCGAAGCCGCTCACGCTCGACTACGAGCTGAACGACGCGAACGATCCGGAAAGCGTCTACACGCGAAGCGATCACTACAGCTACGCGGCCAAGGGCATTCCAATCGCGTTCTTCACGACGGGCCTTCACAAGGACTACCACCGCGTTACGGATACCGTGGACAAGATCACGTTCCCCAAGATGGCGCGGATCGCGCAGCTGGTCTACGAGACGGGGTTCTCGATCGCTCACAGCGAGCGTTCGCTCGAGCGCGACAACAAGGGACCGCGTACCGGGTTCGGGACGAAGGCGGAAGTACTGAAGAGATGACGGCAGGCAGCTACAGAAGACTCTTGATGGTTTCTTCGACGTCTCTGGTCGCTTGACCAACGAACCTGCGGCAGACCATACCGTCACGGCTCACGATGAACGTGGTCGGGAGACCAGACACGCCCCACGCGCGCAGGACACCATCGGCACCTGCGCCGATCAGAATCGGATAGTTCATCTTGTACTCGGCGGCAAATGACTTGATCCTGGCGAGGTCGTCGTCCATGGCGACACCGACGACCTCCAGACCTTTGTCTTTGTATCTGCTGTACATGTCCACGAACTCGGGGATTTCAACCTTGCACGGTCCGCACCAGGTCGCCCAGAAGTCGACAAGCACCACCTTGCCCTTGGTGGAGGAAAACACCCACTTGCGATTGTCGATGTCGCGAAGGAGAAAATTGCGCGCCTTGGTTGCGGTGTCACCGGCGCAGCCTGCGGTCTCGATAGCCCACAGCTGAATCTCCGACGCCAACGCCAGCCGGGTGCCGACAGCCGTCAGCGTGATCAGCACGACTGCCCTTAGCGTTGTTGACACTCTGAAGCGGCCCTCTCATCGGACGTGGTCCCTGATTCCTTCTGTCGAACAGGCGTCGCGGGATCTGCCGGTCGAAGAGCAGGTGCAGGCTTGCGGCCGAATCGCCACGAGTAGCTGGTCAGGAAGATCTCACGTGGAAACGTGGCGTCCCCCTCCAGACCCGTGTTTGGATCGGGGCGTCGATTGTAGTAGTACGCCAGAGGCACGTTGAACGATATCGTGCTCGAGCGGTATGAGTAGCCGATGCCGGGTTCAACGAACATCGACGTGCCTGGTCGGCGGAACCCGTTGCTGGCACCGAACAGATCGTAGCGGGGGAGTCCTTCGACGCGCCACGCGAGCGAGGCGGCGAATCCGTTCCAGACCGGAACAGTTGCGCCTACGCGAGCCAGGTATTGGTCGGGCACCGAGTTCACGAGCCTGTCGTAATTCGTCGGCGGAGGCGGAGGACCGCCGCGAGCGACAATGAGCGACGGCGTGCCGTTCGTGTTCCGCGGGTTGGCGAGGTAGCTGCCCGATCCGAATACAAAAACGCGCCTGACCTTCCAGAAACCGTGTGACTCCAGCATCAGCCCCCAGCCGCCATCACCGGTTTGGACCGACTGATCCACGTAGCGCGGCTGGTTGTTCTCGCCGGTCCGATCCGGATACATGTCTTGCGTGCGCGAGTTGCCGGCGGGCGTCTTCACGCCGACGACCGCCATCACGTTCCAGTCGGGATGCGTCAGTGTATCGAGGATCCAGTACCGGCCTGTCAGCGTGATGTCGCCGAGGCCGCGGCCGTTCTGTTTGATCTCCACTCTCGGTCCAGGAAGAGGCGACCGTGGGTCGCGGCTGGCCCACGAGGAATTGATGAAGGGAACTCCAACCGAGATGCTGAAGCGTTCGGAGGCCTGCAGCGTGACGCTGAGGTCCAGCAGATTTTGCCTGTTGGTGACGTAGTTGGCAAGCGTTTGTCGCTGGACCTGCTCCACCGTCCCGGAATAGTGATCGTTGGAGACCAGGTTGCGAGAGGACACGCTGAACGTCCATTGACCGGGTGCTTCGTACGGGGTTGCATTCGCGCCAAACACGGGCGCGGCATTTCGTATGAGCACTCAACCCTGTGCCGACGCTCCGGGCGTACCGATCCACATCGATCCGAGAACCGCCGATACCACGACGGCGACGCGTCCGCGCGTGTGCATGAGCACCTCAGGGAACGCCCCATCCAGCATGCGGCGGGACCGGAGCGTACCTGCCTCGGCATTCGGGTCGCAATACCGCGTTCATGTTAGGAGTCCTGCGCGCTGCGACGTCCCCAGTGTGTAAACCGACGACCGGGGTCTGACCCCGTTCCGCGGCGGTGTGTAAATTGGCGTCCGGGGTCTGACCCCATTCGGGCGGGCGGACGGGCGAATTCTGGCCTTGACCGATACCCAGTCTGTCTCTATCCAGACTTCTGACGCATTGATCCCTGAAACGCCTGATTTTTCGCTGTTCGATGAGGGGTACGCCCTGTGCCTCTGGCACAAATGTGGTGACACTCAAGGAAGACCGGCGTGTCTGTCCGGACCGCCGTGCGCGGCCACGAGGTGGCCGTCGAAAGACTGATGCTTACCCGCCCTCGTCCGCGGCGCCAGCCTGCGACCACTGCGGCACGATGGAACTCCAGTTCATCAGCATCACGAGCGGGTTCGATCTCTATCGCTGCCGCCTGTGTCGCAGCCGCCTGTATCTGCTGCGCCAACTCTGATCGGCGGATTCGCCGAGCCGTCATCGCGTTCGACGGCCACGGCCCGTCACTCCGGCGCAAAGGCTGGCTTCGCTTTTCCCTTGTGACACGTGTAGCACGTCATCGGCAAGTCGGCCTTCCCCGTAATCTTTCGCAGCTTCTCCTGCACTTCGCCACGAAGAATCCACATCTCACGCGCGATGTCCCGTTGTCGCTTGGCGCCGCTCGACCAATCGTCCACTGAGTGGCAGTGGTCGCAATCGACACCAAGGTTGGCGTTGAAGGCCATCTCCATGATTCGCAGGACGCGAATCGCCGGCATTCCCTTGAAGACCTGGATGTCCTTGAAGACCTGCTCGGCCGGCTGTTGCTCTTTACCCGCGATCTGCTGTTCGATGGCAGCGACGTGCGGATTTTTCGAGGTCTGAAGCGAATTCTGCGCCTCGACGATGGAGGAACCGAGCGCCCCTGCGATCGCGATCGACGAGCACACGACGATACGTGTCATCATGAATGCCCTCCTCCGATGCCGCGAAGTATAGCTTCGACCGAGTCGCCATGATTCGCGTGTACTGCTGGGCGACGCTCATCGTTGCAACCCTCGCGATCGGCCCAGGGCACACTCAATCACCTGCACCGCCGCTTTTCGTGGATGTCTACAGGGCGGGTGAGGCGGGTTATCAGAGTTATCGGATTCCGTCCGTGATCGCGACCGCGAAGGGGATCCTGCTCGCGTTCGCGGAAGCCCGACGGACGGGACCTGGCGACACGGGCGATATCGATCTCGTGGTCAGGCGCAGTCGTGACGGCGGCCGGTCCTGGTCGCCAATGCAGGTCGTCGGCGACAACGGCCCGAACACGTTCGGGAATCCGTGCGCCGTCGTGGATCGGCAGACCGGCGCGGTCCTGCTGCTTTCGACCCAGAACCCCGGGACGGATCGCGAAAAGGACATCATCGCCGGCACGACCGAGGGTACCCGCACGATCTGGGCGATGAAGACGACCGACGACGGTGTGACCTGGTCGGCGTCGGTCGAAATCACGGCGAGCGTGAAGCTGCCCGATTGGACGTGGTATGCGACGGGCCCGGGCATCGGCATCCAGACCGCGGGCGGACGTCTCGTAATACCGGCAAATCACGCGGAGCGGGGCACGGAAGTGCACCGCTCGCACCTTTTCTTCAGCGATGATGGTGGACGGCACTGGAGCCTTGGCGCTGTCGCCGACGTGGGCACGAACGAGAGTCAGGTGGTCGAGCTCGCCGACGGCCGACTGATGCTGAACATGCGCAATCATCCGCCAAAGACGCAGAATTTCCGAATGGTCGCGACGAGTGCCGACGCCGGCAAAACGCTGTCGACTGCGTCGCCCGACCGAACGCTGATCGAGCCGCCCGCACAGGCGAGCCTCCTCAGGTTGACGTCGGCGAAGACTGCCGATCGCAATCGCCTGCTCTTCGCGAATCCCGCGAGCACACGACGAGAGGGCATGACGGTCCGTCTGAGCTACGACGAAGGGTCGACGTGGCCAGTTGCCCGCGTCGTTCACGCGGGTCCTGCCGCGTATTCGAGTCTCGTAGCGTTGCCCGATCGCTCGATCGGGCTTCTCTTCGAACGCGGTGAGCACTCGCCGTACGAGCGGATCACGTTCTCGCGCTTGTCGCTAGCGTGGCTCACTGATGGGAAGGATCAGTGAGCAGCCGCTACGCGTGGCTCGTCGTCGCACTCCTCGTGCCGGTCGCACTCCTCAACTATCTCGATCGTCAATTGCTCGCATCGATGAAGTTCTCGGTGATGCGCGACATTCCGGACATCGGCCTCGAAGCGAAATGGGGGACGATCCTCGCGCTCTTCAAATGGGTGTACGCATTCCTCAGTCCGATCGGCGGCTACCTGGCAGACCGGTTCAGCCGCAGGCACGTGATTGCCGTCAGCCTGCTCGTCTGGTCGCTCGTCACGTGGACGACCGGGCACGTCACGAGCTACGAACAGCTGCTCGTGACACGCGCGCTGATGGGCATCAGCGAGGCGTTCTACATTCCCACGGCGCTCGCGCTCATCGCCGACTATCACACGGGGCACACGCGTTCGCGTGCGGTCGGCGTCCACCAGATGGGCATCTACGCCGGGGTGATTGTCGGCGGATTCGGCGGCTACGTCGCGGATCATCCCCATCTCGGCTGGCGCGTTGCGTTCGACGTGTGCGGGATTGCCGGCATGCTCTACGCCGTGCCGCTGTTCGTTCTGTTGCGAAATCCGCCCCGCGTCGCTTCGGACGGTTCCCATCGTCCGTCGCCGTCGAGCGCGCTGCGCGAGCTGCTCGGCAACGGCTCGTTCGTGCTCCTCGTGCTCTATTTCACGCTGCCGGCGCTCGCCGGATGGGTCGTGCGCGACTGGATGCCTGCGATTCTAAAGGCGGAGTTCGGCATCGGTCAGGGGCTCGCCGGCGCGTCAGCGACATTCTATTGGCAGACCGCCGCGATCATGGGCGCGCTGGTGGGCGGCTGGCTCGCCGATCGCTGGATGCGCCACAGCTTGCGCGGCCGCGTCTATGCGAGCGCGCTCGGCATGTCGCTCATCGTCCCCGCCATGTTCGGCGTCGGTTATGCGCCGCAGACCGGCGACTTGTGGGTCGCCGTGGCGTTCCTGATCCTCTTCGGCATCGGCTGGGGGTTCTTCGACGCGAACAACATGCCGATCCTCTGCCAGGTCGCCCGCCCCGAGTTGCGTGCGACCGGGTACGGCATCATGAACTTCGTCAGCATCAGCTGTGGCGGGTTTGCGGATTGGGGCTTCGGCATCCTGCGCGACCGTCACGTGCCGCTCTTCGGCATCTTCGGCATTTTCGCCAGCGCGGCCGTCGTTTCGATAGTCCTGGTGCTGCTGATACGCCCGCGCCCTGAAACATCGAATCCCTAATCCCTCATCACTGATCGTGGATCCCTTATCCTTGGATCGGCAATCCCTGGATCAAAGATTCGACGATTCGATGATTCAGCGATGACGGATTCGTGATTCGCGATGAGTGTTTCGCGATGAGTGATTGTCCGGCCGGCGACCTAGGATGAGGGATTAGGGATTAGGGATTCAAATGAGGCCGCTTCACGAGCTCGTGCCGGCTGTCCACTCTCCTTTTCACGCGGACGGCTCGATTGCGCCGGAGATCGTGCCGATCCAGGCGGCGTTTCTCGCCCAGAACGGCACCAGAACGGTGTTCATCACCGGATCGACGGGCGAGTGTCACTCGCTCACCTGCGACGAAAGGCTGGTGCTGTATGACGCGTGGGCGCAGGCGGGTGCGGCGCACGGCCTCTCGGTGATCGGTCACGTCGGCGGCAACTCGATCGAGGACGCGCGCGCGCTCGCACGCCGCGCGCGGGCGCGCGGGCTCGCGGCGATCAGCGCACTCGCTCCGTCGTACTTCAAGCCAGCCACGCTGTCCGATTTGATCGAGTGGTGCGCGGCCATCGCGGCTGAAGGGCCGGACTTGCCCTTCTACTACTACGACATTCCGACATTCACCGGCGTCCGCCTGCCGATGGACCGTTTTCTTCTCGAGGCTCCGGCACGCATACCCAACCTCGCCGGCATCAAGATTACGAATGGGGACCTTGTCGCCTATCGTCGTGCGCTCGACGCCGCGGGCGATCGTTTCGATCTGCCGTGGGGCGTGGATGAGGCGCTGCTCGGGGCGCTTGCGACCGGCGCGCGCGGCGGGGTGGGGTCGACCTACAACTGGGCGCCGAAGCTGTACATCGATCTGATGAATGCGGTCGCGCGGGGAGACCTCGCGGAAGCCCGACGCCTGCAATCGATATCGGTCACGATGGTCGATGCGATTTCAGCAACGGGGTTCACGGGCACGTCGAAGGCGCTGATGGGAAGGCTGGGCGTACCGGTCGGTCCCGCGCGTGCGCCGCTCACCAATCCGACGAGCGATCAAGTCGACGCGCTCGTCACGCAACTCGAGACACTCGGCTTCGGTGAGTGGGGCGCGCGACGCGCTCGAGGTCAAGAGAGTCGAACTGGAAGGCCGTTGCAACCGGAAACCAGGAGATGAGGAGAACACCAGGGTTGGTTCTTGGTGATCAAACCTCCTGGATTCCTGATCTCTTGTTGAAGGCTGTCGTCGACTAAGTGCTGCCTTTCATAAATACGGTGACGCATCGAGGGCGGCGAGGCGCCCCGCTGGCACGGCGCGACGACCGAGAATACCGGGCAGTATTGGAGGGAGGAGCAACGCAGCCAGCGGGGATGCATCGCCGGCCGAATGCCACCGTATTTATGAAAGTCAGCACGAAGTTAGTGCGCTGTTTCCCAACTTCCATACATCGGATTCGGCAACAGAAAGTATCGAACGCCGAAGTCGGCGAACGCGGCCTCCCCTTGCTGACGCAGCGCCTGACTCGCCCCGGGAAAATCCAGGATGTTGTCGCCGACGAATGCAACGACATCGAGCGGTTCGCGGCTCGCGGCGGTCTCGCCGGCGGCGACGGCTTGATAGCGCGGGTTCTTGTCCGCGGGTCCGCCATCCGGCCGACAGAGCATCGCGTCATAAACGAGCCCGTGCGACCGGAACAGCGCGGCAGTGTCTTCGCACTCTGATTGCAGTCGGTTGGTAACGATGGCGATGCGACCACCAAGCGATCGGACTCGCGTCAGGAACTGCGCGGCGCCAGGAATTGGGCCGGCTTCGCGACGCCGGACCCACGCCCCCCAGCTCTCGGGCGAGTAGCCCAGTCCTACGCGTTCGATTTGGTACTGCACGTTGCTGATCACCGTCTCGTCGGCATCGAGGACGACGGCCCATGACGCCGGAGCGCGGCGCGCGGCTTCCTGCTCAACCCGCGCGGTTGCCGCTCGGTACATCTGAATGCTGGCGGCCTCGTACTCGGCGGAGCGCTGCACCCATCTGATCGACTCCGGCACCGTCGACGTCGCCGCTGGCGGGCTCGGTGGCGCTGTGACTCGAGGATGCTCGGACAGGCATGCCGACGGAAGGCTCGAAACCACAGCGAGGAACGCGATCTGCCCGGCCTGCACGCGTGCGTTCCGCATAATCGTTGAGTTGCACATCCCCGTCAGCTTCGCACAAGTCATCAAGTCGTGGCGCGTGGTCCAATCGAACGACGGAAGTACGACGACGTCAGGTCCAGCACGAAGGAACGCAGTCGATCAACACACCAGAGGACGCAAGGCCGTTGCATCGACCTGCAAGCCTGACGGAACAGTCCGCTCACCACGAATTCCGTCGAGCGGAACCGCCGCCGTTTGCCATCCATCACTGGTCTGACGGAGCGCGATCATGACGGCTTCACCGGGACCAGCAGCCGCTGCCCATACTGCCGCTGCATCCCCAACCATCGCCGCAATCATCCGATCGAACCGCGACACGTACGCGTGCGAGCACCGCTCAGGACGTCCGGGCGCACTTCGCGGCAGCGCCGACAGCTCGGTAGCTCGGGAGGTCGGGAGGTCGGTAGGTCGGTAGGTCGGCAGCTCGGTGGTTCGGTAGTTCGGTGGGCCCGCTGACGTGCCGGTATTCGTGGTCCGGTGGTCAGGATTGGCTATCTTTCCTGCCGCGGGGCTCGTGGACGACTCGGTGGCGCGGTGGCTCGGTCGCCGAGGCCGGCGCCGTGTCGTCACGAGACTTAGGTCTGGCTGCGACAAGCCTTGTTCGTTCCCGGGTTGCCCTCGAACGCGGACAGGATGTGCGTATCGATGCACAGTGTGCTCGCCCGCCTCAGCCAACACGGGCATCGATTGCACGAAACGAGTAGAAGAACGAGGCGTTTTTGCTGGCTCTCGCGACGGTGTGGGTCTTGCACTCTTTGCTCGCGGCCGGGTAAGCCGGACGAGGGAAAGGCCGACACCATGCGTCTAGAGATTTCACAGGGAACCCAGAGCGCCGAGCTTACCCGTTGCCATGCCGACCGTCAGACAACCGCGCAGATGGAGGTCTCGGCGCTGTGCGACCGCGTGCGCGAGCAGATCATCGGCGGCCTTCTCCCGCCTGACGAGGCGTATTGGTGGACGCGGATCGCAATCTGCGAGGCCGTGGCGGTGCTTGGACACGAGTCTGACGTGCAGGCCGTGGCATCGTGCAATTGCTGATTGACGACCTCACAGGATGGGAGTCAATCGCGACGAGAGGCAATCAGCAGTCTGCAATCAGCAATCAGTCGAGTCCGTACCGCCGCATGCGAACGTACAGCTGCTGACGCGTCAACCCGAGGGTCCTCGCAGCCTTCGACTTGTTGAATCGCGCGTGCTGAAGCGCCTGCTCGATCATCGCGCGCTCCATCGAGGTCAAGTCGCCGGGCGGCGCCGGCCGCGCAGCGGCGGCGACGACGGCAGCCTCCGCCAACGTCGGTGCAACGGCCCGCGGCGCTACTTGCAACGATAGATGTTCCGCGGTTATCAAGCCACCCTCGCACAGAATCGCCGCGCGTTCGAGAATGTTGCGCAACTCTCTGGCGTTGCCCGGCCAGTGATAGTCGATCAACAGCCGCCGAGCATCATGGGAGATACCGGCGGGCGAGCGTCCAATCCCTCGTCCAATCTCGGCGAGAAACGCTTCACTCTAGGGCAGAATGTCGGCGCGCCTGTCGCGTAACGGCGGCAGCTGGATGGCGAAGACATTCAGCCGGTAATACAAGTCCTCCCGAAAGTGGCCCTGACCGATGGCGCGCTGCAGATCGCGGTTAGTGGCGGCGACGATTCGCGCTTCAGTTCGAAGCACGCGCGTGCCGCCCAACCTCTGGAATTCACGCTCCTGGAGGACACGCAGGAACTTGGCCTGGCAGCAGGATTCTTACACCCTCAGAGAGGGAGTCGGCGTCCGTCATGGAAACTAGCAGGATGGTGAAAACGCATCTGAATGGGCAATGGGAAAACCCTACACATCTTGCCCTCTCCCATTTGCCACTGCTTTTCCAGCGGCCTGCTGGTGGACCAGTGTCACAGAGCGACAACTCGTGAGCAAGCCATGAAGCTGGGCGGTTGTGATGACGGAGTGGTAATCTGCACTCCTCACGGATTCCCGGATGATCATTCGTTGGTCCGCGACGGCCACACTCGTGCTCGGCATGGCTGGCGCGCCCGGGTCAGCGACCGCGCAGGCAACCGGCGCGCTCACAGGCGTCATCACCGACTCCTCCGGGGCCGCCGTGCCTGGCGCGATTGTCGAGGCCATCAACCGCGGGACGGCACACGTGCGGACGACGGTCACGTCCGCAGACGGGTTCTACACGATCCCCCTCCTCACACCCGCTGTTTATCGAGTGAAAGCTGCGCTGCAGGGTTTTCGAACCAGCATCCGCGACGATATCGAAGTTCTCGTCAACGAGACTGCACGCGCGGACTTCACGCTCGAAGTTGGCGACATCGCCGAGCACATCACGGTCGAAGGCGGCAGCTCGCTCGTCGAAACGAGAAAGGCAACGCTCGGGATCGTGGTGGACGAGCAACAGATTGTCGACCTTCCGCTGAACGGCCGCAATTTCACCCAGCTCGGCACGCTGGTCCCCGGCGTCGTTGCACCGCCGGTTGCGCTCGGCGGACAGAATGGCAATGCAACGCCCGGTGGGATCGGCAACGTGACGGGCGGCTTCAACGTCAACGGCATGCGCAACCAGTCGAACAACTTTCTGCTCGACGGCGCATCGAACAACGACACGTTCAACACGGGTTTCGTCCTCCGCCCGCCGCCCGACGCGATTCAGGAATTCAAGATCCTCACCCACGCGTACGACGCCGAGTACGGACGGAACGCGGGTTTGCATCACGAACGAACACCGTGTTTGGGATCGCGGACGACGTGACCTGGGTGACGGGCGCGCACACGTTGAAGCTCGGAGGCGAGCTGCGCCGGGATCGAATCAAGGCGTCGTACATCTTCGATCCCAACGGGGACTACACGTTCAATGGTCAGTACTCAGGCAGCGCCGCGGCTGATTTCCTGCTTGGATTCCCTTCGATCTTCAGGCAAGCAGTGGGCGATCCGAACCTCGATGGTGCGTCGTGGACGTACGCCATCTACGGTCAGGACGAGCTCCGTCTGGGGTCGCGAGTCACACTGAATTACGGCTTGCGTCACGAGTTGTGTCCCCCCTTCATCGAAGCGCACGACCGGCTGAACGCGTTCCACCCGGGCCAGCAATCGAGGATGTTCCCAACCGCGCCGACCGGGCTGGTGTATCCGGGTGACGCGGGTGTGCCGCGGGGAACCTATCATGCAGACGTCAACAACGTCGCGCCTCGCGTCGCCGCCATCTGGAATCCCCGAGGGAACGGTCGCACGAGCGTCCGCGCGGCCTGGGGCCTTTTCTACGATGCGTTGCCTGGGCAAGGGGACTTTTTTCAGAACGGCGTCATCGCGCCTCCATTTCACACGGTGACCGAGGTGAGCTTCCCGCTGCAGACGACCAGCGCTCACTTCGCGAATCCACTCGAAGGCATCGCCAATGCGGTCCGCGGCCCCGGGTTCACCCGCACCGACGTGTCGCTGTTCAAGCGCATCCTCATCGCGCGGTGGCACGAGAGCCAGCTGCGAGTCGAAGCCTTCAACGTGCTGAACTCCGCTCGTTTCAACCAACCGGGCAATCAGATCGGGTCTCCGACGCTCGGGCAGATCACGAGCGCTGATGATGGGCGGATAGTGCAGCTCGGAATCAAGTACGCCTTTTGACCGCGATGGAGCGAACCGGATCTCTGCTCGCGACTCTCGGCTCTTGCAGGATGCTGAAAGCGCATCCTGAATGGGAAATGGGACATGGGAGATGGAAAAGCCTAAAGCCATGAGCCCAGAGCCTGAAGACAACCCACGCTACGAGGGCTGGCGCGTCGCCGTCGCGTCTGGCGGCGGGATTTTCACCGCCTCGCTGCTCGTGTACACGTTCGGCATTTTCCTGAGACCGCTCTCGCAGGAGTTCGGCTGGTCTCGTGAAGCCGTCTCGTCGGCTTACGGGATCACGGCGGTCATGTCAGCGGCCTTCGCGGCTCCGCTGGGCTACCTGTTCGATCGTCTGGGCCCGCGGCGTGTCCTCCTTCCCTGCGCAGTTCTCTTCGGCGCCCTCTTCGCATCGCTCGGAGCGCTGACACGACACCTGTGGCATTTCTACGTGGTCTTCGCGCTGCTCGGGATTGTCGCGACGGGGATGTCGCCGATTGCATATGCGCGCGCGATCTCCAGCTGGTTCGAGCGCCGGCGTGGCATGGCGATCGCGGTTGCGATGTGCGGTGGAGCGCTTGGGGCCGTCGTTCACCCGCCAGTGGCCCAGGCACTGACTCGTTTGGCGGGCTGGCGGACGGCGTGTGTCATCCTCGGCGCGATTGCCGTAGGAGTCAGCGCGCCGATGCTCGCTCGCTTCGTTCGCGAACGTCCGCCTGCGGAAACCGGCCACTCGGATGGCTCTGCAACTGCCGGAGTTTCGGTTCGTGACGGACTGCGGTCGCGCGTCTTCTGGATCCTGGTTGTCGTGCTCTTCGGCACGTCGATCGCGCAGAACGGTGCAATCGTGCACATGTTCGCGCTGCTCACGGATCGGGGCGTTCCGGCGAACAGCGCCGCGTTCTCCCTGTCGGCCCTGGGCGCGGCCGCGATTGCCGGCCGCCTCGCGACCGGCTGGCTGCTCGATCACTTCTTTGCGGCGCGCGTCGGGTTCGCCCTGCTGACGATCGCGGCGCTCGGGACATTTCTTCTCTCCAGTGCGGCGTCCCTGGCGACCGGCGTGGTGGCAGCCGTGCTCATCGGGTTCGGCGTTGGCGGCGAATCCGACGTCACTCCCTACCTGCTCTCGCGTTACTTCGGCCTCCGATCGTTTTCGCTGCTCTACGGCTTCACGTGGATCGCGACCGCGAGCGCAGGGGCCGCGGGGCCAATCCTGATGGGCCGGGCGTTCGATCTGACCGGATCGTACGAGATCCTTCTCGGCCGGATTTCAATCGGGATGGTCGCGATCGCCTCGCTGATGTTCGCGATGCCGCGGTACGATTACCTCGAGAAACCGGAAACGGTTCTTCTGGGCCGGTCGCCGGGATAGGGTTGCCGGCAGCAACTCGAATGACGAAGATCTCATCGGGCATGATGACGTTCCACAAAAAGGTATTCCCGGCGATCTGGTTCGGGTTCCTGGGTCTGTTCCTGGTCGTGGGCACACTGACAGAGGCGACCACGGAGAGCCCCCTTTTTCTGATCGTTCCGCTGATGATGGGATTCTTCGGTTTCATCCTCATGAAGAATCTCTTGTGGAACCTTGTCGACGAAGTGTGGGACTGCGGCGACTATCTCCTCATCCGGAATGGGGATGATGAGGAATCGATTCAGCTGTCGAACATCATGAACATCAGCGTCTCGACTGCCACGAACCCGCCACGCATCACCCTGAGGCTGACGTACCCGAGCAGGTTCGGTAACGAGATTGCGTTTTCGCCGCTCATGAAATTCACGCTCAATCCGTTTGCGAAGAACCCGGTCGCCGAGGATCTGATCGCCCGCGTCGATCGCGCACAATCAGGACGACTCGCGTTAGTTACAAAAGAACCGTGAACAGCACAAACGACGCCATCCCGGAGAGAATCGCAAGCAACCCCCAGCGCCGATGCCCCCCAAGCCCCCACCACATGTAAAGGCCCGACGCCACCCACAGAAGCATTCCGACGCAAACTGCGTCGACCATGACGCTCCACGAGAGTTGCAGGAAGCCTTCCTGCTCGAAGCCGCCGCGCGCGTGCATCCCCGTGAGGAAGTGATCCCACCGAAACCGGCGATCCTCGACCGTCAACCGCTTCTGATCGATGAAGTACTTCAACTGGGTCGACTTCCAGAATGAGTACGAGTAGACGTTCACCTGCGTCGGGCTCTGTCGATACACACCGAAGCTCGTGTTCTCGATGCCTGCGTCTTTGAGAAGCCTGGCACCGAACCGTCTGAGCGCATCCGGGTCGTCCGGAACCCCAGTGTCGAGAGTGCGCTCGGATCGAAGCGCCCAGAGCGGAAGCCGCTTCGCCGCATCGAGCGCATCGAAGTATTGATTGTGCGCAAACGGGACCGACGAAACCGCATACATGAAGGACCACGGGAGGAGTGAGAGACCGAGGTAGAGGTGAAGACGCCTATTGAATTGAGCGAACGTCATGCCTCGCCTTCACAGAGTGAGCAGATACATCGCAAACAATCCTGCGCCGCCGAGAAGCGACACCAGCCCGAAGAGACGCGTGACCTTCATCTCCCACCACATCCAGAGGCCGGAAAGTACCCAGAACATCATCGCCGCGAGCACCAGGTCGACCGAGACGGCCCAGGTCGTGTCGGCTCGGTACCCGGTCGTGTACCCGCGGCGTCGATGAAACCGCTCGAGAAAAGCGTTCGGCCGAGGCTGCAATCTCTCGATGCGCAACGTGTGGTCGGTCGGCGAGTAGGTCAGACGACGAGGCGTCAGCAGATCGTTTCTGTTGATGACGATCGCGCCGTCGTTCCTGCGCGTCACGCTGTGAGCGCCATCGAGACCAAAAGACGTGAGGATCTGCGTCGAGATCATTTTCAAATCCGCTTGCTCCGGGAACACGCCGTCGTACACGAGCTCACGTTCGTTCTCGAAAGGCACCGGCCCTGTGCCGTACCTGGCTGTGAAGAAGGCGCGGTGATTCATCACGAGCGTGCTCGCGGCGTACATCAGGATCCAAGGGAAGAGGAACAACGCGACATACATGTGAGTGCGGCGAATGAATTTCGAGAACATAATCGTCTACCCTGACCGGGTATTATCGACCTGTTCCAAGCCGGAGACCGTTTTCAAAACGTCTGTGGGCGCCGGCTTCAGCCGGCGCAAAGTCCGCCTGTGACGGCGGACACTACGGGTTTTGAAACCGCATGTAGTCGACCGTTTCGCTGTAGTGTCCGGCTTCAGCCGGACCGGGATGCATGAGCAAGGTAGTCGTCATCACCGGCGCAAGCCGGGGCATTGGAGCAGCCACGGCGAGACTGGCAGCCGCTACCGGATACTCGGTGTGCGTCAACTACGTTCGGAATCGAGAGGCCGCCACCCGAGTCGTCGCCGATCTCGAGGTAGCAGGCGCGAGAGCGATTGCCGTTCAGGCCGACGTCTCGGTGGAGTCCGACGTGGTCCGCTTGTTCGAGACCACGGACAAGGCACTTGGGATCTCATGCGGGCTTGTGAACAACGCCGGCATTCTCGAAACGCAGATGCGTGTCGACGCGATGAGCGCGGCTCGGCTTCATCGAGTCTTGTCGACGAATGTCATCGGGGCGTTCCTGTGCGCGCGCGAGGCCGTGCGGCGAATGTCGACGCGACACGGCGGCGCCGGCGGCGCCATCGTCAACGTCTCCTCCGGTGCGGCGCGACTCGGCTCACCCGGCGAGTACGTCGACTACGCCGCATCGAAGGGAGCAGTCGATACGTTGACGATCGGCCTTGCGCGGGAAATCGCGGAAGAAGGGATCCGCGTCAACGCCGTGCGACCGGGGTTCATCTATACCGAAATGCACGCGAGCGTCGGCGAGCCGGATCGTGTCGATCGTGTCAAGGCGTTCGTACCGATGAAACGTGGCGGAACCGCCGACGAAGTCGCCCGTGCGATTCTGTGGCTCCTGTCGGACGAGGCGTCCTTCACGACCGGCGCGTTCATCGATGTGACCGGGGGCAGGTAAAGTGCGCGACTGCTTTCACCTGGTGTGCTCGGCGCTCGCGGTGGTCTCGGTGACATCGACACAGCCGGATTCACCGCCGCTGGTCGACTATCACCAGCATCTTTTCAGTCCTGCGATCACGAAACTCTCGACAGGGCTCGACACGATCACAGCGGCTGATTTGATTGCACTGCTCGATTCCGCGGGCATTCGACGCGCCCTCGTGCTTTCGACGGCGTACCAGTTCGGTAATCCCAACAAGCCACAGCCGCAGGACGAGTACGAGCACGTCAAGGCCGAGAACGACTGGACGAGCCGCGAGGTCGCGCGGTTTCCCGATCGCCTGCGCGGCTTCTGCGGCGTCAATCCGCTGAAGGACTACGCGCTCGGCGAAATCGATCGGTGTGCGACGGATCCGCAGCTCCGGACCGGGCTCAAACTTCATTTCGGGAATTCGGACGTCGATCTCGACAACGCGGACCATGTCGAGCAGCTCCGCCGCGTGTTTCGTGCCGCAAGCGCACATCGCATGGCGATCGTCGTCCACATGCGATCGTCGGTCACGAAGAAGCGGCCGTACGGCGCGACGCAGGCGCACGTGTTCCTGTCGGAGCTCTTGCCGGCAGCCGTCGACGTCCCCGTCCAGATCGCCCATCTGGCCGGGGCCGGTGGCTACGACGACACGTCGATCGACGAGGCGCTGAGCGTGTTCGTCGAGGCGATCGCGAACGGCGATGCGCGCATGCGGCACGTCTATTTCGATGTGTCCGGCGTCGCTGGCTACGGCAACTGGAGTGAGAAAGCGGATCTCATTGCGAAGCGCGTTCGGCAGCTCGGCGTCCAACGGGTGCTCTTCGGCTCGGACGGGTACGGTGGTGGCAATCTCGCCCCTCGCGAGGCGTGGCTGGCGTTTCGAAAGCTGCCGCTGTCGGAGAGTGAATTCCGCACGATCGCGAACAACGTCGCGCCATACATGCGGTGAACAGACGCGAGCGTGTCGTACAACGTCGCGACACGGCTGGACGCTGCCATTTTGTCGAGTGACTGGCTAGATGTCGTCTGGCCGAAGTCCGGTCTTCTTCGCGATCCGCGCGAGCATCCGCGGACCAATTTCGTCGTCATCGTGAAATGCGAACACGAAATCCGGCCAGTCGTCGCGGGCAAGCGTTCGATGAGAACCGGACGTGCGCTTGAGCCGCCACCCGATTCGAACCAGGCCGGCAAGGACCCGTCGAGCCTTCGTGGCAGGCCAGTTTGCTCACGCGGCCTTGAAACTGACATTCAGGAATTCGGCAGGGGTTTCACGGTGCTCGAGGCGTTCGGCGATTACACGTAAGGCAAGAGCCTGAACTTTCGCGACGGCCTCATCGCGATCTGCGCCGTAACACATCACGCCAGGTAAGGTGGCGATCTCCGCTAACCAACGACCGTCGTCTTCGCGTTCGAGTTCTATCGTGAGCGTCACAGCAGTAATGTAGCATCCTGATATTTCCGCTCACAACCTGGCACGGAAACCAATCTTCACGAATCAGGCAACCGACCTCCTCGCTCGACCCGCACGATACAGGAACACGCAGGTCGATGCGATTAGGACGATCACCACGATCGCACCGGCAGTGCCATCGAATCGCGGGGGCAACGATCTGGGCACGATCTGTGCAGCCACGAGCCCCGCAACGAGAATGCCCGCAAGCCCTTCGCCAGCGACGAGCCCAGAGGCCGCGAGGATCCCCTGATCTACATCATCCCCCTTCGGGGGCTCGGTCTCGTCGCGCCCAGTGAGCGCGCGCATGCACCCGCCGACGAAAATCGCCGCCATGGTGCCGAGCGGTAGGTACACGCCGATCGCGAAGGCGAGTGGCGAGACGCTGCAGAGCACGGCGCCGAACGCAAGCCCGACGCCCGACAGCACGAGCCCCCACGGCAATGCTCCGGCGAGCACGCCCTCGACGATGGTCTTCATGAGCGTCGCCTGCGGTGCAGGTATGTCACGGGAGCCAAAGGTGTAGGCTGTCCCGAGCAGCATGACGGTCGCGGCGACGGCCCAGCACGCAAACGATGCGCCGATCAGCTGACCGAGCTGCTGGCGCGCTGGCGTTGCGCCCACGAGAAACCCGGTCTTGAGATCCTGCGAGATGTCCCCCGCCTTCGAAGCGGCGACGGCAACGATGGTGCCGACGGTGAGGACCGCTGCTCGCGCCGACGGATCGGTCCATCCGGCGGCCACAAAAATCGACGCGACGCCAATCAGCGTGATCAATGCGATGCCCGACGTCGGCTGCGATGACACGCCGACGATGCCGACGATGCGCGCGGCGACGGTGACGAAAAGGACGCCGAAAACGCCGACACCGGCGGCGCAGATCGCGCGCGGCAGCGCTCCCATGTTGCCGGCAAAGACACCGGGCACCAGCCCGGCGATCAGCACGACGAGCACGACCGCCGCAACCACGAACCAGCCCGGCAGGTCACGATCGCTGTCTCGCAGCGCGGCCTCGACCGGGGACCGCGAGTCCGCGACAGCTGATTGAGCGTGTGACTCGCGACCGAGGCCCCGGACCACCGCCAGGAACGCGTTCACCATCGCGGGAAGCCCCCGCACGACCGTAATGATGCCTGCTGCCGCGACCGCGCCCGCACCGATGTAACGAACGTAGCGCGACCAGATTTCGCTCGCGCTCATCGCGCCAATCAGCTTCGACGGCTCGGGATAGAGCGGCGCGCCGAGCGAGGCACCAACCCAGGCGATGAGCGGCGTGAGCACAAGCGCGGAGATCACCGAGCCAGCAACGAGCACGCCGGATTGTCGATAACCGAGAATGAAGCCGACGCCCAGCAGCGCAGGCGCCAGCTCCAGCGAAACCTCGGCTTTCGGAAGTCCGGGCAACAGTCCGTGAACGCTGCCCGGCGCAAGAAACGCCAGCGAGATGGCCAGCTTGATGGCCGCACCGAGCGCGATGCCTCTGAAGATCCAGCCGCTCGCCGATGAGTCTCCGACGGTAGCCCGCAGCACCTCGGCGCACGCGGTCCCTTCCGGGTACGGCAGCTCGTGGTGACTTTGGACGATCAACAGTCGCCGGAGCGGGATCATCGCGGCGAGACCCAGCACTGCGCCGAGATACGCGAGCACCGCGACTTGAACGTACGGCGGAATCACGCCCCACATGAAGAGGGCGGGAATGGTGAAAATCGTCCCGGTGGCGAGTGACGTCGACGCGGACGCGATCGTCTGCGACAGGTTGGCTTCCAGAATGGTCGTGCGCGTCCGAAACAAGCGAAAAAGGGCGACCGTCATCACCGCCGCCGGAATCGAGGCCGAGACGGTGAGTCCCACTCGAAGCCCGAGGTACACGTTGGCGGCGCCAAAGACGATTCCAAGGACCACGCCGGTGGCCACCGCTTTGAGCGTGAACTCGAGAGTGGCGCCTTGCTATCGACGGCGGCCGCGTGTCTCCCGTCGATCATGTTGGCCTTCAAAATAGATGTCATCTCGTTCATGCGACGCGCTAGAGTAATGACGCCTCAACACTACAACGAAGGAGAGCCATGGACGGTGACAAAGTCGCGCTGCGCCCCTCGGCTTCGCTCGGGACAGGCGCCTCGGCTTCGCTCGGGACGGCCGCGTCCGCTTCGCTCGGGACAAGCTGTCAAGAGTTTTACGGCTTGAGGTGGCGTCGTCGCGCCCGCGGTTTGCTCGGGTATCTGCCGCTGTTCTGGTTCATCGGTGCCGCGGCAACCGCACAGAGCCCCGCGACTGCCACGCGGTCAGCTCTGACGTGCACACAGATGGAGGAGTTCCTCCGAACCGCCAAGATCGGAACGCGGCACGACCTTTCGGTCGGCGTCACCATTCCCAGCCGCGCGACCCTCGACGATGGGACGATGCAGCACGATGCCTCGATTCAGTACATCGACGAGAGCAAGCCGCGCTTTCAAACGCTACACGGCACCGAATTGAACTTTCGCGATTCCTGGAAGTTCAATGTCGCCGGATACGAGCTGGCGAAGCTGCTCGAATTGAACATGGTGCCGCCGTACGTGGAGCGCACGGTCGCAGGCAAGCCGGCGTCCGTTTCGTGGTGGGTGAACGATGCGATGATGGAACGGGATCGGTTCAAGAAGAAGCTCGAGCCCCCGGACGTCGAAACCTGGAACGACGAGATGTACGCGGTTCGCATCTTCCACCAGTTGATCTACGACACCGACCCGAATTTCACGAATATCCTGATCACCAAGGACTGGCGCGTCTGGATGATCGACTTCTCGCGCGCATTCCGGCTGATGAAGAACCTTCAGAACCCGAAAGACCTCGTCCGCTGCGATCGCCGATTGCTCGCGAAGCTGCGATCGCTGACGCTGGACATGCTGCAGCAGAAAATGGGGAGGTGGGTTACGAAGTCGGAGATGGAGGCCGTGATCGCGCGGCGGGATCTCATCGTGAAGTTCTTCGAGGCCGAAGTGGCGAAGAAGGGCGAGAACATGGTGCTTTATGATCTGCCGAGGACCGGCGAACCGTGCGGGATGGGCCTGCAGTAGCGCCAAGGATTGCCGGGATTCGGGATTCGGGGTTCGGGGGCTCGGATATGGCGACAGCGACCAAGAACTGGACGCTCGTATCCACGGTGCTGGTGTTCGCATGCGTCTGCGTGATCGCGCCGCTGGAATCGATGCATTCCCAGGACGGCTCACGCAAGCCTTTCCGGCTTGCGATTGCGGGTCTCGTGCACGGACACGTGAGCGGATTCCTTCGCGCCGCGCAGGCGCGCTCCGATGTGCAAATCGTCGGCATGTACGATCCCGACGTGACATTGCAGCGGAAGTACGCAGAGCGTAACGGCTTCGCCGATTCCGTACTGTTCTCGGACCTGGCAGCAATGCTCGACCGCACGAAGCCCGACGCGGTCGCGACGTTCACCAACACGCTCGATCATCCTGTCGTGGTCGAAGCGGCGGCGGCTCGTCACATCGACGTGATGATGGAAAAGCCGCTCGCGGTAAGCATCGAGCATGCGCAGCGGATTCGCGGCGCCGCCGAACGCAGCGGAATCGACGTCCTCGTCAACTTCGAGACGACGTGGTATCCGAGCCACGGCGCGATCTGGGCGCTCATCAAGGAACGTCGGGCCGCTGGAGAAATCCGCAAGATGGTGGCGCTCGACGGCCATCCCGGGCCGAAAGCGATCAATGTCCAGCCGGAGTTCCTGGAGTGGCTGTCGGATCCCGCGAAGAACGGCGCCGGAGCGCTCTTCGACTTCGGCTGCTACGGCGCCAACCTGATGACGTGGCTGATGGACAACGAGCGTCCGCTCGCCGTCACTGCTGTGACGCAGCAGTTTCAGCGCGCAGTGTATCCGCGCGTCGACGACGAGGCGACCGTCGTCGTCGAGTACCCGAAAGCGCAGGGAATCATTCAGGCATCGTGGAACTGGCCGTCCAATCGCAAGGACTTCGAGGTGTACGGCGAACGCGGCTACGCGATTGCGACCGGCGGCAGCGGCCTTCGGGTCGCCCTTCAGAACGAGCCGGATCATGCCGTGACGCCGGATCCGCGAGCGGCCGACGAACGCGATTCAATCTCACATCTCATCGCCGTGGTTCGTCGTCAACGCAAACCGAACGGCCTCTCGTCGCTCGAGAACAACGTGATCGTGACGGAGATTCTCGACGCCGCGCGTCGGTCCGCGCAGGCGCACGCTCGCGTGACGCTCGTCGGCCGATAAAGCCTGGCTCAGGGCCCTGGGCTTTGGGCTTTGCGCGAGTCCTTCGAAAGCAGACGTGCTGCGGCGGAATCGACCAACCACGTCAAGTGACCGCTTGCGGGTTGAATCAGTTGCGCGGGCAGACGCTCCGGATCGTACGGCCCTTCCAGGACGGCCTTCAACGCCTCGGCCTTGTCAGGACCCTGAACCAGGAACAGCACGTCGATACCGTTGTTGAACACGGGAACCGTCAGCGTCAGGCGATCGGTTGCCAGCTTCTCGACGTGGTTGGCTACAGCGAGCCGCCGCCGTTCGCGCAAGGCGTCGGTGCCGGGAAAGAGCGATGCCGTGTGCCCGTCCGCGCCCATGCCAAGCAGGATCAGATCGAACCGCGGAAACTGCCCATCGGATAGACCGAAGACGGAGCGGAGATCGCGCTCGTACTCGTCTGCCGCGCGCGCCGCATCCTCGTACTCCCCTTTCATTCGCCACACGTGGGCTGGATCGATCGGGAGTCGATCGAGCATCACTTCGCACGCCATGCGGTAGTTGCTGTCCGGATGATCCGGACCCACGTGGCGCTCGTCGCCCCAGAAGAATTGGATCTTGCCCCACTGAACCTGCGATCGCCACCTGACATCCTCGGCGAGGCGCGCATACACGCCTTTCGGCGTCGATCCGCCGGCGAGCGCAACCCGAAACACGCTGCGCGCGTCAATCGCCTGCACCGCCGCAGACGCAAATTTCGCCGCGCCGGCTTCGTGCAACGCGCTGGCGTCGTCGACGCGCTGGACCAGGCTCCGCGCCGCGGGTTTTCCAGCGCCGCGGGGTGTAACGTCGCCTCTCATTGTGTATTCGAAGACCGTCTGCCCTTCCACAATCGAAACCCACCGATGAACGCGTGAGCGTTGCGACCGAGCCGGACGCCGGGCGGAGGTTCGCCAATCATCTTCGCGTTGCCTCCGCCAATCACGACGTCGTCGGCTCCGAGTGCCGCGGCGAGCCGGGTCGCCACATCGGTGACGTTCCGTTTCCACTTTTTCTTGCCGCTACGCGCGAGACCCGCCTTTCCGACACACTGCTCGTAGGTGCGTCCGTTCTTGTAGGGCAGATGCGCGAGCTCCATCGGGACGATCACGTCATCGACGATCATCGCGGTACCAAGTCCTGTGCCGAGACCCAGAAACAGCATCCGCCCGCCGCGGTAGCCGCCGAGTGCCTGCATCGCGGCGTCGTTCATCAGCTTGACTGGACGTCCGAACGCCTTGCGGAAGTCGAATCCCACCCAGCCGCGCCCGAGATTCACCGGATCCTTGAACGGCTTGCCACGCTTGACCGGCCCCGGATAGCCGATCGAGACCACCGCGTACTCCCACCCGTCGACGGCCTTGCGGACGAGCCGCACCATGCGCCTCGGCGTCATGTGCGGGCCGGACGGAATCTTCAACGGCTTCCGCCGGCCCGTCGCAAGCACCTTGATTGAGCTGCCGCCGACGTCGATGACGAGGATTCTCATGATCAACCGGGGGACTTCGTCCCCCGGACCCCCTTACGCCGTCGCTCGCGGGGGCCCCTCGATCCCCGCTCCGCTCCGGCGGCTCACTCGCTGCGCTCGTTCGCTTGCAAGGACTTGCGCTCGCGCTCAGGCGTGCCGGCTCCGCGACGCGTCGCGACGCTGCTCGACGTGGCCGCCGAACTGATATCGCATCGCCGACAACAGACGGTTCGCGAAATCAGCCTCGCCTCGCGACGAGAACCGCTCATACAGAGCGGCGCTCAACACCGGCACCGGCGTCGATTCTTCGATTGCTGCCGTGATCGTCCAGCGCCCTTCACCGGAATCGGAAACGTGGCCGGAGAATCCCTGAAGGTCGGGCTGGTCAACGAGCGCCGCCGCCGTCAGATCGAGCAGCCAGGACGCGATCACGCTCCCGCGCCGCCACACTTCGGCGACGTCGGGCAGGTTGAAGTCGTACTGGTAGTGTTCGGGGGCTCGCAACGGCGCGGTCTCGGCGTCCACTCCGCGGCCCGCCTTGCCCACATTGGCGTGGCGTAGAATGTTCATGCCTTCGGCGTAGGCGGCCATCAGACCGTACTCGATTCCGTTGTGCACCATCTTGACGAAGTGGCCCGCGCCCGGCGGTCCACAATGCAGATAGCCCTCCTCCGCGGTCCCGGCAGTGCCATCCCGTCCGGGCGTGCGCGCGAGCGAGCCTCGGCCGGGCGCGAGGGTCTTGAAGATCGGATCGAGATGCGTCACCGCATCGGGCGCACCGCCGATCATCAGGCAATATCCGCGCTCGAGTCCCCAGACGCCGCCGCTCGTGCCGACGTCGACATATCGAATGCCTCGCGCGCTGAGGTCCTTCGCGCGACGAATGTCGTCGATGTAATAGGAATTGCCGCCATCGATCAGGATGTCCCCGCTCTGGAGGCGTGGGGCGATCTCTGCCTCCATCGCATCGACGGCGCCAGCCGGCACCATCAACCAGATCGCGCGAGGGGTCTTCAGCTTGCCGATGAAGTCGTCCAGCGATTGAGATCCTGTCGCGCCCTCGCCGGCCAGCGACGTGACGTTCGCCGCGTTCGCGTCGAACACGACGCATTCGTGCCCCCCGCGCAAGAGCCGCCGCACCATGTTGCCGCCCATCCGCCCGAGACCAATCATTCCTAGTTGCATTGACATCTCCTTGAGAGCAACGTCGATGTCCGAGATAACGAAGAGGCGGAGTTCTCCTCCGTGCCGGTCACGACACGGCCGCCCGAATCGCCGCCTCGAGCCGCCTCAACCCCTTGCCGATATCGCCACCGAGATGCACACGCATCGCACGCCGGCCGCGTTCGGCGAGCACCTCGAAATCACCGCGCGCCTGCGCTGCTTTGACGATCCCGAAGGTGTACTTCTGTCCCGGCACCGGCACATCCACGACATCGTCACACGTGATCTGCAGGAAGACGCCGGTGTTCGGGCCACCCTTGTACGCCTGACCCGTCGAGTGGAGGAAGCGCGGACCAAAACCGACACAGGTCGCATTGCGCCGGCCGTCGCGCACGGCCGCCCGCATCGCGCGCAGCGACGCGGCGTTCGGGTCGTTCATCTCGATATACGCGAGCAGCGCGAAGTAGTCGCCATCGGCCAGACGATTCACATGCCCACCGATGTACTCACCGAATGATGCGTTCGCGCCCGCTGCCTGCCGCAGCGCCGCCGCATTAGCACCGTCTGCAAACAGCTTGATATCACCGTCATCGAGAATCGGACCTTCCGCCGGCAACGAGCCGGTCCGCTCGTACTCCGCGGTCAATCGTCTCGTCGCGATCTTGCTCGCTTCGACGTCCGGCTGATTGAACGGGTTGATGCCCATGATCGAGCCGGCCACCGCGGTCGCGATCTCCCATCGGAAGAACTCCTCGCCCAGGTGGTACGGCTCGTCGACGGCAATGCGAACCACGGGCTGGCCGGCTCTTTCGAGCGTATCGATTGCCTTGTCCTGTTCGGGATCCGGTGACGAGTCGAGACGGACGTATGCGAACACCCGGTCGTTGCCGTAGGTCGCCGGTGCGCCGAGCGGCTCACCGTCAATCGGAATCAGACCTTTGCCATTCTTCCCTGTCGACTCGGCCAGCAGTTGTTCGAGCCATGCACCGAGATCGCCGATGGCTGGCGACGTAATCAACGTCACCTTGTTCCGTCCGCGTTCTGCCAGTACGCCCAGAATCGTCCCCAGGACAACGCCTGGATTCTCCGCGGGAGGCACGGTCGGACCGCAGGCGTGAACCATCTCCTTCGCTGTCCGGAGGAACCGCGCCACATCGAGGCCCATCACGGCCGCCGGCACCATGCCGAATGCCGAAAGCGCGGAGTACCGGCCGCCGATCGAGGGCACACCGAAAAAGACTCTGCGGAATCCGTCCCGTTCGGCGACCTGCTGCATGTGCGAACCGGGATCGGTGATCGCAACGAACCTGCGTCCTACTTCCCGCTCGCCGACGATCCCCTTCACACGTTCGTAGAAATACTGCTTGAAGATGTTCGGCTCCAGTGTGCCGCCAGACTTGCTCGACACAATGAACAAGGTGCGCGCAAGATCGACGCGCTGCTCGACCGAACGAACCTGAGCGGGATTGGTGGAGTCGAGGACGTGCAGGTCCGGATAACCTGGCACCGTTCCGAACGTCAGACGCAAGACCTCTGGGCACAGGCTCGATCCGCCCATTCCCAGCAGCAGCGCATGCGTGAAGTCCTCGGATCGCACTTCGGCACCAAGCTGTTTCAGCGTCTCGATTTGCGCGAGCTGATCGTCGACGACGCCAAGCCATCCGAGCCAGAGGTCCTCGTCGGTCGACGTCCAGAGCGACGAATCGAGGCTCCAGAGCCGCTCGACCTTGTGGCCGCTCGCCCAGTCTGCGAGCGACGCCTGAACGGCGGACGCCGCCTCGGGCGGAAGCACATACGTCTGCCGATCTGCCTTCGTGGGACGTCGACTCTGTAATCTTTTGCCGGTTGCATCGAGCAGCCGCGCGAATGCGTCTGCGAACTGATCGATTCCGTCGGCCAGAAGACGATCGGTGATGGTGTCGATCGAGATGCCGGCGCGCGCGAGCGTCTGCATCGTCTGGCGCGCCGCATCGAGATCTTCGGCCAGGCTCGTTCGGACACGGCCGTGATCGCGGAAGGCGTCGAACGTCGCGGGGGGAATCGTGTTGACGGTCTCTTCTCCGATCAGCTCCTCGACGTACAGCAGGTCGCGGTAGCTCGGATTCTTCGAGCTCGTGCTCGCCCAGAGCAGGCGCTGCGTCTGCGCGCCCTTCTCGGCCAGCGCAGACCATCGTGGACCCATGAACCGCTCGCGGTAGTGCTGATACGCGAGCTTCGCGTTCGCAATCGCGACCTTGCCTGCGACCTCCTGCGCCACGAGCTTTCCGGTCGTCGCTGCATCCACGGCCGTGTCGATTCGGCTGACGAAAAAGCTGGCGACGCTCGCGACGGCTCGCAGATCCTCGCCCCGGGCCGCGCGATCTTCCAGCCCGGCGATGTATCCCTCGGCCACCCGTTCGTACGCCGCGCGAGCGAAGAGCAACGTCACGTTGATGTTGATACCCTCGGCAATGAGCGACCGGAGTGCGACGATTCCCTCCGGCGTGCCGGGCACCTTGATCATCACGTTCGGTCTTGCCACTGCGCGCCAGAGCCGGCGCGCTTCCTCGAGGGTTCCGTCGGTCTCGCGAGCGAGAAGCGGCGAAACTTCGAGGCTGACATATCCGTCGCGACGCTTGGATTGCTCGTACACCGGCCGCAGCGTGTCCGCTGCATCCTGCACGTCACGAATGGCAATCTGCTCGTAGATTGCCTTCGGGTCATGCCCCTGCGACGCCGGAGAATCGAGCACGTCAGCATACTCGGAGCTGCCGGCGATCGCCTTCTCGAAGATGGACGGGTTCGAGGTCACGCCGCGCAGACCGTCCTCCTCGATCAGCCGGCGCAGCTCGCCGCTCGTCATCAGACTGCGCTTGATGTAATCCAGCCACACGGACTGACCGTGTCGTTGGAGCGCGAGCAAGGGATTCGTAGTCGCGGTAATGGTGGTCATAGTACCTCTTCGAATGCGCGAATCTTTCAATGCCCAATAGCCAGTGCCGACAGCCAGGCTGTCACATCAGCATAACGCCGGGTTCGCGCTACCTGCCGTCGGCGCGTGACGGGGCAACTGTTCAATTCTGATCGCATTCACACTCGAACGACAGACCCTCACGAGGACTTCCCTGAGGCGTCGAGCTCGCCGCGCTGATGCGCAAACGGCCGTCCGATCCCCTGGTGGTCGCCTGCACCGATCGCAGCGAAGAACTGCGCGAATGCAAACGTCCAGTGAAGCGACGTCGTGATGTATCCCATCGCCAGTGCATCCGTGTCGATGAACACTTGCCAGAACACCAGATTGCACGTGCCGAGCAGGGCTCCGACCGAAGCTCCGGTCACGTGCCACGAACGCGCGGGGACGGCGCGCCACAGCAGGACGCTGATGATCAGCGCGAGCCCGTGCGCTTCGACGAAGCCAACCCCCGCGCCCCACGCTCCGTTGAGGACCCGCCCCTCGGGTCCTGTACCGAAGTAGATTCCGGGGAAGTCCATGAAAGCAAGGCTCACAGCCGCGGCGATCCCGAGATAGAGCGCGTTGGCCCGAAGGATCAATCGTCGCATTGCCATTGTCAGTCCTCCTGTGCGTTCTGATTCGCGGTGATCCGCGTACATGTGCGTCTCGAAGCGGATCGGGCTCGTGGAATCGAATCGGTCGTCCATGTCATCGCCTCGGTGTTGACTTCCGTGACCCGCGTCGGACGGAGGCAAGGAGAACGCCACGGCAGGCTGAACGCGGATGCTCACGATAAATTGTTGAGGACGGCGCCTTGCGAGCGCGCGGAGGAACGCAGACGACTGGCGAGCGGAAAAACGACCTGGCCGTAACCCGACACTTGTACGCCGCTGTCCAAGCTGTCGGGCAGGCCGGCGGCGTTCGCGTTCGGACAGACGATTTCGATTCCGACCAGCCCACAATCGCATTCGCGGAGTCTAACTACAACGATTTCAACTGGCTCCTCGCGCGTCTGGCGCGGCATGCCATTTGTAGCCGTCCGCTGATCACATCGAGCAGCGCGACTGTAGAGCTCGCAGCATCATCCCTTGCGACGGGAGGACCCTCAGACATGGATCGACGAACCTTCTTGAGCATTGCGCTCGCTGCGCCGGCCTTTGGTCAGGCGGCGAAATCGGCCGCTCAAAGCAGCGCGCGCCCCGTAGCGTCCACCCCAGCGCGCACAGAACGAGCGGGCGCGGCCTGGACGCAGTGGGGTGGTCCTCACCGCAACTTCCAGACCGAGGCAAGTGGTTTGCGCGACACGTGGCCGAGCTCCGGCCCGCGCGTGGTCTGGAAACGCTCGATCGGTGAAGGCTACTCGTCGCCGGCTGTCGAGAACGGCGTGCTCTACACGATGTACGGAAAGCCGCGCGAGGAGGTCGTGCTCGCCGCGAATGCCGAGACCGGGGCGACGCTATGGGAACAGTCCAACCCGATTGGGTATCAGAGTGACGCCGCGGCCGAACAGGGCAACGGCCCGTACGCGACGCCGCTGATCGTTGGTGACCGGCTGTTCACTGCCGGCGTCGCCGGCCGGCTTCAATGCCTGGACAAGAAGACCGGAAAGCTCGTGTGGGCGCAGGAACTATGGGCGGACCATCACGGCTCACGGATGATGTACGGATACGCCTCGAGCCCGATTGCGTTCCGCGAAACGGTTATCGTTCCGGTCGGCGGACGCGGCAAGTCGATCATGGCGTTCCAGCAGGCCGACGGGAAGGTCGCGTGGGCGAAGAACGATTTCGGCAACGTCTACTCGTCGCCGGTTCTCATCAACGTCGGCGGCCTGGAACAGCTCGCGTCGGTGATGGACGGCGCCGTCATCGGCGTCAACCCGCACAATGGCGATCTCCAGTGGCAGGTGCCGTTCAAGGCGGACTACTCAATCGCGGTCGCCTCGCCGCTCTGGGGTCCTGACAACCTCCTGTTCGTGTCCGCCGAATACAACGCCGGCGCGAAGGTGGTCGAGCTCCAGCGGAATGGGCAGGGGACGAAAGCGACCGAGCTCTGGAATTCGAACCGGCTCCGACTTCACCACGGCAATGCAATTCGCATCGGCGAAGCGATCTACTTCTCGAGCGGCGGTAAATTCAGCCAGGCGATCCTGAGCGCGGTTAACGCTCGCACGGGACAGATTTACTGGCAGGAGCGCAGCATCGAAAAAGCGACGTTCGTGTGGGCGGATCAGAAGTTGATCACGCTCGATCAGGACGGCAATCTGATGATCGCGCACCCGTCGACGCAGGGCTTCAAGATTTCGGCAAAGGCGCCGCTGCTGCAGCGGTTGTCCTGGACGCCTCCGGTCCTCGTTGGAACCCGCTTGTACATCCGCGATCGCCGAAACATGATGTCGGTCGACCTGGGTTGAGGAGCACGCAGAGGACAAAGCATCCTGCGTGCGGTTCCCGGTTCACAGGTTCCCAGTTCCCGCTTTCTTGGTTCTGATTACGGCGCAGAACCAGCACTTTCGAACCGGGAACCAGGAACGGGGAACCGGTGAACCTCGCTGGCCGCGGTTTTTCAGCGGCCCGTTAGTACTCCGTGTTCTTGGCGGCTCTGTGGTATTCGTTGCAAATCTCACTGATCGCGGTCCGGCGTGATCTGTCTGCGCCGGACGATGAGATGCGCAGCCTGTACCGATCCGTACAGTGTGCCCTGCCTGGGCACAGTCGACGGTCGCGAATACACGCGATTTCCACCAATCTAGGACTTCCGCCCTGGCATGTGCCTCGCACACGCAAGGTCAGCCAGCGTGGCCCAGGTTCCGCGTTATCGTTGATCTCAACCGACTTTTCGACAGACACGGAGCGATGCCATGCCCGCAACATCACGAGCGACCACTCCCCAGCCGGCTGCGTCTGCGAACCCTTTCGTTCTCGACTTCGGCAACATTGACGCCGAGGGGTTGCAGATCGTCGGAGGTAAAGCGGCAAATCTGGGCGTCCTGACGCGCGCAGGGCTGCCGGTTCCTCCAGGTGTCTGCGTCACCACCGGCGCATATCGTCGAGGGGCCGAATCGGCCGCTCTTGATCGGGTGATTGACGAGCTCATGGCCACGCCCGCGACTGACGTCGACCGGCTCACAGCGCTCGCGAGCCAGGCCCGCAGCGCGATCCTGGCCACACCAATCCCGGACGACGTTGCCAGCGCGATCGTCGCTGGATACGGACGATTGGGTACGCACGTGCCCGTTGCCGTCCGTTCATCGGCAACGGCCGAGGACCTGCCGTTCGCGAGCTTCGCGGGCCAGCAGGACACGTATCTCAATATCGTCGGCGCGGAGGCGGTGGTGGACGCGGTCCGCCGCTGCTGGGCGTCGTTGTGGACCGATCGCGCCGTGGGATACCGAGCGAGCAACGGCATCGACCATCGGACGGTTCGCCTGGCCGTCGTCATTCAGCGCATGGTCGACGCTGCCATTGCCGGGGTGCTGTTCACCGCCAACCCGGTAACCGGTCGTCGTCGACAGGCCGTCATCGACGCAAGTCCCGGTCTGGGCGAGGCGGTCGTCTCTGGCGCAGTCAATCCAGATCACTTCGTCGTCGAAACGGCCACCGGCGAGATCCTCGAGCGCCGGATCGGCGACAAGCAAGTCAGCATCCGTGCGCGGGCCGGCGGCGGCACCGAGCAGGTCGTTCGGTCAACGCGCACGAACGAGGCATGCATCACCGACGATCAAGTGCGCGCGCTCGCGGCGCTCGGCGATCGCGTCGAGAAGCACTACGGAAGCCCGCAGGACACCGAATGGGCCATCGATGACGGCGGCGCGGTCTGGCTCACACAGGCGCGGCCGATTACGACGTTGTTTCCACTGCCCGCAAAGGCACCGCCGCCCGGACCCGATCTCCAGGTGTACTTCTGCTTCAGCGTCGCACAGGGTCTTTACCGGCCAATCACGCCGATGGGGCTGGCGGGGTTCCGCCTGATTGCATCGACGGCATCGGAGATCCTCGGCTTCCCCGTCGCGAATCCCCTGAACGGTCCGACTCGATACGTCGAGGCGGGACAGCGCGTGTTCGTCGACGCGACAGGAGTTCTGCGCAGCCGCGTCGGACGCGCGCTGCTGCCACGTGTCCTCGACGCCATGGAAGCTCGATCGGCCGTCGTCCTTCGACAGGTGTCGAAAGACTCGCGGCTCTCGCTCCTTAATCGATCCGTGTGGCCGTTCGCTCGCCGGATTCTGCGCATCGCCGCGCGTTACAACGTGCCGCTCACGGCGATACGCGCCCTGGCGAGTCCTGATGCAGGTCGCCGCCGCGCTGAGCGGGTTGGCGTCGATCTCGCCAGCCGCCTGATCGTTCCGGAAACGGCAACGCCGAACCAGCGACTCGACTTCGTTCACTGGATTCTCACGCACCACTCTGTTTCAGTGATGCCTCGCGTCATGCCGGGGGCAGCCGCTGGCCTGGCCATGCTCGGCGTCGCAGGCAAGTTGCTCGGCGACGATGCCAGCTACGACGAGTTGCAGACGGTGCTGCGTGGGCTGCCGCACAACGTGACGACCGAGATGGATCTCCAGCTGTGGACGCTCGCCGAGAAGATCCGAGCCAATCGTGAGGCCGTTGCGCTCGTGCGCGATGGCTCCTCGGAAGTGTTGACAAAGCAATTCCAAGCGGGCGAACTCCCACCCGTGGCGCAACAAGGCCTCACCAAATTCCTCGCCCGCTACGGCCATCGCGCGGTCGCCGAGATCGACATCGGCATGCCGCGTTGGGCGGACGATCCGCAGCACATCATCGGTGTCATCGCCAACTACCTGCGGCTGGAGGACCGCGAGCGAGCCCCCGACGCTGTATTCGCGCGCGGCGTGGCGGAAGCCAACGCGATGATCGACATGCTGGTCGCACGCGCGCGACGTCGCGGCTGGCTGCGCGCTCGGCTCGTGCGCTTCGCGCTCGGTCGCGCGCGAGCGCTGGCTGGCCTGCGCGAGCTGCCTAAGTACTACCTGATCGTTGTGCTCGCCGCCGTACGACGCCAACTGGCGATCGTCGGCGAAACGCTCGCTGCGCAAGGACGTCTCGAGAGCGCAGGCGACGTGTTCTTCATCGACCTGGTCGAAGCACGCGAGGCGCTGGGCGGACGCGATCTGCGGTCGATCGTGGCTCGGCGGCGCGAAGCGTACGACCTGGAACTGCGCCGCAGGCACGTGCCGCGCGTTCTGCTCTCCGACGGCACCGAGCCCGAAACGATGGCGATGGCCGGAGCCGCGCCGGATGGATCGCTGTCGGGCACGCCCGCATCTGCGGGCCGCGTGACCGGCACGGCGCGTGTCATCGTCGATCCCGTCGGCGCGCATTTGCAGCCGGGCGAGATCCTCGTGGCGCCCTCGACCGATCCCGGCTGGACGCCCCTATTCCTGACCGCCGGCGGGCTCGTGATGGAAATGGGGGGCGCCAACTCGCACGGGGCCGTCGTGGCCCGCGAGTACGGCATCCCGGCCGTCGTCGGCGTCGCGAACGCGACCGCGCGCATCACGACCGGCCAGCGAATTGTCGTCGATGGGAGCGCTGGGACCGTCAGCGTCATTTGAAGGCGGATTTGCGGCGATTGAAAGCGCACCTCCCGAGCGGGCCGCCTGTTTCGTCCGCGAATCCCGGGGGCGCCCGGCCCGCCTCCCCGCTGACGGCGCCAGCAACGTCGGACAGTCAGATCGTGGTTGTCCTGGTCAGGCGTCACCGGACGACCATCGCCATCGCAAGGTTGATTCTGGTCGCGGCTGTCATCTGGCTCGGATGGCTCGCGCGACGCTCGCCTGAGGGCGTACGCTCAGGGAATGCGGCGTTCCCCAACCTGTAAATCCAGCCGCTGACATTCACCGGAGACGCGGGGCTTGGCGCCATCTCTTCTGATGGCCGCTTTGTCGCGTATGGGAGAGGTGAGTTGTCGTGGAAGGTCGAGGAGACGAGCACGCAGTGTGCTCGCAGAGGATCGTGGCATCGCCACTCCTTGTCGAATTCCCGCGAGGAGTTCGGCGTGAGAAAGATCGTGCCGCCTACTGCACCTTCACCTTCTGGAAGAACACGTCTTCCTGAGAATGCGTCTGGCCGGAAATTGGATCCAGCGCGTTCGTCGGCTCGGTCAGCAGGTTGCGCATGTCGCCCCATGAGGTGTAAACCGACCCATTTGCCGTCGTCACGCTCTGGTACTCGCCGAGTGCATAGCACACCGCAATCTGGCGATCGTAGTTGGTGGCCGCGAACGGGTTCGTGGCGGTGGGAATCGGGATGTTCGTCGGCGGAAGGCTGAACGACGTGCTCGTCACTCGCGCGTTGCGGTCCGACAAGAAGCTGGCGCCGCGGTCGTGCGAGTTGGCCATATCGAGATCGATCGAATTGGTGCTGTGCTGCGTGTAATAGGTGACATGCACGTCGTTGGGATCCTGATCAATCGCCAGCGCCGGCAACACGTGGTGTTTGTCGTCGTTGCCGTCGGGATTGACCGTGATGGGGGCCGTCCACGTCGTGCCGCCATCGTCGGACCGTATGAACAGAACGTTCGAACCACCCTTGGGGTCGCCGAACACGACACTCGTGGAGTTGGACCACGCCAGATAAACGATGCCGTTGCGGGCTGCCGCAGCAGGCTGAAGCGTCATGCGAGAAGCGTTGACGTAGCGCGGAAGGCCGGTGAGTCCCGGACCGGTGTTCTGCGCACCATGAATCGTCAAGCGGAGATTGACAGAAAACCGACCATTCGACAGGAGAGTGGCGCCACACTCGGTGAATTCCCCAGGCTGGGTGACCGGCATGACCGTCGGGTTCGGCGCGCCGGGGGTATTGAACGTCGCGAACGAGAAGGTGTCGCCGCCGTCACCGGAGATCAGCATCTGGATGAAATCCTGGTCGGAATTGCTGAAGCGCAGGAACGGGATGTAGAGCGTTCCCGTGATCTGATCGACCACCGGATTGGAGAACTGGAGACAGTTCTGCGGGTGCGTAGGATTCGGGTCGGCAGCAGGAACAAAGATGGTCTTGGCGGTGAAGCTGGCGCCGCCATCAATGGAACGGCCGAAGCGCAACTCGCAGGTCGCGCTCTGGAAGCTGGTCCACGTGACGTAGACGTTGTCGCGGCTCTTGACTTTCGGATCCGGGCCAACGGCAAGCCACTCCTTGTCCGAGCCATCGTCCACTTGAACGATCACGCCGTCGCTCCATGTACGTCCTCCATCGGTGGAGCGGTTGACCGCGATCGCTCCGTGGCCAGCGGCGTTGTCAGCCAGATTGGCGAAGAAGAAATTGCCGAACCGGTCAACGCCGACTGAGGGATCGCCGAAGGTTTCGCTGGCGCCGGCGGCCGGCGGCATGAATCCACTGGTCCACGTTCGACCGCCGTCGTTCGACGTCGCGAAACCGGAGAGCCGCACACGGTCGACGATCAGACCGGGCCCGTTCGGGTTGGGACTGACGTGAAGGCCGGTGGAATCGTTGTAGGTGACGACGATGTTGCGGCCGAAGGCCGCGGTTGAGACTTCGCTCTGAGTGGCTCGTACGAAAGGCCGGAAGCCGGTGAAGATCTGGACGAAGTCCTCACTGCTGCTGTTGACTTGAACGTTCCCGCCGCGTAGCTGGATTTGCGGGACGACGTCTGTGCCGGCAACCGGGCTGTCAATGTCGGGCAGAACGATGCGGCCCGATGTGGAGAGCTCGTCGGCCAGCACACGCCCGCCCGAGCGTACGTCCATATCCTGCCCAAGCTTGCTGACAAAGCCGAGCCCCTGCGCCCGCGCTGCCGGGGCGAGTGCACCCATACACGTGACAAGTGCCAATTCACAACAAAGCAGTGTCTTAGCGCGCATCGCATGTCCTCCGGACTTGTGTGAGAGCACGCATTGTAGCTTGCGGATCGACCGGATACAGAGCGAATACCAACCTCGTCGGTATCGCACTCGGCTGTTTGTAAGCACGGTGTAAGCGACCCGATCGAGATTCGATTGCGGAAAATCGTTACCAGTGCGTCAGCGATCCATCGGGTCGGCTGTACACGTTGCTCGTTCGCGCCTGATCGAACTCGGCGATCTGCGTCAACGCCTTGAAATCGACGGTGACGCCGAAACCGGGACGGTCGTTGGGGTGCAACTTGCCATTTCTGAACGTCACGAACTCCGTCAGATAGGCGGGAGGCCGATCGCCGTAGTTGTATTCCATCAGGACCGGCCCGGAAAACGTCGACATCGTGTGCACGAGCGCGGCGGTTGCCACAGGCCCCGTAAATTGAAGGCTGTGAGTTCGATGCCTCGCCACCGGTGGTTCGGTGGCTCGGGGCTCGTTTCACGCCCCCTCAGCTTGGATTGAACCATCCGCCTCTTGGCCCGACGCGATCCGCTTCTCTTGGTCCCCAGGTCCCTGGCTCGTACTCCAGGACTTTCGTCGCGTCGTCGAGCACCGGATCCACGATGCGCCACGCCTCTTCGACGTAGTCCTGGCGTGCGAATCGGGCAGAGACGCCATAGATGGCATCCGTGAGGAGCTCTTCGTACGCGTCCATCGCGAGAGGGTCCACGTGCTCGCTCATCTTCAGTTCGACGGCTTCCCCTCGCAACACTTCTCCAGGGACCTTCAGGAACGATTGGATCGCGATCGTCTGCGTGGGGGTCACGCGAAAACGGAAGTAGTTTGCCGGCGGCGGCACGTCCGCGAAGATCGCAGGCGGCTGACGCAGCGAAACGATCACTTCAGTCGCCGTTATCGGCAGTCGTTTCCCTGCGCGAATGAAAAACGGGACGTCCTTCCATCGCCAGGAGTTGATCGACAGCCTAAGCGCTACGAACGTTTCGACGTTTGAGCCAGGCCTGACGCCCGGCTCATCACGATACCCGCGAAACTGGCCTCGGACGATGTCCTGTGCGCGAAGCGGCGCAATACCCTTGAGGACCTTGACTCGCTCATCCCGCGCCAGGTCGGCATCGAGCCCCGGCGGCGGCTCCGCGGCGACGTTCGTCATGAGCTGGAACAAGTGGTTCTGCACCACGTCGCGAATCGCCCCCGTCCGGTCGTAGAAGTTGCCGCGGCCCTCGACGCCGAAGTTCTCCGCCATCGTGATTTGCACGCTCTCGACGTACTGCCGGTTCCAGATCGGCTCGACGAACGAGTTGCCGAATCGAAAGAAGAGGAGGTTCTGGACGGCCGTCTTTCCGAGGTAATGATCCATACGGTAGACGTCCTTTTCGTCGAACACCTCGTGGACGGCCCGGTTGAGCTCACGTGCCGTCTCGAGCCCCTGGCCGAACGGTTTTTCGACCACCACGCGGCCCCTGCGTGTACATGCCGCGCGCCCGAGCTGCTCGAACACCGTGCCGAACATTGCCGACGGTACGGCAAGATAGTGCACGGGGTGATTTGCCCCGCGAAGAGCGGCGCACAGCTGCGAGAATGTCCTCGCGTCACCGTAGTCGCCGTCGATGTAGTCGAGCGATCGCATGAGCGTGTCGAACGCATCGCGATCGATCCCGCCGTGCCGCTCGACGCTCTCTTCCACGCGGGCACGAAGCTGGTCGATCGTCCAGCCGGATTTCGCCACGCCAATCACGGGCATGGTCAGGTGACCGCGTCGCGCCATCCGGTGGAGCGCGGGGAAGATCTTCTTGTAGGCGAGGTCGCCGGTAGCACCGAAGAACACGAGCGCGTCGGCGGTGATCTGAGTCGTCGTCATTGCCGGACCTTTCTTGAATCCTTGGGACGTCTGTCGGGCGGGGTCGTGACACCCTGCCCTACAGAATTGGGCGGCTGGAGGTGGTTCGACGCGCCGAAGCTCGCGTCAGTTGCAGGCAAGCCAAGCCGGTCGAAGCACACGTTCGCGCCATATCGCAGAAGTACTACCACGAGCGCCGTCCATCCGGCCTATCGCCGTCACGACGCCTGGTCTCTAGGGCGCGGGTCTTTGGCGTTCCTTCAAACAGCCGCGACGTGCGTCGCGACTTCGCGGATGGCCACGGACTCGCGTTCGTGCGCATCCCACTTCACCAGCTTCAGATCGAGCACGAGCGTGGCGTAAATCACCGGCACGAGCAGCAACGTAACGAACGTCGCGAACGTCAGTCCGCCAATCTGCGCATGACAGAGCGGCTCCCACAGCGGACCGCCGTGAGAGGACCCGGATTCACTTTTCGATCTTGATGATCGTGCCATCCGGCGCCACCTCGATCTCCCCCTTCGAGAACTCCGCCTCGTACACATACCTTGGCGTCGCCAGTTTCGAGATTCGTGCCTTGCCGCCCTCTTTCACGATTTCCGCTCGCACTTCGGATCGCGACAGCTGCTTGATTGTCTTCCCCTTGCCGTGCGTTTTGATCGTCGCCGCGACGGCCTCTGGCACGTCCTTCATTTCGATGATGGTCGCGATGTCGAGTACCGTGCCGTCCTCTGCGATGTCCATCTCACCCTGACTGGCCTTGAACTCGATGTCGTAGAACGAAATCCCGTTCTCCTTCTCGACGTCGAGCTTGTCGATCTCGGCGCCAGGCCGGTTCGCCTCAATAGCCTTGGTGACGGCCGGTGGGAGGTCCTTCACCGTCTTGTTCGGTTTCGTGCCTTGCGCCCATGCCGACGCGGCGACCACGCCGGTCATGACGATCGATACCATCAACCTTCTTACCAGCACCATCGATCACCTCCTAAGCCGATTGAGGAGTGACTAATGATTAGCAGGATGCTGAAAAACGTATCCTGAATGGAAAATGGAAGATGGGAAATGGGAAAACCCTATACATTCTGTCATCTCCCATTTGCCATTTCCCATCAGGCCGTCCTTTCAGCGGCCTGTTAGGTTAGGTGATAAGTGATTTGGGATTAGGAATTCAATGTTTTGCGTCGCGCAGGTTCTGATCAAAAAAACGCTGAACGCGGTGCCATGCGTCGCTCAAGACGTGCGCGCGTGTGAAGTAGTGGAATTCGCCGGGATAGGTCATGAACGAAACGAGGTCGCCCTTCCCTTTCTTCATCAGCTCATCGATCAAGCGCACCGAGTGGAGGTACGGGACGTTCACGTCGGCGGTGCCATGCAGGATCAACAGCGGCCTCTCGAGACGATCGACGTGCGAGATTGGTGACGCCTTCGCGTAGACCTCAGGATGCTCCTCGGGCGTGCCGATGCGACTCGCCGTCCATCCGCCGTGGTACGGATCCTCGTAGTACATCGCGTAATCGACGACGCCGGCGACGTCCACGGCCGCGCGAAACAGCTTGGGTTGATCGGTCACCGCGATCAGCGTGAAGAAGCCGCCGTAGCTCAGGCCCCAGACGCCGAGACGATCCATGTCGATGTAGGGCAGCGTCTTCAGGTAGTTCGTGACCATCCACGCGTCTTTCGCATCGTTGCCGCCGACGTCCATGTGCACGCCTTCGCGCCACGCACGGCCGTATCCGATGCTGCCGCGATAATCCGGCGCGATCACCACGTAGCCCTGCTGGAGCAGGTATTGATGAAAGCTGTAGTAAACCGCGTAATTCCGCTGGACGTGCCAGCCATCGTAGTTCTGGTTCACGCCGTCGCCGTGAATCCAGACGATCGCCGGATGCTTCTTCGATCGGTCGAGGTCCTTCGGCACGAACAGCCAGGCCGGCACCTGCTGACCGTCGGGTCCGGCGTAATGCACCAGCTCTGGTTCGACGAACGAAGTCCGGTCGATACCCGCGGGCATCGAATCGGTGAGGCGAATCGGTCTGGCGTTGGGCAAGGGCTCGATCACGTAGAGATCCGCTGAATTGTGTCCGTCGGTGTGCTGGTAGACGAGACGCTTGCCGTCGGGGGACCAGCTCGGCGCGATATCGGTGCCCCGGCCGGCAGTGATCATCGTGATGGTCGCCTTCGCCGGGTCGCCGTTCAGCGTCGCGACGCCGAGATGACGATCGCCTGGATGCCCGGGCTCGTTGGCGTCGAACGCAATGCGGGTGCTGTCGCGCGACCACGTCGGCCGCCATGCTTCGAACGCGCCTTTCGTGATCTGCACGGCATCGCCGCCCGATGAGGGCATGACGTACAGATGGTCCCAACCGTCGCGGTCGCTGAGGAAGGCTATCCACTTCCCGTCGGGAGACGGCTGCGCGCCGGCGTTCGCGTCACCCGTCATGCTCCAGAATTTCGGTTCCACATCCTCGTGCAGCACGCGCGGCTCGCCACCCGTGATGTCGACGACGTAACTCGTCCGCCGTTTGAAGTCACTCGACGTCCGATCGAACACAACGTGCCGCGCGTCGAGCCACCGTCGTCCGCCGAATCCCCCGCCGATCGACAGCGCGAGTGGTGGGCCGCCGGACGCCGGCACGGAATAGGTTTGGCCCGGAACGTTCTCGGTGGTTGTGTAGATGATCTTCGTACCGGAGTACGGCGGTGTCTGCTCATGGCGGATCGAACCGCCACCGCTCGTGAAGAGAAGATAGGCGCCGTCGGGCGACCACCCAACTGCTCCAATCCCCGTGTTCTGCGCGACAATCATCGTCTCTTTGCCGTCAGCCGCGGTCTGGACCCAGAGCTCGCTCGGCCCGGTTGGCGCTCCGCCGCGTCCGCCACGGCCGGCTCCTCGTCCGCCAAGACCGTCGCCAGCGTTGGCCGCGGCGTCGGTCGTGCTGCCGGCAGCCGTTCGAACGAACGCGACACGCGTGCCGTCGGGTGACACGACGAGATTCGTTGCGCGGATTGGCGCCGGGAGGATTGTCTTCGCCCTTCCACCTGCCACGGGCAGTTCGAAGAGTTGGCCGCCGCGCTGGAATCGAAGCGACTGCCCGTCGCTGCTCCAGGTTGCTCCGGCGATCGGCCCGTCGGGATCGCTGACGAGACGAGGCGCCGATCGTCCATCGGCTTCGACGACGTACGTTTCGCTCACGCCGGCACGATCCCAGACAAAAGCGATGCGCCGGCCGTCTGGTGACCAGATCGGGTTCGACGGATGCTTGATGTCGATGAGTTGTTCGATCGTGAGCCTGGTCGATGATGTTTGCGGCGTTGCGTATGCGACAACGCACATTGCGGCGATGGTCAGCGCGGTCTTCATCGGGGGAAGTATACGCGCGCCGGCCACCCTCAGACGTCAACGTTTGTCAGCCACACCAGCAAACGTGAGGAAGTCAGTCATGTGAAAGTCACCGATCGCTCCGCCCAACGTCGGGGTGAACTGAGGATCAGAGCGGAGGTAGGACTCGGGGTCGAGCTGCAGGAGGCCGATGAACACTTCGGCGACGATCCGGCCGCCGGCTGGACCAAGGTGGGCGCCGTTCTCGAGGACCTCCGCCTCCTTCAGGACGTAGTACCACAGCGGCGTCGAGCTCACGAAAGCGGGATCGATTGCACGCAGTTCGACGAGTTCGCTGTCCTTCAACACGGGCGCGCCAATCGCGGCGGCAATCGCCTGGCCCGATGGAAGCCGCCACGTCAGGTGACGGAGGAGATTGCGCTGGGCGAGCGAGGTTGGCGGGGTGCCGGCTGGAATCGCTCCGAGCGGGAGATCGAACAACGGCGTAGACAGCTTGGTGTCGATCCGCTTGTTGGGGCGGACGTCGGCTTCGAACCCCGGAAAGCGAAAGAACGTCTGCCATCCCACGAATCGCCGCGAGCTCCGGGCACCACCACGGAGATCCGCGGGCTCGCCCGCGTCTGACGGCGTCCCGTCGAACACGAACGCAAAGAACGGGGCACCATCATTGCCGGTGAAGTTCGCACGATACGACGGGCGAACCATGCTGTGCCCGAACCGATACGCGATCTGAAATTCGACCGGGATGTACGCCTCGCCTTCGCGCGGCGCGTAGAACCGCCGTCCGTTCGCCATGATATCTTCGACCATCGACGAGCCGACGAACAGCGGAAGGAATTCGTGGACGATTATCCACTGGTAGTGCCACCGCGTGAGACGTCGTGCCTCGGCGAATACGTCGTCAGCGGACCACGCCGCGTGGTCACGCCGCACGAGATCGACGGCGTGATTGTGGAAGAGCAGGAACGCCGCATGCAGCCCGGCGATTATGAGGTTCTCGTCGTTTCGCGGATCGGCGATGATCGCGCGGCCGGTTTGATCGCGCGGCAGATCTTCGAATCGTCCGCCGGTCTCTACCCGGAGCTTCGCCCGGTCCGACGGCTCGTACAGCAGCGGCGAGCCCGTGGGGCCGTCGCCGTACACGGAATCGAGATCGAAGAATGGCCGTCGACCGTTCGTCGCACTTCGCGGGTTCGTCGGCTGGCCCAATCGCGACGAGACGTCGAAGGTCATGTCGTGATCGAGGAACTGGCCCATGAACGTGACCCCGGCTGTGTGGTGATCGCTGTCAGGATTGTTCACGCTGAGCGCAGGATTCACGATGAGCGCAATTGGTCCGGCCGCGAGATCGTCTTTCGCGTCCAAGAGCCCGCCGCGTTTTCCCATCTCCAGCAGCGCGGCTTCCACTCGAGCGCTCTCGGGAGCAAATGCCGCGAGATGGAACATGCGTCCAAATCCGCTCGGAGAGACGCCCTCGTCCGGTTGCCGGTCCTGACCGGCTGTCTGGGCGCGGCCTCGTGCGCCGACGGTTACGTCGAACGCGACGATCCCCGCGCACGCAATGGTGAGAAAACCCGCGCAGGCGAATGCCCGCGGGAACTGACTTGGTGAACGGTTCATGACTAGACCTCCCGAAGGATCGTTGGGATTACGTTCTGCCCAGATATCGTGTTCGGTCGGACGAACCCGACAACGCGCAGCGATCGGGCTAACGGCTCAGCTGATTCCTCGTGCCTCTCGCCTCGGTATTCGAAGTGAACGCTTGGTGAGTCCCGACCGTTGCAACTGGTGTAGGCTTCCCCCGTCGTCGTGATTCGCGGCGCGTTTCCGATCTCGGGTTAGCCGGTTGTGCGGCTCACGACCATGAACAAGGCGCTCTGGGGCAGACTGAGTCCACTGTTCGATCGCGCCCTCGATCTGGATCCGAAAGGCCGCGAGGAGCTGCTGGCCGCCATTCGTGCCGATGAATCAGAGCTCGCCGACGCGCTCGAACAACTGCTGATCGAGCACGAGCACGTGCTCGCATCGGAATTCCTCGAAACCGACCCGGTCGTACCTGGCGCCATCGCGTCTCTGGCGGGTCAGGTAGTTGGGGCGTACACGCTCGTGCGGCCTCTCGGTGTCGGCGGCATGGGCGCGGTCTGGCTGGCTCAGCGGAGCGACGGCCGCTTCGAGGGAACCGCCGCAGTCAAGCTTGTCAATCTAGCGGTGCTGGGCCGCGAGGGTCAGGAGCGCTTCCGGCGCGAGGGCATGCTCATGGCGCGCCTCGCGCACCCGCACATCGCGCGCCTGTTCGACGCCGGAGTCATGCCGAGCGGGCAGCCGTTTCTCGTTCTCGAGCACGTAGAAGGACAACGAATCGATGCCCACGCAAACGAGAATCGACTCGCAATCGACGATCGAATCGAATTGTTTCTGCAGGTTGCCGACGCGGTCGCACACGCGCACGCGAACCTGATCGTCCATCGCGACCTGAAGCCGTCGAACGTGCTGGTGGATCGCAGCGGGGCGGTGAAGTTGCTCGACTTCGGGATTGCAACGCTGATCGATCCCGTACGCGACGAACGAACGGCAACCATGACCGGCGCCCGTACTCTGACTCCCGAGTACGCGGCGCCAGAACAGGTCCTCGGCAGCCCTGTGACCACGGCAACCGATGTGTACGCGCTCGGGGTGTTGCTCTATCAGCTCCTGACGAGCCGTCATCCCACAGCGCCGAAAGATGCCACGGACCCGGAGATCCTGCGGACGCTCACCAATCGTGAACCTATCCGTGCGAGCGAGGCGATTTCGCGGTTCGTCACTGCTGATACCGAGATCGCGCGTATTCTCGACGAGCGGTGCACGACACAGGATCGGTTGCGTCGAACCTGTCGAGGAGATCTCGATACCATTCTTGCCAAGGCCCTGAAGAAGAATCCTTCCGAGCGCTATCAAAGCGTCACGGCGTTTGCCGACGATCTCCGCCGCTACCTGCGCCACGAGCCGATCGCGGCACGCCCCGATCGCTGGTCATATCGAGCGGGCAAGTTCGTGCGGCGCCACAGGTCAGCCGTCGCAGCGGCGACTGCCGTCATTGCAACGCTCATCGCCGCGGTCGGCATCACCACCGCCGAAATGATCGAGGCCCGACACCAGCGCGATCGCGCTGACTTCCAGAGACGCCGCGCGCAGGCGTCCAGCGAGTTCATGCGTAACCTCGTAACGCAGATCGGCAACAAGCCGATGACGATGCGGGAGGTGCTGGATCGCGGTCGCACCGCGCTCGAGCAGCAGTACGAAGGAGATCCCGCGTTCGTAGCCCGGATGTTAGTCGCGTTGTCCGGGCCGTATCTGGAGATCGGAGACTACAAGACCGCTGACGAGATGATGGCGCGCGCGCTGCAGCTCGCCGAAAAGGAGGGCGATCCCGAGCTGCTCGCGACGACGCACTGCGACACCGGAAACCAGCTGGTTACCCGGCGACAGCTCGACGAGGCGCGCAGACACCTCGCCGACGGCGCGAAGTACCTGCGTCGGGCGTTCACGCCGGAGACGAACGCGGAGTGCGCGATAGCAGAAACATCACTCGCCGAAGCGGAACGGCGGTACGACGACGCGGTCCGTCATGCGAGCAGCGCGGTGGCTCTCCTCGAGCAAGCGGGCAACACGAGGTCGACGCGCTACACGAGCGCGCTGACGAACCTGGCCGTGATCTACGCGACCGCCGGACGACTTCCCGAAGCTCTGGCTGCTCAGCAGCGCGTCACGGAGATCAGCCGGCAGATCGGACGAGCAAGGACGACGGCCGTCGTCATCTCGCTGCAAAACGAGGGATCCTTCATGCGGCGACTGGGGCGATGGGTCGAAGCCGATCGGCGCTTCATCGAAGCCATCGATCTCGCCAGAGGGGCTGATCGGACAGGCCGCGTTCCGGGGACAATACTCGTCAACCGCGCTCGACTTCTGGTGTCACTCGCGCACGGTGACGAGGCGCTCTCGCTGCTCCAGCAGGCACGTTCCCAAGGAGAGCTCCCCACGAATTTTGCCGCTCTCGGCAAACTCTCCGAGGGGCTGCTTCGAATCGAGCGCCGTGAGGTGAGTGACGCGCGCGCGATCTACGACGAGCTGAAAGCGCCCGAGCGGCCGACGGTTCCCGAAATACACAAGCACACGCACGCAATCCTGGGCGCCAGTGTCGCGCGAGCCGAGGGGAGGCCGTCAGACGCGCGCGCAGTCGTCGATCGTGCACTTCAGGAGTCCGGTTTCCCGGATAGGTTCCTCCCGGGCCAGCCGGAACTGCTCGAGTATGCGGCGCGGATTTCGCTGGAGCTCTCGGATATCGAGACGGCGATTCGCAAATGTAAAGAAGCCATTCGCCTGACCGATGCGCAGTTCGGCCACGATGCGCCCAACGTGTTCGTCGGCCGCGCACGGCTGACGCTCGGAATCGCTCTCGCGACGAAGGGCGCCGCTCGCGAAGCCAGGGACGAACTGCAGCAGGCTGGCGCGATCCTCGAGCGCGCGGCAGGACCCGATCATCCATGGACGGTCGAGGCCCGCACCCGCCTGGCCGCGCACAGTCCGTGAGCTTAGGCGCGCCCCGCCGTCGCCTTAGCAGAGGCTGAAACGTGGCGCAGGCCCCCGCGAGCGACGCGTGATACCGGGGCCCCCATCGCCCGTAGTATGTGCGGTGGGGTGGGATGGGGTCCGGCGGGACCAAGCCCCCGGTCTTAGACTTGAAGCGACTGATGCAGCAGCGCGCGCGCCTTGGCCCAGTCGCGCTGCACGGTTCGCTCGGACACGTCGCGTATTGCGGCGATCTCCGCGAATGAAAACCCGCAGAAGAACTTCAGGTCGACGACTTCAGCGAGCGCCGGATCGAACGACGCCAACTCCTGGAGCGCAGCGTCGAGCCGTTCGAGATCGACCGCGGGCTCGGTTGAGTGACTCTCCTCGGCGAGCGACGTGAACGTCAGCTCGCCCCCGCGCTTCTGCGCGTTCCGACGACGCACGTAATCGATGATGAGCCCGCGCATCGCTCTGGATGCGTAGCCGAGGAACCGGGACCGATCGGGGAACACCAGCGCATCGCGCCTGGCGATGTCGAGATACGCCTCGTGCAGCACCGTTGTCGCGCTGAGCGTCACGTGACCGGCGCTCCGACGCAGATGCGCCTCCGCGATACGATGGAGCTCCTCATACAGCGCCGCAAAGAGCGCGTCCGTTGCGACAGGATCCCCCGCCGAGGCGCGCGCAACCAGCGCGCGCAGGTCCTCCATACCCTGTTCGGACACCGCCGATTCCTTACCGAATAGGCTTGGTCGTCCCCGTTCTCCCACCCCACCGCGCACCATACGCGGCGCCGACCGGGGCTCCACCCCGGCCTTTGGCTCCGGAGGTGATCTATGCCCCACGACACGGTACCATTCCAATGGCGTTCGATCTTATAAGAGTTAACGCGTCGAAACGCGGAGGCGAACTCATGGCTGGTGCTGTAAAGACCGCGGCGGTCCACGCGCTCGCAGGCAAGCCCGCGAGCCGCGACATGCTCATCGATATCGACCGGCTCGTGACGGAATTCCACAATCGCGAACCCGACCTCACGGATCGACGACAGCTCGTCAGCTTCGGCACCAGCGGGCATCGCGGAACGTCGCTCGACGGTAGCCTGACGGCCGCGCACATCCTGGCCATCACGCAGGCGATCTGCGACTATCGCGTCGCCCACGGAATTGACGGTCCGCTCTACATGGGCAAAGACACGCACGCGCTCTCTGCGCCAGCGCAGTCGGCCGCGCTCGAAGTGCTCGCCGCGAACGGTGTGGACACGATCATCCAGCGCGACGACGGGTTCACCCCAACGCCGTCGATTTCGCACGCCATTCTCGTCTGGAATCGCAACCGCCGAAGCCGCCTCGCCGACGGCATCGTCATTACTCCATCGCACAATCCACCCGAGGACGGCGGTTTCAAATACAACCCGCCGAACGGCGGTCCGGCAGACACCGACGTCACGCGATGGATTCAGCAACGGGCGAACGACCTGCTCGCGTCGAAGCATGCAGGCGTCCGCCGCGTCGAGGCATCGGCGGCGCTCAGGGCGCCAACCATCCATCACGAGGATCTCGTCTCGCCGTACGTCGCCGATCTCGCCGAGGTCATCGACATGGAGGCCATTCGTGCGGCCGGCGTGACGATCGGAGTCGACCCGCTTGGCGGCGCGTCGCTGCCGTACTGGCAAGCAATCGCGTCGCACTACGGCCTGAACATCACGATCGTGAACTCCACGATCGATCCGACGTTCGGGTTCATGACGCTGGATCACGACGGCAAGATCCGGATGGATTGCTCGAGCCCGTACGCGATGGCCGGCCTCGTCGCGCTCAAGGATCGATTTCAGGTCGCGGTCGGCAACGATCCCGACGCCGACCGTCACGGCATTGTCACGGCCTCCGCCGGGCTGATGAATCCCAATCATTTCCTGGCGGTCGCGATCGACTATCTGATCGCCAACCGGCCGCGGTGGTCGGCGAGCGCCGCCATAGGCAAGACGATCGTGAGCAGCAGCCTGATCGACTTCGTGACGCGCGGCGCCGGGCGGCAGCTCACCGAAGTGCCGGTCGGCTTCAAGTGGTTCGCACCGTCGCTGTTCGACGGCCGGATCTGTTTCGGCGGCGAAGAGAGCGCGGGTGCGAGCTTCGTCCGCATGGATGGGACCGTCTGGACGACAGACAAGGACGGGATAATTCTCGGTTTGCTTGCCGCCGAAATCACCGCACAGACCAAGCGGGACCCAGGCGAAGCTTACGATCAGCTCACGCGCGAGTTGGGCGTGCCCTTCGAACTAGATTCCAGGCATGACTAAGCCCCCTCACAGGCGCGTCCTGGTGTTGCTGTTCGTCTCGGTGTGGATCAATTACATGGATCGCGGCATTCTGGGCGTCGCCGCGCCCGCCATCCTCG